>Ga0210123_1000035_pt1:0-12500 | contig 75784 bp, 56 predicted proteins | sample Muzzi_PWB_D2_FD_185535 | JGI IMG/M metagenome (GOLD analysis project Ga0210123, IMG submission 185535) | Wetland microbial communities from San Francisco Bay, California, USA, that impact long-term carbon sequestration - Muzzi_PWB_D2 (SPAdes) | ecosystem: Environmental > Aquatic > Marine... | reverse complement strand
TTTCAACCACCCGGAGCGGACCAGAATTCCGGCCGGGCCAACTCCGCGCTCCCCCGTTGTCTCGGTGGGTCGCGTGGGCCCGTGCGCGGCGCTCAGCCACCCGAACGACAGCCTCTAACAGGCCGTCCTCGACCCCTATTCCAGATCGGCTGATTTTTTTTCGAAGCGCATCACGCCGCGCCGGAGCGGCCGAAGACCAGACGGCGGCCTTCGAGCCTCCAGGGCTCCGTCAGGAGCCGCCTCAGAGCTTCTGGATAGGCCTCGTGCTCTTGCTCCAGGATGCGCGCGGCCAGGCTCTCCGTCGTATCTCCGTCCTCGACCGGCACGCACCGCTGGACGACGATCGGCCCGCTGTCCAGCCCCTCGTCGACCAGGTGGACGGTGCAGCCGGACACCTTCACCCCGTGCTCCAGCGCCTGGCCCTGGGCGTCGAGTCCCGGAAAAGCGGGGAGCAGACTCGGGTGAATGTTGACGATCCGCCGCGGGAAGCGACCGACGAGCTCGGCCGAGAGGAGCCGCATGTAGCCGGCAAGGCAGACCCACTCCACCTCCGCCTCCTCGAGGGTGGCCAGCACCTTCTGCTCGTGGGCGTGCCGGCTGGGCTCGTCCCGGTGGGCGATGGCGCGGACCGGGAGCCCGAGCTCGCGGGCCCGTGCGAGGCCGGCGGCCTCGGGCAGGTTGGAGACCACCATGGCGATCCGCGCCGGCAGCTCGCCACGCTCGATCGCCTCGTGGATGGCCAGGAAGTTGCTGCCCCGACCGGACAGCAGAACGCCCAGCCTGGCGGGCTCGAGCACCCCTCCCGCCTTGGCGCCCCCTTCAGTCATCGGCCTCTTCCCCGATCTCGACGGAGCCCAGGTCGTACGCCACCCCCGAGCCGCCCCTCTGGATGCTCCCCAGCACGAACCCCTTGTGCTTGCGCTTCTTCAAGTCGGCGAGGATCTCGCCGAGGGACTCCTGGCCCACCACCAGGACCATGCCGACCCCCATGTTGAAGACCCGCAGCATCTCCTCCGTGGTCACCTCCCCATGGCGCTGGATGACGTGGAACAGCTCGGGCACCTCCCAGGTGCCGAAACGCACCAGGGCGTGGGTCTTCTTCGGCAGCACGCGGGGGAGGTTGTCGGTCAGCCCGCCGCCGGTGATGTGGGCGAGGGCATGGAGGCCCGGGTGGCCGAGCAGCGGCTCGACGGCCGCGAGGTACGAGCGGTGGGGATCGAGCAGGATCTCGCCCACCGGCCGCCGGTCCTCGGCGCCGGGGATCGGCTCGCCCGGCGCGAGGCCCATGGTGTCGAAGAAGACCTTCCGGGCCAGGGAGTAGCCGTTGGTGTGAAGCCCGGCCGACGGCAGACCGACCAGCACGTCGCCGGGGCCCACCCGGTGCTCTGCCTCACTTCGCGGGAGAATCGCCGGCCGGTCGACCAGCCCGACTATGAAGCCGACCAGCTCGTAGTCCCCCTCGTCATAGAAGTCGGGCATCTCCGCGGTCTCTCCGCCGAGCAGAGCGCAACCGTTCTCGCGGCAGCCCGCCGCAACACCGCCGACGAGCTCGACCATCGAGTCCGGCTCGAGCACTCCCGCCCCGACGTAGTCCATGAAGAAGAGGGGCCGCGCACCCTGGACCAGAATGTCGTTCACGCAGTGGTTGACCAGGTCGGCGCCGACGCTCGAGTAGTCCCCGACCATGCGCGCCACCATCAGCTTGGTCCCCACGCCGTCGGCGGATGCGACCAGCACCGGGTCCTCGAGGCCGGCGAGCTCCGGCCGGAAAAGGCCCCCGAAGCTGCCGATCTCCGTCAGCACTCCGGAGGTGAAGGTCTTCTTGGCCAGCTTCTTGACCTTCGAGAGGGCGCGGTCCTGGGCGTCGATGTCGACGCCGGCCGCGGCGTATGCAGAGGGCTTGGAGGTTTCGCTCATGGCTCCTTGATCCGCTGATGGAAAAGGGGAGGTGCGCCCCCGCCGATGCTAGCAGCCCTCATCGGGCTCGAGCAGGCTCCGGATCAGGTTCTGCTTGGCGAAGTCGCCGAGGCTGACGTAGAAGAAGAAGCCCTCCCGGCCCAGGAGCTTGCGCGTGATCCTCCGCACCGGCCAGCCCCGCTCCCGGAGCGCCCGCGCCTCCTCGGCCAGCCCCTCCCACCAGGCGATCTTGCGCTCGATCGCCCCGCGGGCGTCCTCCACCAGCCCGGCGTGGGAGCAGATCATCAGCTCCGGATCGAGCGACCGTACCCGCCGCAACGACCGGACGTGCTCCCAGACGTCCTCGATCCGCCGCAGGTACTTGACCCGCGGGTGGACGTAGAGGTCGCCGCTGACCAGCCACCGCCGCTCCGGCTCCCACAGGCAGACATGGGTGAAGGCGTGCCCCGGAGTGGGGATCACCAGGAAGCGGAGCTCCTCGCTCTCGACCCGCGCCACCACCTCGCCGCCCAGGGGCTCGGCCCGAAACCGGCGCGGCGAGCTCCAGACCGCTCGCCGGTAGAGCGGCATGCGCAAGCCCTCCGCCAGGATCGGCACCGCCGACGGGGGCGCCATCACCGGCAGCCCGAGCTCCTCCTGAAGCGCCGCCGCCCCGCCCACGTGGTCCTCGTGGTGATGGGTCAACACTACCCGCGACAGGTCGCCGTGCGCAGCCGCGTCCCGGCACCACTCCACCAGGCGCGCGGCCGAGGGCGGCGGGCCGGAGTCGACGAGCAGATCGCCGATCCGATAGGCCGAGACCTCGTGGAGCGACCGGCCGAAGACCGTCTTCGCCATCCGGATGCGGGTGACGGGGACGGTAGTGCGCAGGGATTCGATTCGAAACATGTGTGCAGTTAGTCCGGATGTTTCACGATTGCTCTGCTGCAACGGCGGATCTGCCCGCGCCTGCTACGTTGCGCTTGCTCGGGCCTCTCAACGTACTTGCAAGTACGCCTGCGGCGCCCTCGGCGTCGCGCGCCTTGCCTTCTCGGCCATCTACGCCGTCTCGCGACGAGCACTCGTGAAATATCCGGGCTAAGCGCTTCCGAGCTGGGAGAGCGTCGGCACGACCACGAGGGTGGCGACGAGCGCCCCGAGGAGCCCGCCGATGACGGTGACGGCGAACGGCTGAAAGATGCTGGCGCCGGCGGTGGTGCCGACCGCGGCCGGCACGAGGGCGGCGACGGTCGTGGCGGTGGTCAGAACGATCGGCCGCAGGCGCACGGACGCGGCTTCGCGCAACGCCTCGGCGCGCCCTCCCGCCGCGACGGCGTGCCGGTCCGCGTAGTGGAGCAGGACGATCGAGTTGTTGACCGCCACGCCGACCAGCGTCATCGCCCCCATCGCCACCGACAGGTCGAGGCCCTGCCCCGTCACCGCCAGCGCCGCCAGCGCCCCGGCCAGGGCGAGAGGCACGGTCGCCAGGATCACGAACGGCCGGGTCCACGAGCCGAACTGGAGCACCAGGATGAAGTAGATGAGGACGAGCGCTCCGGCGACGGCCGCCACGAGCTCCGCAGCGGTCCGGAGCAGCACCGGATACTGGCCGCTGAACCCGATGCTCGTGCCGGCGGGCCACTCGATCTCCTCGAACCGCTTCCGGAGCCTCGACACGAGGCCTGGGATGCTGCCGTCGACCTCGGCCACCAGGGTGATCGACCGCTGGCCGTCGAGGCGGGTGATCGCCGCCGGCGTCGCCCGTGTCTCGACCCGTGCGAGGCGTCCGAGGGGAACGATGGCGCCGGTCGCGAGCGGCACCGGCAGACGGCCGACGGTTTCCGGATTCGGCGCGGCGTCGGCCCTGCCGGCAGCCCGGCCCCGTTCTCCACCAAGACGCAGCCAGACCCCTACCTGGTCCCGAGCGCGCACGATGCGCGTCGCCTCGACCCCACGCCCCGCCGCCTCCAGGGCCGACAGCACCGCCTCGGGCTCCGCCCCGGCGCGAGCGAGCGCCCTGCGGTCCAGCCGCACGTCGGTCTCCGAGGCCAGTACCTTCGTGTTGTTGACCACCCCGGCCACCGCCGGGTCTGCGGCGAGCACCTCTTCGACCCTGGCCGCCAGGGCGGTGATCGCCTCCAGGTCCTCGCCGTAGACGGTCACGCCGAAGAGCGCCGGCAGGCCGGAGAAGCTCTCGTCGATCTTCTCTTGGGTCGGCTGGTGGTAGAGGAAGACGGCGCCGTCGATCGACCGGCCGGTGCGTCGAAGCGCGGACAGAATCTCTTCGACCGACCGCCGTCGCTCGCTCCGCGACGCGAGCTTGATCAGCAGCTCCCCCCGGTTGACGCCCTCGAGCTGGACCCCGGTCTCGGGCGATCCGATGCGCCGATAGACGGCGGTCACGCCGGGCTCGGCGAGGACCGCCCGGTCGAGCAGCCCGCCGATCCGGTCGCTCTCGGCGAGCGACGTGCCCGGCGGCATGACGTACTCGATCAGAATCGCCCCCTCGTCGATCGGCGGCAGCAGCGACACCGGCACGAGGAGGACCGCCCCCGTCGCCCCGGCGAGCGCCAGGAGCGCGAGCGCCGCGACCACCACCGGATGACGGAAGGAGACGTCGAGAGCCCGCGCCAGGGCCCGGTCCAGAAGGGCGAGAAGACGGGCTCCGGCTGCCCGCCCCCCCGGAACGCCTCCCGCTCGGGCGCTCCGGCCGCCACCGAAGAGGGCCGGCACGAGGGTCAACGAGAGCGCGAGCGACACCAGGAGCGCCGCGCTCACGGTCCACCCGAACGGCCGCAGGAAGAGGCCGGCGATGCCACCGACGAACGCCAGCGGCAGGAACGCCGCGACCGTGGTCAAGGTCCCCGTCACGTCCGGGCCGGCGATCTCCGCGGCACCCTCGACGGCGGCCTCCCGGGCGTCGGCACCGTTCGACCGCACGGCGTGGCGAACGACGGACTCGGCGACGACGATGGCGTCGTCCACGATCATGCCGACCGCCAGCGCCAGGGCGGTCATGGTGACGATGTCGAACCCGAGCCCCACCAGGCGCAGAAGGGCGACCGTCGCGAGCAGGGTCACGGGGATCGTCGCCGCGACGATCAGCGTCGGCCGCAGCGCTCCGAGGAAGAGGTAGAGGACGATCACCGCGAACAGCGCCCCGAGAGCCAGGTCGACCAGAATCTCGTCGCGCGACGCCCGGAGGATCTCCGACTGGTCGTAGACCTTGCGCACCGTGGTCCCGGGCGGCAGCAGCCCGGACAGCTCTCCGAATGCCCGGTCGACGCTCGCCACCACCCTCCCGGTGCTCGTGCCCGGCTGCTTGCGCACCACCACCGCCACCGCGGGATGGCCGTCACCGCGCACGGCGTCGTGACGCGGGGCGTACCCGCCGTGGACGTCGGCGACCGCTCCGAGCAGGATCGAGCCCTCCCCATCCGAGACCAGCGGCACGGCGCGGAGGTCGTCGAGGTCCCGCAAGCGGGCGTCTCCCCGCACCAGGGACTCCCGGCCGGAACGAGCGAGCACGCCGGCCACCACACCCTGGTTGTTCCGGGCGATGAGCTCGCTCACCCGGTCGACCGTGAGATGCAGCCGGGCAAGCACCTCCGCGGACAGGTCGACCCAGAACGCCGGCAGCTCGCCGCCCAGCACCTGGACGGACGCGACCCCTTCCACCCCTTGGAGCCGGCTCGCCAGGTCGTGCCGCGCCGCGGTGCCGAGGGCGACCGGATCGCCGGCGCCGTAGAGGACGTAGACGGCCACCTCCTGGAGCGTCGTGCCGAGGGTCTCGAGCCGCGGAACCGCCGCCGCCGGCAGCAACCCCCCGACCCGGGCCAGGCCGGACTGAACGAGCTGGCGGGCGTCCCCCACCGAAGTGCCCCAGGCCAGCTCCACCGTCACCTGGGAGACCCCGGCCGCCGAGGTGGACGCGATGCGCCGCACGCCGGGGAGCGCCCGCATCGCCCCTTCCACCGGCCGCGTGACCAGCAGCTCCACGTCCTCCGGCGCGGCACCCGGCAGGTGCGTCACCACATTGACCACCGGCACGTCGAGGCGCGGGAACAGATCGACCGGCAGGTGGAAGGCGGCATCCACCCCGAGAAGCGAAACCATCACCGCGGCAAGAACCGCGACCAGCGGCCTCGCCGTGATCCAGCGGAGCAGCCAGCGCATCAATCCGGGACCTCGTAGGTGGCGCTGAGCTCCCGGAACAGGAGCTCGTACGCCCCCCGGGCCACCACCTCCGTGCCGGCCTCGAGGCCCGAGGTCACCTCCAGCCAGCCGTCCGCCGCCAGCCCCGTGACCACCGGCCGCGCGCGGTAACCGCCCTGCCCGTCCGGAACGAAGACGAAGGGGCGCCCCCGCTCGTCCCGGGCGATCGCACCCTCGGGGACCGCCGCCGCCGCGCGGTGCGCCAGCAGGATCGTGCCGCTCACCGCCTCGCCGACGCTCGGCGCCCCGGGAACCGCACCGTCGAGGGGCCCGCCCTCGAGCCACACGGTCGTCGCCCCGGTGGCGCTCCGGCCGGGGAGCACGCGCACGACCCGTGCTTCGCCGGAGCCCTCCACGCCGTCCAGGGTCACCGGCGCGTCCTCCAGTCGGGCGCCGAGGGGCGGGAAGAGCGACGCGACGACGCGCAGGCTCCCGACGTCGACGATGGTGGCGAGCGGATCCCCCGCGGCCACGTCCTGCCCGACCGCGACCCGGCGATCCGTGAACACCCCGGGCGCCGACGCGCGGAGGTCGAGAGCGCTCGCCATGGCGTCCAGCTCCTGCCGGGCGACCTCCAGCTCTTCGCGCAACCGGGCGAGCTCGCCCTCCGAGGTGAGGAGCTCGTCCCGGCGCACCAGCCGCTCACCCAGCGCCTCGCGCTGCAGCGCCACCGTCTCTCCGGCCGCGGTCACCCGCTCCTCGAGCGCCTCGACCCTCCGCTCCAGGATCGTCCGGCGCCGCTCCGCGGCCGGGCCGCCGAGGCGGAAGAGTGGATCCCCGTCCCGGACCTCCGCCCCGTCCTTCGCCTCGATCGCCTCGATCCGGCCCCCTTCGAGGGCGACGACCGTCACCGTGCGCCGGCTCTCGGTCCGTCCGAACCAGGGGACGGCCTGCCGAAACTCGCGCAGCTCGGACCGGACGATCGGAAGGGGCTCACTGCCCGCGACGCCGACGGCGCCTGCACCTTCCAGAGGCGGAAGGTCCGAGCCCGCGCCGCAACCCAGCAGCGCGGCACATAAGAAGGCCATGCCCATGCCCATGCTGATCCCACGAGCGCTCAACGGAGGGTCTCCGTCCCGGCATCTGGATCACCACCGACGGCCTCGGTGAACAGAACCCGGCCGGAGGCGATCTCGAGCGCCACCGCCAGCTCCGCCAGCCGGTCGTCCAGATCGAGCCGCTCGAGCCGCCCTGCGACCAGCGCCGCCCGCGCGCGCTCGGCGGCGAACCCGTCCGTCACTCCTCGGTCCGCGGCCCGCCGCGCGACCTCCTCGCGCCGGGCGAGCACCGCGACGTTGCCGTCGGCCACCACCAGCCGCTCGCGCACCTCGTCGATCTCCTCGACCGCGCGGGCAACGTCGTGGCGCGCCTCGAACAACCGCGCCGCGTACTCGTCGAACAGTTGCCTGCGCGTCGCCCGCTCGACCGCGACCCTCCCCTGCCCGCGGTCGAAGACCGGAAGCTCGATCCGCAGCCCGCCTCCGACCGTCTCGATCCCTTCCGGGTCTCGCCCCCCTTCGAGCCCGAGGCCGATGCGCGGAAACCGCTCGCGCACCGCCGCCCGAAGACGGGCGTCCTGGCTCGAGTATCCGAGCCGGAGCGCAACCAGGTCGAGACGGCGCTCCGCCACCTGGGCCGTGAGCTCCGCCAGGGGCGGCAGCGGCCGGGACCGGAGGGCGCGCGGGCGGGCATCATCGGTCGGTGCCTCGATCGGCACTTCGCGGCCCGGCGGCAGACCGAGCACGCGGACGAGCTCGAGGCGACCGCGGTCGCGTCGGGACCGCGCCTCGAGCTCCAGCGATCGTGCGCTCGCGAGCGCCGCCCGGGCGGCGTCCAGCTCCGGCTCTGTGCGCACACCGAGCTCCACCGCACGGCCGGTCTGCTCGACCACCCTCTGGGCATCCGCAAGGGCACGCCGGACCTCCGCCAGCCGCCGCTCGGCGAGCGCCAGCCGGTCGACCCGGAGCTTCGCCCCCTCGGCCACCTGCCACTCGCTCCAGGCGACATCGAGGTCGACCGAACGAGCATGGGCCTGGGCGGCCTCGATCCGCGCTCCGCGACCGAGCAGGGCGCCGAAGTCCCAGCCGAGCCCGACGTCGAAACCGGTCACCGAGCCCTCCTCGGCCGGCCCCACCGGCACGCCCACCGACGCGTCGAGGGTCGGGTTCGGCAGAATGCCGGCCTGGAGAAGCTGTGCGGCGGCGATCCCGCGCCGGTCGCGCGCCGCCCGGAGCAGAGGATTGCCGACCACCGCGGCGATCGCCGCCTCGTCCGCGGACAGCCCGTCGCGCTCGTCGAAGGGGACCGGCGCCAGGACGGGACGGGCCTCGACCGAAGCCCGGACCCGGACGTCGGAGCGGATCGCGGACAGGTCGACCGGTTCGAGGGCTTCCTCGACCGCCGCCGCGGAGAGCGGCTTCGGAGGCGGCCCGGCGCAACCGCCGGTCACGAGGAGGGCGGCGAGGGGTGGCAGGAGGACGGCGACGGCACGGCGGGATGGGCGCCTCGTGCTCATTCCAGCGAGTCTACTCCCTCGGCACGCCCGCTCGGCGACGCGCTCGTCCCCCGCCGAAGCTCACCGCGCCCGGCGGCCGAGCACCCGCTCGGCCCAGGCGAAGATCGGCCGCTCCACGTACTGCCTGTGCCGCTCGGTCATGAAGTGGTCGATGTGGCCGAAGTCCGGCTCCAGAAGGAAGGTCACGTCGTCCGTGCCGAACCGGGCGAGCTGGTCCCCCATGAACGCGCCGAACCCCCGGCCGCCGCCGATCGCCAGAACCGGGCCGGTGAAGCTCCCGAGGTTCGAGACGTAGCTCGTCTCGATCCCGGCCAGGGAGCAGGAGACGTCCCGGACCAGGGCGTTGGGCGAGTAGCCGTTGAAGTGCCCCACGTTCTCGTAGAGCCGCGGCTCCAAGGCGAAGAACAGCCGGTCCTCGGCGAAGCTGCCGTTCATGCTGACGTACCCCGGCACCGGCATGCTGACCGGCCCCGGGCTCGGAACGGCCAGAAGCAGCACCAGAACCTGGTGGTTGGTGAGAAACGGAGGGAAGAGCGGGTTCAGGTTCAGGCCGCCCGGCGCGAGCTCCGACGCCTTGGAAACCTGCTTGAAGAGGTTGCCGCCCACGCCGTCGAACACCAGGCCCGCGGCGAGCTGGGCCTCGATCGCGGCGCAGTAGCCGCTGTTCAGGGCCTGGACCACCGGATCGTCACTCGCGAGCATCCCCTCCCAGACGATCACCCCGTCGTAGGCCTCCGGCGCGTCGTTCGCCACCGCGACGGCGAGAATCCCACCGAGGGACGCCCCGCCGGTGACGATCTTCGTGCCCGGGTGGAGCGCCTCGATCCGCTGGCGGATGAAGGCGATGTCCTCGAGCTGGGACCGGATGTCCCATCCGGCCATCACCGAGCAGTCGATCAGGCCGGCCTCGCAGGTACCCGCCGGGATGCCCGCGTAGCGGGGCACGTAGCCGTAGACGTCATAACCCCGCTCGGCGAAGAAGCCGGCGATCGACGTCCCCACCCCGCCGGACTCGTCCCGCTGCTCATAGAAGGAGAAGGACGACCCCAGCGGCGGCAGGAACAGGATCGACCCGCGCTCCCCGCCGGCCGGACCACCCCTCACGATGCGCACCATCTGGAACCGGTCGATCGGACCGGGCCCCACCTGGACCGTCCACTCCGTCCGGGTGAAGTTGCCCACCTCCGAGGTGGCGCTGGCGACGATCTGCTGCCCCGCGGCCTGAACCGGCGCAAGGGCGAGAAGGAGAGCGGCGACGACCGCCGCCCACGGGACCGCGAAGAGAGTCTTCTTCCGACGCATGGCTGGGGCCTCCCGTCCAGTGAGGTATCAAGGAATGTCGAACCTGAAGCCCCACTGTATCGCCTGGGTCAGCCGGCGTAGTCGTCGATCCGGAGAATTGGCAGGCTGCCGATCCGCTCGGGCCAGCGGCCGACGTTGGTGACGAGGGCCGAGCACCCGGCGTTCAGAGCCGCGGCGACCTGGAGGGCGTCCGGGGTCTTCATGGAGGTGGCGGCCCGAAGCTGGGCCGCGGCCCGGAGCAGAGGCTGGGAGAGCTCGACCATTCGAAGACCCCGGCTTCGGGTGAGGATCCCTTCGTAGGTCGCGGCGAGGGTGGGGTCGTTCTCCCGGTAGGGGATGACGAGGACCTCGAGCAGGGTGACCGCCGAGGTCACGGCCTGGAGGTTCTCGTCTTCGATCGCCTGGAACACCGGCTCGACCACCGGCAGGTAGCGGGGATGCTCCTCGATGAAGTAGATGAACGCCTGGGTGTCGAGGGCGACCGGGCCCGGGCCCAGGTCCTCGATCAATCCCACGCGGAGCGCTCCTCCTCGACATGGCGGTCCGCGTCGATCCCCCGCCAGCACTCCTTGCCCAGACCCTTGAGCTCGAGGAGCGACCGGGGCTCATCCGCTTCCACCGCCTGGCTGAGGAGATGGATCACCTGTTGGGCGACCGAGCGGTGCTCCTGCTCCGCCAGGGACCGTAGTCGGCCGTAGAGGCCTTCGGGGAAGTTCTTGATGTTGAGCGTTGCCATCGGGACAACTCCTCCTAGATGCCTCCATTGTGGAGGACATGCTGATCTTCCGTCAACTCACCTCTTGCCCTCCGACGACCCGAGCACGACGAGGGCCTGCCCATTCGGGCGCCCTGACCCGGGGCCGTCGCCAGCGCCCCCACCCTACCCAAGCGGCGTCGGTTGATCCGGACGTATCCCAGGAAGGAGCACAGAAGCATCTGTGCTACGGCATGTACAAACAGCGAATGGTCTGTACATTTCGAGCTTCGAAATGTACAGACTGCGTATGACAAGGTAGGCCCGCAGGAGGAGGAGGCTCCAGCGAGTCTCAGTCGAGGCGTTCGAGCAGCAGAAGGATCTCCGCGGCGGCGTCGAAGCCGAGCGCCGGGGCCTCCGCCAGGGCCGGGTCGCGGGAGCCGGCGAGGAGGGCCTGGAGGGCGTCGACGAGCGGGCGAAGGGAGGCAGGCAGCTCGGGCGTCTCCCAGAGCCGGGCGAGCTCGGTCGCCAGCTCCTCGGCCCGCCCGGGGGTGCCGCGGCTCAGCGCATCGTCGACCGCGGCCGCGAGCCTGCCGCCCGGCGAGTGGTTCTCACCCCCGTCCCGACGGTAACCCAAGTAGGCGCGAATCGCCCGTTCGCGTGCCTCCGCGGCGGCCTCCTCGTTGCCGACCGCCTGCTCGAGCTCGTGCAGGGTGGAGAAGGTCGCCCACGGCTCCGCGGCATGGCCGTATTGGGCCTTGCACTCGAGCGCCCGCTCGAGCTCCCGGCGCGCCTCGCCGTGACGACTGAGCCGAAGGAGATCGTCCGCTGCATTGTTCCGAGCCCGACCCTCGTTCGCCCGGTCGCCGAGCGTGCGGGAGATCTCCGCCGCGTGAACGAAGAAGCGAACCGCCTCCTCTGGCCGGCCTCTGGCGGAGAACAGGAGCCCAAGCTGGTTCAAGGTCGCCGCCTCGCCCGCGCGGTCTCCGCGCTCGACCCTGAGCTTCAGGGCCTTGCCGTGCGCCTCCTCGGCCGCGTCGTAGTCGCCGGCCTCCTGATGCACGACTCCGGTCTGGTGCCAGACGCTGGCGACGGAGCCTGACTCGCCCAGCTCCTCGAAGGTCTCCCGGGCCCCCCGGTACACCTGGAGAGCCTCCGGGTACCTTTCTTGACGCAGCCGAACCGTGCCGAGCTGGAACTTGCCGACAGCCGCCCCTCTCGGGTCGTCCAGCTCCTCCGCCCGGACGACGGAGTCATCGTACACGCGTGCCGCGTCGTCGAGGCGGCCCAGAGACAACAGGCCGTTGCCGAGGTCGGAAAGCACCACATAGGACATCCGGGCGGCATCGCGGCCTCCCCCGTCGGCCAGCTCCTGAAACCGGCGCTGCGCCTCCTCGAGGTCTACGAGCGACGCCTCCGCCGCCCCGCCCCTCAGGAGCGCCCGCCCGAGAATCCAATGCGCACCCGCCAGGTCGTACGCCGACTCGGCAAAGGCGTCCTCTCCCTCCGCGAGCCCCTCCTCCATCAGTCGCTCGGCGGCGCACACCGCCTCCGGGAACCGACCGGCGTCGAGGAGGCGTTCGATGGCCGACGCGGAGGCGTTGTACCGGGCATGGCTCCACCCCTCCAGCGCGCCAGCCGCAGCCTCCCGGATCCCCACCACCCGCCCCAACACCCTCGGACGGTCGAGGTACTCCAGGAGACCCTCCAGGTGCGTCGCCAGGTCGACCACCCGGTCCGGCCCGGCACTTGCGGCCGAGCCCTCGACCACCGCCAGCAGGTTGGGCAGGTCGAGGAGGGTCAGGGTGGCTGCGACTTCCGGCTTGTTGAACTTCGCCCCGTAGAGAAACTGGAGGAAATCCTCCATCGCGCCCCGCC
>Ga0210123_1000034_pt1 | contig 76435 bp, 61 predicted proteins | sample Muzzi_PWB_D2_FD_185535 | JGI IMG/M metagenome (GOLD analysis project Ga0210123, IMG submission 185535) | Wetland microbial communities from San Francisco Bay, California, USA, that impact long-term carbon sequestration - Muzzi_PWB_D2 (SPAdes) | ecosystem: Environmental > Aquatic > Marine >... | reverse complement strand
GCATCGTCGCCCGCCACCGCTACTACCCCTTCGGCGAAGAGGCCACCGACCCGACCCAGGACACCGAGGCCCTCAAGTTCACCGGCCACGAGCGGGACTCCTTCGGCGCTGGGACGACGGATGACCTCGACTACATGCATGCTCGGTACTTCTCGCCGCACTTGGGGCGGTTCTTCTCGGTCGATCCGGCGAACTCAGCTACCGCACTCCAGCCGCAAAGCTGGAACAAGTACGCCTACGTACTGGGGAATCCCTTGAAGTACAGGGACTTCGACGGTGAATCGCCAACTCTTGGCACTGCAGCGCTTGGGGCTTTGATCGGCGGAGCCGCTGGGTTTGTCGGTTCAGTTGCCGCTCAAGCCATCCGCGGAGGGGACATCGACTGGCAGGACGTTGGAGCAGCTACTCTTGGTGGCGCCGTCTCGGGTGGTCTCGCTGGAGCTACCCTAGGCCTTTCCCTGGTGGTAGAGGCTGGTACAACCGGCGTGATAGGAGTCGCGGCGGTGAGCAATGCAGCGGGGGGCGCTGTGACACGTGCGGTTGACTCCAACTCGGAGACACAGGCAGGGGATGTGGGGGAGATCGCGATTGATCTGGGCACCGGTGCTCTCGGTGGCGTCGTGGGAGCAAAGGTTGAACAGGCTGTCAAGTCGTCGGTGCCTCAGATCGAACGCCAAATAGCCGCGTCGCGCCCTGGTGCAAGGCAGGGCAGCTATGGGGCAGCCCAATCGGTCCAAGGCCATACAGCGAAGCTCCTGCGGACGCGCACTACGGCGGAGGTGGCCGCGACGGTCGCCGGAGCGAAGGTTACGAACGTCATCGTTCCGGGGGTTCGAGCTGAAATGGAAAAAGAGGAGGAGGAGCCTCCTCCGCGATAGGTTATGAACGAGGCTAAGAGGTCTGAAGTTGCTGCGCGGTACGCAGCTCCGTTGCGCAAGGTTAAGAGGTGGTTGGCGCTAAGCGCAGCTACGGTACCTGTCGCCCTGGTGTTATGGCAAGTCGTGGTTCCGCTGCTTCCTTCGGAGATCCAAGATCAGGGTGCGTTCCTGAGTATTACTGTGCTTGGACTGGCGGTGTACGCAGCGTTCGCCTCTTCGATTCTCTGGGTGGTCTTGGCGCGGGAGAGGAAGGTGCAAATGAGGGACTTGAGCTGAGGGTGGAAGCCAAGGGGTGCTGGAGTAACAACAGTGCGCAGCCCTATGGTGCAGAGTAGCAGCTTGGCTGGCGAGAGATCACTGCCAAGAATCGTCATGTTCTGTCGAGAGTTCGATGACCCTCTTGGCTTTCGGGAGATTGTGTCGGAGGCTCTGGAGACAGTTCCATCGGAGTATCTAGGAGGTCTGGACTCCATCGTTCTTCGGGGGGCTATTGTCAAATTTTGTGTATGGCGTGTTCGGTTCAGGCAGCGATCCTGTCCTCTCGGACTCCATCGACGAAGCGGACGTCGCGGACGAGATCTGCGATGAGCTTGTAGCCTCGGAGGCGTCTCCAGTTGGCCTGGGTGGCCTGGCAGAGCTTGAAGACCCTGGTGAGCATGGTGCGTCGGTTCAGGCAGTTGCGGGTCCTGGCGGTGTGAAGCCGGACGGTACCGAAGGTGGACTCGACCGGGTTGATGGTTCGAGGTGGACTCAGTGCTTAGCCGGGAAGCCGTAGAAGGCGAGCAGCTCGGTGCGATCCTTCTCGAGGCAGGCGGCGATCCCGGACGCGGTGCGGTGAAAGGCAGGCACTAGAATGGTCCTCCCATGCCTGAGACGGTCCATCTGGTCGACGCCAGCCCGTACATCTTCCGGGCGTTCTTCTCCCTGCCGGAGTCGATCACCGATCCCGCCGGCGCCCCGGTCAACGCGGTCTACGGCTTCGCCGGCTTCCTGATCAAGCTGGTGGAGACGGAGGAGCCGACCCACCTTGGCCTGGCATTCGATCGGAGCCTGACCACCAGCTTCCGGAACGAGATCTATCCGGAGTACAAGGCGGGTCGGGAGCTGCCTCCGGCGGAGCTGGAGGCCCAGCTCGACGCCTGCTTCGAGCTCGCGCAGGCATTCGGGGCGGCGGCCTTCATCGACGATCGCTACGAGGCGGACGATCTCATCGCCGCTCTCGCGGACCGGGTGGTCCGGGAGGGCCATGGGGCGGTCATCGTCACCTCGGACAAGGATCTGGCCCAACTGGTTTCGGACCGGGTGGAGCTGTTCGATTTCGCCAAGGGCGAGCGGTACGGGCCGGCGGAGGTGGTGGAGAAGTTCGGGGTCCGGCCGGGCCAGATCGCGGACTTCCTCGGCCTGGCCGGTGACGCGGTGGACAACATCCCGGGGGTTGCGGGCGTCGGCAAGAAGAGCGCGGCGGCGCTGCTCGGGCACTTCGCGAGCCTGGAAGAGATCTACGACGGCCTGCCGGCGGTGGCGGAGCTTCCCGTCCGGGGGGCCAAGTCCTTGCGGAGGAAACTCGAAGAGGGGCGCGGGCAGGCGTTTCTTTCGAAGCGGCTCGCCACGGTCGCCCGCGAGGCACCGGCCGAAGCGGATCTCGAGACGCTCGCCTATCGCGGGGCCGACCCGGATCGGCTCGGGGCGCTGTTCGAGACGCTCGGCTTCGCGCGGATCAAGGAACGGGTTCCGCGCTGGCGCTGAGCCGTGCCCCGGGCAGGGACGAAGACGGCCTGCGTGATACCCGGCGAGGAGGTCAGCCGCCGCGGGCGGCGGCCTGGAGGGCGGTCCGCTTCAAGGTCTGGAGCAGCACCTTCCCCGGCCCGCGCAGGTGAGTCATGAACAGCCCCTCGCGGCCGAAGAGGGTCTTCTTGAGCCCGCCCACCGTCTGGATGTCGTAGTCGATCGAGCCGGCGAAAGCGGCGAGGTTTCCGGTGCTGACCACCAACTCGTCGCCCGCCGCCAGGTGCTCCTCGGCGAAGTCGCCGCTGCCGTGGACGAGCACTGTTCCCCGTCCCGAGATCTGCTGGAGGAAGAGGCCGGCGCCGCCGAAGAAGGCCGCCCCCGCGCGGCGCGCGACGGTCACCGTGATGTCCACGTCGTCGCCCCAGGCGGCGAGGAAGGCACCCCGCGTGGTGATCACCGGCCCGTCAGAGAGATCCCACACGGCAATGTGGCCGGGGGCGTTGGCTCCCAGAGTCAGCCGCCCGCCGTCCCGGCGGCAGGTGAAGAGCGCGAGAGAGAGACCCTCCCCCGACAGGGAGCGGCGGAGGGCGCCGCCGACGCCGCCCGGGATCTGCAGGTCCCACTCGACGCCCGCACCGTGGGAGACGAGGGCTCCTTTGCTGGCCCAGAGCCGTTCGCCCCGGTCGAGGCGGAGGTGTGCGGTCTGGGCGATCTCTCCTGCGAGCTGATACTCCATGGTGTGGCCCTCCCGGAGGTTCGGTTCCTTGGACTCGGTCTGCCGGGCGATTATCCCTCAGGCGCTCTCCTGATTCCCGCAAACGCGCCGGACCCGGGCCGGGTCTGGTCCCAAGAGTGGGGGCTGCCGGGGAGTAGACTGGGCCTGATGGCGGACAGTTTCGAGCGGAATGCGAACCTGGAGATCGCGGAGCGGTTCGAGGAGGTGGCCCGCCTGCTCGCGGACCAGGGCGCCAACCCGTTCCGCCTGCGCGCCTACGAGCAGGCGGCCGGCACCCTCCGACGCCTGGACCGCTCCGTGGCGGAGATCCTGGAGACCGAGGGGCTCGAAGGGCTCGAGGCGCTGCCGACGATCGGCGCACAGCTCGCGCGGGCGATCCGGAGCATGCTCCGTACCGGCCGCTATCCGATGCTCGAGCGCCTGCGGGGCGAGGTCGACGCGGTGGAGCTTCTCGGGTCGGTGCCCGGGATCGGCAAGGTTCTCGCCGAGCGACTCCACCAGGAGCTCGATATCGACAGCCTGGAAGACCTGGAGCTCGCCGCCCACAGCGGCCGGCTGAGCGAGGTGGCGGGCTTCGGCAAGCGGCGGGTCGAGGGCATCATCGATACCCTGGCGGCACGGCTCGGACGGGTACGCCGGAGCGCCATCGAGCGCCGGCGCGCTCGCGGGGAGCCGCCGGTCGAGGAGGTCCTGGACGTCGACCGGGAGTACCGGGAGCGGGCGACGGCCGGGGAGCTGCCGACGATCGCTCCGCGCCGGTTCAACCCGACGGGGCGGTCTTGGCTGCCGATCCTTCACACCCACCGGGGGGAACGTCATTACACGGCGCTCTACTCGAACACCGCTCAGGCCCACCGCCTCGGGAGGACCGAGGACTGGGTCGTTCTCTACTTCGACGGCCAGGATGGGGGAGAAGGGCAGCACACGGTGGTGACCGCCCGCCAGACGGGGCCGCTCCAGGGGTTGCGGGTGGTGCGGGGGCGAGAAGCGGAGTGTCTGGAGCACTATCGGCGCAAGAGCATCGACACCCCTCGACGGGCGTGATCGTCCTCGCGCGGGACAGGCGGTTTCAGCCCGCCTCGGCGTCCCCGTGGTGCTGGAGGTCCAGGCGCCGGTAACCGCGGTTCCAGTAGACGAGGGGCGGCTCGTCCGGGTGGGGCACCCGCGCCGCCTGGATCTCACCGACGTAGATCGTGTTGGTCTCCGCGGCGTAGCGGCCGTGGATGGTGCAGTCCATCCAGGCCAGGGCGTCTTCCAGCACCGGTGCGCCGGTGGCGGCGGTCGCCCAGTGGCCCACGGCGAACCGATCCTCGTCCTTGACCCAGGCGAAGCGGTTGGAGATCTCGGTCTGATCCTGGCGCAGGATGTTGACCGAGAACACGGCGCCCTCGGTCTCGAGCAGCCGGTAGCCATGGTGCCGGTGATCGATGATCACCATGACCAGCGGCGGCTGGGGAGAGATCGAGGCGAACGCGGAGACCGTCAACCCGTGGACCTCGTCTCCGGCCTTGATCGCCACGATGGTGACGCCCGAGGGGTAGTGGCGGAGCACGTCGCGGAACGTTTCGGAGGGGATGGTCATGGCAGAGAAGTGTCCGTCCTAGTCGGCCAGTCGGATGCCCGCGTCAGAGGCCTCGTCGATCTCGATCGTCGTCTCGCCCCGCAGCCAGCAGAGAAGCGCCTCACCGGCGAGGTCGCGGCGCCAGCCCGTGAGGAGAGGCAGATCGGGCTCCTGCCGCCGGTCGCCGTGCACCCACCACTCGACCAGCTCGTCCACGACGCTTCGCGTGGCGATGAACCGGCTCGCGATGCCCGCCTCGCGGGCGCGGGCCGTGACCAGCCCGGAGAGCAGCACCGACCAGGCGCGGGCGGCGTCGGGAAGCGGCCGGCCCCGGGGCTCCTGGGGGGGCGGGTTCTGCTGCCCTCGGCGGACCGCGTCGAGGATCTCCCGGCCGTAGCGGTGGACCGTTCCCTCCTTGACTCCGCGGATTCCGTGGAGGCCCCGCGGATCGGTGGGTGCGCGCCGGGCGATCTCGATCAGAGAACGGTCCTGGACGATCCACGACGGCGGCCGGTTGCTGTCGAGGGCCGCGCGCTCGCGCCATGCGGCGAGCTCCCTGAGGGCGCCGAGGGCCTTCCCGCGGATTTTGGACCACGCCTTGACCCGCCGGTACATCTCCTCCGGAGGGGTGCGCGTCGCCGCCCGGGCCGCCAGCTCCTCGGTCTCCTCGACCACCCACGGCAGGCGGCCGGTCTTCTCGAGGCGGCGATGGAGCTCCGGCCAGGCGCGTAGCAGATAGCGCACGTCGTCGAAGGCGTAGCGCAGTTGTTCGTCACTCAGCGGACGGCTGCACCAGTCGGTGAACTGGGCTCCCTTGTCGAGGGTGATCCCGAGCAACGATTCGACCAGGCCGCCGTACCCGATCTGGTCGCCGAGGCCGAGGAAGGCGGCGGCGATCTGCGAGTCGTAGACGGTGCGCGCCTCGATGTCGAAGCGCTGGGCGAGGAGCGCGAGATCGGCCTGGGCGGCGTGGAAGATCGCCGCCACGTCCGGGTCCGCGACGAGCTCGACCACCGGCGTCGGGTCGACCTCCAGAGGATCGATCGCCGCCACCTGGGGATCGTCCGGAGCGCCCCATCCCACCTGGACCAGGCAGAGCTCCGGCACGTAGCGGCTCTCCGACACGAACTCCAGGTCGATGGCGAAGCTGCCGGCCGCCCGCAGGTCACGGGCGAGCTGCTCGACGGCGGTCGGGTCGCTCAGGATCGGTCCGGTGGTCATCAATCACGCTCCAGGTAGGTGTAGCCGGCGAGGCCCTGGTCGTAGACCTCGATCAGGTGGCGGGACTCTTCGCGGGTCATCCGCCCTTCGCGGAGCGCCCGTTCGGCGAAGCGGCGCACTCGCGCGAGCAGATCCCGGCGGCTGTAGCTCACGTAGCGCAGCACGTCGGTCACCGTGTCGCCCGCGACCACCTCGTCGATGGTGTATCCGCCGGGGCCGGCGTCCGGATCGAGCGACACGGTCAGCGTATTGGTGTCGCCCAGGAGGTTGTGGAGGTCGCCGAGGATCTCCTGGTAGGCCCCCACCAGGAAGACGCCGAGATAGTACGGCTCGCCCGTGAAGCGGTGCAGCTCGAGCACACGCTTGTCCTCGGTCCGGTCGATGAAGTGGTCTATCTTGCCGTCCGAGTCGCAGGTGATGTCGGCCAGCACGCCGCGCCGTGTGGGTGGCTGGTCGAGCCGGTGGATCGGCATCACCGGGAAGACCTGCTCGATGGCCCAGGAGTCGGGGACCGACTGGAAGACCGAGAAGTTGCAGAAGTAGGTGTCGGCGAGCTCGCGCTCGAGCGCACGGAGCTCCTCCGGCGGCTCGTCCGTGGTCTCCTCGGGCTCGCGCAGGCGGTCGCGGAGCTTGCGGCAGACCGCCCAGAAGAGGTCCTCCGCCAGGCCGCGGTGATCGAGCGACAGGTGACCGAGCTTGAACAGCGTGCGGCAGTCGTCCCGGGCGGCGAGGGTGTCGTGGTAGACCTCGATCGGGTTGTCGACGCTCGCTTCGTGGAACGCATGGAAGAGATTGACCAGGGCCGGCTCGGCGTCGTCGGGCAACTCGTCCGGGATGGGGTGGACGGCGAACTCCACCACCCCCAGGACGTCGAGCAGCAGCGCCGCGTGATGGGCGACGGTAGCCCGGCCGGACTCGCTGACCAGTGCGGGGTGCGGGATCTCCCGCTGATCGCAGATCTCTTGCACCCCGTAGACCACGTCGTTGACGTACTCCTGGAGGGTGTAGTTCATGGAGGAGATCTCGTCGCTCCGGGTGCCCATGTAGTCGACGCCCAGGCCGCCACCGACGTCCAGGTAGCGCAGCCCCGCTCCCATCTCCACCAGGTTGACGTAGGTCCAGGCGGCCTCCCGGATCCCCTCCTTGATCGACCGGATCGACGAGATCTGGCTCCCGAGGTGGAAGTGGAGGAGCTCGAAGCGGTCGAGCAGGTCGTTGTCGCGCAGGAAGCTCATGGCGGCGACCAGGTCGCTCGCGCTCAGGCCGAACTTCGAGCGGTCGCCTCCGGAGCCCTCCCAGTGTCCGGCGCCGCGGGTCGCCAGCCGGGATCGGATGCCGATACGCGGCGCCACGCCGGTCGCCCGGCTCACGTCCCGGATCAGCGGCAGCTCGGAGAACTTCTCGACCACGAGGATGATCCGCGGACCGAGCTTCGAGGCGAGGAGCGCGGTCTCGATGTACTCGGCGTCCTTGTAGCCGTTGCAGACGATGAGCGCCTCGGGGTCCTCGACGAAGGCCATCACGGCGAGCAGCTCGGGCTTCGAGCCCGCTTCGAGGCCGTAGTGGTAGGGGCGGCCGAAGTCGACCACCCGTTCCACCAGGTAGCGATCCTGGTTGACCTTGATCGGGTAGACGCCCCGGTACTCGCCGCGGTAGCCGTACTCCCGCATCGCCGTGGCGAAGGCCTCGTTGAGCTCCACGACCCTGGCTTCGACGATCTCGGAGAAGCGCAGCAGCAGCGGCGGAGCGATGCCCCGTTCACGCACCTCGTCGACCAGGGCCTTGAGATCGATCGCCGGGGTGCCGGGGCCTCCCGGGTGGACGACGACGTGCCCCCGCTCGTTGATCGAGAAGTAGTCGTTGCTCCAGCCGTCGACGTTGTAGACCTGGGTCGCGTCGTCGATCGACCAGGTCCTCTCGGTGGACTCCTCTTGGGTGTCGACGCTCATCTGGCTCGGTTGGGCTCCGTTGGGCTCGGCCTGGTCGGTCGGGGGAGGTTGGTTCGCGGATGGTTCCGGGGCGGCGTCGCCTCGCCGCTGACCCGGGGGAGGATGCTCGGCTCTGACCGTGGTCGGGCCGCGATCCACGCCGGAACGCCCCGGCGTGGTGCCGGGGCGCCCAGAGCGACTGTACCATGCGGTGAAACGTGAGCCGACGCCGCCAGGGTGCCCGCGACGGCGGCGTGGAAGAGGGCGCAGCCCTTGCCAACAGGCTTCTGCTTGCTTAGAGTGAGCCACGATGAAGCATTCCGGAGCCTACGCGGAAGGCTCGCGAGGCCGATTTCATGGCGGGCCGGAGCGGAGTCTGCCGAGCCCGCCGGCGCGCCCCCTCCTCGGGGCGGGCTCGCCGGGCGATGCCGAGCACGATGGTGATCTGGTTGTCCAGAAGCGCAAGGCCGTTCACCGGCCCCGTCTGTACAAGGTTCTGTTGCACAACGATGACTTCACGACCATGGAGTTCGTGGTCGAAATCCTGGTGCGCTACTTTCGCAAGTCGAGGGTGGAGGCGACCCGCGTGATGCTCGAGGTGCACCACCGGGGAATCGGCGTGGCCGGCGTGTTCACGTACGAGGTCGCCGAGACCAAGGTGGCGCAGGTGACCGCGGAGGCACGTCAACACGGCATGCCTCTCAAATGCTCGGTGGACCCGGCATGAAGCTCTCGCGCGAGCTCCAGATCTCGTTGTCGGCCGCGCTCATGGAAGCGGCCCACCGGGGCCATGAGTACGCCGGTCTCGAGCACCTCCTCTACGCCCTGCTCCAGGACCGCGTCACCGCCAGGGTGCTGCGGCGTGCCGGCGTCAACCTCGAGAGCCTGTGCTCCCGGCTCGAACACTTCCTGGAGGACGAGCTCGACCGCGTGCCTGACGACGACGAGCGGGGCGAGCCGTCGACCACGCTGGCGTTCCAGCGGGTCCTTGCCCGCGCCGTCGCCCAGCGCCAGGGCGCGGGCAAAGAGGAGGTCGCCGGCCCCGACGTGTTGGTGTCGATGTACGCCGAGCCGGAGTCGTTCGCCGTCTACTTCCTGGAAGAGGAGGGGGTGAGCCGGCTCGATCTGGTCAGCTACCTGGCCCATGGAGTCCCCGAGAGCGAGGCGGGCGACGAGGGCTGGGACCGGGACGATCTCGACGAGGACGACGACCCGTTCGAGGACGAGCTCGAGGATGACGAGGATGACGACGAGGACGAAGGGGAGGCCGGGCGGGATCCGCTGGCCAACTTCACCCAGGATCTGACCGATCTGGCGCGGCGCGGCCTGCTGGACCCCCTGGTGGGGCGCGGCCGGGAGATCGACAGGACCCTCCACGTGCTCGCCCGGCGCCGCAAGAACAACCCGATCTTCGTCGGCGACTCCGGTGTGGGCAAGACCGCTCTGGTGGAGGGGCTTGCTCTGCGCATCGCCCAGGGCCGCGTGCCGGAGCCGCTGGCCGAGGCGTCGATCTTCAGCCTCGACCTCGGAGCTGTGGTGGCGGGGACCCGCTACCGGGGAGACTTCGAGAACCGTCTGAAGGCCGTCCTCAAGGCCCTCTCGAGTCGGCGGCGGGCGATCCTGTTCATCGACGAGATCCATACGCTGGTCGGCGCCGGAGCGGCGGGCAGCGGCACCATGGACGCCTCGAACCTCTTGAAGCCCGCGCTCCGCTCGGGCACGCTCCGCTGCATCGGAGCGACGACCTGGGAGGAGTACCGGCAGAGCTTCGAGCGGGACCGGGCGCTGGCTCGGCGCTTTCAGAAGGTGGAGGTGATCGAGCCGACGGTGAAGGAGACCGTGGAGATCCTCGACGGCCTCCGGGCCCGCTACGAGGAGCACCACGGCGTGACCTACACCCGTCCCGCGATCCGGGCCGCCGCGGAGCTCGCGGCGCGCCACCTGCGGGACCGGGCGTTGCCGGACAAGGCGATCGATCTCCTGGACGAAGCGGGGGCGGCGGCGAGCCTCGCAGGGCGCAAGCGGGTGGGCGTCCACCGGGTCGAGGCGGTGCTCGCGACCATGGCCCAGATCCCGCCCCGACGCGTGCGCGGGGACGACCGGGAGCGGCTGGCGACCCTCGAGGAGGACATCCGGCAGTCGGTCTTCGGCCAGGACGAGGCGGTCAGCAAGCTGGTCTCGGCGATCAAGGTCTCCCGCGCCGGCCTGGGAGATCCCGACCGCCCGGTCGGCGCGTTCCTGCTCACCGGACCGACCGGGGTCGGCAAGACCGAGATGGCGCGCCAGCTCGCCTTCTGTCTCGGGGTGCCGCTGCTGCGCTTCGACATGAGCGAGTACATGGAGCGCCACAGCGTGTCCCGGCTGGTCGGTGCCCCCCCAGGCTACGTCGGCTTCGACCGCGGGGGCCTGCTGACCGAGGCGGTGTCGAAGAGCCCCCACTCGGTGCTGCTGCTCGACGAGATCGAGAAGGCCCACCCGGATGTCTTCAACATCCTGCTTCAGGTGATGGACCACGGGACCCTCACCGACACCAACGGCAAGCTCACCGACTTCCGGCAGTCGATCCTGCTCATGACCTCGAACGTGGGCGCCCGGGAGCTCGCCGGCCGCAGGCCCGGTTTCGTCGGAGCGTCGGGGGACGGTCCGGTGGCCAACGACGGCGCCGACAAGGAGGCGTTCGAGCGGCTGTTCACGCCGGAGTTCCGGAACCGGCTCGACGGGCGGATCGCCTTCCGTTCCCTCGATCCGCAGGTCATGGTGCGGATCGTCGACAAGTTCTTGAAGGCGCTCTCCGCGCAGCTCGAGGGGCGCAAGGTGGACCTGGTGGCGACGCCGGCCGCCCGGCAGCTCCTGGCCGACCTCGGGTACGACCCGGCGTTCGGTGCCCGGCCACTCGGCCGGGTCATCGATCAGTCGATCAAGCGTCCGTTGACGGACGAGGTGCTCTTCGGCCGCCTCCAGAGCGGCGGCAAGGTGACGGTCGGCGTCAGCGGCGGAAAGATCGAGCTCCGCCTCGATCCGACCTGAGGCCGGCCGGGACCTCGGGCGGGGTGCCGAACGCTCCACGGCCCGCCACCGGCCCGCCGCTCGTTGCCTGAATTATTCGTCGAAGGCGGAGCCTTCCCGGGCCATGGTTCGGAGTGTCTCGTAGGCCGCGGGTGTCGCGATCAGCACCACCTGGTCACCCGCCTCGATGCGGGTCGGTCCCCGCGGAATCACCATCTCGTCCGAGCGCAGGATCGCCACGGCCGTGACGCCCGACAGGGTGCCGATCGAGTTGACCACCGCCACGCCGTCGAGCGCGGAGTCCGGATGGACCTCGAGCGACACCAGGTTCCCCGCCCCGTCCGTCACCGGGATCGGCTCTCCGAAGCGCAGCAGGCTCACCAGGCGCGGCAGGGTGAGCTCCGATGACTCGAGGGTGTCGCCTTCGAGCATCTGGAGCGCCCGGCGCACGAACACGCCACGGTGGGCGGCGGAGTCCTCCCGGCTCGGCACCTGGTGCTCGTACAGGGTCTGGTACCGGACGCCGGAGGTGAGGGAGCGCTGGACGACGAACGACACCGTGTTCGCCAGCATGGCGGGCACGATGAGGGCGTAGCCGCCGGTCATCTCCGCCACCATGATCAGGGTGGAGATCGGTGTGCGCGCGGCGCCGGCGAAGACCGCCGCCATGCCGACCAGGATGAACGGTGCCGTGGTCGGAAGGGTGCCCTCGGGGACGAGGTAGCCGAGCCCGGTGCCGACCACGGCGCCCAGCACGGCGCCGATGGTGATGGTCGGCGCGAAGACGCCGCCCGAGCCTCCGGAGCCGATGGTGAGCGCCATCGCCGGCCCTTTGAGCAGCAGCAGCAGGACGAGCAGGCCCAAGGACAGCTTGCCGGCGAGGGCGAGCTCCACCCAGCCGTAGCCGGTGCCGAGCACCTGGGGCGCCATGGTGGCGAGGAGGCCCACCGCGAGACCGCCGAGGGCCGGTTTGATGTGAGGCGGTCCGGGCAGGCGCTGGAAGAGGTCGCGCGTACGATAGAACACCGTCGGCAGCACCGCCCCCAGGCAACCCGCCGCCACGCCGAGGATGCCGTAGACCACGAGCTCGAACGGCTGGAAGCCGAGCCCTGTCGGGATCGCGAAGATCGGCGACCAACCTCCCTCGAACAGCCCGCGGACGGCGTAGCCGGTGACCGCGGAGATCACCGTGTAGATCAGCGCCTCGGCCTCGAACATCATGCCGGAGTAGAGGATCTCGACGGAGAAGATCGCCATCCCGAGCGGCGCCTGGAACATGGCGGCGAGCCCGGCCGCCATCGATGCCAGGAGCAGGATTCGCCGCTCCTGGCCCCGCAGGCGGGCGGCGCGGGCGAGGATGCCGCCGAAGCCGACCGCGATCTGGGCGGTCGGACCCTCGCGGCCGGCCACGCCGCCGGAGCCGATGGTCAGGGCCGAGGCGACAGCCTTGACGAGGGGCGTCCTGCTCCGGACCTCGCCGCCGCGGGAGTGGTACGCCTCGAGAGCGGCGTCGGTGCCGTGCCCTTCGGCCTCGGGAGCCCAGCGGTAGACGATGAAGCCGGAGAGGAGGCCGCCGAGGGTGGTGACCACGGGCAGCCACCACCGGGAGAGGCCGGTCGGCAGGTCGACGAACGGGTCGAGGATGCCCGCTTCAGGCGGCTTGTACCCGCCGATGCCCTCGAGCAGGAAGTGCTGGGCGATCTGGACGATGTGCTCGAAAGCGACCGCCGCGAGACCGCCCAAGATACCGACGATGACGCAGAAGCCGAGGAGGCGATAGGTCGGGGCGAAGAGGGGCCCGCGTGCCCTGTTGTCTTCGATCGTCACGTCAGGCCCGGTCGTAGTCGTCCTCGAAGCGGACGATGTCGTCTTCTCCGAAGTAGGTGCCGAGCTGGACCTCGACGAAGGTCACCGGCTCGGTCGTAGGGTTGCGGATTCGGTGCTTGGCACCCTGTGGAATGTAGATATGGTCTCCCGGGGAGAGGCGGATCACTTGGTCGTCGAGGACCACCTCGGGGTTGCCGCGGACGATGATCCAGTGCTCCGCGCGATGGTTGTGGGATTGGTACGAGAGGCGTTGGCCGGGGTCGACGTCGATCACCTTGGATTTGAACCGCTCGGTGTCGCGGAGCACCTCGAAGCGTCCCCAGGGACGGAGATCGTAAGTGTGCTCGGTCGCCTCCGGCCTGCCGTCGGCCGCGAGCCGGCTGACGAGCTCCTTCACCTTCTGGGAGGAGCCTCTGCGCGTGACGAGGAGGGCGTCGGCCGTGTCCACGACGAGAAGATCCTCGACGTCCACGAGCCCGTAGACGCGATCCCGGAACGGAAACACGAAGCTCCCGCCGCCGCCGACCTCGAAGACGCCCGGGGCTTCGGCCCCGGCGCCGCCGCGGAGCCGTGCCACTTCGTCCCACGAGCCGACGTCGCTCCAGCCGATCGAGCAGGGGATCGACACGTGCTCGTCCAGGCGCTCCATGATGCCGTAGTCGAGGCTCTCGGGCTCGATCCGTTCGTAGACGTCGTCCAGGTTGGAGAGATCGTGCTCGATGGTGCGGATCGCCGCCCAGGTCTCTGGCATCCAGCGCTCGAAGAGCGCCGCCATGACGTCGACCTGGAAGACGAACATCCCGGCGTTCCAGAAGAACGTCCCCGCCTCGACGTAGCGTTGGGCGGTGGCGGCGTCCGGCTTCTCGCGAAAGCCCCGTGCCACGTAGGCCTCGAGCGGGCTGTCGTGGGCCTCCTCGGCGAGGAAGACCTGGTCGGTCACCTCGATGTACCCGTACCCGGTCTCCGGGCGCGTGGGCTGGATGCCGATGGTCGCCACCTGGCCTCGGGCGGCGGCGCGGGCGGCCAGCGTCACGGCGCGGCGGAAGCTCTCCTCGTCGGCCACCAGGTGGTCGGCCGGGAAGATGCCGACGGTCGCGTCACCCTCGCCGTCGAGCAGCAGGAGGTGGCACAGCAGCGCCACCGCCGGCGCGGTGTTGCGCCCCACCGGCTCGAAGTAGGCCCGGTCGGCCGGCAGCGCGAGGTCGCGCAGCACCCGCCGCGCGAGGACCTCGGTCTCCCGGGCGCCCACCAGGCCGGGGGGGCCGAGCGGGCCGAGACGACGGAGCGTCTTGGTGAGGAGCGATTCGTCGAACAGCTCGCAGAACTGCTTGGGAACGGAGGCGCGGGACACGGGCCACAGGCGCGTGCCACTGCCACCGGAAAGGACTACTGGAATCATCGGGCGATCGGCTCCGCAGGTTCGGTGATGGGGGCGGGCTCGAACCGGGCATCATGCTCTGGGCTCGGGTCTCGGCCGCCGGCAGGAGTGTGTTCTATCTTACCGAGGTTCTCCGAGTGTCACCGGCAGCGTTTCCTGATCGCCGTCCCGCTCGACCGTCACCTGGACCCTCTGCCCCGGCTTGTACCGTTCGAGCTGGAGCACGAGATCGTTCGACGACGTGACCGGCTCGCCGTCGATCGCCACGATCAGATCGCCGAGCTCGACCCTGCCGAAGCGGTCTCTCCTCGTCGGGCGGATGCCGGCCTGCTCGGCGCCGCTTCCCCGAGCGACCTCGGTCACCAGGGCCCCTTCCAGGCCGAGGTTGCGGACGATCTGGTCGTTGGCCGTGTCGATGCCCAGGCTCGGCCGCTCCAGGTGGCCGTTGGTGATCAGCTCGGGCACCACCCAGCTCACCGTGTCCACGGGGATGGCGAAGCCGATCCCGGCGTACGACCCGGACGGGCTGTAGATCGCGGTGTTGACCCCGATCAACCGCCCCGAGCTGTCGAGCAGCGGGCCGCCCGAGTTGCCCGGGTTGATCGCCGCGTCGGTCTGGATCACGTCCCGGATCGGAATCCGCGCCAGGGACTCGATCTCGCGGCCGAGGGCGCTGATGATGCCGGTGGTCAGCGTCTGGTCGAAGCCGAAGGGGTTGCCGATGGCGAGCACCTTCTGGCCGACGGCCAGGTCGTACGAGCTGCCGACCGGGATCGGCGGGAGCTGCTCCGCGGGAGCGTCGATGTGGAGCACCGCCAAGTCCTTCTCCGGCGCCGCCCCGACCAGGCTCGCGTCCCAGCTCGAGCGGTCGGCGAGGGTGATCCGGGCACGGCTCGCCCCGTTGATGACGTGGAAGTTGGTGATCACGTGCCCCTGCCGGTCCCAGATGAAGCCGGAGCCGGAGCCCCGGGGAATCTCGTGGAGGTTCATGCTGAAGAAGTCGCGGCGGACCTGGGAGGTCGTGATGTAGACGACCGAGGGCGACGCGCGCCGGAAGAGCTCGATCGTCGTCCGTTCGTCCGGCAGGAGGTCGGCCCGCGGCGCCACCGCGCGCAGCTCTTCGCCGGAGGAGGGTTGTGTCTGAGCGGCCGACGGGCCGTTGGTGCCGATGTCGAAGCAGGCCACCTGGCAGCCGAGCCCGGTGCCGGCCACGAGGGCCAGGGCCAGGAGGAGCGGTCGGTGGGAGCGGAAGCGGGGGAGTGACGGAGGGCGGAGGCGGAGGTTGAATCGATTCATGGCGCGATCGACGATTCTACTCCTGCACCCACCATGACATTCAAGGGGAGACAGAAAGGGCCCGACGAACCGTCACCGGTTCGTCGGGTCCCGTGTCGTGATCGGAGTGAGAGGCCGCCCGGCTCAGGGCCGGCGGCTGACCCGCCGGCGCAGGACCTGCTCGGCCTGGGAGGCGCCGAGGCCGTCGTCGAGAGCCAGGTGCCGCGGGGTGGTCCACGACGCCTCGGCGCCCGTCTCGGCGGTCTCCGTGTAATAGAGACTGCCGTCCTCGATCCAGCTCACCAGCGCCCGCTGACCGTCCTCGGACAGATAGATCTCGACCGGACCGTCTGGGACAGGGGGGGCCGGGCGCCCGGAGAGCAGGCGGAGCCGGACCAGGTGGGTGGTGGCGGTGACGCCTTCGGGGACGTCCTCCCGCGGCGCGATCTCGACGACCTGGTCGTGGGTCGTCACCGAACGGGCCTCCAAGTCGACCAAGGTCCGTGCGCCGATCTCGATGATCTGCGAGCGGATGTCGTCCGCCAGGGCCTCGATCGGCCGGTCGTCACCCTCTTCGAGGGTCCGTCGGGCCACGGATACGCACTGATTGGCGAAGTGATTGACGGCTCCCGGGTTGAGCTCATGTCCGATCTCGATGATCTGCGAGCGGATCTTGTCGAACAGGGAGCCCACGCCGTTGCCGTTGCCGGTTCTGCCGATCTCGATGATCTGCGAGCGGATGTCATCGGCGATCGCGCTCAGTTCGGGCGGCAGCAGGCGCGTCTCCGAGATCAGGAACCGCCCGGAGCGCCCGTCGGTGAGGCCGATCACGGCGGCGTGGAGGTCGCCCCCGGCCGTGATCCGGGGCGAGCGCAGCAGCGACCGAGGGAGCCGAGGCCCCTCCACGGGCTCCGAGGTGTCCAGGTCGTTGAGGCGGAACACCGGGTTCCAGCCGATGTAGACCCCGTCGTCGAGGACGACCGGGGTGAAGTAGATCTCCTCGAAACCCTCCGACTCCTCCCACCACACGATGTGGAGCAGGGTGCGATCCCGCTCGACGGGGCCGTCGATGCCGGTGGTGGTGAACCGGTCGGTGCTGATCAACACCTGCGGCTCGCCCTTCAGGGGGGAGATATCGCCGGAGATCTCGATCGGCTTGGACCAGCCGTCATCGTCGAGCGACGCGAGGAGCAGGGCGGAGACGGTGGGGTCGCGCATGCCCTCCCAGATCACATAGAGCGTGCGCGAACTCTTCTCGTAGAGGAGTGTGGGAGAGCGCTCCGTGATCGTGTCGCCGGTGCCGGGCACCAGCAGGCGCTGGGCAGGGTGGTCCTGTGTCATCCGGTCCACGGCCAGGACGGGTCGGCCGGCGGGGATCGACTCGCCCTCGGGAAACAGCTCGCCGTACATGCCCACCCGGGCGACGAAGAGCTCTCCGTCGTTGCCGAGAGCCGCGCTGACGGAAGCGTGGACGGCGGGAAGAGCCGCGAAGGCGGCCCCGAGTGCGATCATCGCGACCAGGAGACTGTGGAGAGAACGATTCATGGTCAGGCTCTCAGGTTGATGACCTTGCACAGGTCCAGCCCGAAGAGCATCGACGGCACCTGGGGCATGTCGGGGTAGTAGACCTGCTGGAGGAGATCGAAGCACTCGCGCGCGGCAGTGCGGCGGCCGGCGAGCTTGTACGCCTCCCCCAGGAGCAGGAGGGAGTACTTGGCGGTCCTCGGGTCGCCCGTGTCCTCGGCGATCTCGAGCGCCCTGTTGCCGTGATGGATCGCCCGGCCCGGGCGTCCGATGTGAAGATAGGCGAAGCAGAGGGCGAGGCGGGGATCGGCCTCGAGATAGGAGCCATACCGGCGGAAGATCCTCAAGCTCTGGAAGAGCATGGAGAACGCTTCGGGGTAGCGGCCGAGGACGACGAGGCTGTAGCCCAGGTTGTCGAGGATCGAGGCACGGGACGGGTCGAAGCGGTCGCGGAGGAGATCGTCCGCGCGGTGGAAATGCTCCAGGGCGGTCTCGAACTGGTTCATCGCCGCCAGCACGTTGCCGATCTGGTTCAGGGCGCTGGCGCGGTGCCCGGCGTCCTGGAGCTCCTCGGAGTAGCGCAGCGCGATCCGCCCGTAGAAGAGCGCCCGCTTGTACGTGCTGACGCGGTCGTAGTGCAGGGACAGGTTGTAGGCGCTCAGCCAGGCGACGTGCGGATCGCTCGTGCGCAGGAGGATCTGCTGCAAGTTCGCCGTGTGCTCGTCGCCGTGGTCCAGGCGAATGGCGATCGCCGCCCGGTTGCAGTAGGCCAGGTCACGAACCGTCGGCTCCGCCGAGCCGGTGGCGACTTCGCAGGCCTCCTCGAACCACTCGAGCGCTTCCGTCAGACGACCCTGGTGAGCAGCCTGGGAGCCCCGTTCGCGAAGCGCCTCGTAGCGCTCCATGGTTCGTGCGTCTTCGGATCCCGATCGTTCCATCGTGGGGCTCCCTTTCACTGGGGCGTTGGCGCTCCGTCTACCGACTGTTCGACCCCTGACGTCTATCCGGACAGGTCTCGGCGAAAGCGTTCACTCGGCGGGTCCTCTTCTCGCTCCGCTTCCGCGAGGCGGACGAGATCGCGCGCTTGAACGCCGAAGACTCCCAGTAGCCGGATGACCGTTTCCAGACCGACACGGATCTCTCCTCGTTCGATGCGGATCACGTCCTGAGCGTCCAGTCCCGCGCGATCCGCAAGCTCGGCCGGGCTCCATCGGTGCTCTTTGCGGAGCTTTCGAAGACGTCGCCCAAGCAGCTCGACCTTCTTCTGGCTGTGGGTCTCGATTGAGCGCCTCCGATCGCGTCCTCGAGCGACGCCGGCCGATGCGATTGTAGCGGTTTCCAATGGTGCGATGCTACAGCAGCATCAGCGGATAGTCAAACAGATTGTCGAAACCGAGTGGGCGGCCGGCGAACGGCCCCTGTACAATCGGCGCGCCCGCCGGACAGCCGGAGCGCCCCGGCCGACTTCATCCTCTCCACAGCGCATCCAGGACGATCCATGACACCGACCTCCCCAGAGACCGCCGGCTCCAGAATCGACGTCTACACCGACGGAGGCGCGGATCCTAACCCCGGTCCCGCGGGCTGGGGCGTGGTCATCCTGGACCAGGCGGGGCAGGTGGCGCAAGAGCTCTCCGGCGGAGAGGACCATTCGACCAACAACCGAATGGAGCTGACCGCCGCGATCCGTGCTCTGGAGGCGACCGAGCGGACCCTTCCGGTGCGCGTGTTCACGGACTCGGTCTACCTCAAGAAGGGCATCACCGAGTGGCTGCCAGGCTGGATCGCCCGGGGCTGGAAGCGCAAGACCGGGAAGCTTCAGAACGAAGATCTGTGGCGCCGGCTGGCCGAGCTCATCGAGGGCCGAAAGATCTCCTGGCGGTGGGTCAAAGGGCACGCGGGCGACCGTCACAACGAGCGTGCGGACGAGCTTGCCACGCGGGAGACCCGGCGCCACCAGGGCAAGGGGCGTCCCGTGCGCACCGAGCCGGTGGACGTCGAGGTCGTGCTGCGGGTGTCGGCGGGTGACGGTCGGGGCGGCTGGGCGGTGGCCCTCCGCCAGGGGGAAGGCGAGGAGGTCCGGAGCGGCTCTCTTCGCGCGGCCAGCGCCAACGAGCTCGACATCCTGGCCACGGCGGAGGTGTTGGAAGGGCTTCCCAAGGGCATCAGGGTGGCGGTCCACACCGGCTCCGACTACCTGCGCAACGGCGCGACTCAATGGTTGGCCGGGTGGCGCCGCTCGGGTTGGACGACGAAGACGGGCACGCCGGTTCGGAACCGCGCCGCCTGGGAGCGGCTGTCGCGCGCCCTCGGCGACCGGGAGGTGACCTGGCCGTCGCTCAAGGGCGCGAAGCCGCGCGGCTGGAAAGAGCTCGGGAAGCTCGCGCGCGACGCCTCCCGAGGCTGACCGCCCGGCGCGCCGCTGAGGATCGTTCACGGGACCGAGGGGAAGTCCTGCCGCGCAGGCTAGGGTTTATACTCGGGCGCTCATCCGCACCCCGTTTCCCGAGCCCATGTCGAATCTCGCCAGCCGTGTCGCCCTGCTGCTCTTCGCCAGCGGCTTCTGCAGCCTCGTCTACCAGATGTGCTGGCTCCGGCTGTTGCGCCTGGTCTTCGGTGCCTCGACGGCGGCCTCGGCCGCGGTGCTCGCCATTTTCATGGGGGGGCTCGGCGTCGGGAGCCTGCTGCTCGGTCCCCGTGCCGACCGGAGCCGCAACCCTCTGGCGCTCTACGCGCACCTGGAGATCGGCATCGCCCTCGCGGCGGCCGCGAGCCCGGCCCTGATCGCGGCCGTGCGCTGGAGCTACATTTCCCTGGGAGGCACCGAGACCCTGGGGTCGTTCGGCGGTACCGCGGTGCGCCTGGCTCTCTCGGCTCTCGTGCTCGCGGTGCCCACGTTCCTCATGGGTGGAACGCTGCCGGCCACGGTGCGGGCGGTGACCCGGGCGGAGGACGTGGGGCGCCGGACGGTGGGGCTTCTCTACGCGGTCAACACCCTGGGTGCCGTCGTCGGCGTGGCGATCACGGTCTTCTGGGCGATCGAGCTCCAGGGGATCACGCGCACGGTGATCGTCGCGGCGTTGATCAACCTGCTGGTGGCGATGAGCGCCCGCGCGCTCTCCCGGCGCTGGGAGGCGGCGCCGGCCCGGGCGGTGGCCGGGGCGGAGGGGTCCGGGGGCTCCGAGGCGTCCGAGTCATCGCGGGGCGCGGCATCCTCGCCGGCGCCCCTGGGCTTCGTGCTCGCCGCGGCGGCGGTGGTCGGCTTCGCGTTCTTCTTGATGGAGCTGGTCTGGTACCGGATGCTGGGGCCGATCCTCGGCGGCACCTCGTACACCTTCGGCGCCATCCTGGCGGTCGCGCTGGTCGGGATCGGGCTCGGTGGCCTGGTCTACGCCTCTGGATCCCGCGCACGCCGTCCGAGCCTCGTCGGCTTCGGCGCGACCTGCGCCATCGAGGCGTTGCTGCTGATCGTGCCGTTCGCCCTGGGCGACCGCATCGCCCTCCTGGCTCTGACCCTCCAGGGGCTGGACGCCGCCGGCTTCGGCGGGCTGGTGGTCGAGTGGACCCTGGTGACCGCGCTCGTCGTGCTGCCTCCGGCGCTCGTCGCGGGCTATCAGTTCCCGCTGCTGGTAGGGATCGTGGGGGCGGCCGGCCGGCAGGTCGGTCGGGAGGTCGGCCTGACCTACGCCTGGAACACCGTGGGGGCGATCGCCGGTGCGGTGGCCGGCGGCTTCGGCATCCTGCCCCTGGTTACGGCTCCGGGAACCTGGCGGTGGACGGCGGTCGGCTTGGCTGGCCTCGCCATCGTCGCCGTGCTTCTGGCCCGGCCACGGGGAGCGCGGTGGCGGCTCGCGGCGCCCGTGCTGGCCGTGGCGCTCGCCGCGCTCGGCCTGACCACGGCGGACGGGCCGAGCGCGTTCTGGCGGCACGAGGAGATCGGCGGGCGCCGCGCGCGCACCACCTTCGAAGGCCCGAACGACCTGCGGGCCGAGATGCGGGCCGCCAACGGCAGGCTGATCTGGGAAGCGGAGGGGCGGGAGAGCAGCGTCGCCCTGATCCACGGCAACGGGTTCACCTTCCTGGTGAACGGCAAGACCGACGGCAGCGCGCTGCAGGATGCTCCGACCCAGGTGATGGGCGGCCTGGTGGGGTCGATGCTCCACCCCGCGCCGCGCACGGCCCTGGTGATCGGCCTGGGAACCGGGAGCACGGCCGGCTGGCTGGCCGGCGTCCCAGGCATGGAGCGCGTCGACGTGGTAGAGCTGGAGCCGTCGATGACCCGCGTGGCGGAGGCGTGCTCCGGGGTCAACCGCGACGTCCTCGGGCAGGAGAACGTCCACCTGGTCTTCGGCGACGGCCGTGAGCTCCTGCTCACCACCGACCGGCGCTACGACGTGATCTTCTCCGAGCCCTCGAACCCTTACCGGGCCGGGATCTCGAGCCTGTTCACCCGGGAGTTCTACGAGGCTGCCGTGGATCGCCTGACGGAGGACGGCGTCTTTCTCCAGTGGCTCCAGGGGTACGAGACGGACGCCGAGGTGGTGCGCACCGCATACGCCACCCTGGGCTCGGTCTTCCCGGCGGTGGAGAGCTGGCAGGTCCAGACGGTGGACCTGCTGCTCGTGGCCGGGCGACGGCCGGTGGTGCACGACTGGCAGCGCACGGCCCGCCGGGCGGCGGAGGAGCCCTACCGCTCGGCCCTGGCGCGGGTCTGGGGCGTCCGCGGCGCCGCCGGTTTCTACAGCGGGTTCCTGGGCGGTCCGGGGCTGGCGGGGACGATGGCCGAAGCGGAGAAGGCGATCGGCGGCCGGCTCAACACCGACGACCATCCGGTGATCGAGTACGGCTTCGCCCGGAACCTGGGACGAGCCGGCCTGTTCGAGATCAACGATCTCGCGACCCTGGCGCGCCAGGGCGGGTGGGACCGTCCCCACTTCGGCGGGAACGTGCCCTCGTCCGTTGGATGGCGCTCGGTGATGGAGGCCAAGGCGGCGCGCGATATCTTCTTCCGGCGGGTGGGCTCCGCTGCGGCCAGAAACGGCGACGACGAAGAGCAGAGCTGGCTCCTGCGGCAGACTCTTGCCCGTGGCGCCTACGTCCGTGGAGACTTGAGCGCGGTCTTCCAGCAGTGGATGGGGCCTGAGTTGCCGAAGACGCCGGGAGCGGGAACCCTCGAGCCGACCCATCCCGCGGACCTGTTGATGATCGCCGAAGCTCTGGCGGATCGTGCGGACGAGCGGTCGCTGGAGCTGGCGGACCGGTTGGAGCCCTGGCTCCCCAACGAGGCCGAAGTGGTGCGCGCCCGCTTTCTCTGGCGACGCGGAGCCTGGGAGGAAGCGACCTCGGCGCTCGAGGAGCTCTTCCGCCGTCTACACCAGGAGCCGTGGTTGGTCAGCGGCATCCACGAGCGGACGCTTCAGGTAGCGGAGGCGGTGGGGACTCATGACCCGGCGCTGGCGCGGCGGCTGCTGGCGGCGACGGCGGAACCGTTCTCCAGCGGGGTCCTGGAGCTGCCCAGGCGACTGCTCCGGACGCGGCTGGCGCAAGCCGCCGGGTTCGCGGCCCATTGTGTCGACGCGTTCGCGCCGTTCGAGCCCGACATGCCCTGGCAAGGAGCCATCCTCCGCTCCCGGGTGCGGTGCTACCAGGAGACGAACAACCCGCTTCTGGGCCGGGCCGTCGAGGAGCTCGCCACGTGGCAGGCGGCCGAGCCCCCCCGCCTGGACGCCGGGCTCTGAGCCCCCCTCGTCCGACCCCTAATTCGTCGGCTCCCAGACGGTCTGGCCCGCGGTGTCGATATAGCCCCAGGCCTGCTCGCCACCGTCGGCCGCCACGGTGACCAGGGCCAGGCCGTGGTCGAAGTCGTCCACCCGCGGGTAGGTCGGCGGGATGACCACGGTTCCGGTCGTGTCGACGAACCCCCATCCCTGGTCCTTGATCCGAACCGCCGCCCGGCCTTCCCGGAACGAGCGGGCGTCGTCGAACGTCGCGTCGATGACGACGGTGCCGGTGGTGTCCATGAAGCCCCACTTGACCCCGACGCGGACCGGCGCGAGGCCGTCGGAGAAGCTCCGGGCGCCGTAGAGAGCCGGCTCGATCACGACGTTGCCCTGGGGGTCGATGGCGCCGAACGCGCCGTCCGGTCCGCGGACGATGGCGAGCCCCTCGGAGAAGCTGTAGGCGTCGCTCCAGGCGGGCTCGATGACGGTGGCGCCGGTGGTGTCGATGAAGCCCCAGGGGCCGTCCTCTTTGGCGCGGACGGCGGCGAGCCCTGCGGAGAAGTTCCTGCTCTCGGCGTAGCGGGGCTCGATGACCACGTTGCCGTCGAGGTCGACGAACCCCCACTGTCCGAGCTTCTGGACGGCGGCGAGGCCCTCGGAGAAGTTCCGGGCGCCGCCGTAGGAGGGCTCGACCACCCAGTTGCCTTCCATGTCGACGTAGCCGCCCAGTTGGTTGGTCGAGACGGCGGCTCGCCCTTCTGAGAACGGCCCGCCGTCGTCGTAGGACGGCTTGATGATCCAGGCGCCCGCGAAGTCGATGTAGCCGAGGCCTTCTCCGACCTGGACGGAGATGGTGCCTTCGGCCGGCGGTCCGGCGGTCCGGTACTCGGGTTCGATGACCAGCGTGCCGGCGCCGTCGATGAACCCGACGCGCAGGTCCTTGCGGACCGGGAAGCGCCAGTCGGGGTCGGGCGGCACGCTCAGCTCGACGGCGGGGCCCTCGTCCTTGGGGGTGCAGGCGGTGAGGCCGAGAAGGGTTGCGACGGGGATGGTGAGCGCGAGGATGAGGAGCAGCGTGGTGGCGCGGCGGTGGCGTGCCATGGCGACCTCCGGGATCGGGATGGTTGGTGGGCGGTCGGTTGCGGCCGGGAGCTGGAGTGGAGTGTCGCTTTGGGAGGGGGGTGGCGTCAAGGGGTAGGGAACTTCGGAGCGGCCGGGGATGGGGGCGCAGGGGGACGGCGAGCGTCGGTGGGTGGTTGGGCGGTGAGCGCTCGCCTCGGCATCGCCCGGGCGTGGGAGGTGCGGGTGGTTGGGCGGTTGCGCGGGCCCGGGCTCTGACGCCCCCTGCGCCCCCGTCCCCGGCCGCTCCTCCTTGCCTGGTGGGATGGGTGTCAGGGGACGGCGAGCGTCGGTGGGTGGGTCTGGTGGGTGTTGGGGCTGTTGGGCCGCGGCGTCGGTACCGCGGGTGGGGGAGAGGGGGGCTCAGGTGGTCTGGGTGAGGAGGGCTTGGCGCTCTGTTTGGGTGAGGAAGGCGGTGTCGAGGGCGGTCTCTTGGCACGCTTGGAGGTCCTGTTCGCTGAGGCCCATCTCTTCGTGCGCGATGCGGTATTCGTGGGCGAGGTCGATGCCGCTGATCGAGGGGTCGTCGGTGTTGAGGGTGGCCCGGATGCCGTGGTCGAGGAGCGCCCGCAGCGGGTGGTCGCGCAGTGTCGGGACGGCGCTGGTGTGGACGTTGCTCGTGGGGCAGATCTCGAGCGGGATCTCGCGCTCGGCGAGGAGGTCCATGGCCGCCGGGTCTTCGATCGCCCGGATGCCGTGGCCGATCCGCTCGGCTTTCAGGCCGAGCACGGCCTGGCGAACGCTGTCGGCGCCGTCCGCTTCGCCGGCGTGGGCGATGGTCCGGAGGCCGGCGTCGCGCGCCTGCTCGAAGTGGTCGACGAACAGGGTGCCCGGGTAGTTGGCTTCGTCGCCGGCCAGGTCGAGGGCGACGACGCCCCGGTCTTTGCCGGCGAGGGCCGCCTCGAGCTCGATCCAGCCGATATCGGTGCCGAAGTTGCGGGAGATGATGCCGATGAGGCGTGCCCGCGGGGGCAGGCCGGCGGCGACGCGGGCCCGTTCGGCGTCGGTGGACAGGGCCTCTTCGACGCCGTCGCAGACCGCTTCGACGACCCCTTTGGGATCGAGACCGTGGGCCTCGGCCATGAACCAGGGGCTGAAGCGCAGCTCCAGGTAGTCGATCCGCTCGGCCGCGGCGTCCTCCACGTTCTCCCGGGCGATCCGGCGCACGGCGTCGTAGTCGGTCATCACCTGGCGCAGCACGGCGAACTTCTGGAGGAACGCCACCAGGTCGGGTTCCCGGTCCATGATCTGGACGTAGGGACGGAGCGAGTCGAGGTCGTCGGCCGGGAGGTCGACGCCGCGGGAGCGGCCCAGGTCGAGGACGGTTTCGAGGCGAACGTTGCCGTCCAGGTGGCGGTGGAGCTCGACCAGGGGATAGCCGTTGCGCATGGTGCCGGGGAGGGTACCGGGTGCGCTTCGAGAAGACAAGAAGTCACCGGCGAGCTGGGGCGGTGCTCTGGGGGTAGGAAACCCCGGAAAGCCCCGCGCCGAGGTGGTCGAATCGCTGCCCTGCCGGGTGGACACAAGGGCCCGCGGATGCGCTAGCCTAGCGCTGTGTGGCGGTCGCCGTGGTGACGGCCGGCACCCCAGTCCTGATCCCATCCGGACCCCGGGGAGGTCCGCTCTCCGGCGGGAGACGTTTATGCAATCGCAGAATCGAGAGTCGTTGAAAGCGGAGCTGGTCGAGGAGCTGGCGGCCATGGCCCGTGACCAGGTCGCCGCGACCGGCGAGGCCACCGAGGAGGACGGCGCCGAAGCGGCCGAACGGTTCGTCCGGGAGTGCTACGAGACCATCGCCCCGGACGACCTGCTGGATCGTCCGAAGGAGGACCTCGTGGGCGCCGCGCTCGCCCTCTGGCGCCTGGGCCGGGAGCGCGCCCCGGAGACCGCGAAGATCCGCGTCTACAACCCCACGCGGGAGGAGCACGGCTGGGAGTCGCGCTCGACCGCGATCGAGATCGTCAACGACGACATGCGCTTCCTGGTCGACTCGACCACGGCGCTGCTCAACGGGCGCGATCACCGCGTGCTGCTCGTGCTGCACCCCGTGTTCGCGGTTGGCCGGGACGAAGGGCACGTGCGGCGTGTGCTGTCGCTCGGTTCGCCCGAGGGGGACCCGGTTCCCGAGTCCTACATGCAGGTGGAGGTCGAGCGGGTGGCCGATCGGGAGGAGATGGAGGCGATCCACGACGAGCTCGAGGTGGCGCTCGGGGACGTGCGGGCGGCGGTCGCCGACTGGCTGCCCATGCGCGACAAGATCGGGGAGATCATCGCCTCGTGGGAAGACAGCCGGCCGCCGGTCGACGACGCCGAGATCGAGGAGGCCACGCGGTTTCTGCGCTGGCTCGAAGACGATCACTTCACCTTTCTCGGCTACCGCGATCTGGACCTGGTGGAGGAGGGCGGAGAGGAGCACCTGCGGCTGGTTCCCGGTGCGAGCCTCGGCATCCTGCGGGCGCGCGAGAGCGAGGCGTCCCATCGCCTGCGGCCGTTGACCGAGACCATGGCGGCCTTCGCCAAGGAGCCGAAGCTGGTCTTCGTCACCAAGGCGAACCCGCGGTCGATGGTCCATCGGCCGGCGCACATGGACTACGTGGGCGTGAAGCGCTTCGGCGCGGACGGCCGGGTGATCGGTGAGCGGCGGTTCCTCGGCCTCTTCACCTCGTCGGCCTACAACCGTCGGGCGCGTGCCATTCCGCTGCTCGCGGGCAAGGTGGAGCGCACCCTCGCCCGCGCGGGGTTCCGGCCCGACAGCCACGACGGCAAGGCGCTGCTCCACATTCTCGAGACCTTCCCCCGCGATGAGCTGTTCCAGATCACCGAGCAGCGGTTGTTCGAGATCGCCATGGGCGTGCTGCAGCTCCAGGAGCGCCAGCGCATCGCCCTGTTCGTGCGACGGGATCCGTTCGAGCGCTTTGTTTCGTGCCTGGTCTACGTGCCGCGCGACCGGTTCGACACCGAGCTCCGGCTGAAAATGGCCGAGATCCTGGAGCGCGCCTATGACGGCCGCGTGACCTCCCACTACACCCAGGTCACCGACTCGCCGCTCGCGCGGCTCCACTACATCATCAAGACCGCTCCCGGAGCGGGGGCGGAGCGCGACGTCCGAGAGATCGAGGCCGAGCTCACCGAGGCGGCCCGCACCTGGGCGGACCGCTTCCACGACACTCTGGTCGGCTCGGGGGACGAGGAGCTGCGGGTGCGCCTCTTCCGGCGCTACCGGGACGCCTTCCCGAGCCACTACCGGGAGCGCTTCAGCGTCGAGGACGCGGTCTCCGATGCCGAAGGGATCGAGGGGCTCCTGGAGGGAGGCGGCCTGGGCATGGAGCTCTACCGCGCCGCCACCGACGCCCCCCACCAGCTCCGCTTCAAGATCTACCACCCGGGCGATCCGGTGCCGCTCTCGGACGCCATGCCGCTGCTCGAGAACATGGGGGTCCGGGTTGTCTCGGAGCTGCCGATCGAGGTGCGGCCGGCCGGCGTGGAGGCCGGCGTCTGGATCCACGACTTCGACCTCGAAGTCCAGGGGGGCGAGGGGGTGGACCTGGCGGAGATCGACCAGAGCTTCCCGGATACGTTCCTCCGCACGTGGACCGGCGAGGTCGAGAGCGACGGCTTCAACCGGCTGGTGATCCGGGCCGGCCTGACGTGGGACGAGGTGGTGGTGCTCCGCGCTTACGCCAAGTTCCTGCGCCAGGCGCGTTCGGCGTTCAGCCAGGTCTACATGCAAGAAGCCCTGACCGCCAACCCACGGCTCGCCCGGCTGTTGGTCGACCTCTTCCGGGCGCGCTTCGACCCGGAGCGGGTCGATCCGGACCGGTTGGGGGAGGAGGCCGAGCAGGAGGTCAAGGAGAGGATCCTCGAGGCCCTCGGCGAGGTCGCCAGCCTGGACGTCGACCGGGTACTGCGCCGGTTCCTGAACGTGATCGAGAGCACCGTCCGGACCAACTTCTTCCAGCGGACGGAGAGTGGGGAGCGCAAGCCCTATGTGTCGTTCAAGATCGCGTCGGAGAGGGTGAAGGTGCTGCCGCAGCCCCGCCCGCTCTACGAGATCTGGGTCTACTCACCGCGCACCGAGGCGGTCCATCTGCGGGGTGGCAAGGTGGCGCGGGGCGGCGTGCGCTGGTCCGATCGGCGCGAGGACTTCCGCACCGAGATCCTGGGTTTGATGAAGGCGCAGATGGTCAAGAACGCCGTCATCGTTCCCGTGGGCGCCAAGGGGGGCTTCGTGGTCAAGCGGCCCCCGGCCGGCGCCGACCGCGAGGCGCTCCTCCAGGAGGGGATCGCCTGCTACAAGACCATGGTGCGGGGCATGCTCGACATCACCGACAACCTGGTCGACGGGCGGGTGGTGCCGCCGCAGCGGGTGGTCCGCCGGGACCCCGGCGACGATCCGTACCTGGTGGTGGCGGCCGACAAGGGGACCGCCAAGTTCTCCGACATCGCCAACCAGGTGGCGGTCGAGTACGGCTTCTGGCTCGGTGACGCCTTCGCCTCCGGCGGTTCCGCCGGCTACGACCACAAGGCGATGGGGATCACCGCGCGGGGCGCCTGGGTGGCGGTCGAGCGCCACTTCCGGGAGCTCGACCACGACATCCGCAACGAGGACTTCACCGTCGTCGGTGTCGGCGACATGTCGGGCGACGTGTTCGGCAACGGCATGCTCCTCTCCCGGCACATCAAGCTGGTCGGCGCGTTCAACCACCTCCACATCTTCCTCGACCCGGACCCGGACCCGGCGGTGTCGTTCGAGGAGCGTAAGCGGCTTTTCTCCCTGCCCCGTTCGAGCTGGTCGGACTACGACCCGAGCCTCATCTCCCAGGGAGGCGGGGTGTTCGAGCGGAGCGCGAAGTCGATTCCGCTCTCGGCCGAGGTGCGCCGGTTGCTCGGCATTCGCGACGAGTCGGTGCCGCCCAACCGGTTGATCCAGGCGCTGCTCACCGCCCAGGTCGACCTGCTCTGGTTCGGCGGCATCGGCACCTACGTCAAGGCGTCGACCGAGACCAACGGCCAGGTGGGCGACCGGGCGAACGACGGCACGCGGGTCGACGCCGACGAGCTCAGGTGCCGGGTCATCGGCGAGGGGGCGAACCTGGGGATCACCCAGCGGGGGCGGATCGAGCTCGCGCTCGGCGCTGACGGGGGAGGCAAGGTCAACACCGACGCCATCGACAACTCGGGCGGCGTCGACACCTCGGACCACGAGGTGAACATCAAGGTCCTCCTCGGCGAGGTGACGGCCCGCGGCCAGCTCGGGCTCGAGGAGCGCAACGCGCTGCTCGGCCGCATGACCGACGAGGTCGCCGCCCTGGTGCTGCGGGACAACTACCTCCAGACCCAGGCCATCTCCGTGACCGAGAGCCAGGGCTCGCGGCTGCTCGACGCCCAGCAGCGGATGATGCGCTGGCTGGAGCGGGAGCGGGGTCTCGACCGCAAGCTCGAGGCGCTGCCCGACGACGAGACCCTGGCCGAGCGCCGGTCGAGCGGCCGGGGGCTGGCGCGGCCCGAGATTTCGGTGCTCCTCGCCTACGGCAAGCTCTCGCTCTACGACAGCCTGCTCCAGTCGGGCCTGCTCGACGACCCCTTGCTGTCCAAGGACCTCTACCACTACTTCCCGGAGCCTCTTCGCCAGGCCTATCCGGAGGCGATCGAGCAGCATCGGTTGCGCCGGGAGATCATCGCCACTTACATCGCCAACAGCATGGTCAACCGCGTGGGGCCGACCTTCGTCGCCTCGATGGTCAGCCAGACGGGCGCGGAGCCGGCGGACGTGGCCCGCGCCTACACGGTGACGCGGGAGGCGTTCGGCCTCCGGTCCCTGTGGGCCGAGATCGAGGCGCTCGACTTCCAGGTGCCGGCCCAGGCGCAGCTCGAGATGATGGTGGCGGTCGGACGGGTGGTCGAGCGCGTGACGCTCTGGTTCCTGCGTAACACGCGTTCACCTCTCGACATCAGCCCGTGCACCGAAGAGTTTGGCCCGGCGGTCCAGACCGTCCACGACCTGCTCGGGGACCTGCTGCCGCGCTCGGAGACGAAGGAGCTCCGGCGCCGGGAGCGCTTCTACCTCAAGCAGGGGGTGCCGGAGGCCGTGGCGTACCGGGTGGCCGCGCTCCCCGTGCTGGCCGCGGCGTGCGACATCTGGACGATCGCCCGGAGCACGGGGCAGGAGGTCGAGGCGGTGGGTCGGATCTACTTCGTGCTCGGAGACCGCTTCCGGCTCGGATGGTTGCGCGAGGCCGCCGCCGACGTCGGCACCAGCGGTCGCTGGGCCAAGATGGCCGCCACCGCGGCGATCGACAACCTGTTCGCCCATCAGCGCGAGCTGACCCGGCGGGTGCTCGACACCGCCGAGGCCGGAGCTGCCCCCCGCCGGGCGATCGACGGCTGGATCGCGGAGCATCACGGGGCTGTCGAACGGACCGAGGAGCTGCTCAAGGAGATCCAGCAGGCCGACTCCCTCGAGCTCTCCATGCTGATGGTGGCGGACGACCAGATCCGCTGGCTGACGGAGGAAGGGTAGGGCTCGGCCGGCCGCCGGCGGTCGAAGCCACGAGCACTTTCGCAATCCGTTTCTGATGCTACGATCTCCTCTCCACTGACGAACCTGGAGAGAGGATTATTCGATGAAACGGAGGATCGGAGGAATCGTGCTGGCGTTCGCGCTCACGCTCGTCATGGGCCTGCGCGTCGCCTCGCGCGCGGCGGCGGATGACGGGGAGCGGGGCCCGGCCATCGGATCGATGGCGCCGGAGCTCACCCTGCCCTCGGCGGTGGGGGAGGAGGTCAGCCTGAGCACGCTTCGGGGCGAGGCCCCGGTGGTGCTGATCTTCTTCCGCGGCGGCTGGTGACCGTTCTGCCGCGCGCAGCTGGTCGAGCTGCAAGAGAATCTGGATGAGCTCGAAGCCCTCGGAGCGCGGGTCCTGGCGGTCAGCCCGGACGAGCCGAAGCGGCTTCAGAAATTCGCCCTCGCCAACGGCATCAGCTACCCGCTCCTGATCGACGCGGACGGCGCGGTGATCGAGCGCTACGGCATACGGAACGAACGTCACAAGGACGGCGTTCTGCCGGACCCCACCGCCCTGGTCCTCGACCGCGACGGCCGGGTCCGGTACAAGCGGATCGACGTGGACTACACCAAACGGCCGCCGGTGGAAGACCTGATCGAGGCGGTACGCTCCCTCGGGGAGTAGCCAATAACGCCTAACCCGCGTTGGGATTCCGGTCGGGGAAAAAGGGCAGCTCTTTGCGCACCTTTTTCACCCGGCCGGGGTCCACCTCGGCGAGCAGGATCGACTCTCCGCCCGCCGCGGCGGCAAGGGTCTCGCCGAGCGGATCGATGATCCGGCTGTCGCCGCCGTACTCCAGCCCACCCCCCTCTCCCACCCGGTTGACGCCGACCACGTACGCCTGGTTCTCGATCGCCCGCGCCTCGAGCAGCTTGGTCCAGTGGTGCCTGCGCGGGACCGGCCAGTTGGCCACCACCAGGTAGGCGTCGGTCTCCTCGGCGACGTCCCAGAAGAGATCCGCGAAGCGGAGGTCGTAGCAGATGAAGAGCGTCACCCGCAGGCGCTCGTCGTCGGCTTCGATCTCGACCGTGAGCGTCTCGCTGCCGGCTTCGTAGTGCTCGTCCTCGCCGGCCATGCTGAACGGGCGGAGCTTGCGGTAGCGGTGGACCTCGCCTCCCGGCCCGGCGAGGACGAGGGTGTTGTAGGGGCGGGCCTTTCGCCCCTGGCGGGGGCGGGGCTCCTCCGGCATCTCCGGCACCGAGCCGGCGAGCCAGAGGTCGTGCTCCGCCGCCTGCTCCTGGAGGAAGCGGACCGACGGGCCGCCGAACGGCTCGCGGACGGTCTTGGTGTCCATCGAGAAGCCGCAGGCGAACATCTCCGGCAGCACGGCGAGGCGGGCACCGGCCCCCGCGGCGGCGCGGATCCAGGGCGCCGCACGGTCGAAGGAGGCGGCGGGGTTCTCCCAGACGATGTCGGTCTGGAGCGCGGCGACTCTCATCGTGACGGCCTTTCGGGGACAGGGCCCTCGGCGGTCGGTGCGGCCCGGCGCAGGCGGTGCAAGCGGCGCACTCCCTCGCCGAGCACCGAGTGGGTCTTGCAGAACGCGAAGCGCACCAGGTGCCGGCCCTCCTCCCGGTGGAGGTAGAAGGAGGTCGGTGGCACGGCGGCGACGCCGATCTCCTCGGGAAGCATACGGCAGAACTCGACGTCGTCGTGCCAGCCGAGGGGCCGGATGTCGGCGACGACGAAGTAGGTGCCCGCGGGCCGGCGCACGCCGAAGCCCACCTCCTCGAGCCCCGAGCAGAGGAGATCCCGCCGGGCACGGTACCCCTCGAGGAGCTCACGGTAGTACCCGTCCCCGGCCCGGAGGCCGGCGGCGACCGCGTACTGGAACGGCGTGCCGTTGCAGAAGGTGATGAACTGGTGGGCGGCGCGGAGCGCGCGGGTGAGCGGTGGCGGCGCGCAGCTCCAGCCGATCTTCCAGCCGGTGACGCTGAAGGTCTTGCCCGCCGAGGAGATCGTCACCGTGCGCTCGCGCATCCCGGGCAAGCTCGCCGGGGGCAGGTGCTCGCCCTCGTAGACCATGTGCTCGTAGACCTCGTCGCTCACCAGCACGAGGTCGTGGCGGTGGCAGAGCTCGGCCAGGTGCTCGAGCTCGGCGCGGTCGAACACCTTGCCGGTGGGGTTGTGGGGCGTGTTGAGGAGGATCACCCGGGTCCTCGGGCCGATGGCGGCCTCGAGCTCCTCCGGGTCGTAGCGAAAGCCCCGGTCTCCTTGGTCGCGGAGCGTGACCACCCGCTCGTGGGCCCCGGCCATCGCCACGCTCGCCCGGTACGAGTCGTAGAACGGCTCGAACAGGACGACCTCGTCGCCCGGGTCGGTGAACGCCTGGATCGACGCGAAGATGGCCTCGGTGGCGCCCGCGTAGACGGTCACCTCGTCCGTGCTGTAGGCGAGGTTCCAGAAGCGCTCCTGGTGCTCGGTGACGGCCTGGGCGAGCTCGGGCACCCCACCGGTCGGCGCGTACTGGTTGAGGCCGTCCCGGATCGCCCGGACGGCTGCCTCCTTGACCATCTCGGGGCCGTCGAAGTCGGGGAAGCCCTGGCCCAGGTTGACCGCGCCGTGGCGGTTCGCCAGGGCGGTCATCTCGGCGAAGATCGTCGTGCCGAAGCCTTCGACCCGTCGGGCTCCCGGCCCCCGTTGGTGGCTCTCGTCCATGGTCGGCAGGGGTGTCAGCTCTCGCCTTCCCAGTCCCAGAAGTAGTCGGCGTTGGTGAGGGCCTCCGCCTCGTCCTGGGTCACCGTGGCGGCCGTCTTCCCGCCGGCCTCGAGACGGGCGGCGCGCAGCGTCTCCTCGAGCTCGCCGAGCTCGCCGCGCCAGTAGTCCTCGGTACCGAAGTGTGGAAAGGCGCGGGGGAAGAAGGGGTCGTGCCAGCGCCGGGCTAGCCAGGCGCTGTAGTTGACGATGCGAAGACCCCGGAGCGGCTCGACCAGGGCGAGTGTCGAACGGTCGAAGCGGCGGAACTGCTCGTAGCCCTCGATGAACAGCTCGCGCAGGCGCCGGGTCTCGGTGTCGCGGCCGGGCAGGCAGAGCCAGAGGTCCTGGACCGGCGGGCCGACCACCATGTCGTCGAAGTCGAGCACGCGGAGCACCCCGTCGCGGACCAGCAGGTTCGAAACGTGGAGATCCCCGTGGAGCCGGATGGTCTCCACCCCGTCGCCCGCGGTCGTAAGCTCGTCGTAGAGATCGGCGATGGCGCGGGCCACCTCGGTGTAGCGGCTCTCGAGGTGGGTCGGGATCACCTCGTGCTCGCGCATCCAGTCGAGGTTCCGGTGAACGAACCACTCCGAGGTCAGGCGGGGGCGGTGCGGTGCGTCGTCCAGGGCGCCGACGACGTGGATCCGGCCCGCCAACATGCCGACCCGGAAGGCCAGGTCCTCGGTGATCTCGTCCGGAGCCCGCCCGCCCCGGCGATCCGACAGGGCGTAGTGGATGCCGTGGCTGGTGCGGAGCGTGGTGCCGCCCTCTTCGTCCTCCTCGGGGGCCGGTGGGAAGGGGCGGAAAGAGCAGACCGGGATCTCGTGCTCCGCGAGCTCGTGGAGGAAGCGGTGCTCGTCGAGGATCTGCTCCCGGCTCCAGCGGCCGGGCCGGTAGAACTTGGCGATCACCCGGCTCCGGTCGGCGAGCTCGACCTCGTAGACCCGGTTCTCGTAGGCGTTGAGCGGGTAGCAGACCGGGTTGGTCTCGAGACCGCCCGCTTCGACGGCCTCGAGCACCCGGTCCGGAGTGAGGGTGAGGAACAGGTCGGTGGGTGCGTCGAGTGTCTCAGCGGTCGTCATCGGCGGTCTCGGCGGTCCCAGGGGCGGCTGATGACGCAGGCGTTGACTCCCCCCACACCCATGCTCAGCTTGCCGGCCGGGCTGTTCGGGGCGTCGCAGGGGCGGTCGTAGACGAAGCCCTTGTAGAGCCTGGAGATTTCCGGGTTGAGCTCCGCTTCGGAGAGCGGGGTGGGGAACAGGTGGCCCCGTTCGTAGGCCAGGTACTGGGCGGTCAGCTCCCAGCCTCCGGAGGCCGACATGCCGTGGCCGTGGATGCCCTTGCGAGCGGTGGCCACCACCGGCGCCTGGATGGCGCCCTTGAGGGTTTCGATCTCCGTGTAATCGCCCGGCGTCGCGGTGGCGTGGAGATCCCAGGTACCGAGCGTCGTCGGGTCGATGCCGGCGACCTCCAGCGCGTTGCGGATGGCGGCGGTGGGCCCTTCGGTCGACGGCGTGATGATGTGGTCGGCGTCCGAGGTGACCCCGACCGCCAGGGGTTCCAGGCCCAAGGGCTCGAAGCCCCGGGCCCTCATGTGGTCGACGTCGCCCAGGATCCAGACCACCGAGCCACCGGCGACGTGGGTGCCGCGGAGCTCGGAGAGGGGTTTCGACACCTGGCCGTCCGCCGAGATGACACGGGCGTTGTAGAAGGCGCCGACGAGGAGCGGGTGGGGCGGCGGGTCGGTGGCGCCGACCACTACCGCCTTGGCCTGGCCGGAGCGGATGGCGTCCATGGAGAGCTTGAGCGCGACGCCGAAGGTGGAGCAGGCGGCCACCGGGGCGAAGGTCGGTCCCACGATCTCGCCGAGCATCGAGATCTGGGCCGCGGGGATGTTGGCGATGTTCCAGACGACGTTCGCCGAGACGGCCTTCCACGGGGGCTCCGGTGCCTGCCACCGCTGCTGCAGCTTGGCGTACCGGCGGCGCTTCTCCTTCATGACCGCCATCTTGGCGCTCTGGACCGAGCCCTCCACGGTGAGGCCTTCGATCTCGACGAGCTCGTCGAGGTACTGGCGGAGCTTCTCCGACCGGGCGGCCCAGAAGTGCCACCACTCCTCCTCGGCCGCCTCCCGATCGTCGTCTTGATTCTCGGCCGGGGCCCGGTCGGGGTGGGGCGGGGCGCCCAGGGAGCGCTCCCGCTCGAGCTGCTCCTGCGTGTCGAGGGCCAGGTGCTCCGCGAGGGCCCGGTTGCGCTCCGGGTCGGACCAGAAACGGTCCCAGCGGCGTTGGGAGCGGTGGAGCGCGACGCTCTCGGAGTAGAGGGTGGGCAAGGCGCCGACGCCGGTGCCAACGTAGACGTGGGCGGCCGTTCCCAGGGTGCGCAGCTCCTGGTCGATCCCCGGGTTCTGGCCGAGAGCCTGGATGAACGCTCCGATGGCGTATTGGACCATCGGGTCCATCTTCTCGGCGAGCTGGGGGTATCGATTCGGTGGGAACCGCTCGTCGATCCAGCCACGGTAGTCCTCGAACGAAAACTCGGGTCTGCCGACGAGGAACGTGTCCGGGCCGAAGCCGTTGAACGGCTCGAGCCAGCTTCCGCCCTTCTCGAGGTTGTCCGCGAAGGCGTCAATGTTCGGGGATCGTGGGGCCACGATGCCCCAACCGTAGATGCCGATGCGCGTCAACGTTGCCTCCAGGGGGGTCGGTGAGATGCTCCGGGGCTGCTTATTGTGGCATAGAGAGCACGCATGGAGCGGATTCGAGGGGTCTCCGGCCCCTCAGGGCAGGGTGATTCCGAGTGCCAGAAGCTGCCGTTCGGCCTGGTCGGCCCAGCCACGGTTTGCCGCCGGGCTCGCCGGGCTGGGATGGAGGATGGTGCCGACCCGGACGGCCTCCCGCGCGCCGGTCACCTCTCGCGCCCGGGCCTCGGCGAACTTGCCGACGCCCACGACCCAGCGCGGCGCGAGGTGGTCGATCGCCCGCTCCAGGGCCCGGTCACAGGCGTCGAACAGCGGATCTCGCTCGTCCCTGGGGAGCTTGTCGGGCGTCCGGTTGCGGCCCTCGGCCTCCATGAAGACGAGCGGGCAGTAGTTCCAGACGAAGAAGCGCTCGAAGAAGCGCTCCGGCGAGCCGAAGCGCTCCCGCGCCCAGCCCCACAGCCGGCGCCCGCTGACCTCGCTCCGGGAGCACGCGAACCCTTCGATCGGCCGCTTGGGGTGCTCGGGCTCCGGCTTGCCGACCGCCCCTTCGATGCGGAGCCAGTCCCGGACCAGGCCGATCTCCCCGAACGGCACTCCGGTCTGGGCCATTCCCCACGGCCCCGGGTTCATGCCGACGAGGAGAACCTCCTTCGGTGGCCGTCCGTAGCGCTCCAGGTACTCCCGGTGCGGCTCGCGAGCGTACTCGAGCGGGTTGTACACATGGCTCACGGGAGCGCCGAAGCGCAGGCGCGAGACGGTCTCGGTGAGGTCGTCGACCAGAGTGTGGAGGGCGCGGATGGCTGGCTACCTTCCGAGGAGCAGTCGGATCGCGCGCCGAATCGCCTCCTCGCCCGCGTGGTGGTCGCGGTGGCGGAAGGCGACACCGCCGGCCGAGCCCGCACGCCAGGCGATGTGCCCTTCGACCCTCAGGGGCGGGGCGTCTCCTGGCATGCGGATGGCGAACCGCACGGACCGGCCCTGTTGCCAGTTGGATGGCAGGTCGCGCAGGCAGGCTCCGCCCGGGGAGAGGTTCTCCAGCCGCGCCTGGATGGTGGAGCCGTCGTCGAGGTCGAGCTCCACGTCGGCGTCGATGCGGGTGCGGACCTCGTTGCGGCCGGAGAGCTCGACGGCGGACGCCACGTTGTGGCCGTGGCGCCGGATGATCGCGGTGCGCAGCTTGACGGCCAGCAGCGGGCGCTGTTTCAGCAGGCCGATGAGATCCTGCTTGCGGACCTGGAGCAGCGTGCAAGGCTCGGAGGTGATGGCGGTGGCGGCCCGCTGCCCGCTGTCGAGGAGGCCCATCTCGCCGAAGAAGCCGCCCGGCCCGAGCCGTGCCAGCTTCTGCACCGGCTGACCGATCGTGTCGCGGACAATGGTCACGGCACCGGTGGCGATGACATAGAGCCCGTCGGCCGGATCGCCCTCGCGGAAGATCCGCTCACCGGCCCCGACGGCTCGCTCGGAGCAACTGTCGGCGAGGATGGCGAGCTCCTCGTCGAGAAGCCCTTCGAACAGGGGCACGGATCTGAGGAGCTGAGCGCGCACGTCAGACGGGTCGGGTGGAAAAGAGCGGGCGCTCAGCGGTTCGCCGCCCCGTAGAGCGCATCGGTCTTGGCGGCCATCACGAAGTCGTTGTCGTGGAGCCCGCCGATGGCGTGGGTCCACCAGGTGACGGTGACCCGGCCCCAGGTGGTGGCCAGCACCGGATGGTGCCCGTGCTCCTCGGCCGCCTCGCCGACCCGGTTGGTGAACGCCAGGGCCGCCGCGAAGTCGTCGAAGGCGAACGTCCGCTCGAGCTTCTTGACGCCGGGGTCTTCGACCACGGTCCACCCGGGAACCTGCTCCAGGTAGCCCCGGATCCGCTCGGCGGACAGGGGCTCGACGCCGCCCTCGCAGGGGACGCACTTCATCGTGGCCAGATCGGTCATGGGTCGGCTCCTTCGGTCATGACGGGACGCTTCGTCTCCTCAGCTCCGTCGCTGGCGACGGAAGTCCTCCATGAGCTCGACCAGGCGCTCGACCGAGGCCCGCTCGATGGCGTTGTACAGCGAGACCCGGATTCCTCCGACCGAGCGGTGCCCCTTGATGCCGACCATGTCGCGCTCGGCCGCCTCGGCGACGAACCGCGCTTCGAGCTCCTCGTCGGGGAGGCGGAAGGTCACGTTCATCCGCGAGCGGCTGTCCGGACGGGCGTGGCCCCGATAGAAGCCGTCGGAGCTGTCGATCGCATCGTAAAGGAGCGCGGCCTTCGCTTCGTTTCGCGCCCCGGCCGCCTCGACCCCGCCCTGGTCGAGCAGCCAGCGCGCGACCAGGGCGACCGTATAGATGGCGAACACCGGAGGGGTGTTGAGAAGCGAGTCCTTGGAGGCCATGCGGCCGTAGTGGAGCGTGTCGGGCAGGTCGGCCGGGCAGCGCTCCAGCATGTCGCGCCGCACGATGACCACCGTCACGCCCGCAGGGCCCAGGTTCTTCTGGGCGCCGGCGTAGATCAGGGCGAAGCGCTGGGCGTCGATGGGGCGGCTGACGATGTCGGAGGACATGTCCGCCACCAGCGGCACTCCGCCCAGCCGATTCGCCGGCGGCGGCGTGAGCATCTGGGTCCCGGCGACGGTGTTGTTGCTGGTGTAGTGGACGTACGCGGTGCCTGGCTCGATCTCCAGCGCGGCGAGCTCCTCGGCCGTCGGAACCCGGTCGTGGCCGGTCTCGGCGCTCGACCACGCGATCCGGGCATCGCCCCGCTTGGCCCCCTCGGCGGCAGCCATCTCGGCCCACCGCCCGGTGACGAAGTACTCCGCGTGACCACCGGCCGGCAGGAAGCTCATCGGCACGAGGCCGAACTGGGTCCTGGCGCCGCCGCCCATGAACAGGATTTCGTGGCTCGACCCCGCGCCGAGGCCGATGCCGAGCAGCTCGGCGAGAGCGCGCTTCGCACCCTCCTGCACCTCGCCGTACGGGGCGCTCCGGTGGCTGGACTCGAGGATGGACATCCCCGAGCCCCGAAAGTCGAGCAGCTCGTCGCGGATCTGCTCGAGAACGGGAAGGGGCAGAGCCGCGGGGCCCGCCCCGAAGTTGTGGACGCGTCTGGTCATGGTCTCTTCAGAGGGGTGAGAGGGTCCGGGCCGGGAGCTCGCGCGGAGCATCCGTGCAGGACGCGCCTCAGAACGGGATGTCGTCGTCCTCGTCGCCACCGCCGCCGCCCTGACCGCCGCCACCGCCACCGCCCTGACCACCGCCACCGCCCTGACCGCCGCCGGCGCCGCCGTAGGAAGGATCGTCGTAGTCCGGGTAGCCACCCCGTCCACCGCCACCGCCACCGCCGCCCGAGCCGCCGGCGCCGCCGAGCATCTGGAAGTTCTCGCAGATGATCTCGGTGCGGTACCGTTTCTCACCGGTGTTGCGGTCGTCCCAACTGCTCGTCTGGATCCGGCCCTCGACGAAGACCTGCTTGCCCTTGTTCAGGTAGCGGCCTGCGACCTCGGCCTGGCGTCCGAAGCAGACGATGTTGTGCCACTCGGTCTGCTCCTGGAGCTGTCCGGCCTTGTCCCGCCAGCGACGGGACGTGGCCATGCTGAAGTTGGCAACCGGCTGGCCGGAGGAGGTGGAACGAACCTCCGGATCTCGCCCCAGGTTGCCGAGCAAAAACACCTTGTTGACCATGGAAGGCTCTCCTGCGAATCATTCCTCGGGTGAAGACGGACGGTATCACAGCAGGCGGTTCCGAAACCCCCGCGGGGGTATGGCGGAACGTACCATCGAGACCACGCGGGGAGACCACGCGGGGGGACCGCGTGGGGACCGCGCGCCGTCGCGTCGGCGGAGTACCGGTCCGGGCGATCTCGGGCCGCTCGGATCGGGTCGGATCGGGAGCCACGGGCAAGGGCACTCGGGCCCTGCCGGTACCTCTACTTGAAAGGACGGATTTCATGCGCTGCATCTTGCAGAGGGTCTCGTCGGCCGCGGTCCGCGTGGATGGCGACACGGTTGCGAGCATCGGGCCGGGGATGCTCGTGCTGCTGGGCGTGGAGAACGGGGACGGCGCCGATCAGGCAGCCGCCGCGGTCCACAAGCTGAGCCATCTTCGCGTGTTCGAGGACGAGGCCGGCCGGATGAACCTCGATCCGGCGGCCGTGGGCGCGGAGTTCCTGGTGGTGTCGCAGTTCACGCTCGCGGGCTCCCTCGACCGGGGTCGGCGGCCGTCGTTCGACGGCGCGGCGCCGCCCGACGTGGCGGAGCCGCTGGTCGAATCGGTCGTAGAGGGCCTGCGCGCCGCCGGCTTCACGGTCGGCACCGGGGTATTCGGAGCCCACATGGAGGTCGAGCTGATCAACGACGGCCCGGTGACCTTCGTCCTCGACCTGCCGCAGGATTAGAGGCCCGAATCGCAGAAGACCCTGAGCCGCCCAAGGGCAGGGCGGACGGGGGAGAGAGCGGGGATCTAACCGAGTGGCTGAATCAGCACCTCGCCCAGCGGGATCGGCATGAACGACAGCAGAAAGACCACCAGTGCGGCCCAGGCGAGCAGGCGCCGGGGACCGTCGAGGGCCTGATCCTCGTCGTACACGGGTGGGTGGTGGAGGCCCATGACCAGAGTGATCACGCACCAGACCAGCCAGCCGGGCCAGAGGAGCAGGGCGGTGACCACCAGGGCGAGCCAGATCGGCAAGGCGATCCGGCGCTGAATCCTGCCCAGGGCCGCGTACAGGATGTGCCCGCCGTCGAGCTGGCCGAGCGGAATGAGGTTGAGCGAGGTGGCCAGCAGCCCGAACCAGGCCGAGAGCGCGAAGGGGTGGAGCTGGAGAACCTGCCCCTCGGCGAGCGGGCCGTGGATCAGCAGGGCGAGCCCGGAGAGCGCCAGGCTGTCGCCCGGCACCAGGAGCTGCCCGATGACACCCGCCGGGATGTCCGCGCCGGTGATCGGCTCCGACCAGAGGATCCCCAGCACCAGGAAGGGAACCAGCGCCACGAAGCCGGCGAGGGGGCCGGCCACGCCCACGTCGAACAGCTCGCGCTTGGTGCGGATCGGCGCACGGATGCGGATGAACGCGCCCAGGGTGCCCATGGCGATCGGCAGCGGAAGAAAGTAGGGGAGGGTCGCCGGAAGCCTGTAGTAGCGACACGCCAAGTAGTGGCCGAGCTCGTGACAGAGCAGGATGAAGAGCGCCGGGATGGAGAACAGCAGGCCGAGCCGGAGGAGCTCCGGATCGCCCCACACGCCGAGTACCGTCTTCGGGCTGAGGATCGGGTAGAGGTCGGTCACCCTCCGCGTCGAGGACCAGAGTACCCAGACCGCTCCCATGGTGGTGGTGGTCAGCAGCGTGACCACGAAGAGCGCGAGAGCCAGGCCCCAGCGGGTGGTGCCATGGGGCGCGGGTTGCCCCGCGGGGCCTCCCCAGCGGAGCGTACGCACTTCGACCGGGACCTTGTGGACGGTGATCGGCCCCGGCTCCAGGAGCCAGCGCGGCTCACGTTCTTCGGAGGTGTTGTCCGGGGTCGACCCGTCCCCGGGGGAGGGGGGTCCATGGAGTTTCATGGGTGGGGACGGAAGAGGACGCGACGTGGTGGGGGAGCGGGGGGCTCGGAGTGCGCGGGTCCGTCGGAGACTCCCATCTATCCGCCTATCCGCGGCCGGATCAGTCGGAATCGGAAAGGTTCTTGAGCTCTTTGCCCGGCTTGAAGCGCACCGTCTTGCCAGGCTCGATGGCGACCTCGACGCCGGTCTTCGGGTTGCGACCCACCCCTTTCTTGCGGTCGCGTACCTGGAACACCCCGAACCCTCGAAGCTCGATCCGCTTGCCTTCGGACAGGGCGGTCTTCATGGCTTCGAGGATGGTGTCGACGGCCTCCGCCGCTTTGACGCGTGGGACGTCCGAAACGTCGGCGACTCGATTGACGATGTCCGCTTTGATCATTTTCGCTCCAGGACCGGCGGGGAGTCTAGCAACCCTTTTTCTGGGGTGTCAACGCGATTAGTCCTTTTTCTTCCGCAAGATACAGCGCTCGTATGCTTCCGCGACCCCGACCGTCAACTGGAGCAGGGCTTCGAGGTCGAGTTTGCCGAGCCCCCGGGGCGATCGATCCAGGTAGACGACGGTGACCAGACGGCCGTGGATTCGCACCGGCAGGACCAGGCACTCCCGGGGCAGCGAGCCGCCCCACGCCCGGGCCAGCTTCCGGTGCACCGCCATCGGCGGCAACGGCCCGAGGTAGAAGCTTCCGGCGGACCGCAGGTTGAGGAAAATCGACGGTTGCTCGAAGTCGGTGGTGAAGTCGCGCACGGCGGCGGCATCGAGCGAGGGCCCGGTGCCGTTCCAGCCGATCACCCGGTCACGAAGCACTTTGAAGAGGGCGACGCGCTCGAAGCGCTGGCCGAGGAAGCCAACCAGGAGCGCGGCGATCTGGTCCGGGGTCTCGCAGGTCGCAAGGCGCTTCTCCGCATCGTCGAATGAGAGGGGGAGCGGGGGCGCCCCCACCGGGATCGGCCGGGTGTCCTCGCCCTCGTCCCGGTCGGCGGGCGCGGCCGGCTCCGGCTGCGCGATGGGGCGGAGCTCCGCCAACTCGTCGTCGGTGAGGGCGACGCTCGACGGGCGCGGTGTGCGGCGCGGGCGCGCGGCCGATCCCGGTGCGGGCGCCGGTTGGGCGGCCACGGCGGCCGAGGCGACGGCAGCGCCGCCGGCGAGCCCCGGCGGCGGTGGAGCGGGGCGGGTGCGCTCGTCGGAGAACAGGGCCGCCTCCGGTTGCTCCCAGATGCGCCGGCTGCGGGCGCCGGCGGCGGTGGGAGCAGGCTCGGGCGCATGGTCGGGGTCGGTCTCGGCGTAGCGGGCGGTGTCGAGCCGCTGCGTGAGCTTCTTCATGCGGCTGTCGCGCTGGACGCCGTAGTAGCGCTCGAGCGCTTCGAGCAGTCGCACTTCGGTCGCCACGAACGGGCGCACCCGCTTGCCGAGAGCGAACGCCAGCTCGTCTTGGCAGTTCAGGTCCCGGGGATCGAGCATGGCGACGTGAACCTGGGTGCCGAAGGCGCGGAACGGAACCGCTCCGCACCGCCCGGCTAGCTTCGCCGGCAGGGTGGCGATGACGTCGTCCGGAATGTCGCGCAGATCCTCCACGCCGACGCCCGGCACCTTGTGCAGCTCGGAGAGGGCCTTGAGCAGCAGGTCTTCGCCCAGCACACGGTTCTCGATCAACGCGGTCCCCAGCCTGCCGCCTCCGGCGCCCTGGGTGGCCAGGGCCCGCTCGATCTCCAGGGGCGCGGCCCAGCCCTGGCGCACGAGCAACTGTCCAAGTTTCGGCATCTCGCTCGGGTCCCGTGGGGCGATCTCGTCCGTCTGTGTGGAAGGCGGTGGCTCGGGCTTCAGGAGGCGGAGTCTGTAACTTATTGTCTTCCCGGAGCTTAGAGGCCCCGACGACATTATAGAGAGGGGCTGGCGCCTTGTAAAGAAGGCCTCGAGGCGCTATCTTCGATGGATGAGGCTCCTTGCATCCGCCCTCCGATTCTCCCGGCTCTCCCGGCTCTCCCGGCTGTTGAGAATCCGGTCGTGCGTCGTTCTGACCCTGGCCTGCGGGCTCCTGGCGCCCGCGTTCGTCCAAGCGGCCGAGCCCCCGCGGGACGCCCCCGCGCCGACCGCGGCCGAACCGGCGAACCGTGCCGGTGCCGCCTATCATTTCTCCGTCGCCAAGATGTTGATGGACGAGGGGGACTACCGGGGCGCCCGGGGCGCGTTCGAGCAGGCCTTGGAGCTCGACCCGAGCGCGGCGTACGTGCGCATCGAGTACGCCGAGTTCCTCTCTCGGCTCGGCCGGTTCGGGCGGACCGCGGAGGAGCGCAAGACCCGGCTCGACGAGGCCGCCGAGCAGGCGGCGCTGGCCGACGCGGCGCTGCCGGGCAATGCCGACGCCCTGCGCGCCATCGCCGCCGCCAACCTGGCCCTGGCCGCGGAGATCCCCGATCGGGCCGAGGCGATGGCGAAGGCGGTGGAAGCGCTCGAGGGCGTGCGCGCGGTGGAGCCGCACGACGTGCGCTCGATGCTCTCCCTGGGCCAGATCTATCTCAGGCGCGGGCAGGCGGCCGAGGCCGCCGACGTGTTCGAGAGCGTCGTGGACACGACCCCGGGGTACCTGCCGGCCTACCGTTTCCTGGCCGAGGCGCTGCTCGAGGCGGGCCGCCGCGCCGACGCGGCGGGCGCGCTGCGCAAGGTGGTGGAGGGCGAGCCCGAGAACGAAGCGGCCCGTCTCGCGCTGGCGGAGATTCTGGCCGAGCAGGGGAAGCACCAGGAGGCCATCGACATTCTGCAGGCGCACCCCGCGCCGCTCGAGAGCGTCGAGGCCCGGAGCCGGCTGGCGACCGAGCTCTACCTGGTCGGTGACCTCGACCAGGCGGGCGATCTTCTCGGCCAGCTCGCCGGCGACGCCCCGGACAGCCGGTTCATCCGTCTTCTCCACGGCCTGGTGCTGAGCGCCCAGGCGCGCAACGAGGAGGCTCTGGCCACCCTCGAGCCGCTCCTCGACGGCGGCCCGGGCGATGCCGACCTGGCGGTCACGGTGAGCGAGCTGCTGCTGCGCGAGGAGCGCGAGGACGAGGCGGTCGACATGCTCCGCGACACCGTCAACCGTCTGGAGGAAGATGGCTCCGGAGCGGTTGCCGCCGAGGTCCGCCTGGCTCTGGGGCGCCTGTACGCCAACCTCGGCCGCTGGCAAGAGGTCGAAGAGACGACGGCGCCGCTCGTCGACGGCGCCGGGGACGGCGGTACCGACTCCGTGCCCGCCCTCCTCCTGTGGGCTGACGCGCTGGCCGAGCAAGGGCGCGGTGAGCCCGCCCTCGACCGTCTGCGCAAGACCGCGGCCGGGCGGGGTGACGAGACGGAGCCCGCCTTGCTGTCGAAGCAGGTGGAGCTGCTCGGCCTGCTCGGGCGGACTCAGGAGGCGGTCGACATCCTGAGCGCGCTCGCCGACCCGAGGGAGGAAGGCGAGGGCGGAGAGGAGGGCGAGGACGCGCGAGAGGATGCGTTCCTCCGGGCGACCGAGGGCCTGCACCGCTCCGAACACTACGCGGAGACCATCGTGCCGTTGGAGCGGTTCGTTGCCGGGCGGCCGGACTCGGTCATCGGACGCTTCCTGCTCGGTGCCGCGCGGGAGCGCTCGGGACGCCGGGAGGAGGCCGTGGCCGCGTTCAGGGCCCTGCTCCAGGAGGAGCCCGACTTCCATCCAGCCCTGAACTACCTTGGCTACATGTGGATCGAAGAGGGCGAGAACCTGGACGAGGCGATCGAGATGGTGGGGCGGGCGGTCGAGCTCGACCCCGACAACGGCGCCTACGTGGACTCGCTGGGCTGGGGCCTGTTCCAGCTCGGCCGCTACGAGGAGGCCAGGGGCACGCTCGAGCGCGCCGCTCGCCTGGCGCAAGACCCGACGATCTACGAGCACCTCGGGGATGTCTACGCGGCCCTCGGCGACGCGGACGGCGCGCGCCGGGCCTACCAGCGGGCGATGGCTCTCGAAGCGGACGATCCGGACGAGGTGGCTCGCAAGCTGAGCGACCTGGACTCCGAGACGGGCGCCGAGCCGCCGGACGTCGAACGCCACTGAGGCTCGCGCCGGAGTGACGGTACGGTCGTGCGGTCCTCCGTGAGCCTCCATGCCACCTCGTCGATGGGCATCGAACAGGGAGCCGCCGACCCGGGGTCCGTGCGCCCGGCCTCGCGCCCTCGGGGTACCGCCCTCGGGACGCTTCGCCGCGTGACGCCCCGTCTCCTGCCACCCCATCTCCTTCTGGCGGTGCTGCTGGCGGGCTGCGCCGGCGCCCGACCGGCGCTCGGTCCTGTCACCGCCGGCTCCGGAGCGCCCGCGGTGTCGGGCCCCGGAGCGCCCTGGACGATCTCCGGGGACGACTATCCCTCCCAGACCCTGTTCCGGATGGAGGCGGAGACCGCGGACGGAGAGGCGAACGTCCGGATGGTGCTTCGCCTGGAACGGCCCGACCGGTATCGGCTCACGGTCTCCGATCGGCTCGGCCGGACGCTCTACACGGTCGACGTCGGCGCGTCTGGCGGCTGGCTCGCCGACCACCGGTCCCGGAAGGCGTGCCCGATCGGTGGCGGAGGCGACGCGCTGGTGCTCCGCGGCGCACCGTTCGAGGGGTTCTCGACCGCCACGCTGCCGGCGGTGCTCCTGGGGCGCGTCCCGGCCGAGCCGGCAGGACCGGTGACCGAGGGCGAGCCGGGGGAGCTGGTGTTCCGGGATCGGCGGGGGCGGCGCTGGAGCGTACGGAGCGCGGGCGAGGACGTCGTCGCCTGGACCCTGTGGCAGGGCGACCGACCGGTCCTGTGGTGGCGCCGGGACGGAGAGCGCTTCCTGCTCTCCGACCGGCTGCGCGGGGCACAACTGCGCTGGCAGACCGTCGCCCGGGAGCCGCTGCCCGCCGGGCTTTCGGAGCCGGCTCTTCCGGACGGGTTCGAAGCGGCCGAGTGCCGGGAGGAAGAGCCGGTCCCATTTGACAGCCTCCAGAGCGGCCTCTAGGATATTCGTTCGGCGTGCGCGCCGCGCCTCGCTCGATCTGTCATAATGTGACTGCCTGCCCTTTTGGGTAGGGAAGCCGTGCTAGATCGAGGGCTAGATCGAGGAGGGTGGGACGATGGAAATCACCGAGGTCAAGGTCTTCCCGGTCAGCGAGGAGAAGCTCAAAGCATTCGTCTCGATCGTCCTGGACGGCTGCTTCATGGTGAACGACATCAAGGTGATTCGCGGCAAGGACGGGCTGTTCATCAGCATGCCGAGCCGCAAGAAGAAGAACGGAGAGTTCAAGGACGTCGCGCATCCGTTGAACAACGAGACGCGACAGTTGATCGAGGACTCCGTTCTCGACGAGTACGAGCGAATCCTGCGCGAACGGGGCCAGGAGCCCGAAGTGGGGCGGCGCCGATTGAGCGTGGAAACGGACGAATCGGACGGGTTCGAGCGCCCGCCGGTGTCGGTGCGCTCCCCGGAGCATCGAGAGGCCGCGCCGGAGTCGGCCGGCCCGGGCGAGCAGGCGCGGCCGGCCGCCCGAGCCGATTCGGAGCCCGCGGCCGGCGGCGAGACGGCGAACGAGGAGCAGGAGGAGAAGACCCTGGAGGAAGTCCAGGAGATGCACCTGCGCGACTCGTTCTGGTCGGTCAGTTGACAGACACTCGAGCTCGTCGGGCTCGGGGCGGTCCGCGGACCCCTCCCGGGACGGAGTCGAGAACGTTGGGGCGTCGCCAAGCGGTAAGGCACGGGACTTTGGATCCCGCATTCGTAGGTTCGAATCCTACCGCCCCAGCCAGCCTGCCGGGACCTCGGAGCGGCGGCGACCGGCGAGACACCCCGGCGCGCGCGCGAAGGCGAGGGGACCCAGGTTGGAGCCTCGGGGCGAGAGCTTCGAGGGCACCCTGTTTCGGTGCCACCCCGGAGAGCGGGCCGGATCGGCCCCTCGCGGGCGAGGAGTGAGCGACGGGCCGCCGGTGGCGGTCCGAACCGATAGACGGAGACGGCGCCCGACGGCGGCGGCGTCTCTATTTGTGTGCGAGGGCACGTGTACGGAGAGCTGAAAGTGTTCGGGGGCCGGGCCCACCCGGTTCTGACCGACGAGATCTGCACCTACCTGAACGTCGCCGCCGGGAAGGTGACGACGTACAACTTCTCGGACGGCGAGACGTTCTGCCAGATCGAGGAGAACGTCCGAGGCGCCGATGTCTTCGTGGTGCAACCCACGAGCCCGCCGGTGAACGAGAACCTGATCGAGCTGTTGATCATGCTCGACGCGTTCAAGCGCTCGTCGGCCGCTCGGGTGACCGCCGTGATGCCCTACTTCGGGTACGCGCGACAGGACAAGAAGGACAAGCCGCGCGTGCCGATCACGGCGAAGCTGGTGGCCGACCTGGTGTCCAAGGCCGGAGCCGACCGCGTGCTGACGATGGATCTCCACGCGGCGCAGATCCAGGGCTTCTTCGACATCCCGGTCGACCACCTGTTCGCCGCGCCCGTGCTTCTCGAAGCGGTGCGCGAGCTCGACATCCCGAACCTGACGATCGTGTCGCCCGACGCCGGCGGCGTGGAGCGGGCACGCGCCATTGCCAAGCGCCTCCACGCGGCCCTCGCGATCATCGACAAGCGGCGTACCGGGCCGAACCAGGCGGAGGTGATGAACATCATCGGCGACGTGAAGGGCCGCACCGCCCTGATCATCGACGACATCATCGACACCGCGGGAACCCTGACACAATCGATCGACGCCCTCCAGAGACAGGGCGCGGAGCGGATCATGGCGGCCGGCGTGCACGGCATCCTCTCGGGCCCCGCGCTCGACCGGCTCCAGGAGTCGCCGGTCTCGTTGGTGATGATCTCGAACACGACGCCGATCGAAGAGAAGCTGGACCGGCTGGACAAGCTCCGGCCCCTGTCGGTGGCGGCGCTTCTCGGAGAGGCCGTCCGTCGTATCCACGAAGACAGCTCGGTGAGCTCGCTGTTCGTCTAGTGAGCACGGTCGAGGTGAGTTGAAGCGAGCCCCTTCCGCGGCAACGCGGAGCAGACCAAGGAACCAGAGTCATGAGTGAAGAATTCAGCATCCTAGTCCACACGCGCGAGGAGTCCGGCAAGAACGTGAGCCGGCGGATCCGCGCCGCCGGTAACATCCCGGCGGTGCTCTACGGCGCGGAGCGCCCGACGGTGCCGATCGTCGTGCCGCGGCGCACCATCCAGGACGTGTTCCGCCACGGCGCGAGCGAAAACACCATCTTCCTGCTGCGGCGGTCGGAGAGCGACCAGCAGCGCCACGCCCGGATTCGCGAGATGCAGATCGACCCGGTGACCCGGGAGGTGCTGCATATCGACTTCCAGCGGGTGCTCATGGATCAGAAGCTGCGCGTCAGCATCCCGATCGAGCCGGTCGGGACGCCCAAGGGCGTCAAAGACGAGGGCGGCGTGCTCGATTTCGTCACCCGCGAGGTGGAGGTCGAGTGCCTTCCGGGTGTCATCCCGGGGGTGTTCGAGGTGAACGTCGAGGCGCTCTCGATCGGCGACAACGTCACGGCCGGCGAGCTCACCCTGCCCAAGGGCGTGGAGCTGACGGAGGATGCCGACCGGGTGATCGTGTCGGTGGCCTACCCGGATCGCATCGAGGAGGAGGCGGAGGAGGACGAGGATCTGCTCGAGGCCGTCCGCGAAGAGCCGGAGCTCATCGGCCGGCACAAAGAGGACGAGGGCGGCGAAGAGGGCTGAGGTCCGGCCCGCGCGCGGAGTGCGGTGCGCCGGCCTGGTCGCGGCGCGGGTCGTGGACCTACGGCGAGCCGCCCGCTTCCGCCGATCTTCGTCAAGCCGATGGACGGTAGAGAAGAAGCTGCCGACGGCGCGAGCCTGCGGGCACTGGTCGGTCTGGGAAACCCGGGCGACCGGTACCGGCAGACCCGTCACAATCTCGGATTCCGGGTGGTCCAAGAGGTCGCCCGGCGCCGAGGTGTGCCCATCGACCGGCTGGAGTGCAACGCCCTGGTGGGGATGGTGGGCGGGTCGGGAACGGCGGAGGGCGGTGAGGACGACCTGCTGCTGGTGCTGCCCCAGACCTACATGAACCGGAGCGGCTACTCGGTGCGCTGCCTCAGGGAGCGGCACGAGCTGGAGCCCGAGCGGGTGTTGGTCGTCTATGACGACGTGCAGCTTCCGCTCGGCCGCTTGCGCCTTCGTCCCGGCGGCAGCCCGGGGGGGCACAAAGGGATGGAATCGATGGTCGAGAATCTTCGGACCGACCGGATTCCGCGCCTGCGTCTCGGCTGCGCCGGGGAGGCCGGCCCGCCGGCGGGGGAGGAGCTCGTGGACTACGTGCTCTCGCCCTTCGACAGCGACGAGCTGCCGGCGGTGGAGGAGATGATCTCCCGCGCCGCCGACGCCTGTGCGACCTGGCTCGACGAAGGGATCGAGACTGCGATGAACCGCCACAACGGATGAGGCGGGCTGGAACCAAGAACGACCGAGCGAACGAGATGACGGGAAGGATCGGGGTTTGGGACCAGGGGGTCCTCGCGGGGAGCAGGGTGGAGCACCCGCCCGCGGTCGGTGGTGCCGGGCAGCGAGAGGTTTCGACAGGGAAGACCCCGGCACCGTGCGCGATCCCCGACCCCCGGGTCCCGACGCCGATTTCAACTTGACTGGAGGGAACACCGTGAGTCACCAAACTCTGCTCTACCTGATCCCGCTCTGCGGGGTGGCCGGGCTGCTCTTCGCCTGGCTCCGCAGCGCCTGGATTCAGCGTCAGGACGCAGGCGACGAGACGATGATCAGGATCGCCGGCCACATCCGCGACGGCGCCATGGCGTTCCTGGGCCGGGAGTACCGGGTGCTGGCCATCTTCGTGGTCGTGGTCGCCGGCCTGCTGGCGTGGGCGAACGCCGGCCAGGCTTCGAGCTCCTGGATGATCGCCGTCTCCGTGGTGGTCGGCGCAATCTGCTCGGGTCTCGCCGGCTTTTTCGGTATGCGGGTCGCGACGTCGGCCAACGTCCGGACGGCCGCCGCCGCCAGGACCGGATTGAACGGCGCCCTGCGGGTGGCGTTCTCCGGTGGCGCGGTGATGGGCTTCTGCGTGGTCGGCCTCGGCGTGCTCGGCCTGGGACTGCTCTTCATCCTGTACAGCTCGCTGTTCCACACCGGGGACGCCCAGGGCGACCTGCTGAAGGTGGTCACCGTGCTCTCCGGGTTCTCCTTCGGGGCGAGCTCGATCGCCCTGTTCGCGCGCGTCGGCGGCGGCATCTACACCAAGGCCGCGGACGTGGGCGCGGACCTGGTGGGCAAGGTCGAGGCCGGCATCCCGGAGGACGATCCCCGCAACCCGGCGGTGATCGCCGACAACGTGGGCGACAACGTGGGCGACGTGGCCGGCATGGGCGCGGATCTCTTCGAGTCCTACGTGGGCTCGATCGTCGGCACCCTGGTGCTGGGCGTCAACGCGGCCCACGTCGGCGGCGGGCGGCACACGCCGGAGCTGGTGATCCTGCCCCTGCTGATCGCGGGCGCGGGCATCCTCGTCTCCCTGGCCGGCACCTTCCTGGTGCGGACCAAGGAGGGCGGCGACCCGGCCCGGGCGCTCCACACCGGCACCTTCGCGTCAGCGATCGTCATGCTCGGCGTGATCTTCCTGTCCGCCCGCTGGCTGCTCGACGGCGTCTACACTCTGAGCGAGAAGGAGTTCACCGCCAACGGCGTCTTCCTGGCGACGGTCGCGGGCCTGGCGGCCGGCGTGCTCATCGGCGGCATCACCGAGTACTACACCTCGGAGTCGAAGGGGCCGGCGCGGGGCATCGCCAAGGACAGTCAGACCGGCAGCGCCACCAACATCATCGCCGGCCTGGCGGTCGGTATGCGCTCGACCGGCCTGCCGGTCGTCGTGCTGGTCGCCGCGATCCTGACCGCCCACGCGGCGGCGGGTCTCTACGGCATCGCCATCGCCGCTCTCGGCATGCTGTCGACCACCGGCATCCAGCTCGCGGTCGACGCCTACGGCCCGGTCGCCGACAACGCCGGCGGCATCGCCGAGATGAGCCACCTGGGCTCGGAGGTCCGTGCCCGCACCGACAAGCTCGACGCCGTCGGCAACACCACCGCCGCCATCGGCAAGGGCTTCGCCATCGGCTCGGCCGCGCTCACCGCCCTGGCGCTCTTCGCCGCCTTCAAGACGACGGTCGGCATCACGATCATCGACCTGGGCAACCCGCGGGTGATGGGCGGCCTCTTCCTGGGGGCCATGCTGCCGTTCCTGTTCTCGTCCATGGCGATGCAGGCGGTCGGGCGTGCGGCGTTCAAGATGATCGAGGAGGTGCGCCGCCAGTTCAAGAACATCCCCGGGCTGATGGAAGGCAAGGCGGAGGCCGAGTACGCCAAGTGCGTCGACATCTCGACCCAGGCCGCGATCCGGGAGATGGTGCTGCCCGGCCTGTTGGCGGTGGTCGTGCCGGTGGTGGTCGGTTTCTTCGACGTGCGCGCGCTGGCGGGGCTGCTGGCAGGCGTGACGTCGTCCGGTGTGATGATGGCGATCTTCATGGCCAACGCCGGCGGCGCCTGGGACAACGCCAAGAAGTACATCGAGAGCGGCGCCTTCGGTGGCAAGGGCTCGGACGCCCACAAGGCGGCCGTCGTCGGTGACACGGTGGGCGATCCCTTCAAGGACACCGCCGGCCCGAGCCTCAACATTCTCATCAAGCTGATGTCGGTGGTGGCGCTGGTGATGGCGCCGCTGCTCGCCTCGCTGTAGAATCATTCCTCCTCCGCGCGGCGCGGACGTCCGAGCGTGCTCGGGCGCCGCGCGGAGCGAGCTTGCAAATCCCGGCCGGGGCATGGGCTCCGACCGGACCGACCGGCCCGGATCCCTCTCCGGGCCTGACCTCTCTGCTCCGCCGCGGCCTCTCCGGCCGCCGAGCGGGGCCGAACGACCGAAGGGAGGCTCGACGTACGATGCGTACCTACGAGCTGATGTACATCATCGACGGGCGTGTTACCGAGGAGGAAGCCGAATCGGTGCACGGGACCGTCAAGGAGTTGGTGACCAGCACCGGCGCCAAGATCACCAGAGACGAAGACATGGGCCGCCGCAAGCTGGCGTACCCCATCGAAAAGCAGACCGAGGGGCGCTACCGTCTTCTCTATCTGCACAGCGACGGCAGCTTTGGCTCCGAAGAGGTCGAGCGGCGTCTCGAGCAGAGCGACAAGGTGCTGCGCTACATGACGATCCGCACGGACGAGGACCTCAAGCGGGCGTACGGCGAGATCACGCCGGAGCTCGCGGCCGGCATGACCGGTGAGCCCGAGGCCGAAGAGCAGGGGAAGGAGGCCTGAGATGGCTCGCAAAGGACGCACGTTCTACCGCCGCCGCAAGGTCTGCAAGTTCTGCGCGGACAAGATCGCATACGTCGACTACAAGGACGTGAAGCTGCTCCAGCAGTTCATCCCGGAGCGTTCCAAGATCCTGCCGCGGCGGATCTCGGGCACCTGCGCCAAGCATCAGCGGGTGCTGCAACGGGCCATCAAGCGCGCGCGCCACGTGGCGCTGCTGCCGTTCACCACCGACTAGCCGGGAGGACGAGCCATGGAAGTGATTTTGCTCAAGGACCGGCGCGCCCTCGGAAAGCGTGGGGAGGTCGTCGACGTGAAGCCGGGCTTTGCCCGCAACTATCTGCTGCCCCAGGGGTTCGCTCTCGAAGCGACGGCCGGGAACCTGAAGGTGTTCGAACAGCAGAAGAAGAGCCTGGAGGTCGAGGCCGCCAAGGAGAAGGAGGCGGCGGAGGCCATCCGCGAGGCGATCGAAGGCACCCGGATCGTGCTGCACAAGCGGGCCACCGACGCCGAGACCCTCTACGGCTCCGTGACGGCGACCGAGATCGTCGACGAGCTCGAGAAGCAGGGCATCGAGGTGGACAAGCGCCGCATCGACCTCGAAGGTGGCATCAAGACGATCGGCGACCATCACATCGAGGTGCACCTCCACGCGGAGGTGGCCGCGGATCTGGTGGTCACGGTTCTGCCCGAGGAGTAGGGTGGCGCCCGAGGCCCCCGAGAGTGGACGCTCCGGCCGGTCCGATCGGCCGGAGCGTCCCTCCGACCCCACCGGCTCCTCCAGCCAAAGGCCTCGGGACCCTCTATCCGTCGAATCGTTCGCCGGCGACCGCCCGACGCGGTCGCTGGAAGAGTGGCGCCGCCTCTGGGCCGAGGATCTGGCCTTCCCGATCCGGAGCCACCGGGGCGGGCTGCTCGGCCGCCTGGTCAAGACCGTCAAGCGGTTCCTCAGACCCATCGTCAAGACACCCCAGGCCGACCTCTGGGACCGCCAGCGGGTGTTCAACATGATCCTGCTCGACCAGATCATCGGTCAGCGACACGAGCACCGGATCGGCGACCTGGAGCACTTCGTGCCCCGGGCCCTCGATGACGTGCTCCATCACAACGACGCCCTGTTCTCCCGTGTCGACCAGAGCCTGGATCGGCAGCGCCGGGAGGTGAGCTCCCTGCTGGCGGCGCTGGGCTCCGCCCTCGCGGTGGTCGAGACCGCACAGGGCGGCACGGCCCCCGGAAGCGCCGAGGGGTCCGGCGGAAAGGCGGGGGCGCACGAGCTCGTGCGCATGCGCGACGAGCAGGCGTACGTCGAGCTCGAACGCCGCTTCCGCGGCACGGAAGAGGAGATCCGGGAGCGCATCGCCCACTACGTACCCGTCCTGCAAGACGCCGCGGAGCACGGTGCGGTGCTCGACCTCGGGTGCGGGCGAGGAGAGAGCCTGGCCGCCCTGGCGGACGCCGGTGTTCCCGCCCGTGGTGTGGACGCGAGCGCCGCCATGGTCGCCCGCTGCCGCGAACGGGGGTTCGTGGCGGACGAGGGCGATCTCTTCGAGCGGCTCGCCGGGGTGGCGGAGGGGACCCTCGGAGGCGTGGTCTCGTTCCACGTCATCGAGCACTTGCCGCCGGAGAGTCTCGACCGCCTGGTCCGTCTGGCCTATCGAGGCCTGGCACCCGGTGGAGCGCTGATCCTGGAGACGCCGAACCCGCTGTCGGTGCTGGTTGCGGCGCGGAGCTTCTGGCTCGACCCGACCCATCGGCGGCCGGTCCATCCGGACAGCCTGGAGCTGTCGGTCCGGCTCGCGGGGTTCGATCCGGTGGAGCGTCTGGAGCTCCGGCCGTTCGGTGCGGACGAGCGGTTGCCGGAGCTCGATCTCTCGTCCCTGCCCGAGGAGCAGCGGCCCCTCGCCGATCGCATCAACCGCCTCCGGGACCGCCTGGACGAGCTCCTGTTCGGCTACCAGGACTACGCGCTCGTCGCCCGCAAGCCGAAGTCGTCCTGACCGAGAAGCGTACGGCGCGGCGCTCGTAACGCGGTCACGCGGTCCTGCCGCGCAGGCTAGTGCCGCTCCTCCTCGAGCTCCTCGAGCCGCTCGCGCTCGAGCATCTCGAGGGCCTCGACGGTCGGCATCCGCTCGCCCCGCTTTGGGATGTAGAAGGGCTGCTGCTGATACCAGGGCAGGCTGAGGATGAGGCCCCACTTCGGGTCGTAGAACTGGGCGGGCTCGGTCCCGGCGACGAACGTCTCCTCGAAGCCGTCGGGCAGAAGCAGGCCGCTTCGGTAGTCGATCGAGTCCAAGCGCACTCCGGCTGGCGGCTGGAAGCTTCCGCCCGCCTCGATCCATCCCTGCTCGAGGCCGGCCTCCGCGATCGCCTTCCAGACCGGGAGCGCGGCGGTCGCGCCGTCCATGCCCCGGCCGAGCGACCGCTTCACGTCGTACCCCACCCAGGTGAGGATGGTGTAACGGGGTGTGAAGCCGATGAACCAGGCGTCGGAGTAGTCGTCCGTCGTGCCGGTCTTGCCGGCGGTGGCCGTGTCGAGGTCGCGCAGGCGCCGGCCGGTGCCTCGCTGGGTGACGCCGTCGAGCATCGAGGTCAGGACGAAGGCCACCTGCGGGCTCATGGAGGTGCGGGTCTTGGGGAAATGCTGCTCCAGGGTCCGGCCGTCCGGCGTGCGGATGGCTTCGATCGCGTAGGGCTCGACCCAGGTGCCCTGGTTGGCGACCGCGGCGTAGGCGGCCGCCATTTCCATGGGACGCAGCTCGGCGCTGCCGAGGGCCAGGCTGGGGTAGGGCGGCAGGGGCGATTCGATCCCCGCCCGGCGGGCGAAGTCGATCACCCGCTCCACCCCGACCATGTCGAGCATCTTGACCGCGGGGACGTTGATCGACGCCTCGAGCGCGCGGCGCACGGTGAGGATGCCGTAGTAGCGGCGGCCGTGGTTCTTGGGCAGATAATCGTCGGGACCGTCGGCGCCCGGGAAGATGGTCGGGCCGTCGAAGATGGTGTCGGCCGGCGTGTAGCCGTTCTCGAGGGCCGCGCCGTAGACGAAGACCTTGAACGCCGAGCCGACCTGGCGCTGGGCTTGAATCGCCCGGTTGAACTTGCTGCGGTCGAAGTCCCAGCCGCCGACCATCGCCCGTACGGCGCCGGACGCCGATTCGAGCACCAGGACGGCGCCCTCGATCTCCGGCTCCTGCTCCAGGTAGAGGACCGGCTCCCCCTCGGCGTTCTCTTCGGCGGGCTCCTCCAGACGGAACCAGGCCACGTCCCCCTGGCGCAGCACCGCGCTCGGCCGGTCCCTGCCGGTCCACTCCATGCCGGCGCCGGTGAGCGTGTAGCTGGAGTCGTGGATCTTGACCGTCGCGCTCCGCCGGTCGGCGGCGAGGACGATCCCCTGGTACCAGCGGCCCGGTTGCGGCTCGCCGTCGTGCCAGGAGGGGAGTGTGCGCTCCTCGAGGTCGTCCTCCTCGATCCTGAGCACCGCGCCGCGGAAGCCCTTGCGGTGATCGAGGGCGAGCAGCCCGTTGCGAAGCGCCGTCTCAGCGGCCTGCTGAATCCTCGGGTCTAGGGTCGTGGTGACCTTCAGGCCGCCCTCGAACAGGCGCGTGGCGCCGTAGGTCGACTCCAGGTGCTTGCGGATCTCCTCGGCGAAGTAGGGCGCGAACTGGTCGCGGGGCCCGTGGTGGACGACCAGCAGCGGCTCCTCCTTGGCGGTCCGGTACTGGTCCTTGGTGATGTAGCCCTCTTCGGCCATCCGCCGCAAGGTGTAGTTCCGGCGCTTGATCACCAGGTCGGGGCGGCGGTACGGGCTGTAGTCGCTCGGCCGCTGGAGGATGCCCGCGAGGGTGGCCGCCTCGACCAGCTCCAGGTCGGCCGCCGGCTTGTTGAAGTAGAAGCGGGAGGCCGCCTCCACGCCGTAGCGGCCGTGGCCGAAGTTCATCAGGTTGCAGTAGAGGGTGAGGATCTGCTGCTTGGTGAGGTTCTTCTCCAGCTCGACCGCGAGGAAGGTCTCCTCGATCTTGCGCCGCCAGCGCTTCTCCCGGGAGAGGTAAAGGGTGCGCGCGAGCTGCATGGTGAGGGTGGACGCGCCCTCCTCCTTGCTGCCGGTCCGGAGGTTGGTGACCACGGCGCGGACCACGCCGGAGAGGTCGACCCCGCCGTGCTGGTAGAAGTTGCCGTCCTCCGCCGCGACCACTGCCTGTCGGATCACCGTCGGTAGCTCCCCCTCCTCGATCATCATGCGGCGTTCGCGGGCGTACGTGGCGAACACCTCGCCGGCGGTGTCGCGGATCTCGGTGATCAGCGTCGGCCGGTAGTCGGTGATCGACTCCACCCGCGGCATGTTGATCGCCGCCGCGACGCCGACCCCGCCGACCACGCCCAGGAGCAGCGCGCCCAGCACCGGCAGGCTCCACAGGCCGAGACGCCTGCGGCCCTCCGGCGGGGCGAGCTGGCCGAGGCGCCTCCAGGCTCTGGAGATGGTGGCCGAGAGCGCGGAGAGGCCGGTGCGCTCTGGGCGCTCGGAGCCGGCGCTCTCGTCGTTCGAGGGGCGGGAGTGGTCGAGGGGGTCGTACTCCATGGCAGCCGATTGTAGCCTGCCAGGCAGGCTCCCAGGGGGCGGTGCCGGGGGGCCCTGCCCGTTGCCCGGTCCGGGTACCGGTGATAAAAGGGGACCGACCATGACCGAGCCGACCCCGCCGCCGTCGCCCGCTCCGCCTCCGTTCAGTCCACCATCGACCGCCTCGCCGTTCGATCGCCCTCCCGGTGCGCTCCGAGGAGCGACGGGACCGGGCGTCGGCAAGCCGCTGCTCATCGGCTGCGGTGTGATCTTTCTGTTGATGCTGATCGCCGGTGTCGTGTTCGTCGCCAAACAGAACAAGATCGCGGCCTGGCTCTTCGAGCTCATGGAGAGTCAGCTCGCGCCGCTGGTGCCGGAGGACCTGCCGACCGAGGTGCACCAACGCTACGAGGTCGCCTTCGATGACGCCATCGAGGCATTTCGTGAGGGTGACTACGACCCGTTCGCCATGCAGGGGGCCCAGCAGGAGTTCTCGCGCGTCATGCGCGACGTGGCGGAGAAGGGGCAGGACGGGCGCATGAGCCGGGAGGACGTCGAGCGCCTGGCGGCGGCCCTCGAGAAGATCGCCGGCAGGGGAGCGGAGACCGGGGACGAGGAATCGGGCCCACCGGTCGACGAGGTGTGGCGCGGCCGGGACCCGGGCGCCGACCGGCGAGCCGGGCGAGGGGCCGGGAACATGGCGCGGGCTCCGAGCCGTTCCGCCTGAGGTGATGGATCGGTTCAAGCTCGTTTCGCCGTTCGAGCCCCAGGGAGATCAGCCGGAGGCGATCCGCCAGCTCGTCGAAGCCGTGGAGCGCGGCGACCGGGAGCAGGTGCTCCTCGGGGTCACCGGCTCGGGCAAGACGTTCAGCATCGCCAAGGCGGTCGAGACGCTGAACCGGCCGACGCTGGTGCTCTCCCACAACAAGACGCTCGCGGCCCAGCTCTTCCAGGAGTTCCGGAGCTTCTTTCCGGACAACGCGGTCGAGTACTTTGTCTCCTACTACGACTACTACCAGCCCGAAGCCTACGTTCCCCAGAGCGACACCTACATCGAGAAGGAGACGTCGATCAACGAGGAGATCGACCGCCTCCGCCTGCGTGCCACCAAGGTGCTCTTCGAACGCCGGGACGTGCTGATCGTCGCTTCGGTCTCCTGCATCTACGGCCTGGGGTCGCCGGAGGCGTTCTTCGGCATGCTCCAGTTCTTCGAGGTGGGGGAGGACACCGGCCTGGGTGGACTCGATGGGGCCCTGGCCGGCCTCGTTTCGATGCAGTACGAGCGCACCAACCTCGACCTCTACCACGGGGCGTTCCGGGTGCGCGGGGACATCCTGGAGATCCTGCCGGCCTACGAGGAGGTCGGCATCCGGATCGAGTACTTCGGCGACGAGATCGAGCGCATCAGCCGGTTCGACGTGCTGCGGGGCGACGTCCTCCAGGAGATCGAGCGGGTGGCGGTCTACCCACGGACCCACTACGTGACGCCCAAGGAGCGGCTGGAGCGGGCGATCGAGACGATCAAGCTCGAGCTCGCGGAGCGCCTGGCCGAGCTCTCGGACGAGGGCAAGCTGCTCGAGCTCCAGCGCCTGGAGCAGCGCACTCGGTTCGACCTCGAGATGCTGCGCGAGATCGGCTACTGTCACGGTATCGAGAACTACTCCCGGCACCTTTCGGGGCGAGCACCGGGGGAGCCGCCGCCGACTCTGCTCGACTACCTGCCGGACGATTTCCTGCTGATCCTCGACGAGAGCCACCAGACTATCCCCCAGGTGCGGGGCATGTACCACGGCGACCGCTCCCGAAAGCAGACCCTGGTCGACTACGGCTTCCGCCTGCCGAGCGCCCTCGACAACCGCCCCCTGACCTTCGAGGAGTTCGACGCCAAGGTGGGTCAGCGGATCTACGTATCGGCGACGCCGGCGCCGTTCGAGCTCCAGCGGACGGGCGGCGTGGTGGTCGAGCAGCTCATCCGGCCAACGGGGTTGCTCGACCCGCGCATCGAGATCCGTCCGGCCAAGGGGCAGGTGGACGACCTGATCGCCGAGATCCGCAAGGTGGTGGCGGGCCAGGAGCGGATTCTCGTCACCACGCTGACCAAGCGCATGGCCGAGGAGCTCACTCAGTACCTGACCGAGCTCGGCATCCGGGTGCGCTACATGCACAGCGACGTCGAGACCCTGGAACGGGTGGAGATTGTCACCGCGCTCCGGCGGGGCGAGTTCGACGTGCTGGTGGGGATCAACCTGCTGCGGGAAGGGCTCGATCTCCCCGAGGTGAGCCTGGTGGCCATTCTGGACGCGGACAAGGAGGGCTTCCTGCGCAGCGAGACCTCCCTCGTCCAGACCTCCGGCCGGGCGGCGCGCAACGTCCACGGCCGGGTGATCTTCTACGCCGACCGGACCACCGGCTCGATCGACGCGGCGATCCGGGAGACCGGCCGGCGGCGCGAGATCCAGCAACAGCACAACGAGGAGCACGGCATCGAGCCCGCCACCATCCTCAAGGACATCCACAGCCCCCTGGTCGCGCTGTCGAACCTCGACTACCACGAGATCAAGCCCCAGGCCCTCGACATCGCCGAGCGCAGCGAGGTCCCCCTCGCCGAGCGCATCAAGCGGCTCGAGAAGGAGATGCACCAGCACGCCCAGCGCCTCGAGTTCGAGGAGGCCGCGCTGCTGCGCGACAAGCTCAAGGAGCTCAGAGAGCTCCAGATCTTCACGGGGTAGGTTGGATCCCCCCACAACCCCCCGTCCCCCTCCCGGTCTTCTCCGAGGTTTCCAGTAAAGCTCCACCTCGAACGGACGAGGCTCCCTCGAAGCGCACGGGTGGGGGCTTCCCCTTCCCACCTTGAGGGTGGGAAGGGGATCGAGGGGTTGGGGGGTGATCCAGTGGATCATCGAGGTCGATCGGGGCGGCGGCGTCGACGGTTCGGGAAACTTGACTCAAGTCGTCACGAAGTCGAATCTTGTAGATTCCTTGCCATGGTTGCCGCCCGCGTCGAAGAGAAGATCCGCGAGCTCCCGGACCGGCCCGGGATCTACATCTTCAAGGGTGAGCGGGGCAAGCTCCTCTACGTCGGCAAGGCGATCTCGCTGCGCAAGCGGGCCGCCTCCTACCTGAGCCGGGTCCACGACCCCCGGCTCATGACCATGCTGGGGGAGGCGCGGGACCTGGACTGGGTGATCACCGACTCGGGCACCGAGGCGCTGCTGCTCGAGAACAACTGGATCAAGACCAAGAAGCCCCGGTACAACATCCTCCTCCGGGACGACAAGACCTACCCCTACCTCAAGCTCACCGCCGACCCCTACCCGCGCATCTCGTTCACCCGCCGCATCGTCAACGACCGGGCGGAGTACTTCGGCCCGTTCATCCCGGGCGGGCGGGCGCGCAAGGCGATCAAGCTGGTGCAGAAGCTCTTCGGCGTGCGGGTCTGCCGGATCGAGATCGACGGCAGGCTCCCCAGGCCCTGCCTCTACTACGACATGAACCGCTGCCTCGGCCCCTGCGTCGACGGCCTGACCACCCACGCCGCCTACGACGAGGCGATCGCGGAGGCGCGCCTGTTTCTCGGCGGCAAGACCGATCGCCTGGTGCGCCGGCTCAAGGAGCGCATGGGGCGCGCGGCGAGTGGCCTCCAGTTCGAGGAGGCGGCCAGGATCCGCGACCTGATTGCCGAGGTCGAGGATCTCTCCGAGCGGCGCAAGCTGGCGTCGGTCGGCGGCGAGGACGTCGACGTCTACGGCGTTCACGTGGAGGGCGAGCACGCGGCCGTGGCGATCCTGGTGATGCGCGGCGGGCAGGTGCTCGACCGGCGCGAGCTCTTCTGGGAAGGCGTCGGCGAGATCACCCCCGAAGCGCTCCTCTCCGAGGTCGTTCCCCAGATCTACGACCGCACGACCTTCATCCCGAAGGAGGTTCACCTGCCCGCACCCCTCGACGAGGAGGAGAGCCTGGTCGAGTGGCTCTCCGAAAAGAAAGGCGAGCGGGTCTACGTGCGCATGCCGTCGCGGGGGCCGAAGGCCCACCGGGTCGAGCTCGCGTCGAAGAACGCGGCGATGGCGTGGAAGCGGCGCTTCCGCCAGAGCCGGGCGACCGCTCCCGGGGCGGAGGCGCTCGGCACCCACCTCCATCTGATCGAGCCGCCCCGGCGCATCGAAGGTTTCGACATCTCGACCTTCCAGGGCGGGGAGACCGTCGCATCGCTCGTCGTCTGGGAGCAGGGGAAGATGCGGAAGCGCCAGTACCGGAGCTTCAACATCCGGGGGCTCGACGGCACCGCCGACGATTTCTTCTCCATGCGCCAGGCGGTGGCGCGGCGGTATCGCCGGCGGCTCGACGAGGCGGCTCCCATGCCCGACCTGATCCTCATCGACGGCGGTCGCGGCCAGCTCAACTCCGCCCTCGAAGCTCTGACGGAGCTCGGCGTCGAGGAGACGCCGGTCGTCGGGTTGGCGAAGCGGGAAGAGGAGCTCTACCTGCCGGAGCGTCCGGCACCCCTCTGCCTGCCGCGGAGCGACGCGGGCCTTCAGCTTCTCCAGGAGATCCGGGACGAAGCACACCGCTTCGCCGTCCACCGCCACCGCCAGCGTCGCACCAAGCGGACCCTCACCAGCCGTCTGGACGAGATCCCCGGCGTCGGCCCCCGGCGGAGGAAGCAATTGATCCAGCGGTTCGGGAGCGCCGACGGGGCCCGCCGAGCGAGCCTCGAGGAGCTCCGCGAGGCACTCGGTCCGAGCCTCGGCGAACGGGTCTACTCGGCCCTGCGGAGCGGCGGCGGCGAAGGCCATAAATAGCTATAAATAAATGTTTTGGCCGGGGTTACAGGACCTTCGGCCGACTGCTAAACTTTTTGGATGATGGCCAAAGCCCTGGCGACCGAGGACGTCCTGAAGCGATTCCTGGACCGGATCGCCCGCTCTCTCGAGCACGAGCCCATCGAGCTCGATCTCACGACCCACCGGTTGCGGTTCGCCGACGCCCTCGGACGTTGTTCCCGGGGAAACCATTACGAAGTCCTCGAGGTGGCTCCCGGCGCGGGCGAGCCGGAGGTGCACGCCGCCTACGAGGTGGTGGCTCGCCTGGTGCATCCGATCCATGCCACGCGCCTCGGTCCGGCCGCCAGGGGGTGACGGAGGTGGTGTTCGAGCGCGCCACCGAGGCCTACCTGGTGCTGAGCGATCCCCATCGGAGGAGCCGTTACGACCGGGACGAGGGTCTGGAGGTGCGCCGCTCGCCCGCGCAGCGGGCGAAGGAGGCGAAGCGGATCGCCCGCGAGCTCTACACCCGTGCCCAGGGCCTGGTGGAGCGGGAGGACTATCACTACGCGCTGGAGCTCTTGCAGCAGGCGGTCCTGGCCGATCCCAGCGTGGCGGACTGCTGGGCCCTGCTCGGCAGGTGCCGGGCCCAGAACCCGAAGTGGCTGCACATGGCGGCGGACAACCTGCGCCGGGCGATCCAGCTCCGCCCCGAGGCGAGCGAGCTGCGCCTGGAGCTTGCCGAGGTGGAGGAGGGGCGGGGCAACGGCGAGGAGGCGGCACGGCTCTACCGAGAGGTCCTGGCGCGCGCACCGGACAACACCGTGGCCCAGGAAGCCCTCGAGCGCCTGGAAGGCGGGGGCTCGGAGAAGAGCCGGCGCCGCTGGTGGGGCTGGTAGCGCGGCGAGGCCGTCGGAAAGAATTTCGTTCCCCCTATCGTTACAGTGCACGGAATCGGAGAGGTCCAGGCGGTCGCTCCTCGCCTTCGGGTGGGGAGAGGAAAGTCCGGGCTCCTACGGGCAGCATGCTCGCCAACGGCGAGGCGCGGCGACGCGACGGAAAGTGCAACAGAGAGTAGACCGCCTCGGAGCCGTTTCCCTCGGGAAGCGGAATCTTCGGGGCAAGGGTGAAAGGGTGCGGTAAGAGCGCACCGCGGGACCGGCGACGGTTCCGGCATGGTAAACCCCATGCGGAGCAAGACCGAATAGGGGAGCGGTGATGCGGACCGCCCGTTCCGCGACTCGGCGCCTGGCGCCGAGGCCGACTCCCGGGTAGGTTGCTCGAGGCCGACGGCAACGTCGGTCCCAGATGAATGACCGCCCCCCGCGCCTGGCGCGGGAGACAGAACCCGGCTTATGGACCTCTCCGATTCCTCCTTCGACAGCTCAGCCCACCCCCCCGCCTCGGGGCGTGTGATCGCGCCGCCACCGGTCGGGCCCGGAGACCGGGTCGGCATCGCGGCGCTTTCGGGCCCGGTCGACCCAGATCGCCTGGAGCAAGGGATGGCGGCCCTCGAGCGGCTCGGCTTCGAGCCCGTGCCGGCGGCCAACCTGCGGTCGCGGCACAGGCTCTTCGCGGGCACCGACACGGAGCGCCTGACGGCGTTCCACGACCTGGCCGCGGACCCGACGGTGCGCGCGATTTTGTTCGCCCGGGGCGGCCACGGGGTGTTGCGGGTGCTGCCCGGCATCGACTGGCGCCTGCTGGCGGCGCACCCCCGCGCCTACATGGGCTACTCCGACCTGACGCCGTTCCTGCTCGCCGTCGTCCAGCGCCTCGGCCTGGTGGCGTTCCACGGGCCGATGGCGGCGGCGGACCTGGCGCGCGGGCTCTCGGAGCGGGAGGAGGCGAGCTTCCTCGCCGCCCTCGCCGGGCGCTGGGAGGGCCTCGTGCCGGTGACGGGCTGGGTCCGCGCCGGGGTCGCGGAGGGACCGCTCGTGGGGGGGTGCCTGAGCCTCCTGACGGCGACCCTCGGCACCGTCTGGGCGCCGCGCCTGGACGGTGCGATCCTGTTCTGGGAGGACCTCGGCGAACCCCGCTATCGGCTGGACCGGATGTTGACCCACCTGTACCTCTCGGGTAGTCTGCCGGCGATCAGGGGCATGGTGATCGGTCACTGCTGGCCGACGGACTGCGGTCCGGGCGATCCGAGCCAGTCGGACTGGCCGGCCATCCTCCGCGAGGCGCTCGACGGGTTCGAGGGCCCCGTGGCGGAGGGGCTGCCGGCGGGGCACGAGGCACCCAACCTCACCCTGCCCCTGGGGGCCACCGCACGCCTGGATCCGGACGCCGGCGGCCTGATGGTGAGCGCACCGGCGTTCTGACCGAGAGGCGCGAACGACGAGCGGAGACACTGCGAGGGTTCCACGATGAGCGACAAGGTGTTCAAGAGCACCCGGCCGGCACCGCAGAGAGTCGGCTCTGTGGAGCGGTCGGCCGGGGAATGGGTCTTCGAAGAGGGAAGCCTCGGCACCGAGATGTACATCATCCAGGAAGGCCAGGTCGAGATCCTCAAGAAGGTGGGGGAGGGCGAGGAGGACCTGCGGCAGCTCTCCGTGCTGGAGCGCGGCGACTTCTTCGGCGAGATGGCCCTGCTCGAGGACCTGCCGCGGGCGGCGGGCGTGCGTGCCCTTACCGAAGTCAAGCTGCTCGAGATCAACGGCTCGACCTTCAACAAGATGCTCCGCGACAACCCGGAGATCGCGGTGCGCATGATGCGCAAGCTCTCCCGGCGCCTGCGTGAGACCGACGCCAAGCTGCGCCAGCTCGGCGCGGAGCAGGTGCCGGACGGAAAGCCGCCCGCCCCGCCGTCGGACGCACAGGTCGACGAGGAGTCGGCCACCGAAAAGCTCATCCACGCCAAGTCCGGCCTGGAGTTCCACCTGTCGCGGGGAGCCGAGACCACCATCGGCCGCAAGGACCCCGTGACCGGCATCTACCCTGACGTCGATCTTTCGCCCATCGACGGCCAGCGCTCGATCAGCCGGCGCCACGCCAAGATCTTCCGCCGCTCGGGCAAGTACTACCTGTCGGAGGAGATCGGCACGATGAACGGCACGTTCATCAACGACGAGCGCCTGGAGACCGGGGTCCCCAGCGAGGTCAACCCGGGTGACCACCTGCGCTTCGGGGTCATCGACCTGGAGCTGGTGACGGAGTAGTTCCCGGGCAGCTCGCGCGGCCACTCGTCCCCTTGGATCCCTCGGCGCCGCTCCAGTCTCTGCCCGGCATCGGCCCGGCTCGCTCCCGCGGCCTGGCCGAGGCGGGCTTTCGTACCGTCGGCGACCTGCTCGCCCACCTTCCCCATCGCTACGAAGACCGGACCACGGTCTCGACCGTGGCCGAGGCCCTCGACCGGTTCGCCGGCCGCGCGTCCGCGGACGAGTCGCCCGCGGTGACCCTGCGGGGGTGCCTGGAAGGAGTGCGGCGGGTTCGGGTCCGGCGCCGCGGCTTCTCGCTCGTTCGCGGCCGGATGGCGGACGACAGCGGGTCGATTGCGGTGCTCTGGTTCAATCGGCCCTACCTGCCGTCGACGATCGACGCCTCGAAGGAGTATCTGCTCCACGGCCGTCTGCGTGCTCCCAAGGGGCAGGCCGTGGGCCCGCCGGAGCTCCTCAACCCGAGCTGCGAGGAGGTGGAGCAGGCGCTGGCGGCGGGCCGCGTGGTGCCGGTCTACCCCAGCCTCGGACCCCTCGGTCCGGCGACCGTCGGCCGACTCCTCGCCCGGGCCCTCGCGGGGCTCGACCTCCAGGCGCTCGCCGAGCCCCTGCCCGCCGGGCTCCTGGAGCGTCGCGGGTTGCCCCGCCTCGGACCGGCTCTCCGGAGCCTCCATTTGCCGGACGAGGGGGAGCAGCCGGCGCCGGTCGACGCGCTCAACGCCCGCCGGAGCCCGGCCCACCGACGCCTGATCTACGGCGAGCTCCTGGAGCAGCAACTGGCCCTCTCGGCGCTGCGGCGCGAGCGGGCGGGCAGGCTCAAGGCCCACCGCTACGGCGAGGGCGAGCGCCTGGACCGCGCCCGCCGGGTGGCCCGGGAGATCCTGCCGTTTCGCCTCACGGAGGATCAACGCCGGGTGCTTGCCGAGATCGCCGAGGACCTTCGCCGGCCCGCGCCCATGGCCCGGCTGCTCCAGGGGGACGTGGGGAGCGGCAAGACGATCGTCGCCGTGCTCGCCCTGGTGCTTGCCGTCGAGAGCGGTCTCCAGGGGGCGCTTCTGGCGCCGACCGAGCTCCTCGCCGAGCAGCACTTCCGGCGTCTCGAGGGGCTGCTTGGCGGGCGCTACCGCCTGGCCCTGGTGACCGGTTCGAACCCCGAGCTCGGCACGGTCCGGGACGCCCTGGCGGCGGGCGAGGTCGACCTCGCGGTCGGCACCCACGCGCTCTTTCAGGAGGATGTGCGGTTCCGCAGGCTCGCCCTGGCGGTGATCGACGAGCAGCACCGCTTCGGCGTCGTCCAGCGGCGGTTGATGGAGGGCAAGGGCGTACGGCCCGACGTGCTGGTGATGACCGCGACGCCGATCCCGAGGACCCTCGCCCTGACCGCGTTCGGCGACCTCGACCTGTCGGTGATCGCCGAGCTCCCCGCCGGGCGCCGGCCGGTGATGACCGAGGTGCGCGACGTCACCGAGCGGCGAACGGTCTACGAGGACCTGGCCGCGCGTCTCGCGGCGGGAGAGCGGGGGTACGTGGTCTTTCCCCGGATCGGCGCCGGTGACGATCCGGCCGCCCCGGAGGGTGGGCAGGCTCCCGGCGACGGCGACGTGCCGTCGATCGAGGGCCGGGGCGCGGCGCTCGCCCGCTGGCTCGCCGATCGCCTGGGAGCGGACGCCTGGCGCGACCGCATCGCGGCCGTCCACGGCGGGCTCCCGGCCGGGGAGCGCGAGCGGGTGATGGCGGCCTTCGCCGCGGGCCGAGTCCGTCTGCTGCTGGCGACGACGGTGATCGAGGTCGGAGTCGACGTACCGGATGCGACCGTCATGGTGATCGAGGGCGCCGAGCGCTTCGGGCTGTCGCAGCTCCACCAGCTCCGGGGGCGGGTCGGGCGGGGAGCGGCGGCCTCCCGCTGCGTCGCGGTGGCCGCGGTCGAAGGGTTGACGCAGGAGGGGCGACGGCGTCTGGCGGCCTTCGCCGCGACCACCGACGGCTTCGAGATCGCCGAGCGGGACCTCGAGATCCGGGGCTTCGGCGACCTCCTGGGGACCCAGCAGGCGGGTCTGGCGCGGTTCCGGGTGGCGGACCCGGTGGCCCACCGCGAGCTTCTGGAGAGCGCCAGGGAGGACGCGGTCGAGCTGGCCGGGCGGCTCGACGAGCCGGGGCTGGAGATCCTGAGGTCGCGGGTCGAGCGGGCCCTCGAGCGCCGGCGACGGTCGATGGCGGGGGTCTGAGGCCGGGTCGCTCGCTCCGGTGGCCTCCCGCCGGCCGCAACCGGCCCCTTTCCGTGGTCCGCGAGCGGTTCCTGCATTCGGCACCCCACTCGGGGTATCATCGCCCGCCGGAACGGAGGAGAGGTGGGTACGACGATGCAGCGACTCGGACGGATCATGGTAGCGGTGAGCGCCCTGGCGACCCTGGGGATCATCGCCACGGGGCTCCTGGGGTACCAGGGCGCCGATACGGATCAGGGCGCGCGCGTGCACATCCTGGTGGGGCTGGGCTCGATCCTCGTCTTCCTGCTGGCTCACTTCTGGATGCTCTTCTACCTGCTGGGCTCGGTGCGCGTGCTCCGGCAGGAGGCACAGGGTATGGGCACGCCCCTCGAGCGGCTGGACCAGGAGCTCGCCCGCTTCCGCACCCGCACGCTGCCGCCGCTCGTGATCGCCATCGTCCTGGCCGTCGGCTGCTTCGTGCTCGGGGCCGGCGTCTACTCGACCGGCGCCTCGGTCCTGGTCCACGCCGTCGCGTTCTACCTGGTCCTGCCGGCCGAGGCCTGGGCGGCCTGGCGGGAGTGGCGGACCTTCGGCGCCGCCGAGCGCACCGTTCGCGAGCTCCAGGCTGCCTGATTTCGGGCGCCTGCCGCGCGCTATCATCAGGATCTAATGGGCCGCCTTACCCCTCCCAGCCGTCGGCTGTTACCCGATTCGTGGCGCGTGGAGCTCCCTCTGTTCGAGGGGCCTCTCGACCTCTTGCTGCACCTGGTGAAGATCAACGAGGTGGAGATCGTCGACATCCCGGTAGCCCGGGTCTGTGACCAGTTCCACGAGTACCTGTCCCTGATGGAAGAGCTGAACCTGGACATCGCCGGCGAGTTCATCTACGAGGCGGCCCTGCTGATTCACCTGAAGTCCCGTCTCCTCCTGCCCCGCCCGGAGCCACGGGAGGGGGAGGAGGTGGAGGACCCGCGCCAGGAATTGGTGGAGCGCCTGCTCGAGTACCGGCGGATCAAGGAGGCGGCCCAGTCGCTGGGCGAGGTGGAGAGCTTGCGCCACGGTATCTGGCCGCGCAAGGTGCCGCGGCCCGACCTGCCGCCCGACGAGCGCGAGCTCGACCTCGGGGACGTGTCGCTGTTCGACCTGCTGTCGGCGCTGCGCAACGCCCTGGCGCGGTTCGAGAAGGAGCACCCGCCGGCCTACCACCTGGACATCGAGACGTTCTCGGTGCGCGACCAGGTCCACCGCCTGCTCGAAGTTCTCGACGCCGCCCGTCCCTACGACTTCGTCGAGGATCTCAAGAGCCGGTCCTGCCGGGCCGAGGCGATCTCGGCGCTCCTCGCCCTGCTCGAGCTCGCGCGGCTCCACCTGGTGAGGATTCACCAGACCGAGAGCAAGGACATCCTGCTGTACCGGACGACCCGCGAGGCGCGGCAGGAAGACCTCGAGGTGCTGAGCTGGTGACCGAGCGACGAGAGATGGAGGCGGTGTTGGAGGCGGTGCTCTTCGTCGCCGGGGAGCCGGTGGCGCGGGCGCGTCTCCTCGGCCTGTTCGACGAGAGGGAGCGCGAGGAGGCCCAGGCGGCCCTCGACGCAGTGATCGAGCGCTACTCCGGCGCCGGGCGGGGGGTCATGGTCGACGAGGCGGCGGGCGGTCTCCGGCTCGTGACCCGGCCCGAGCTCGGCGAGGCCCTGCGCCGGTTCTTCGACACCGGTGGAGGCTCCAAGCTTTCCATGGCGGCCCTCGAGACCCTGGCGATCGTCGCCTACCACCAGCCGGTCACCGCGCCGGAGATCCAGGAGCTGCGGGGCGTCAACCCGTCCGGCGTGCTCAAGACCCTGCTCGAGCGCCACATGATCCGGATCGCCGGCCGCAAGGAGGTGGTGGGCAAGCCCTTCCTCTACTGCACGACGCGGGAGTTCCTGATCCACTTCGGCCTCAACAGCCTCAAGGACCTACCGCCCCTCGAAGAGTTCGAGGAGACCTTCGGCGACGAGGCCGCCATCGGCGCCGCGGGCTCCGGCGCGGACCGGGACGAGCAGTTCTACCGCGAGGCGGCGGCCCTCGAAGAGCGGGACCAGGACCAGGCGGACGACGGAGCGCCGGCGATGGCCGGAGCAGGGGAGGAGCCCTGATGACCGAGGAACGGCTGCAGAAGATCTTGGCCCGGGCAGGGGTCGCGTCGAGGCGCAAGGTGGAGGAGCTGATCGAGGAGGGCCGCGTGACCGTCAACGGTCAGGTGGCGACCCTCGGCGACAAGGCCGATCCCGTGGCCGACGCCATCAAGCTGGACGGCAAGCGGGTGCTGCCGCGGACCGACTTCCACTACCTGGTGCTCAACAAGCCGCCGGGAGTCATGAGCACGCTCGACGACCCGGAGGGCCGGCCGACCGTGCTCGAGCTGGTGCCACCCCGGTTCCGCAAGGCGCTGGTGCCGGTCGGGCGCCTCGACTTCCAGACCGAGGGGCTCCTGCTGATGACCGACGACGGGGACTTCGGCCACAAGGTGGGGCACCCCCGACACGGCTGTACCAAGACCTACGAGGTCAAGGTCAAGGGCGCGCCGGCGGCGGAGGCCATCGCGAAGCTCCTGGAGCGCGGCGCGGTGGTCGACGGGCGCCACGTGACGCCGGTGCGGATCGAGCCCAAGCGTGTGTCCGGTCCGCGGGAGGGCAGGAACACCTGGTGGACGGTGGAGATCGCGGAGGGGCGGAACCGGCAGATCCGCGAGATGTTCTTCCGTCTCGGCCACCCGGTGCAGCGACTGCGCCGGGTAGCGATCGGGCCGTTCAAGGACCCGACGCTCGAGCTCGGCGCGGTGCGCGAGCTCACCGAGCGGGAGGTGACGATGCTGCGGCGCGCAGCCCAGAAGGGGACCAAGGCGAAGAAGGGGAGGAACCGGTGAGCGAGAACCAGACGACCGAGTCGAACGGCGTACCCCTGATCGTGGCGATCGACGGCCCGTCGGGCGTGGGCAAGAGCACGGCGGCGCGCATGCTGGCCCGCCGCCTGGGCGTGCCCTACGTCGATACGGGGGCCATGTACCGGGCGGTGGCGCTCGAGGTGCTGGAGCGCGACGTGCACCCGGATGACGAAGCGGCCGTCGTCGCGCTCGTCGGGTCGATCGACCTGCGCCTGGAGCACGACCAGGCGAGCGGCGGTGCCCGGGTGATCCTCAACGGAGAGTCCGTGGAGGACCGGCTGCGGACGACCCGGGTGGGCGAGACCTCGTCCCGCATCTCGACCCATCCGGAGGTGCGCCGCCGGCTCGTCGAGCTTCAGCAAGAGTACGCCAAGGAGCACGGCGCGGTCATGGAGGGGCGGGACATCGGCACGCGGGTCTTCCCGGACACGCCGCACAAGTTCTTCCTCGACGCCCGCCAGGAGGTCCGCTACCGCCGGCGCTACGACCAGCTCGTGGGGGTGGGCATGGACGTGACCTACGGCGAGGTCACCGTCGAGATCGACCGGCGCGACCAGCGGGACTCCCATCGCGCCGAGTCGCCGCTGACCTGTGACGAGACCTACGTCATCATCGACACGTCCGACCTTGCGCCCGAAGTGGTCGTGGAGCGCATGGTCCAAGAGATCCGCGGCGAGAGCGCTCCGGAATAAGAAAAACGGGCCGCGGCGTCGCCGCGGCCCGCTCTCGGATCACTCGCGATCGGCTTGTGCCGGGTCAGGACCGGGTGCTCATCCCCCGGCCGCCGGTGAAGCGGCTCCACTGGTGCACGTTGAGCCCGTTGCGCATGCGCTCGATCCGGTTCTCGGCGAGGCGGTTCGCGGCCACATGGGTCGGAACCGACTGCTCCTTGGCCACCTCGAAGATGCGATGCACGTTGTCGGAGATGTGGCGGGTCATGAGCAGGGCCCGCTCTCGGTTGTAGCCGTTGAGCTCGTTGTAGACGTTGATCAGGCCGCCGGCGTTGATCACGTAGTCGGGCGCGTAGAGGATGCCGCGATCGGTGAGCGCCTGGCCGTCACGCTGCTCGTCGGCGAGCTGGTTGTTGGCGCCGCCGGCGACGATCGCGCACTTCAAGCGCGGAATCGTCTCGGGGTTGATCGAGGCGCCGAGGGCGCAGGGGGAGAAGACGTCGCACTCCACGTCGACGATCTCGTCGATGCCGACGATCTCGACGCCGAGCTGCTTGGCCTTCTCGATCGCCTCGGCGTCGACGTCGGTGCCGACGACGTGCGCGCCCTCACGGATCAAGTTCTCGGCCAGATAGCGGCCGACGCTGCCCAGGCCCTGGATCGCCACCCGCTTGCCCGACAGGTCGTCACCGCCGAACTTCCACTCGACGGCCGCCTTGACGCCCTGGAGGACGCCGTAGGCGGTCACGGGGGACGGGTCGCCGCTGCCGCCGTGGGCCTCGGAGACGCCGGTGACCCAGCGGGTTTCGCCGAGGATCACCTCCATGTCCTGCATCCGCATGCCGACGTCTTCCGCGGTGATGTAGAGACCGCCCAGGGAATCGACGGCGCGGCCGAACGCACGCAGCAGCTCTTCGGTCTTGTCCTTCTTCGAGTCACCGATGATGACCGCCTTGGCGCCGCCGAGGTTGAGGCCGGTGGCGGCGGCTTTGTAGGTCATGCCGCGCGAGAGGCGCAGGGCGTCCATCATGGCCTCGTCGAAGCTCTCGTAGGGCCACATGCGGCAACCGCCCAGCCCAGGGCCGAGCACGGTGTTGTGAACGGCGATGATCGCCTTCAGCCCCACCTGGGGATTCGAGCAGATGAGCACCTTCTCATGCCCCATGCTCCCTATCTGGTCGAAGAGTTCCATGGTTACTCCCTTGTTGAGGCCCGGGCGCGGACCGCTCACGCACGCTCGCGCGTGCCGTGCCGACTCGTCGGGCCGGCCCTGGCATTTCTTTGTAAGGTGGCGCGCTCCGTTCCCTCGTCCGACGCAGGCCGGAGGCATGCAAGCTCCCCGGTGATGGCCCGAGGTCATGCGAGATCGTCTGCTTGCGATGGACTGTGACGGACCCTCCAGATCCCGTCAGGAAGACGGGCGCCCTCTACACACAGAGTCTACCGGATGGGGTGCGGCCGACCAAATGACCATTGCGCAGCCCGGAAGACGCCCGCGGGACGGCCGGGAGCCGTCAGGGCATCCACTCAGGGCATCCACTCAGGACATCCACTCAGGACATCCAGTCATTGCGTACAATCGGGCCCTCATGGAAGAGCTGGAGCGAGCCGAGCAGCTCAAGGGCTGGGCCCTCGAAGCGGGCTTCGACCGCGCTGGGGTCGCCCGCATCGAGCGCTCCGGCCAGGAAGCGCCGCTCCTCGCCTGGCTCGACCGGGGCGACCATGGCGCCATGGGCTGGCTCGCCAGGCGGGTCGAACGCCGGCTCGATCCCGCCCGATCGCTCGATGGCGCCCGGAGCGCCCTGTGCGTGGCGCTTCGGTACCACCCCCTCGCCGCGCAGACGCCGGACTCCGGCGAGGCCCCCGAGCCCCCCGAGGCGACGCAGCCGGAGCCTGACGGCGATCTCTGGCCGAGGGTCGCCCGCTACGCCCGGGGCCGGGACTACCACGAGGTCATGGGCGAGCGCCTCCGGGGTCTCGCCGGGCGGATCGAACAGGCGTACCCCGGCAGCCGCTCCCGGTTCTACGTCGACACGGGACCGATCCTCGAGCGCGAGCTGGCGGCGCGGGCCGGGCTGGGGGCTCAGGGCAAGAACACGAACCTCCTCGAGCGCACGATGGGCTCCTGGTTCCTCCTGGGAGAGATCCTCCTCACCCTCGACCTGGCGCCCGATCCTCCGGTGGCCGACCTGTGCGGTCGTTGCACCCGGTGCCTCAAGCTCTGTCCGACCGGGGCGCTGCCCGAGCCCTACCGGCTCGACGCGCGCCGCTGCATCAGCTACTGGACCATCGAGCACCGGGGAGCGTTTCCGCCCGAGGTACGGGAGATGGTGGGGGAGTGGGTCTTCGGTTGCGACGTCTGCCAGGAGGTCTGCCCCTGGAACGTGCGCGGCTCGGTGCGGGGGTGGGAGGAGCCGCCGGCCGATCACGCGGAGCTCCACCTGCCCCCGGAACGGCGCGAGCTCGATCTGGCCGCGCTGCTCCGGCTCGACCGGGCCGAGTACGTCGAGCGCTTCCGTGGCAGCCCGATGAAGCGGGCGAAGCTCGAGGGCCTCCGGCGCAACGCGGCGGTCGCCATGGGCAACCGGCGCGAGGAGCGCTACGAGGAGCCGCTCGCGCACGCCCTCGCCGAGGCTGACGAGCCGACGGTGCGCGGCCATGCTGCCTGGGCCCTCGGCCGGCTCGGAACATCCGGCGCGCGCCACGCGTTGGAGCGGTCGCTGGAGCACGAGATGGAGGAATCGGTACGGGAGGAGATCCGCGCCGCCCTCGAAGCGATGGGCGTCGGGCGCGGTTGACACCCCCTGGCCACCCCCCTATACTCCAAGCTCCCGAGTTCTCAGGTGTTTACGCAGAGCTCGACCCCTGCCTCGCGGGGGCTGGGGCCCACAGGGCCCGATCCCAAGCCAAGGAGGTTTCACAAACCAATGCAGTCTACTGAAGAGCACGACGAGCAGGCGACGACCGCCGAGGAGGACGTCAAAGCGTCCACCGCGGAGGCCGCGGCTGAGGAGCAGAGCGAAGCGGCGGAGGCCGCGACGCCCGTGGACATCGAGTCGCAGGTCTCCGTCGATGAAGAGAAGGTCGCCGCTGTCCCCGAGCCGCCGAAAGCCGCGGCCGCGATCGAACGGGTCGCGTCGGGGGAGCAGCAAGAGGTCCCCGATCTTGCTCGGGGTGACGTCCGGGTCGAAGAAGAGGGCGAGATGGACCCGGAGACCTTCAGCAAGCTCGTCGAGCTATATGACGAGAGCATGCGCAACCTCACCGAGGGAGACATCGTCACCGGCAAGGTGATCGGTCTCACCGGGGACGAGGTGATCGTCGACGTCGGGTACAAGTCGGAAGGCTTGATCGCCCGCGAAGAGTTCCAGGACCACGAAGGCAACCTCACCGTCGAGGTCGGCGACGAGGTCGACGTCCTGCTGGAGAAGACCGAGGATGTCGAGGGTCACGTGCTTCTGTCTCGGCAGAAGGCCGAGCGCATGAAGCGCTGGAACGAGATCGAGCGCGCCTACAAGAACGACGAGATCATCCTCGGTCGCGTGATCGACCGGATCAAGGGTGGTCTGACCGTCGACATCGGCCTCCGGGCGTTCCTGCCAGGCTCCCTGGTCGACATCAAGCCGATCAAGCACCTCGAGTCCTTGAAGGGCGAGGAGCTCGAGTTCAAGGTCATCAGCCTCGATCGCCGCCGCAACAACGTGGTGCTGTCGCGCAAGGCCGTGCTCGAGAAGGTGCTCGAGAAGAAGAAGGCCGAGACCATCACCAAGCTCAAGGAGGGCGCCCGCCTGCCCGGCGTGGTCAAGAACATCACCGACTACGGTGTGTTCATCGACCTGGGCGGCATCGACGGCCTGCTCCACATCACCGACATCTCCTGGGGCCGGGTCAACCACCCCTCGGAGCACTTCGGTGTGGGCGACGAGGTCGAGGTGGTCATCCTCAAGTTCGACCCGGAGACCGAGCGCGTCTCCCTCGGCTTCAAGCAGAAGAGCGAAGATCCGTGGACGCTGGTCGACAAGAAGTACCCGGTCGGCTCGCGGGTGCGGGGCAAGGTGGTCTCGATCGTCGACTACGGTGCCTTCGTGGAGATCGAGGAGGGCGTCGAGGGCCTGATCCACGTCAGCGAGATGTCGTGGACCAAGAAGGTCGTCAACCCGTCGAAGATCGTCTCCGTCGGCGAAGAGGTCGAGGCCATCGTCTCCGAGCTCGACATGGATCAGCGCCGCATCAGCCTGTCGCTGCGCCAGACCGAGCGCAACCCGTGGGAGGAGCTCTCCGACAGTCACCCCGAGGGGTCGATCATCGAGGGCAAGGTCCGGAACCTCACCGACTTCGGCGCGTTCGTCGAGATCACCGAGGGCATCGACGGCCTGATCCACGTCTCCGACATGAGCTGGACCAAGCGGGTCAAGCATCCGAGCGAGGTGCTCAAGAAGGGCGAGACCGTGCGTGCCCGCATCACCAACATCGATGCGGACAACCAGCGGGTGTCGTTGTCGATCAAAGAGTTCATGCCCAACGAGTGGGACGACTTCACCATGAGTCACGCCGTGGGCGACGAGGTCGAGGGCCGGGTGGTCAACGTCACCGACTTCGGTCTCTTCATCGACATCTACAACGGCCTCGAAGGCCTGGCGCACATCAGCGAGATCGACGTGCCAGCCGGCGCCCGTCTCGAGGATCATTACTCCGCCAGTGATTGGGTCCGCGCGCGAATCCTGCGCATCGAGAACGCCGAGAAGAAGGTCGGCCTCACGATGCGGGGCGTCACGCAGCCCAACGTCGAGGAGATCACCAAGCTCGAAACTGGCGGGCCCAAGACCGAGCGGCCGGTGCGCCGCGCCCAGCCCGTCGCCACCTCCACCAGCGCAGCCCTGAGCGGCACCGCCATGGCGGAACAGCTCGCGGCCCTCAAGGTGTCGAAGGATGCCGAGGAGGCAGCGGTGGTCGAAGAGGCCGAAGCTGGCGAGGAGGCCGTCGCCGAAGCTGTCGAGGAGGCCGTCGCCGAAGCTGCCGAGGAGGCCGTCGCCGAAGCTGCCGAGGAGGCCCCCGCCGAAGCTGGCGAGGACGCCCCCGCCGAAGCTGCCGAGGAGGCCCCCGCCGAAGCTGGCGAGGAGGCTCCCGCCGAAGCCCCGGAGGAGGAGACCGAAGCCGAGGCCGAGGCGTCTGCCGAGGTCGAAGCTCGAGCCGAAGCGGATGTCGACGAGGACGCAGCGGAAGCCACCGAAGAGGCGGCCGACGAGGAGTCCGAGTCCGACGAGCAGGACGAAGAGTCCTGACCGATCACCTTCGCTTGGCGGAGCGGACGGGAGCGACCGTCCGCTCCGCCGAGCCCAACCAATGGGGTAGACGGTGGCGCAACGCAATGGCATGACCAAGGCCGAGCTCGTCGAAGAAGTCGCTCGCTCCACGGAGCTCACGAAGAAGCACGCCGAGATCATCGTCAACACGGTCTTCGAAAGCATCGTC
>Ga0210123_1000031_pt1 | contig 78684 bp, 78 predicted proteins | sample Muzzi_PWB_D2_FD_185535 | JGI IMG/M metagenome (GOLD analysis project Ga0210123, IMG submission 185535) | Wetland microbial communities from San Francisco Bay, California, USA, that impact long-term carbon sequestration - Muzzi_PWB_D2 (SPAdes) | ecosystem: Environmental > Aquatic > Marine >... | reverse complement strand
GAAAATTCGACCAGATTGCCGCAACCGGCGCCGCCTATGTGCTCACCCCCTGCCATAACTGCCATTCGCAGATGGAAGATATCGGCCATGTCTACGGCGGCAACTACGGGGTCGTCCATTTCTGGACGCTGATCTGCCTCTCGCTTGGCATCCTGGGCGAAAACGAACGCACCTATCTCGGACCTGAGCTGCTGGCACTGCTCGACTGAGCGGCACCAGCCGCCGGGATACGGTGATCTCTTTACGGCAAGCTCCCATCTGCCTTTTCCTGCCGCTTCTTGATTTCGATCCTATTAAAATTATTGTTAAAGAGTGCTGGAGCTGCGACAGACTCCGGACAACACTTTCAAGAGGACAGATCCCACTGTCACGAGAGGGGGAAGAGCCGTGGCAAACGACGGACCCATCGACGTTGACTCCTTCGAGGCGTATATCAACCGTGAGCTGAGCTGGCTTGCCTTTGCCAGACGGGTGCTTGATCTGGCGCGGCAGCAGACATTGCCGCTTCTGGAACGGGTCAAGTTCGTCGGCATCATGGGGATGATCTTTGACGAGTTCGTCATGAAACGGATGGGCGGCTTGCAGAAGAAGATCATTAAAGATGCGACCCATATCAGCTCCGACGGCCATACCCCGGAGCAGGAACGGGCTCTCTGCTGGCAGGAGATGCAGCGGCAGATGGAGATTCTCGATACCCTGATCGAACAGGATATCAGACCGGCCATGCGGGAGGAAGATATCCCGATTCTCGACCACCAATCACTGGGAATAGACGACATTGTCTTTTTGCAAAAATATTTCACCGATTTTGTCCTGCCCATTCTGACCCCGCTGGCGGTCGATGTCGGCCATCCCTTCCCATTTATCAGCAACCTGAGCCTCAATATCGCCATCGTCATGACCGAGGCCAGCGGCCGCTCCCGCTTCGTCCGTCTCAAGGTGCCGGCCAATCGAAGGCGATGGGTCCCCCTGCCGGACAACCGCGGCTTTGTCCCGCTCGAACAGGTGATCGCCGAAAACCTGGCCTTTCTCTTTCCCCTGGCCAAGTCCTTTCAGACCTCATTCTTTCGGGTATCCCGGGCCGCAAAAGACAATCCCTGGGAGAGAAAGCGCCGCGAGGACGAGCTGGCCGGCTATGAACCGGGCAGCCTGGTCGGCATGGTGACCCGCGAACTGACCTATCGGAAATTTGCCGGCATCGTCCGCCTGGAGGTCAGCACCAATATGCCGCCCGGTCTGCGCAAATGGCTATTGGAACAGCTGGATCTCTCCCCCGACATACTCATGCCGCTCAATAGTTTTCTCGGCTGCGGCGATCTGCTCAAACTGCAGATTGACGGCCGAAACGAACTCTGCAATCCACCGCATCTGCCCATCGACCACCCGCGGCTCGGCAGAATCGCGGAAGACGATTTTGAAGGATTTTTCCGGGAAATAAAGAAAAAAGATATCCTCATCCATCTCCCCTACCACAGTTTCGACAGTTCCATCCTCCGCCTTTTACAGCATGCCGCCTCGGACCCGAAGGTGCTGGCCATCAAACTGACCATCTACCGCACCGCCGCCAAGTCGCCGATCATCCAGGCCCTGATGGATGCGGTTGCCCGGGGCAAACAGGTGGTCGTACTGGTCGAGATTACCGCCCGCTTTGACGAGGAACCGAATATCGCCTGGGGCAAGATGCTGGAGCGGGCCGGCGCCCACGTCGTCTACGGTATGGAGCGGCTGAAGACCCACGTCAAGCTGGCCATGGTCGTCCGCGAGGAAGATGACGGCATCAAGCGCTACCTCCATGTCGGCACGGGGAATTACCATACCGGTACCGCAAGACTCTACGAAGATCTCGGCATCCTCAGCTGCAACGAAGAGCTGGGGGAAAACGTCAGCAGGCTCTTCAATGAGCTGACCGGAGCCATCCCTCCGCTCGACTACAACCTGCTGCTGGTCGCCCCCCACAATATGCGTGAGCGCTTTACCGCCCTCATCCAGCAGGAAGCAGCCAACCAGCGGGATGGCCGGCCGGCGGGAATACGGGCGAAACTGAACCAGTTGCAGGACAGGCAGATCATCCGGGAACTCTATCTGGCCGGGCAGGCCGGGGTGCCCATCACTCTCAACGTCAGGGGGCTCTGCTCCCTGCGGGCCGGGGTAGAGGGGTTATCGGAGACGATCCGGGTTTTCAGTATTCTCGGCCGTTTTCTCGAACATAGCCGGATATATCGCTTTGAGAACAACGGCATGCCGCTCTATTTCATCGGCTCCGCCGACTGGATGCATCGCAACCTCGACCGGAGAATGGAAACCATCATGCCGGTTCTCGACGAAACCATCAAGGAAGAGCTGGAAAATATTCTGGCCATCTACGAAGCCGACAACACCAATTCCTGGGAGATGCAGCCGGATGGCACCTACCGGCGCCGCAGGCCGGAAAACGGCGCCCCGGCGATTATCGCCCAGGATATCTTTGCCTCGATGACCGGCACGGCGGCATCTTTTCAGGCGAATTTTCAGTAAATAATCCTTGATAGACAACCGGCCGTTTTGTAATCATACGCTCTGGAAGCTATCTGGCCTCCATCCAGAAACGAGATAGTTTGGTCTAAAGTACGTTCAGAACCCGGAGAGTAACGGAATGATCATTGGCCTCGATGTGGGCGGTACCCATACCGACGTTATTCTGCTGGACGGCAGGAAGCTGGTGCGCGAGGTCAAGATCGCCACCGATCCGGACAACCTTTTTGCAACCCTGGTCGCCGGTCTCGACGCCATCATCGAGGGTATTGACCCCGCCACCATTCAACGGGCGGTTCTCAGTACGACCCTTGCCACCAACCTCATCGCCCAGCAGAAATTACCCGAGGTCGGCATGGTGGTGGCCGGCGGCCCTGGTATAGATCCCCGCCACTTTCGGACCAACAGCCACTATTATACCGTGGCCGGGGCCGAGGATCATCGCGGCCGGGAGATCCAGGCCATCGACGCCCAGCAGCTGCATGCCATCGGCAGGGAACTGCAACAGGAGGGAATTCGCTACGCCGGGGTGGTTGCCAAGTTTTCGGTACGCAACCCGGCGCAGGAGGAGAAGATGGCCTCCCTGCTCGAGCCTTATGTCGAGCAGGTCTTCATGGGCCACCGCTTTTCCGGCAGCCTTAATTTCCCCCGACGTATCGCCACCACCTATCTCAACTGCGCGGTCTATCCCATTCACAAGAAATTTTTCCGGGCGGTACAGGAAACGCTGGCCGAAAAAGGCCTGACCATGCCGATCCGCATTCTCAGGCCGGACGGCGGTAACATGAATATCGAATCCTCCAACGATCATCCGGCCCAGACCATTCTTTCCGGCCCGTCGGCAAGCGTTATGGGCGCCATTCTCTCCGCCCCGGCAGAAGGCACCTGCCTGGTGCTGGATATCGGCGGTACGACCACCGATATGGCGGTACTGATCGACAGGGCTCCGTTGCTTGCCCCCTTGGGCATCGAGGTTGTCCACCACAAGACCCTGATCCGCGCCCTGCGGAGCCAGTCCATAGGCATCGGCGGAGACAGCACAGTGCGGGTAGTGGATGGCAAGTTGACCATCGGCCCTGACCGGACGGGCAAGGCCATGGCCTACGGCGGGCCGGTACCGACCCCGACGGACGCCTTTCACGTGCTGGGCTACGGCGGTAGCGGCGATACCGTCAGATCAAGGGAAGGGTTGCTGCCGGTTGCCCGGGCCCTGGAGCTGACCGTCGACCAGGCGGCACAGCTCATTTTCGAGTCTGCCTGCCGCACCATCCTAGACAGTGCCGCCCAGATGATCGACGCCATCAACAGCAAGCCGGTCTATACGGTTCATGAACTGTGGGAAGGCAGCAAGATACGGCCCGGCCACCTGCTCGTTCTCGGCGGGCCGGCCCCGGAATTTGCCGAACAGCTGCAATCCATGTTCGACGGCAAGGTGCAGATCGTGCCCAATCATCAGGTGGCTAACGCCGTTGGCTGCGCCCTGGCCCGCACCACCTGCGAGGTGATCCTGTTCGCCGATACCGCCCAGGGCATGGCCACCGCGCCGGGCGAGGGATATAACGCCAGGATCCCCTCCGGCTTCACCCTGGCCGATGCCCGCAAACTCACCGACGACCTGCTGCGCAGCAAGGCGATTCATCGTGGGGCCGATCCCGATGATCTGGAAACCGAGGTCCTGGAAGAGAGTCAATTCAACATGATCCGTGGCTTTCATACCGCAGGCAGGAATATCAGGGTCCGCATGCAGTTAAAACCCGGCCTCATTCGGGAAGAGTGAGCCGGTGTATGAAATAACAGGGTAAGCTTCTGGCGCTAAATTCGGCCAGACAACCATCATATTGCAACCAGGTACCGGCATTATGTTACAGGCCAAGAAAAAAACAGGACTGGTCTTCTTTCCGGCCTTCGACTGGGCCATCTCCCCCACTCATCCGGAAAGGGAGGAACGTCTGCTCTACACCCAGGATCAGGTGTTTGAGGAGGGAGTGCTGGATATCGACGGCATTTTCGAGTTCAAGCCGGACCTGGTGACCATAAACGATGTGCAGCGGGTCCACTTCTGTGTTCCCGATCCCTGGGAGGTAATGACCGAATCCCATTTCATCAGTGCCGGCGGGGCCAAGACCATCGGCATGGCGGTAATGGACGGTACCATCGAGCGGGGCTTTGCCCTGGTGCGCCCGCCCGGCCACCATGCCTGCCGGGTCGTCCACGGCGCACGCGGTTTCTGTAACATCAATATTGAAGCCATAATGGTCGAGTACCTGCGCCGGGCCTACGGGGTTACACGGATCGCCATCGTCGATACCGACTGCCACCACGGCGACGGCACCCAGGATATCTACTGGCATGATCCCAATACCCTGTTTATCTCCATGCACCAGGACGGCCGCACCCTCTATCCCGGGTCGGGCTTCCTACACGAGATGGGTGGACCCAACGCCATCGGCACCACCATCAATATCCCCCTGCCGCCGAACACCTCGGATGAGGGCTTTCTCTATGCCATCAAGGAGATGGTCCTGCCTATCCTGGCCGATTTCAAACCCGAGCTGATCATCAACTCGGCGGGCCAGGACAACCATTACTCCGACCCGATCACCAATATGAACTTTTCCGCCCGCGGCTATGCTGAGCTGACCACCCTGCTGCAGGCCGATATCGCCGTCCTGGAGGGCGGATATTCGATCGAAGGCGCCCTGCCCTATGTCAACACGGGGATCATCCTGGCCATGGCCGGCCTCGACTACGGCCACCTCAGGGAACCGGACTTTGACGCGGAAAGCTATCGGCAGAGCACGAGGATCACCGACTATATTCACCAGCTCGGCGACCAGGTGCTGGATGTCTGGGAACGGCGGCAGTCCTTTACCGAGGAGGCCCGCGCCAGGGTCAATGCCGATAAGCGGACACGGAGCATCTACTACGACACCGACGGCATTCAGGAACGGCAGAACGAGACTATCCGCATCTGCGACGATTGCGGCGGCGCCCTGAGGATTGAATCGGCAGCCGACCGGCAGTCACCGATCCTGGCCGTCCACATTCCTTTCAACGCCTGCCCGGCCTGCAGGGAAAAAGGCCATCAGTGGTTTAACGAGGCAAATCCCACCCAGTTCGCCAACATCTTCCTGCAGGATCGCCCCGCCGACCGCTATCTTTCCGCCAGGAAAAAGTAAGCCGGACCGCAGGATATCACCCGTGCAGATGACGTGCTATCACCCTGCTGACGGTTGTGTAGTGAATGCCCAGATGATCGGCAATTTCCTTCAAGGTGTAGCGGAACTCCAGATGAGCCAGGGCTATTTTCTTATTGCGCCTGGTTTTATCGACTCTTTCTGCCGATGAAAACAGCTCAGGCAACACAGGCCTTCCGGCGACTCTCTGGATACGGGGGATTTCCCCGATGTGCTGGTCCCCAGCCAGATAAGGCCGCAACTCTTCGACAAATCTTTCGCTGCCGAAAATCACCTGTCCGACCACTTTTTCCCACGGAGAGGCGGCGTGAACCAATCCCTCCAGCACAAAGGCGCGATATTTTTTCCGCGCCTGCTCCTTCTGCCTGGAGAACTGGGCAAGAATCCAGTCGACGGTGAGAAACTGTGGAACACTCTGGCCTATAGCCGTCGGTCCATAACTGCTCCAAGGCCAATCCCCTGGGGCCTTGCACCTTCCCGCCTTGACCGGATTATTGACAATATACCGGCACAGCTCGAGCAGATGGGCATCCCGTTCAACAAGGATCGAGGTAAACCGGCCCTGGAAAATGTGACCCGTTTTCTGGTGGCGCCGGTTGGCGAACTGGGTATAGATTCCGTTCAGCTGCCGCATACCCTGCGACAGGTTGGCGCCAGGCGTTTCGATGAGCAGATGGTAGTGGTTGTCCATCAGGCAATAGGCATGACAGATCCATTTGTAGCGGGAGACTGTCCTATCCAAAATCTGCAGAAAACCTTCCCGGTCTTCATCGGAGAAGAAGATATTTTCCCGGCGGTTTCCCCTGGCGGTCAGATGATAGACCGCTCCCGGAAATTCTATTCGTAAGGGTCTTGCCATAGTACCGGAACGGTAATGCCAAAATTGTGATTTAGCAAGACCTGACCCCATGCTTGACCCCATGCTGCGAAAGCGTCCAATAATTTTTACTTCAGGTACTGTTTATGGAGTATTAAGGTGCTGAATCCCCTGGATTGCTGGGAAAAACAAGAGCCAGGGGAAGGTTTCATTCGCTGCGGGAGTATCGACAAAATCTATACCCCACCTGTTGCCGACTGTGGCGATGTCGGCGGAGGTGAGGGTCGCAGCAGTTTGTGCGGCAAAAGCATATCCCGCTTTTACTGCACTGAGCTGATATGTCGATGCCGACGGAATTTTCGCCAGGGCGTAAATGCCTTCACTGTCGGTAATCGCAGTGTACTTCTCTCCTTCCGTTCGTTGCGCCGAAACAGTGACGCCGGCTATCGGGATACCTGCGCTGTCCGTTATACGGCCGCTTATGATTTCTCCCGTCCCAACTGGAAAAATATTGTACACGACCTTATACACCGCATGATAGTCATCATCCGAATCGTCAAACTCATTAGACTCATTACGATCATCAGGATCATCGGGATCACCGGAGATATCAATATCGGGTAGATTGTACCAGGCGTTTTGAAAACCGCTCCAGCCCAGATTCAAGTGATGATAGAGGGTAGAAGAATTATATCCATAGCCATCGCTGATAATGGCGTGTCCCCCTGATTCTCCATAAATCCCTAAAATAACCGGGTACCCTGCATCCAGATTAGGGTTGGCCATGGCATTGCGACTGGCAATGGGAATATCGCTGCCATAGCTAAAGCCTTTTACGGCATTGCTGTAGCCGAAAACGCTTTTCAGGCCGTCGGCAATGGCGAGTGTATTGCCGGCAGTCCCATAAGCAGCATAATTCATGTTGACCGAGACGCCTGCATCATGGGTCAGGCGACCTATGGCAACGCGTTGCTCGGCAAGGCTCACCGAGGGACCGTCAGCCATCAGCAGCCAGTTGTAGACTCCGCCGTTTCCATCACCGCCCAAAAGACTGCGATTTTGGTCTTCGTCATCAACAGAAATTGTAAAGGAAGGTGTCCCGACCGCAGCGTCTGGATACTGGAAAAAACGCATCACCTGGGCAAACGCAGTTGCTACGCAGCCACAGGGATAGTGATTGGGCGTAAAGAGATTATAACACTGGTTTCCGCCGCTCTCGGTGGTTTGGCTCCAGTTGGTTTGCAGCAGCGGCGCGACACGCACATCCGAAATTGCGGTTGCGCCTGCCGCCAATGATTCCGGTGGTTCGGCAAGGTCCAAAAGCGACCATTTCTTCTTCGCCTTCATAACGGAGGACGCTCTCAAAGGTGAAATTGCTCCGGCAGCTGATCTTTCAAGACCTCTCACCCGCTTGACCCGGCCGGGCACATCCGCAGTCACCAGGGCGCCTAATGGGTTGTCGGGGGAATCATCGTACTGTTTCCCATCAGGAACAAAGGCGATGATCGGCTCTATCAGGTCATCACCGGCAACTATGACAAAGCCTTGCGGCTCCATATAGACAATATGATAGAAGGGCGCACCGTGATTGTCATTATAGGTCAAAACCCCTTTTACCTTCGAACCAATGGATTCTTTCAAAGGTTTTGCATCCATCGCAATCCAGTTTTGGACTGCCCGTTTCGCCTGAAAGTTCGATGTGGGATTTGCACACGTAAAGGTTGGGACATGAAAGGAGGCGATAACCAGCAAGAACAGAATAACATGACCGAAAAACAGAATATTCTTGCGCATTGCAACTCGCATTGGTGATGATCTGACCTGACACCTTTCCCAAACACCAAAAATCCAGGGGCGGCCGGTCGTGATAAAACCTTTACACTGACATCAAAACACAAAATGGCAGAGTTTTATGCTACATCGTAACGGGCGAATGGTAAAACACAAAATAACAATTCTCAGTCCTGCTGTAGAAAAATCGCTGGAAAATGTCGAGGTGCGATGCTTCCTCGATCAAGGTGCCGGATTAGGCGATAAAGCCGCCATTGACACAGAGATTCTGACCGGTAACCCAGCCTGCCTCTTCACAGACCAGCAGCGCTACGGCGTTGGCAATGTCCAGGGGGGTGCCGATACGCCCGAAGGCGGCCATATGGGCAAGAGACTGTATCTGTTCTTCCGATTTCCCTTTTCTGAACAGTTCGGTGTCGACCGGCCCGGGCGAGACGGCATTCACGGCTATTCTTCTTGCTCCCAGTTCCTTGGCCAGAACCTTGGTTATCTGCTCCACCGCGCCTTTGGTTGCCCCGTATGCGCCATAGGTCGGCAGCATCACCTTGGTAACCGAGGAAGAGATATTGATGATCTTGCCGCCATCGGTCATCTTCTTTGCCGCCTGCTGACAGGCAAAGAACAGCCCTTTGACATTACACTGAAAAATATTGTCGAATTCTTCTTCGGTGAAGTCTTCTATTTTCTTGTACAATGCTGTCCCGGCGTTATTGACGAGAATATCCACCCCACCGAATTTTTCGATAGTACAGTCGAATAATTGCTCGATATCTGATATTTTTCGTACATCGGCCTGGACGGGAAAAGCCTGCCCGCCCGATGCGATTATTTCATCGCACACCTCTTCGGCCAGTTTTGCATTATGGGCATAGTTGACGGCAACAGCCGCACCCGATTTACCGAGCTTCAAGGCTATTTCCCGGCCTATTCCCCGTGAAGCGCCTGTGACGATTGCAGTTTTGCCTCTAAGCGATGTGTGCATAATTGCTCCTTGTTTTTTGGTATTTACCCTGCGTAAACAAGCTTGGGATGACACTTGCCATTTATCTGACTTTGCCGGCCTGATCATTGCCGGCACTGCGTTTATCCCCCATGGGCCATGACTGGTCTAAGTGAGTGTATCCGCATAGGAAAAGAGTGCAGGACTGCCGCCCGTGTGCCAGAAAAGGACCGAATCACCGGCAGAAAACCTGCCCTTTCTGATCATATCCAGCATACCGCCCATTGCCCTGCCGGTATAGACCGGGTCAAGCAGAATACCCTGATGGCGGGCGGTAAGGCGAATGGCCTCCCTTTCCAGTTCCCCGACCACCCCGTAACCGTCCCCGTAATAGTCGCAGTTGAGGTCAAGGTCGCTGCCGGTAAAAGTATACTGACTACCGAGAAGATGCGCCGTCTGGTTGGCAAGGAGGAGGATATATTCCCGGAGCGGCATCCCGAAGGTTTCATCCTTATCAATATTTATACCGATAAGGTTATACGATTCCTTCAGCTCTGCCCGGCCAAGGAGCATGCCGCTGTGCGTTCCTCCTGAGCTGGAAGCAAAGACGATGTGGCTGATGTTTTCTCCCATCGATTTGAGCTGGTCCTGCAGTTCAACCATGGCGGCGACAAAGCCGGTGGCCCCTATCGCATTAGACCCGCCATAGGGAATGATATAGGTCTTCTTGCCCTGCCCCTCTAACTCCTCGGCGATCTCAGCTATGTTCTCACCTTTTCGCATCTCACCGGACCAGTGCAGATGCGCACCAAAAAGCAGGTCAAGGAGAAGGTTGCCGTTCATATATTTAGGAGCGGCCCCGCCAAGGGCAAGATGACATTCCATGCCGCAGGCAGCGGCTGCCGCGGCTGTCTGGCGGCAATGATTGGATTGTGCCGCCCCGGCAGTTATGATGCAGTCCGCCCCCTTGGCAAAAGCGTCTCCCATAAAATATTCCAGCTTCCGCGTTTTGTTGCCGCCCAGGCCAAGGCCGGTCTGATCATCACGTTTGATGAAAAGCCGGGGCCCGCCGAAAAGTTTTTCAAGATTCTGTAATCTGACCAAAGGAGTAGGGAAAAATCCCAACCTGTGACGAGGGAGGGTGTTCAAGAGATCCATTTTATATTCCTTATATGCGGGAGATGCCGGGGATGGCAGCCTGTCAAAAAACCTTCCAAAACAATTTATCTGTGATAAAATTTTTTTAAAAGTACATTAAAAGGCGAAAAAGACTCTATGAAAAAGTAACAATGTCCATGTTTCATATGGACGGCGATTTGGAGATTACCATGAAATGGTCAGAGGATTTCAAAATAGGCATACCGGTAATAGATTCTCAGCACAAGCGACTTTTTCAACTCATCGATGAAGTGAATCTAGCACTTAAAAAAGGTCTCAGAAGCTCAGATGTCGAAAAACTGATCATTTCCCTCGATCAATATAAAACCAGGCATTTTCAATTGGAAGAGAAATATATGCTGGAAAGCACGTACCCGGGCTTAGCAGAACAACAAAAAGCCCATGCTCATTTCACCAATAAATTCAATGAGATCAGCAACGAAATAAGTCAGACCGGCATGACACCTGCTCTCGTACAGGCCATTACGGTGGAGTTGGTTGAGTGGCTCAAAGAACATGTAACCGGACTTGATTTGGAATTTGGCAGGTTTTATAAACCGCTGGAGAAGAATCAGTAAAAAAACAATGTCCAGACAGACCTCAACGCCATCCGAACGGGCATCCGCCGTCACAAACAGTGATATGTCATATATCAATTGTCACAAGATTGAGTCGTAATTCCGGGTTCCTGCAAGGCATGACTGAAAGTCGTATATTTTAGAGGATGCACTGCCAATATCCGACATCAATCCATCGCTCAAATTTGAAACCTACTTCCTTAAAGTGAGCCACTTTCACAAAACCCATTTTTTCATGCAAGCCGACACTTGCAGGGTTGGGAAGAGCAATTCCCCCAATCGCTGCATGGATTCCTTTTGACTTGAGAGCTGAAAGAAGCTCGCTGTACAGTTTGTATCCAATTCCCTGCCCGATATGGGCAGGGCTCACATATACCGTTGTTTCGGTTGAAAAGCGATACGCATAGCGTCCATGCCATTTACTGGCATAGGCATATCCTATGATCCTGCCATCCAGTTCGGCTGCCAGCCAGGGGAGCTGATAGGATTGAACCTCTTGAATACGAGCGGCAATGATATCTGCAGATACGGCTTCCTCTTCAAAGGTAACTACCGCCTGCCGTATGTAATGGTTGTAAATATCAGCGATTTCCGGAGAATCAGCGGGTGAAGCCCCTCTGATCTCGAGTTGGTTCTTCTGGATAGACATTCTCTACTTACCTGATGTTTCAGTTTATTTTTTTAGAAATTAGTCACCATCTCAACGCAACACAAGAATATTAAACTGGCTGGAAAGCTTCAGCAATTCAGGCACAACGATCTTTGAAGAAATCGTTTTTTCCAAAATTCTCTACTACCTTCACTCCACCGCCAAGAAAATTCCATCATGAACAAAAAACCGACCCAACCTTATCCATCAAGGTAGAATTGTTGAACTTCCATATTTTCAGGGACTGTTCACCGCTGCCGGCTAAGTGATTCTGCCGCAATTCGTGGAAACAGTTTTGATCAATGGCAGACGGTCTTTTAGGGGCAGTTTCATTCTTCACCTGCTTCCTTCCAGTCTGTCTCACCTTGTGGAGGCAGCTTCACAGGGCTGCACTACCGACAGGAGCCATTTTCGCCAGCTTAGATACTGATCGATTTCGCCGTCGTCGAGGTCACGATTAGCCATGTGGCAGGCGCGTTCCATGAGCGCCTGCGGCGCAATCCGCCAGACTTCACGCCATCGTTCGCCTTGAACCTCAACATCGCCGTCAGGCTGAAATGCTAATGAGATTGCACCCGGCGGTCGCATCCACTGATGCGGTCCTGAAAGACGCGAGATTTCCTGCATAGTCTCAATGTCGGTCAGGCGCAGCTCCGTCCATGTGCGGCAGAGGTACTTCGCGTCGGTTCCACAGCCCTCTGTCTTTTCCTCGACCTCAACCCGCAATCGATGATCCGGACTAACGGCCTCCTTAGAGATGGACGTCGGCTCCTGATCTGAAGACAAAGTCTCTACGATAGGTTGCTCAGCAGTACTCCACACCAGTACCTCACCTTTTGAGTCGATCGTTGCGACGAGTTTCGCGGACGGGCTGAAGACGATGCGCCGGGCGTCAACATCATCGAAGCGGCTGATTTCCACATCCCGCAACTGACTCCCACGCAGCCGTGATTCACCCGGATTTTGCTCGATGTCTTTTTCGATCTCCCGTCTGGCCTTCAAGTCGTAGATGCGCAAATGGTTCATGTGTTGCGAGGCCATGAACCGAGCCTGCCGGTCCAGGTTATGAATGTGCCGTTCAGCCGGCACAAAAGAGAAGAGATGTTGATGACCGGCTGTGTCCGCCAGCTCCCAGCGGTCGACGGTCCCATCGGGAGACACCACATAAAGGTTTGTGGCATCCGCATCGAATGCGGCTGCCGCGATCCTCTCACCTGGCCGTCGGTGTATTATCTGACAATCATTTTCCGTCAACTTGATCACCTGCATATCTGCCTCACTCAACGCAGCGAATTTATCACCGTCGGCTGAAAAAGACATCGCTCCCACCGGGCTATTTAGAAAACCGCCGCAGCGACGCCCGGCGCCATCGGCAAAGACCTTGAATTCTCCGCTCTTCATGCCGACCGCATACCATCGCCCGTCCTCACTCACCTGGATTGAAGTCAGGGGGTCCGTGCTCTTGTAAAGAAGGCTCTGAAGAGAGTTTTCCAAGCTCAGGTCGGACAGTGTCAGCTCGTGCTCTATGCCGCTCTTGTGGCTGACAAGGAGGTTGCCTGACGACGCCAGGTAGAGGACCTCACTTACCTCTCCGCCAATCTTGACTGGCTCCCCCAAAATATGCAAGGTATCCAGATCGTAACGCGTTATAGCGCTCACCTCGCATGACGGTGGAACACATGCTGCAACTGCCAGGGATCTATCATCCGGCGAAAACGCAACTGCGGAAACCTTCGCTGGATGTTGCAGGTACGCCATGAGGTTCTGCCGGGGCCGGATCGTAGTCACAATGCTGTAGTAGGCTGCCGCGTTTTTCGCTACTCGATAAGAGAGAACACCGAGAAGGAGCGCCCGATCCGGGTGTGTGTGGGATTCGTCCCGCGCCTGCTTAGCAAGTTGCTGCGAGAGGGCTGTACGTGTTTCGCTGACCCACAACCCCGCGAGGCCGGCCACTACGGTCAGCAGAACTATGCTCGCGATACTCCATACGATCCGTCGCTGGCGCTGTCGTCTGCGGTCACGCTGCTCAAGCGTATCGAAATCAACATCGATCATGCGGGCGATGAGCTTGAGCAGGGCTTTACGGCGCGCCACTCGCGGACGCGGGTCTTCGCGACGCACATCGGCGGCTAATGGATCCACCGGCTGAGTGGTCTCATTCCCCATTTTATCGAATTGGTGTCGCAACGGTGCCGGGAAACACTCCCGGCTCTCGCCACCGGGGTGCGCCGAACCATTCGGCTCACCGTCCACAACCAGTGCCAGGACTTCCTCCCCACGGCCATACTCTTTAAATGAAGAGATCTCTTTGCCGACCCAGGAACGAGGATCGGCCGAGTTTGGGGAACAGATAACTATCAGGAATCGCGATTCCAGCAGCGCCTTACGCAGTTCGTCGCCGACATCGCTGCCCACACGCAATTCATCGCGGTCGCGAAACACCGGATACAATCGCTGCGGGATGGCACCTTGCCCGGTCTTTAGTCCGACAAGACTCCGGGGAATTCGATAATCCTCAAGCGCCTTTATGAGCCACTCACCCCACTCACGGTCCTTGCTGCTGTAACTGATGAATGCCCAGTACTTCCAGTCCATTTGTACGTCTCCCGACATGAAGCCATCGCTTTCAATCTAAGAACGCAACACAGTACCCACATCCTGTACAGTGACCAGATAGCATTTGTTGTAGCCTTTCCGGAAACCGTTTACTGAAAAGACTACGATCAGGTAATCACCTAACTAAGAGATTTTTATCATTCGTACCACAAGAATTTGCCCCATTGGCACATGTGCAGCTCGAAGAACTCTTCACCCCTCACTATTGGAAGCGGAGTGGATGATTTATATATGCCTGAGAATGAAAACAGCTTCTTCAAGACCAATTCGATTGTCAGTATTCACTTCGGATTTTATATCAGGTTTGTTGTTCTGTCTTCCTGATGTCGCCTGCAAGGCGAAAATTACGTCAGACACATTGACGCTCACCCTAACTTATTTATGTCTATTGTTCAACCTTTTGGGTAGCATCTGGTGGTTGGGATCGATGGTTGTTGCCGGTGTTCGGTTTTCTGAATGGCAACTGCAATATCTGGTCTTATGGACAACATTTCCCCTTGCTACGATTGGGTTTGGTCGGTTACCCTTGATCCGTTACTGACGGGAAAGGGAAGAGCAAAAGAAAACACCCATCGTCAGGCTTCCCCCCGATCCGTGTTTTATTTGTGACCCGAAAAAAGGTGGTGCATTCCCCGTAACTGGCCCCCTTACACCTACTATCCCATTCTTCCAGCCGCGCGCTTACTGTCAATGCGGCAATCTATTGGCCGGGAAACAACAGTCCAGTTGATCACCCAATCAAATTGCGTTACGATAACCTACACCGCATGTGCCCGGAATCCAGGTACGGACCACCATTGCCTGAAAGGGCAATTTTAACAATACGGGCCGCCCGGGCTGAAGGTCCAGGACTCTATGTATTGGACTCAGCCGGTCTCTCAAGTCAACCATTGGACATCCATCCGGAGGGTGGAAATCGGGTTACATGGCTTTTTTCGCATTATCACCGCTACCTAAAAAAATGACGATTAAGATCATCCACCTCTTGATCTCCCTATCTGTTCTGGTGAGCTGTATGTCTCTCGCAGAGGTATGGGCAGCAGCGCCGAAAGACCGTTTCTTTCTCATGGGCAGCGGCGTCCTCCACCTGGAAAATCTGCGTAATAATCGGCAAGCGAGGGTCGAACTGCTGACCGAAAGCGGCCAGATCAACGAAAGCGCCCTGGATACGGTTGACCGGGTGTTCGGTTTTCCCACAGCCGCCAAGGGCGAGCATATTTCTCCCCGGCTGCTGTTCATGCTCAGCTATTTTGCCGATCTCGTCGCTCCGAAAAAGAAGATTTACATCGAGTCCGCCTACCGCAGTCCCGAATACAACGAGAAGATCCGTAAACAGGGGGCCAACGCAGCCAGAACCAGCACCCATATGGATGGCATGGCTCTCGATTTCTGGATCGAGGGAGTGGACGGCAAAAAACTCTGGGAAACCATCCGGGCAATGCACTGCTGCGGGGTGGGACATTACGGCGGAAAGACCATTCATCTTGATGACGGCCGGCCGCGTTTCTGGGAAGCAGCCACTTCCGGCACCAGGACCACCGAGCCGGATTACAATCGGCATATCTACCTGAGCACCCTTTATGATCGCTACGCCCCGAAAGAAAATCTCAACCTGTCGCTGTCGGGAATCAGCACCTTTGGCTTTGGCGTACGTAGCACGGTTGAGCTTTTTCAGACGGGCAATCCCTCTGCAACCGCGGTCCGCCTGCCACTGCAGGCCGGCATCGGGGAGGCGCAGTGTCTCCCACTACACAACCGTAAAGCCACCCGCTTTCTCTCCACCTCGCTACCGGCGAGCCTGCCGCCCGGCCACTACCAGGTAAGACTCGAATTCTGCCGGAAGCCTTTCCCGCAGATGCCCGATCAGGTAATCTCGCGGGAAATCGAAGTAATCCGCTGAACCACAGGGTTTCCCAACAAAAATAGGCACTCGGTGCCCCAATTGACGGGGTGAGCCGGTTGCGTGATTATTGCAAATTCTGCCTTAGTAACTGGGAGGCGATCCGTTTGGCCGTCCTGGCGGAATCTGACTTCTGAGAAACCTGGGCGGTGACGATAGCCCCTTCAAGGATCAGCGCCAACTGGTCCGCCAGGGCGTCGGGCTCCTCGGCACCGGCCTGCTTGCAAAGTTCCATAATATAGTCGCGCATCGACCGTTTGAACTGCTTGCTTATTTCCCGGATGGGAGAGTCCTCTTCCGAATATTCACCTATAACGTTGATATACATGCAGCCGAAGAACTGCTTTTGGGTAAACCAGCTTCCGGCAGCATCGAAAATAGCAAGAAGCTTGTCCTCAGGACTTTTGCCCAGGTGGTCGACCTGTCGCATGAACTCATTACGGAACAAGCCGTCGTATTTGCGAAGAGCCGCCATGATCAGCTCATCCTTGGACCGGAAGTGGGTGTAGAGTGTTTTTTTCGATACCCCGGCTTCGCTCAGGATCCGGTCGATTCCGGTTGCGTGATAGCCATACCGGCAAAAAAGGCCGATAGCTGTATCGATCAAATGCTCCCGACGTTGTGACTGTTTCATGATCGCCTCGTCAGTATACAAATTTGTTTCCATTTTAGCAGGAAAACAATCGGTGATAAAAAATCTTTTGCCATTCTTAAAGAAAGAATAAATCATTTCATCTCGAATGGATAGAAAAATATTGAGATTTTTTTCGCATTGCAGCCATATTTTTTTTGCATTGACACTGTTCAACGTCGGCCTTAGTATTCGAGACAATAGGAAACAGATTAGTTTCCTATTGAAGGTAGCCAAAGGAGGTCGCCATGACAGACAGAACAAAAAAATGAGTTAGTTTGTTATCAGAGTGAATCCGTCAACGGGCTCGAAATATTCTTTCGTAAGTCAGGAGACCCATCACAACCGGCCGCCGTCCCGCTCCACGGTTTTCCAACATCCTCGCACATGTATCGCAAGGTACTGCGCGGCTGAAGTCCGTGGTAAAAAAGACCCGCGAGCAAAGAGGAGACAAAATGGTCTCCTCTGGCTATGTAAACTTAAGTGGAGGATAGAATCATGACACGCATTAAACCAGTAGAGCTCTCTGAGGCCAAAGGCAAAACCCGTGAGCTTCTTGAGGCCATCAATAAACAGTTCGGTACTGTTCCAAATATCTTTAAAGGTTTCGCCCATTCACCGGCGGTGCTCGAATTTTATCTTGGCCAGGTCAAATCCCTGTCTGCCGGTGTACTGAATCCGAAGCTGCGCGAGCAGATTGCGGTGGCTGTGGCAGGCGCCAATGAATGCAATTACTGCGCTTCCGCCCATACTTTTCTGGGTAAGAGAGCGGGAGTGTCGCCGGAGGAGCTGGCTGCAAATCTTTCCGGACGATCTGAGAACCGAAAAACCGAGCTGGCCCTCGATTTTACCAGGACTGTGGTTGAAAATCGCGGCCGCTCGGATGAAACCGACCTGCAGCGCCTTCGCGACGGCGGTTTCAGTGAAGCTGAGATAGTCGAAATCATCGCCCATGTTGGCATGAATCTTTTTACCAACTACTTCAACCATATTGCGGCAACCGAGGTTGATTTCCCGCTGGTGCAAACCACCAGGATGGCCACAACCGTGTGAGATTATTTATTCTGGAGGCAATCAAATGAAAACAACTATCAGATTTCTAAAATACCTTATAGTTATGACATACCTGTTGTTGCCGGTCGCAGCATTTGCCGGTTCAATCTCGTATAGTACGGTTGGAGCCGGAGGCTATGATCTGGTTTCTTACCGGAACGGGGAGAAACCACAACGGGGCAATGGCAACCATATGGTCGTCCACGACGGTGTCGCCTACCTTTTTGACAACGAGAATAACAAAAAGACCTTCGTCGCCGACCCCGACAGATATCTCCCGATGTATGGCGGATACTGCGCCTATGGCGTGGCAGTCGGCAAGAAATTTATCGGCGACCCCGATGTGTGGGCGATTGTCGATGGCAAACTGTACCTGAACCTCGACAATAAGATACAGGGCTTATGGAACAAAGACGTGCCGGGATTCATCAAGAAGGCAAACGCTAAATGGGCCCTGATACAAGACAAGGACCCGTCCGACCTCTAGACGGCAGTAATTTGGCCCGCAACCAACCCAGGTTCGGGCCTCCAGCCTCTGCCGGCAACTGCTGATCGACAATCAAAAAGACCTTTAGGAGAATGACATGGCATCAAATTCAACATTGACTGTAACCAGTCGGTCGGTTGCCGGCGAGCGTTTTACCCAGGCTATTTCCGCCGGCCGCCACCTGCTTTTTGCCGACCGGTCCTTGGATTTGGGCGGCAGCGACAGAGGCCCTGGTCCATATAGTTATCTTCTGGCAGCATTAAGTGCATGAACGGCGATAACACTGCGCATGTATGCGGAGCGGAAAAATATTGCCCTGCAAGACGTCCAGGTTCGCTTGAGCCACCGGAGGAGAGCCAGGGATAATGAAGGAGACCAGGAGTCCTTGGAACAACGGATCGATGAGATCCAAGGGCAAATTACTCTGGTCGGGCACCTGGATGAAGCGCAGCGTAACAGGCTGCTGCAAATCGCGACAAAATGCTGGATGTACCGAAGCCTCAGTACCGGGGTGAACATTCATTATACTCAGGCAGAGGAATAAACGTTACAATGGTCCAAGAAACGAACAGGCAAGGAAGGATAAGCTGCACTTCCAGACCAGGATGCCGAACGCTTACGTTTACCTCCTGCCTCTGACCTTTCCGCCGATAGGAACCAGCCTGAACACTTTCATGGAAGGTATTGTACAACTATGAATAATGGCTACTTTTTTAGTCCGTACGATGTTGAATCGATTATTGCGGCAAAGACAAAGAACCGCTTCCCCGTACTGATTCATACCCCTAAGCCAGTTATCACCTCATAACCAACAAGTGGGGGGGGTACCATGTACACACTGTATACTATTCCCGGATCATGTTCTTCCGGCATCACTGTCCTTCTTGAAAAACTTCAACTTGAATACTCGCCAGTCAAACGTGATAGTCTCGTAAAAAGTCACCGGAGTTGCCTGGATGGACTCTGGAAAAAGTTCGATATACTAGGCGTAGTATCTGAAACGGTGATTCGGCAGTACATGTAGTACGGCGAATCGCCTTTTCAGATCTACAACGACGTAGATCGGGCTTTTTACGAGTCCATCAAACGTGAAGACGTACCGGATTACTCGAACATCGTGCCGACTAACCAGGTACCGGCAATGAAATCACCTGATGGGCAAATTATTACGGAAGGCGCTGCAATTGTGCTCTATCTCCTTGAGAAGCATAATTCACCGATGTTACCTGCCGACCTTCACCAAAAAGCAGATTGTCTGCGGTGGCTGATGTTTGATTAAGCAACGCTGCACCCTGCCTATGGAAAAATGTTCGCGATGAACTACAGAATGCAGATAGATGACAATGAGAAAATAAGCTTGCTGAGACAATTGGCTGACCATATCTCCAGTTTATGGGTAATTCTCGACAAAGAACTGGAGAAGAAGCGATTCATCACCGGCGATGAACCGACCATCGTGGACTATCTGGCAACTATTTACACGAGTTGGGGACATAATTTCCCGGACATCAAGATCACCTTTGGCAAGAACGTGGAGAAACTTGTCGAGCACGTGTCGGCACTTCCCGAGTTTCAAGCGAGCTACAGAAAAGAAAACATAGAATTTAAAAAGGTCGTGTAAGTGCCCGTTCCGGCACTACCACCTCTTGCTGTCACCCGATTGCCCGCAGCGTTTTGATCGCACCGCGTTCATGACTATGGATATCGGCAAAAAGCTATCGACCGTACAGCGGCACGCCAAGGCAATACGCCAAGAATATCTTTATGGGGATTACGAAGAAGTCAAAACGATGATCTGCCAAAGCGAGTCAGCTCAGCCCGGTTACAATGAGGAACTGTACTGCGGGCCATTCTCCCTATGTGCAAGAACGGAAAAAAACCAACAAGGAAACTACTGGGCCTGATGATGCAATGAAGGAAAATCAGACGGTCAATCCTCAATAAGTGTTTGGTGCAGAATCTTCTGCTGCCCGACAAAAGAATCAAAGACAGATAAGACCCAGCCGTTATTTGAAGGACGATGTCAAAGGAAACGAAAATTTATACCAGAAAATCGTAATGGATTAGTGTTTTCTATTGACACCGGGTGGACTTATAAGGGGTTGTACTGCATTTTCTTGCAACTCCTTACCGACCTTTTTAAACATGTCCGCGACAAGAGTTTTAGGGGTATAAAGCGTATCTCCCAAGAATCTGGATTTGAGAACAAGTTTCTTGGTTTTTGGGTCGGTCAAAAAGAAATTTATTTCACTACATGTGTAGTGGATAACATCCCAATAGCATCTGTGTTTGTAGTCAGCTATCAATTCTGCTTCCGCTTTGTTTTCTGTAACCTTAAATCCAAGATTGATTAACCCATCACTCACGCTCTCTTTGATTTCAAGTGGGTCCTCAAGACCATAGATAAAAACAATTTTTTTGTTGGCTAATATCTTTTGGTCTAGCACTTCGGCACGGTGGAATGCACAACCAGAAACAAAAAATAGAGTTGAGAGGAACGATGCGATTGTTATTAAGGTTTTCATAATTTTGATTACTGCTTGATTTTTAAGCCATTGATGAACGACGTAGCACTTTTTTTAAAATTAGCATCAAGATCACCTCCAATACCTCTCTCGCTGTAAATAATGTTTATCATTATGTTTTCAATACTCGGATGGATAATTGAATACGCATAGGTTTCCATGATTAAAAAGGGTACATTACTGCGCTGATTGGCGGCGTGATCTTCGGCTTTTGAATAATGAGAAACTGAAAATTCTCCGAATTTGTTGTCTATCTTAATTTCCTCCTCAATTATTTTGAATCTTCGTGGGTCACTGCCCATCTGTTTCGCGGTCTCGAAAAATTTTAAAAATTCTTGGGGTGTTTTAAAAGTTGCGTTCGCATAAACTTCTTCAACACTGGCGTATAGCGTGTGGTCCCTTTCTTTTTGGGGCTTATTAAAAGCGAGGACATGTTTTCCAGTATCGTCATATTCTAGGAAAAGCCATCCATCCTCTGAAGGTGAATTTATTGTATATCCTGGACGTTCAAATGGAGTATTTGGGTTTTCAATTCTTACTATCGGGGAAGCACATCCTGCCAAAATTAGCAAAAAGATAAATAGAATTGCATTCTTGAAAAAATTCATATTTTCTCCATATTCTTTACAGTACAACGGCCGGGGTGTTCGGGGACCGGGTACCCCGGCCGTTGATCAAAATGCGGAGCGGCTTGATCAACGCTGTGCTGTGGAGCGGCATGGTCCTCGCCGTCTCCACCAGCAACTGGTTATGATTCTATAACATTCTTGTTTGTTCAAGAATTTATTAGTAACCCTCTACCATTAATTCTTTTGATGTTTTTGATAGAAGGTCGCCATATTCTCCTTTTAATAGTGCGATGGTTTCTTCTTCCGCATCCTCGATTGCAACACCAACTCCCATCCAATATGGGTTACTATGGTTCGGTAGCGTTAAAACAAGCCTGCCTATATATAAGTTTTGTCCACTCCCAACATTAAAGGAGGCTCTCATATACCCCTCAAGTGTTGCACCCCAACCATTTTCGACTAGATTTTCAAATTGATAACGTCCCGCTGGAAGTTTGGCAATAAATGGAACCTCTGCCCCATTCGCGATAGCAGTTATACTCTTCCCACCGAACGGACTTAAATACTTCTTTACAGGACTATCCTTATGATTTTCAATTTTAATATACCATTTCGTTTTATCAAGAGTTTTACTAAGTCCTGGACTGTCGCCTTCAGCAGGTTTTTCAACTTTAATAATTAAAGATCCGAATACTAATCCTTCACCAGGCCCAACACTCGAAAGATCCTCTTTTGACATTCTTAATGTTGGTGCACATCCAAATAGTATCAAGGTTGCGAGAATTATTAAGCCCTTAATTTTGTGCATTCATTTCCCCTTTAATTAACATTTTCTATCATAACGGCCGGGGTGTCAGGCAAGATTGCGGCGATAATGGAGCGCTTGCGCTCTGATTATCGTTGTAACCTCGCCGGTCGACTCCGTGGTTATCGAGGCGCGCAGCGACTCGGTGATCATGGGGTTGACCGGGTACCGGGCACACCGGCCGTTGATCAAGACACGGAGCGGCTTGATCAACCATTGATTAACAGGTCTATTTGCCTAATAATTACGCTCCCTCGTGTTATCAAGGCAAACATTCAATCATTGAAGTAAATCATGGAGTTGTTAGATGTCAAGCAAAAAGGACAAAGAGCTACTTGACGAGGTCAGAGATGTTCTAAGGTTGAAACATTACTCAATCCATACAGAACGTTCCTTCCTACTGCGACTGGATAAGAAAATATGTCCTTTTCCATAAAATGATGTCACGGCAGGATCTTGAAAACGGAGAACAAAAAATCGAGCAATTTCTCACCGACCTTGCGGTAAACAAAAATATTGCCCAGGCAACCCAGAATCAAGCAATGAACGCACTTGTTTTTTTATATAAAAAAGTTCTCAAAGTTCCATTAAATGAAGAGATCAACGGCGTTAGGGCCGTTAAAAACGGTCAACATTCCAGTTGTTATGACTCGTGATGAGACTCGGCAGACCATTACTGTTATGGAAGGTGTTTCACAACTCATTGTCAAAATACTATATGGCAGCGGTCTTAGAATTATGGAACCGGTGAGGCTTCGGATCCAGGATATTGACGATAGTATGAAACATATATGTGTTCGTTCGGAAAAAGGGGCAAAAGACAGGATTGCCACCTTTTCTGGAACCTTGATGCCTCTTTTGGAAAATCATCTTGCGAAGGTCAAAACAGTACACGAACAGGATCTGACCCAGGGCTATGGTGCAGTTTATCTTCCCTATGCCCTTTCGCGTAATTTCCCCAATGCAGAAAAAGAATTCAACTGGCAATATATTTTCCCTTCCAAAAAATTATCTCAAGATCCACGCAGTGGGAAAATAAGAAGGCACCATGTCGATCCCAGTGTTGTTAATAAGGCCATCAAATCAGCGGCGAAAAAAGTTGGCATAAAGAAAAAGATCTCTGCCCATAGCCTTCGCCATAGTTTTGCAACTCATCTTTTGGAGAGAGGTACTGATATACGTACAATACAATCCTTGTTGGGGCATAAAGATGTTGCCACAACAAGGATTTACACCCTTGTACTGCATCAGGGTGGTCATTGCGTCGTAAGCCCGCTGGATGATTTGTAATATAAAGAAGGAGATTGCTCCTTTATTATCGCGGGTAAAGTCTACCGCGTCGGTTAAAGACACAAGCGGGTAAGAATCTCCACATAGAGAGCAACACCCTCGGTCAAAGCATCGACCGCCACATGTTCATCCACCTGATGGGCCATACCAGGGCCTCCCGGGCCCAGTATGATGACAGGGACATCACCGAGCCCTGGACCGAGGACACCGCCATCGGTGTAGAAGGTGATGATATCGGGTGGATGGACCTGGCCCCTAACAGCATCGCAGCAGGCAAAGATTTCCCGAATGATAGGAGTTTCCGGAGGAGTCCAGAGGGATGGCAGATCGAATAGCACCTCAATTTCCGGTTCAAGCGGCACCAGCAGCGTTGTGATCTTTTGCAGAATGTCCGCATGAGTCCAGTTGACGGTGGAACGGATATCAATCCCCACTTCCGCCAGATCAGGCACGGAGTTATAGTTATTGCCGCTTAGAAAACGGCTGGTGACCAGCGTGGCCTCGCCCATGATCGGATGTGCCTTGCCTGAAAGGATCCCGCTGTTCATTGCCACGACCGCCTTTGCCGCCTTCAAAAGGGCGTTGATGCCGAGTTCGGGAAATGCTGCATGGGCGGTTTTGCCATGGAACAGGGATTTCAGCCAGAAGACCCCCTTATGACCAAGCCGGGGAATATTGCCGGTCGGCTCTGCCACCAGTACACAACTGGCCCCGGGACACACCTGCTCCCGTACCAGCCATGCCGCCCCGCTGCAGCCGATTTCCTCGTCGGCGGAAAGAACCAGGGTGAGTGGCTTCTCTTCTATACTCTCTGCAACCTGCAGCGCAGCCGCCACCAGTACGGCGACGCCGCCCTTCATATCCGCTGCCCCCCTGCCAAAGAGCCGGCCGTCGATTATTTCAGCCCCAAGTGGCTCCCTGGACCAGGGTTGGGCGCCAAAGGGGACGGTATCCAGGTGGCCTGACAGGATCACCGAGGGACGGTCGGTTCGTCCTTTATGCGCCACCAGCGAGCTGCGATTTGGGCCGTATTGGTATTCCTTGAGCAAAAAGCCGGCATCCTGGAGAAGAGGGGCAATGATGCGGACGGCATCGGTCTCATTTCCCGGCGGGTTGACGGTGTTAAGGCGGACAAGCTGTTGAGCTAATGACAGGACAAGATTTTGCGTCATGACTTTTCCTTTGTTTCTGCACTCTGAGCCTATGCAGCGTTTTCATCTTCCCTCATTTTGACCTACCATTCGCTTTTTAGCCAATAGTCCATATCAAAATTTTATTCCCTGAAATTCATCTCTACAAAGTAGTTCTTATTTCGGCGCTATACAATACGCAAAAGCCGGCAACAACCCCCTCAGCCAGTTAAAATTTTACATAAATATATTCAACATCTTACCTGCATATTCCTGTAACTTTTCGCCGGACACACCCTCGACATCTTAACCGACCTATATCTGTATTCTTACATTTGCCTAACATTTTTCTGCGAAGTATTTGGACCAGAATTTACAGCATTCAACAGTAGCCTGTAAGACCCTATTTCCCATTACGTTAACCGCGAAACCAAAGAGCAGGCAAAGGCCAGCAAGGAGGTAATACGAAAAAAAACGGGTGAGAGAGAGAAAAATCAGGCAGTAAGAATTGAGGATTATTATAAAAGAGATAACAGCTTTCCAGGAGGGTTAAATAATGGCAGTTACACTATTGCATTCGAGGTTCGCCCTGAAGTCCGCTTTTGCGGCTTCATGTGCACTTTTGATCATTTCCGCCTCGGCCTCTGCGGCTCAGTGGAGTTTCGGGATCATCTCCGACACCCAGTGGAAAAATTCAATCGATGGCAAGAACCCCAACGCAGTGGCCGTCAACGTCATCAACCATGTCAATGAAGAGTTCATCGATCACGGCGTTAAGTTTGTCGTAGCGGTCGGAGATGTTACCCAGAACGGTGACGCCTTGGGTATGGATACCACCGCCACTTTCAGGCAGGCGCTCTATAACGCCGGCATCGGCTTCTACCCCCTGCGCGGCAATCACGAAGATGCGGCGAGTGAAGCAGCCGAATTCATCCGGGTTTTCCCGCAGACCCGAAACGGCGTAAATAACGTGACGCCACTCGATGCACTGGTCACCACCCCGTACTACGGTGCTCCGCCGGTCAACACCAACTCCCCGTTTGTAGTCGGGAATAACTTCAATACCGTATCGGAAGATTTCGCCGGACTCACCTATTCGTTCGACTATGCCAACGCACGATTCGTGCTGCTCGATCAGTTCAAAACACCCACCGCTCCGAACCATTCCGTTCTGAGCAAAACCGATGTGCTGTGGGTCGGCGAGCGGCTTTCCAGCCGACCGAAGAATACTCACGCCTTCGTTTTCGCCCACAAACACCTGATCTCCGCAAACCACGCAGATACGCTTTTCGGCAGCAACCCTTCGGTAAATCCCGACGGCCTGCAGGATCTCTTCATGTCCTATCTCCATAACAACGGCGTCCGTTACCACATCGGCGGTCACGACCATATGCACAACAGGGCTATAATCACCAGCCCGGACGGCAAATCAGCAGTGCAAGATATCGTCACCGCCTCGGACAGCTACAAGTTCTACGCTCCGCAGGTCCCGCCCAATGACGAAAAGTACAATACCCCGGAATTCGGAATTTCCAACGGCCCCCGCGTGATGGAGATTGGCCAGCAGCTTTTCACTATCGGCTACTATATCGTGACGGTGGACGGTCCACGGGTCACCGTCGATTACTACGCCTCGCCGAACGGCTGTGACGGGGACTGCGACCTGGACGAAGATATCATCCCCTATGCCTTCACCAGACGGGAGACCTTCGGCTACAGCCTCAACGGCCGGGAGTTCCTCATTCCCCAGGGAAAATCCTACACCGTCATCGAAGACCATTTCAACAGGACGAAGGCCCGCATCCTCAGCGGGATGAACACCAGCACGGCAAAAGATTATGCCGGACGGCCTTTTACCAAGGATGTCAACACCGGATGGACCGGCAAGACCGCATACAAGTCAAGGTACCAGCGGAAAACGGCAAGCGACATCCTTACGCTTTGGGGCATGACCGAGCTGGGGAGGGATCAGGCCGACACCTATACTCTTGCCCTCAGTTATCAGCCGTCGAAAGCAACTCCGAAATATCTTATCAAAGGTCTCTTCGGCCTGGCCACCAGGGATGACGATGGCAACTGGGTCAACGCGGTGGATATGAATATCGGTGGAACCAAACGATTTGTCCGCGGCCCATGGCGTCCCGGCTATCAGCTTGGAACCTACGGCATCGACACAAAAACCAGGACGGTCTGGGCGGTTGTCAACTACGACGATGGGGAATTCGCCGCCGCAGGTTTTTCCGGGCACAAAGGTCCGGCCAAAAGATGCAGCAGGGATCGGCAATCGCCTGTACACAGGAGATAAGCAGGGATTCCCATAGACCCTGACATTCATTATACAGGCGATGAATCAGTAAGGGGGAGTGATCCGCCGCCCCTTCCTGTTCCTGCAGAAGGGACCTGTGCCGGCAGAGACTATTCTCCAACGCCACACGGACCAGAAAATGATCAGGCCGCCTTGCGGCCAGGAGGCGTGCAGGGAAAAATCGGTTTATCCGGTGGTTGTTCGTTATCGCCTGGCCTGGCGACCGGGGCCGGAGCCGTTAGATCGAGCATCATCCCCACCTTCAGCAGGGCCTCCTGCAAAGCCGTGTTGATTGGCATGCGCGTCGTCCCCAAGCCGGGATGCAGGGCGGTTATCCTCAGGCCGGCATCAACAAAGAGAGGCATGGGGGAATTGGGGTCATCGAGCTTAATTTGCTCCGCCGCACCACCACCCTTTTCCTTCATTACCCGGCACATTGCCAGACGCGGACTGCCCTCGCGATCCCGGTTGCCGGCAAAGCCAAAGAGCCGGCAGACCACCGACCGGTGGCGATACTGGGTACATCCCCAGAGACCGGCTGCACTGAAATCAGGTCGATAGAGGATGCAACACCGATCATCACCGTTTTTTTCAAGCCGTTTTAGGATGAGTTCGGCCTGACAGGAGCGAAACAACTCGAAGGCCAGGGGAATACATTCCAGCACCGTCGCCTCGACCTTTTCCGACAAACAGCAGTGCCCGCAGCCCTCGGGACAAGAAAGCCCCGTCCGGGACTGAAAGCCGCTTACCGCCGAATCCAAAACCCGATACACCTCCAGAACCTGGAGTTCCAACTCCTGCAGCATAATTGGTACGTCGCCGTCGCATGTAGATTGTGGAAAGTGCCCCGAAGACTTTCGGGAGAAAATGTTTGCCGGATTGCGTCGATGGGGACGGAGATAATTAAATGATTTCAGTAAAAACCGCAAGTGAGATCTTGCTTGCTGCAGCTCTTTTCCACACGAACGTTCCAAAGGGCTTTTGACTCCTGCCGGCGTGCAGGAGCCAAAAGCGGATTCTCCCCGGAAACCACATCAAAGCCGGGTGGTATGTTCGACCGGCCGGACCTCGATCGTACCGCCTGCCGGTAAGGTCGGAATGCGCAGGGCGATGGCGATGGCCTCATCGAGACCCCGGCACTCGACCAGATGATAGCCGCCGATCTGTTCCTTGGTTTCGGCGAAGGGACCGTCGGTTATGGCCGGTTTGCCCTTTTTGACGCGAACGGTGGTGGTGGTCGAACTCGGTCCCAGTTTGGCACCGGCAAGGTAATGTCCGCTCTTCACCAGATCTTTCTCCAGCGCGCAGTAATCCTCCATGATCTTCTCCCGTTGCGCTTCGGGCAACTCCTCCCACCGCTTCTCCTCAAAACAACACATCAAAAGATATTGCATGGTGACTTCTCCTTTTTCGATCAGTGAGGGCTTTCCGCCGCCCGATGCAGGGCGGTCAGATCGATTTTAGTCATCTGCATCAGGGCCTTCATCACCCTTTCCGATTTCTTTTCGTCTTTCTCCAGCATGAATTCACCCAGCGCTCTCGGCACAATCTGCCAGGACACGCCGTACCTGTCGGTAAGCCAGCCGCACTGGCTCTTTGCACCGCCTTCGGACAGCTTTTCCCACAGCCTGTCCACTTCCTCCTGATTGTCACAGTTGGCGATGAAGGAGATGGCCGGTGAGAAGGTGAAATGGGGGCCGCCGTTCAAGGCAAGAAAGTCCTGGCCGTCAAGCTGAAAGGATACGGTCATAACCGTGCCCTCGGTTTGCCCGGAGGCTTTTGCACCTGCCTTGCCGTAATGGGTGATGCCGGAAATCTTAGAATTTTTAAAGATGGAGGTGTAAAACCGGGCCGCCTCCTCCGCCTTGCCGTCATACCATAGACATGGGGTAAATGTTTGCATTTCGATATCTCGCAAATGATTGTTTCCCTGGTGGGGCCGCATAGCCTTGTAGCTCCCGGCTGCTTCGGCCTACACCGGTTATTGTTCTTTTTTCAACCCGCGGCGGCGCTCGCTTGCCGCCACCATGGCCGACAGATCGGCGGCCGGGCGAATCTCAAAGGGGCCCGCCTTCACTCCCGGGTGTTCGGACATCAACCGGATAGCATGATTGAGGTCTCTTGCCTCAAGAATAAGAATGCCGCCCAGTTGTTCCTTTGTCTCCGCGTAAGGGCCGTCGGTGATGGAAACCTTGCCGTCTTGCCATCGCAGGGTCACGGCGTTATTGGCACTGTCCAGCGCCTCTCCCCCGGCAAAGTGACCGTTTTTGCGAAGGACGTCATCATAGGTAAAACACTCGTCCACAAAGGTTTCCCTTTCGCTTGGCTCCACTGCATACCACTGGTTTTGATCTATATAACCCAGACATATATATTTCATGATTGCCTCCTTTTGATCTGTATCGTCTCTCAGTTCGTCGCCCTTCTGTTTAGGAACATTGATGGGGGGACACTCTATAGTCGAAGAGCAACGGCCAGAATCGACAAGGGATCCTGAAAAAAGTTGCGTTTCAGTCCGGCAATTCCTGAAGGCGTCGGAGAAGAAACCTTCGCTCCGGCGTCTGCTCAGTCAGGCGGAGGGCTCGCTGGTAGGCGACCCGGGCCTGATCAGTCCTGCCAAGGCGCCGGCAAAGATCCGCCCGTGCTGCATACGCCAGGTGATAGTCCGCCAGCAGGCCATCGGCTAGGATGGTATCGATCAGCGCAAGACCAGCTGCCGGCCCATCCCGCATGGCCACGGCCACGGCGCGGTTCAGGGCCACCACCGGCGACGGTTCGACGCGGAGCAGCAGGTCGTAGAGGCCGACGATCCGCTTCCAGTCCGTCGCGGCAAAAGTGGATACCTCGGCATGTCTGGCGGCGATCGCCGCCTGCAGAGTGTAGGGCCCGATCCGGCGAGAGGAGAGCGCCCGGGCCGTAAGAGCCAACCCTTCTTCGATCTGGCCGGCATGCCAGAGCGAGCGGTCCTGGTCTTCCAGCAGGATCAGGTCACCGGCCGGTGAGGTGCGTGCGGTGCGCCTCGACTCCTGCAGCAGCATCAGCGCCAGCAGACCAATGACCTCGGGCTCGGGCAGGAGAAGATCCAGTTGCCGGCCGAGGCGGATCGCCTCCCCCGACAGATCCGGCCGGGTCAATTTGTCTCCGGCCGAGGCATCGTAGCCCTCGTTGAACACCAGATAGACCACCCGCAGCACCGCCTCGAGCCGGTCCGGCAACTCACTTTGGCCGGGAACCTGATAGGGAATGCGTGCCTTGCGGATTTTCGTCTTGGCACGGACAATGCGCTGGGCAAGGGTCGGCAGGGGGACGAGAAAGGCGTGGGCGATGGCCTCGGTGGTCAGCCCGCACACCTCTCGCAGGGTGAGAGCCACCTGGGCATCCGGCGTCAGAGCCGGATGGCAACAGGTGAAGATCAGCCGCAGGAGGTCGTCATGAACACCTTCATCCTCCCCGGCCAAATCATTTTCATCGGGAGCGACATCCGGGATGGAGGCTTCGTCCAGCGGATCGAAACGGGCCCGCCTGCGAATGCGGTCGATAGCCTTGAAGCGTCCGGCTGAAACCAGCCAGGCCCTGGGGTTTACCGGCATCCCGTTACGGGGCCATTGTTCGAGTGCCGCCCGGAAGGCATCGTGCAGCGCCTCCTCGGCCAGTTCGAAATCGCCCAGTTTTCGAATCAGGGTGGCAAAAACCCTGCGGGACTCGGTCCGGTAAATCGCCTCCACCCGATCCTGCAAATGTTTTTCACCCTCCCTGCTCATCGAAACCGCTCCCTGATGTTTTCAAGCCATTATTTATGATTACATTTCTTCGGAAATAATAACCATCAAAGAGGAGATGAGAAATCAGAGGGCCTCCGTATAAATATAATCGATCAACATGTCGAATCTATCGGTCGGCAAACGACTGTTACGTAGAGCGGGCAATCAATAGCCCAGCGCAGGCCGAAAGACCTGTTCTACATTTACCTATAAAGGAGGTGTGCAATGAACAGCCAACATGTAAAACCCATCCCCGAAGGGATGCATACGGTTACCCCGCATCTGGTCTGCGCCGGAGCGGCGGAAGCCATCGAATTTTATAAAAAGGCCTTTGATGCCGAGGAAATATCCCGCATCCAGGGACCGCAAGCAGACAAACTTATCCACGCCAAAATCCGTATCGGCGATTCCCCGGTTATGCTGGTTGACGAATTCCCTGAATGGAATTCGATCGGTCCGAAGACCCTGAAAGGCTCACCGGTCACTATCCATCTCTACGTCGAGAATGCAGACGCCTTCGTCAGGCGGGCGGTGGAGATCGGCGCAAAGGTCATCATGCCGGTCACCGATATGTTCTGGGGCGATCGCTACGGGGTGATCGAGGATCCCTTCGGTCATCGCTGGTCCGTCGCCACCCATGTTCGTGATGTGAGTCCGGAAGAACTGCGGGAAAGCGCGCTGAAGGGCTGCGGCTGATCAGCTGCAGACAGTACTGAGAGTGCTGTCCCCTCCGGTCCGGCGCTCAATCCTCTGTCTCTTACGTATGTGTCGTATAGAGATGGCAACAGAAGCAGGCCCCACTTTTATTATCATCGCTTGCTGATTTTTCGGGTGAGGAAAGCATGATCTATTATGCCGTACAAAAGAACCTTTCTTCAACCTATATTGGTTTTTGGCAGGATGGTCGCCTGTCCCCTTCTTTTAGCACCTGCTTCTCGAGATAAGAGAATACCTTCCGGTTTCGGCCTGCTGCGAAACTTTCCCCGACATGTCTCTTGGATTGGTGATATTCTTAGAGGTCCAGCTCAACCTGATCATACCAATAGATCGGAAGAAGCAATTGTTTTATGAATCATTATTTCCCCAGGCCTTTTTCTGCCAGGAACTCTCTTAAAAGAGATGGAAGAGTCCTCCTGACCCTTTGGATTATAGCCTGTTCATTTTTTTGCCAGACTATGCCCAAGTAGATGATAAACAGTCCAATCGCGGTCAAGGCGATCGGGAAGAGCCAACTGTCTTTAAAGACTTTGTCGGCAAGATGGCCCAGGTATATCGAGCAGCCAATCGCTCCAAAGACAACGAATACGCGGCGAACGATAACGACCCCGAAGCCTAGCAGAAGTAAATTGATACACAAATAGATAAACTTTGAAAGTTCACTGTCGGAATGTTGTGAGGTCATCCCTCCCCAGAATGCCATCACCCCAAATAAATATAACCAAAAAGCATAATCCCCTGATTTTATCGAACGAAGGTCCACCCAGAAGGCGAAAAGAGTCATCGTCAAACCGAAATACATTGATATCAAGGCACGAAACTGAAAGTCAGGCATTTCACCTCCGCCTAACATGACGGCAAGATCCATGGACATGTACCAGAGGGTAACGGCGATAGGCATCTGGAGAAAGGGATACCGATATATCCACGCTATGACGGCACCGACCGCCAATGTCCCGAATTCTAAATAGATCCAGTTCCATCTGATATAGTGGTGATATTCCCGATATGGACTCCCTTCAACCCACCAGCCCATTGCCTGCTGGAGGCCATAGATGGCCAAAGGGGTTAATGCGACAACGAACGTTGCACAAATACCTGCCGGTACTGCGTGGCCGTTTTTACGAAAACGGCCACAGAGTAGCAAGCCAATGCCACCATAGGCAAGTGAGATAAAAAAAATACCCCAACCACCAAAATTCTCCCAACCCAGATTCATGAATAAGGTCATCGCACCGATAGCTATTAATCCGCCCATATAATAAAGCACATGGGTGAAATCGAAGCTCGGCCCGGTCGAAGGGAGAGATTTCAGGAAATCATACAGTTTGACCGCTTGATCGTGGGATATAATATCTTTTGTAACCGCCAGTTCGAGATGCTTCCTGGTTACCTTCATTACCTGTCTCCTACCGCCATCTTCCAATGCATGACACTAAACAGAGTTGAAGCCGGCTCTATGATTTTCATGTTTTTATTCTTCCCGCTCTTACAAAAGCACTACGTGGAAACCACCATCTGTCTTCCATTTTTTTTACTGTCTCCTCATTGAGTTCATCCACGGCATCACTCAACTGGTCCAGGGTAAAACTAGCAATCCCTTTCTTCTCCGACAGCCAATTGTTCCGGTAGAGCGTCGAGTATTTCTTGCCGGTAATGGCCGGCCGCCAGTAGTGTTCCGCAGGAAACCCTCTAAACGTTGCAGCAAAGAAAGCAAACAATTTCAGCAGCCCGGATTTTGTGGTCACGTAGTGATCGCACTCGCCGCATTTCTGGATGGAAGCCTTGCCCAGACGGTAGGTGGTCTTAGGCTCACTATTGCCGCAATGCAGGCACTCGATACCGCGCTCGACAGCCGGTGAAGGATACTTTGCAATGAAGCTCTTCAATGACCGGCGAAAAGGTGAGCGCGCCGTGGCGTAGCTCAGCAGGGTCAATGTCCAGGTGTGGGCTATTTTAATAACGATCAGAAGAAACAGGAGCGCCCATCCGGTGAAAATGACCGCGTCGTACAGTCCATGTACCAGGCAGGCGTATATGTATGCAAGAGGAAGCATCAGGAACGCTCCCCTCGTTTTCGCCAGAAGATAACAGGCAAGTCCCATGAAAGCACTGAAACTTATATGCATTGGAGTTGACATGGCGAGGCGCAGCACCATAACCTGGGTTGGATTCGCCGCCCGTACGACATAAAAATAGTTCTCGATAATCGAGAACCCGAGAGCGACGCACGACATATAAATGATGCCGTCAACCGGTTCATTCATTTCTTTATGCATCAACCAATAGCAGGATAAGAAAGCCAGCAACTTAGCCATTTCCTCAACAGGACCTATCACAAAAAACGCCCCGAACGCGGTCTTCAGATCGGTCAGGCCTAAGATGTTGGCCGTACCGTAGAAGATAACGGACAATCCCACCGACCAGGCACCACCCCAGCAGGTCACAGCGAGCATGGTGGTGAAGGGCTCTTTTTCGTACAGGTCGAATGACCGTATGTAATTTATACAGGCGATACCAGCAAAGAAGGAAGCAACGACAGTCACCTGGGAAAGATATGGTAAGGCCTGCAAAATTCACGTCTCCTTTTTGGTGGTGCCTGAACCCTGCACTACCACCACCTGTTTGCTGTCCCCTGCAAAATGGGGTTTGGTCGTTTGTTTTTATTCGCAGGTCTTCGAAGCCTGGCTCAAACTCGTCTCGATTTCGGCGATCTGTGGATCACCGAAACGATGGGTCTCTCGGTCGTCAGTCGGACCGGATACAATCTTAAGCGTTTTGCCATTCCATTCGGCATGTTTACTGCGGAGATTTCTCAGTTCCGCGAGACGAGACTCCACCAGCGTACGGTTCTTGCAGAAGCAGTAGCTTTCAGCGTCAGCATCCGACTTTCCGTCGCCGCTGGCCTGGATCAGGCATGGAAGAACCGTCGTGGTGATATCTTTTAGATCCTGCTGCATCATTTTTGCGTCCGCATTCCCACTTACATCAATCTCACCCGCCATCTCACCGGAATCGACTGCCTGTGCCACTGCAGTAGAAGCTAAAAGTATTGTCAATAGTATAAAGGTACGCACCTTGTTCCCTCCCTTACGGTTCAACCTGCATGCCGGTCTGCACAAACCGGCTGCTCGCATATCGCGGGGTCGTCGGGCAGGCCGGTATCGAAATATTATAAATCATAAAATTTGTAGTTTAAAGATAGCCGCTCAGCTTTCACCGATAGGGGTAAAGATCTCTTTATATCTCATTCCTGCCGGACAGCTTCAATGCATAGATGCCGATTTTGTTATGCCAGCCAACGCCTGCGTTATTTTTATAATAACTTTTTCGCAACCAGGGACATTGTGTCTTTTTTGTAAGTACATAGGATCATTATACGATATCCACACTTGACCTTTCTCATCTTCCCAGATCAACGCCTTCTGAGGAAGATCTATAGCCACGCTTTGCTGACATTGCATAAGAGGGCTCCCCACTTTTGGGTTACCGAAAATTAAGAGTACTGTGTCCCGAAGGTCGATACCGGCCTTCGCTGCACCATCGGAATGGTCTATCTGATTGAAGAGAGTCATTCCCTTCTGCTGTAATATGTTTTTCATACGATTGGCAGTTTCTTCAACTTTAAAAGCACTCGGTACGTTGATCACTCCCTCTGCTGCAATCACAGGACTGGCAAAGAATAGTATCAATATTGCTAACATAACAGGATTTTTCATATTCCCTCCTTTCTCAATTGATAATCGGGACGGGGAGAAAACTCATGGTGACCAATGCTAATCATGCAGCAATAAGAGTATCTTCGGCAACACCGGAACACCGGAAGCGGTTGTATACTCAAAAGGCCCAATATCCGGTGCGCTCCCCACAAACGTTATGCCGACATCCACTCCGGCATCTACCAGGTTGCTTGACCGGGCAAGTTTTAAAAATTTTGGGTTCGGCAGACCCCCGTCGGCCTTTCTGAGACCGAGCATCCCCGAATCATCCAGGCTTATAAAATCACCATGAGAGACTGAAATACCTGAGTATCCATCCCTACCCCCACCGTCCCCCAGCCGGTTGCGGAAGCCGTAGGTATTGCGCCGTTTGTTGGACATGTTGCCAATCCCCGAGAATGCCTCTTCCGCATTGTTGTAGGCGGCCGAATTGTATATCTCGTACGGTCCCCCCCGAACTGTCCAGCCGTGGCAGTGATTGTTCCAGGACAGACACCGTATCGCACGGTGTTGACCTGTATCATTTTCATATCCGAGCTTGATACCGTCCCCCTCCCATCTGGGCATCGGCTTGTTGGGCGTGCCGGTAATGCTTCCTTCCGCATCATCAATGCCGGAGTAGACGGCCCAGCATTCGGTCATCTCTACGCTGTTTTCGGCCTGGGTGAAATCGTAGCCGTCATCCAGATTATGCCATGCCCGGCAACCGACCAGCCTGATATTGGTCCCCCCAAAGATCCGCCAGCCGTCACCGTGCTGATACTGGTTGACCAACTGGTCCTCACCGCTTTTCCAGAGATGATTGGCATTGTGGTGGGCGTCACAGTTGTTAAACAGAATATCGGAGGTAGTGCTCGAGTAAATAAAGAAGCCGTGACCGGCCCTTGCCGCCCGTTTGCCGTTATAGCTGCTTTCAACCAGATCAAATTCAAGAAACCGACCTCCTTCGATGAACACCCCCGCGCCCCTGCCATTGGTCAGATGGATCGGCCCGCGAACCTTCCAGTACTCGGCCTTGTTAAAAAACCAAGTTGGTGTTGACCCGGCGTTGATGTCTCCCTCAGGAACATTTTTGCCGTCTATTACCGAGACTTCCCCCGGGTAGCTGCTCAGCACAAAATAGTTATTTGTATTTCCCTTTTTACTGAAAACCGTCTGTTGGGTCGGGTAGTAGGTCCCACCTCTTAAGTAAATTATATCGCCCGGCTGCAGGGCTTCGTTATCATGGGCCTTTTGTACAGTGGCAAACGGAGCCTCAATGGTGCCTGGATGTCCGTCATCCCCGCCCGGAGCCACATAATATGTCTTTGCATACAGTGTCCCCGGAAAAAACGTAGTTACAACAGACAGAAATATAAGACAGTCTTTCCTTGAGATACTCTTAAACATGATTTATCCCTCTCCAAGCATCCAGCTTGATTGAGTGGTGCACGGTATAGGAATACCCCTGATCTCTGGAGGTCACATGCATTATTTTGTGAGCTTATATTTAAATGGCAGCCTGCTGCTGAATAGCAATGGGAATTAACCGGACTTCCCGACCGTTACGCAAAGGCCGCGGCAGCGCATCTTGACCAGCCATTGATTGACGGCTCTGATTACATTGATAACTTTATTAATGTGACTACCTTGTTTAGCCAATGGAGTTGATAGGTGTCAAGCGAAAAAAAAGAAGCCCACAGAGCTGCAAATGCTCCCTGTAACAGCTTTCCCGCTATGATTTTCCTTCTTCCCGAAGGCTGGTATCACAAGCCACAGGACAATCCGAGAATTTCTTTTTGCAAACCATACTTAAAATATGCAAGAATAAGCGATAGCGTTTTGTAAGACTCAATAAAGCCTAGGTTCTATAGCAAAGACTCATCGATGTCTCCGGCTTAACGTGTTTGGTTACCGGATGGGACAACAGCCGAAAATGATCATCTTCAGCAGGATGTTGGGATAGAGGAGATGAAGTGTCTGCGCTTTGATTGCTGTGTAATTTTATTTTTTGACCGCTGACTCTCGCGCAAGCACCAGATGAAACAAGCCGATCAACTCCAACATTCCTCTCTGTTCAGACGGATTTCCCTCCGTACCTGGCTGCTCGGCAGCATTGTAACAGTGTCGCTGCTGATGGTACTGGTCATGCTGATCGTTCCGCGGGTTATCGACCTCGCCTCGATCAAAGAAAAACTCCAGACGACGTTTACCGAACAGACCGGTGGCCGACTTGATTACCAGGAGATCAGTCTCTCCTACCTGCCGCGACCGGCCGTCGAACTGCACCAGGTAAGCCTTGCTCTGCCTAATCAAGTGGCAGGGACTATCGGTTCTCTGCGCATCGCACCGTCACTCCTCCCCCTGCTGGCGGGCGAGGTGCGTCTGGCCAGGGTTGACCTCGATGCACTGCAAATCAACCTGCAGCTGCCTGACACAAAAAAAAGAGAAACCCCGGCACAGCCTGCGCCGGTTGCCGAGCTGATGCAAAGCCTGACAGAGGCCATTAAACCCCTCGATCGGGTGATATCCAGCCTGACGGTGCAGATCACCAACGGTGGCATCGTCGCCAGCCGGAACAAAAAAAAGCTGGTCGAGATAGAGGGGTTGGACCTGAAAATGGATGTGACAGTGAACGGATCCGACGCCGTGCTGGCAAGCCTACAAGCCCGCCTTGCCAACCTGAATCTTTCTGTTAGCGGCCGTCAGGAAGCGGTAAAAAACCTCAGCCTGAGCGGCAGCACCCGCATAGGACGAGACAGGATATCCGCCAACCTCAATAGCCTGGTCCTGGCCGACCCGGCCCTGGCATTGACCGGGAACCTGATCCTGGCCAAGACCAGTCCGGCGATAAGCCTGAATCTGTCCGGCACCAACATCAACGTCGATGCGACCCGCGCCGCCGCACTGTCCCTCGCCGGCAACATCACCCCGGTAAGGGAGATCTTCGATTACCTGCGCGGCGGGCTGGTGCCGCGGATCAGCTTCACTACCCATGGTGAGAACTGGTCTGACCTGGGTGACCTGAATAATATTCTTATCAAGGGGATGTTACAGGAAGGCAAGATCTCGATCCCGGAAATCAAGCTCGACCTGACCGGGGTTGTCGGCGAGGTAGTGATCAGCGGGGGCGTGCTTACCGGCAGCCGGCTGTCAGCCAAGCTGTTGAAATCAACCGGCAGGGACGGCTCTTTGCAGATCGGCCTGGCCGAGGATAACGACCTGTTCACGCTGGAACTCCTCCTCAACGCCGACCTGGCCGAAACCAAGTCTATTCTCCTGCGGGTGGTCGATGACCAGGCCTTCAATGCTGAATTGAAGAAAATCACCAATCTTAAAGGCACTGGCCAAGGGAAGCTAACCCTCGGCAATAGCCTGAACGACATCGGGACCAAAGTTGAGATCAGCAACCTCAAGTTGTCGGGTAACTACCAGCGTGTACCCTTGCCAATCAACATTACCCATGGACAGTTCGCCTTCGCCAAAAAACAGGTCGACATTAGCCAACTCGGCGGCTCCGTAGGAAAATCCCTTTTTTCCGACCTCTCCTGTCTTTTTCTCTGGGAGAAGAGGCCATTTCTCAATATCGGTTCCGGCCGGTTTGAACTGGACATGACAGAACTCTATCCCTGGATCGCCTCCTTCAAGGGAGTTCGTGACAGCCTGCAGAATATCAAAAAGGTGGCCGGACGCCTCGATCTGTCTGACTTCAATCTGCAAGGCCCTGTTGGCAAGCCGTCTCAATGGAAGTATGGGGGCACGGGGAGAGTGAAAGGCTTGTCCCTGCAGACTGATGTTTTCCCGAACACCATCAAGCTGGCAAGCGGCACATTCAAAGTCAAAACCCGGCAGCTGAGTTTTACGAAACTTCAGGCCACCAGCAGGGACGGATCGATTCTCTTGAGCGGCAGCCTCCAGGGCTTCCCACAACGGCTTAAACAGCTCGACCTGTCGCTGGACGGCCATCTGGGCGCAAGATCTCTGGCATGGTTTTCCGACCATTTCAAGCTGCCCAAAGCCTATGCGATCCGTGCACCGCTCAACATCCCCCACGCCCGGATATCCTGGCAGCCGGACGTCGCCGCCGCCGTCAAGGCACTGGTGTCCATTGACAAAGGCCCCGCGATCACCGTAGATATCGATCATCGTCCGGGGCAACTGCAGATTCACCAGCTGAATATCAAGGATACATATTCCGATGTCAGTATGGTCTTCGATATCAAGAAGGCTAAGCGCAATTTCAAGTTTACCGGCAGCCTGCAACATGAAACCATGCAGGCCATTTTCATCGACCCCCGCATCCGCAGTGGCAGCCTGATTGGCGATGTCGACATCACCATCCCGCACAACGCAGCATCGCAGGTCACCACCAGGGGACAGCTGACCGGAGAAAACCTGCCGGTCCTTTTATCATCGGGGGACATCATGAATATCGAACGGATCTTCCTGCAGGCAAACGGCCCGGAAGTTCTGGTCGACATCCCGAAACTCACCTGGAAAAATCTTATCTGGGAGCCCATCCAGGGTGTTGTTTCCTTCACCCGGAACAGCGCCTATGTCAGGCTTGCTGAAGCCAAATTATGCGGCATCAAGTCCCTGGGCCTGTTTTCCTTTGATGGCGATCAGTTCTCCCTCGACTTGACCCTCATGGGCAAGGACCTCGACGTTGCCACCAGCTATACCTGCCTGACCGAAGGCCGGGTCAAAGCCACCGGCAGCCTCGATTTCAAGAGCAAGATCACCGCCCGTGGCAAGATGGAAGAACTGGTCAAAAGCCTGAAAGGTCCTCTGGATATGACCCTCAGCAAGGGTGTTATCGAGCAGGACAAACTGGTAGCCAGGACCCTGGAAGTGCTCAATGTCACAGAAATCGTCAAGGGGAGATTGCCCGACCTCGGCAGCAACGGTTTCCCCTACAACACCGCCACCCTGCAGGGCGAGTTTCAAAACGGTACGCTGAAGGTTGATAAGTTCTATATGGATGGTGAAACTCTTGATCTGGTAGGCACCGGAACAATCGATCTGGAGAAGGAGAACATCGACGCCCAGCTGCTGGCCGCGCCTTTCAAAACCGTCGATACGGTAGTAAAATACCTGCCCGGGATCAACTACCTTCTCGGCGGCAGCCTGGTCACCATTCCGGTCAGTGTTACCGGCCCCCTGGACGATCCCCAGGTAGAGATCCTCTCAGCCTCTGCAGTCGGCTCGAGTCTGTATAAACTGGCCGAACGGACCATCACCTCACCCTTTAAACTGATCGAAAAAATTTTTCCCTGGGGCAAAAACAGTAAAGGCGCCAAGCCTGCCGAGAGAGAACAGATTAAATAATCCCGGCTCCTATAGACTCAGACCGTCAAAGTCCAGCCGCAAGCGACGTGGACCTGCGCGGGTCGGCACCGCCGTACATCACCCCATCTCTTACCACGATCGACTGAATGGCCCCCATGGCTGCCTGCTGTCTCACCTGGTGCCCTTTCTCCTGAAGTATCTTTATGGTATCCGGGCTGATGCCCTCCTCGATCCGCAACTCATCTGGCAGCCACTGGTGATGGATACGAGGCGCCGCAACCGCGCTCTCGATATTCAGACCGTGATCGATGACGTTCATGATCACCTGGAGGGTGGTGGTGATGATCCTGGACCCACCGGGACTGCCGGTCACCAGGAAGTTTTTCCCTTCATGTTTGACGATGGTCGGCGACATGGAACTGAGCATCCTCTTGTTCGGTTCGATCTTGTTCGCCTCCCCTCCGATCAGCCCATAGGCATTCGGAACCCCCGGTTTTGCCGAGAAATCATCCATCTCGTTATTGAGCAGGAAACCGGCACCTTCGACCACGATCCCGGAGCCGTAGCTGAAATTGATGGTATAGGTGTTGGAAACAGCGTTGCCGAACCTGTCAACGATGGAAAAATGGGTGGTCTCATTGCTCTCGTAAGGCTGGGGTTTGCCGGGCGCTATGGTGTCGCTCGGTGTCGCCTTGTCGATCTTGATCTCCGAGCGGATTTTCGCGGCATAGTCCTTGGCAAGCAGGCCACGCATCGGCACCTTGACGAAATCCGCATCTCCGAGGTAGAGGGAACGGTCGGCATAGGCCCGTTTCATTGCCTCGGCCATCAGATGAATGGTCAGGGCCGAGTTATGACCATATTCAGCGATGGGATAGCCCTCCAGGATATTTAACAGCTGGACCACATGTACTCCGCCCGAACTTGGCGGCGACATGGAATAGATATCGTAGCCACGGTATGTACCATGGACCGGCTGCCGCAGGGTCGGTGTGTAGTTTTTCATATCCGCCATGGTGATGAGACCGCCGTGTCCGGTCATTTCCGCAACGAGCAGTTCAGCGGTCTTCCCCTGGTAGAACTCCTTTGTCCCATTTTTGGCAATGCGCCGCAGGGTTGCGGCAAGATCTTTCTGGACAAAGAGATCCCCGGGTTGGTAATGGCTGCCGTCAGGTTTATAGAAAATTTTCGCGGAGGAGGGCCACTTTTTCAACATCGTCTCTTTTTCTTTCAGGCCGTCGGCAAAACGCGGGGTGACGACAAAGCCCTCCTCGGCCAGCTTGATGGCCGGGGCCATCGCCTCCTCCAGGCAGATGGTGCCGTATTTCTCCAGGGCCAGGGCCAGCCCGGCAACGGTACCTGGTATCCCGGAGGCAAGATGGGAGTACCTGGACCGCTGGCTGTCGGCATTCCCCTCCCTGTCGAGGAACATATCGACGGTCGCCGCTGCCGGAGCCTTCTCCCGGTAATCGATAGCCACCACCTCGTCATTGGCCTCCGAGGAAATCAGCATAAACCCGCCGCCGCCAATATTCCCCGAGCGCGGCTGGGTAACAGCCAGGGAAAAGGCTGCGGTAACCGCTGCATCAATGGCGTTCCCGCCTTTTTTCAGGACCTCCAGCGCTGACCCGGTGGCAAGGAAATGGCTGGTGACGACCATCCCGTCCCTCCCCGGCACAGGGCTCATTCGCTCGCCTTTGAAAATAGCCGCTGCATGGACAAAATTACCAAGCAGCAACAAAATTCCCGCCACTATGCCAACGACGCCTCTGCCAATTAATCGACTGGATTGTCTTCGCATACATCCTCCTGTAATAGGTAGTTTCGCACCATGAAAGGCTGCGATGAGGGGCGCACAAAAAAAAGAAACGTTGATGAGAATTTTACAGAAGTTTGCCCGAAAACCACAAGCCGGACAGGTGTAGTTCGAAAACATCAGCTCCATGGACCGGAGTGGTCAAGTGACAATAGTAGTCATCGGCGACGATATTGCCAAGACCGACCGGTATTTCCTGACAAGAGACACATTATTATCGCCGGCAAACCGTCGATAATTTCGCTCTACCGCCTCAGGCCGGCAGCCGGGAAAAAATCTTCTGAAAAGTACCATGAAATCGGCCGGCTGTGTTCTTGATCGGAGGTGAAAACTTTTTTATAAGGTTGTACATAGGCTACGTTCTTTGTTATTCTTTGAAACGTGTTGATATTTTTCATTTTCCAAAACAGGTGACTCTGTCATTTTGTTTTTAAAATTTAGGGCAGTACATCCGAGTTGGTAATATTATGTCTTTTTTGCTGCACCCTTTAAAGCTGCGTCTGCGATTTGCCGGAGGAACAATACTTTGGTATGGCCTGCTGTTCTTTTTGACCTTTGCCGCCACCGGCACCACCCGTCTTATTGCTTCAGAACTCTCAGACGCAATGAAGACTTTTCTGGTGTGCCTGCCGATGCAACTGGTACAATTCGACACTCGGCTCCCCCCTCTGGCCACCGTAGACCTCTGTCTTGCAACAATATATAGCGATACAGGGTCAGAACCCCTCTGGGTGAGCATTGACGGGCCCTCGGAAAAAGGTGCAATCATCCTCAAGCACCTGATGAACTCCTCCCAACACGGGCTTGATCCCAAGGATTATAAAGTTGATCGAATTAGAGAACTCTGGTCGAGCAGAAGTCCGGAGGAACTTGTCGAACTCGATACTTTACTGACGTACAATATAGTTAAATACGTGCATGACATCAGCTATGGCAGGCTTAAACCTCTGGAGTCGGATCCTCAATTGTTCCCCGAAGCAGGAGACAAGGATTTCAATCTACTGCTTACCATAAGGCAACTCCTCTCAACAGGAGACCTCGACCTGTACCTCACAGGTTTACCTCCTCAGCACTACCACTATGCTGCACTTAAAACTGCCCTTGAACAGTATCGCAAAATCGCAGAAAAAGGTGAGTGGCCAAAAGTTACCGAAGGGGCAAGTCTGCGCCTTGGCGACAACGATGAACGCATCATAGCCGTCAGAAAAAGACTTCAGTTTACCGATCCTCTGCTAGAAACACCCCAGGACGCCGCACCGGCCACCTATGACCCGCAACTTGAGGCGGCCGTTCGGGTATTTCAACAGCAGCACGGCCTGGAGGTGGATGGCATCATAGGTAAAAAGACCATCGCCGCCATGAACATTACCGTAGCCGATAAAATCGAAGCAATTCGCATTAATATGGCACGGTGGCGATGGCAGGCTCACGACCTTGGCCCAAAATATGTGCTTGTCAATATAGCCAATTTCAGTTTGAGAGCATTCCAGGGCCAGAATACCATCCTGGACATTCCGATCATCGTCGGCAAAAAACAGAACGAGACTCCGGTCTTCAGCGCCAAGATCAGATACCTCGATTTCAACCCGTTCTGGAACGTTCCGACAAGTATTGCCAAGAAGGAAGAATTGCCTGAACTGCGGAAAAACAGCAATTACCTCATTGACAATCATATCCGCCTGTTCTCCAGCTGGCAGGAAGGCGCAGTCGAGCTTGACTCGACGGAAATAGACTGGCAGACAGTTTCCACCGGGCAAATATCCGCCTATAAACTCAGACAGGATCCAGGCCCCTGGAACGCACTTGGAAAAATTAAGTTTGTCTTTCCAAATCGCTATTCGGTCTATATGCACGACACCCCGGCCCATAACCTTTTCAATCGCAACCAGCGAAGTTTCAGTCATGGATGCGTTCGGGTCAGCGACGTCCTCAGCCTGGCTATTTTCCTGCTTGAAGATCAGGGTGCAGGCTGGGACCCAGAAAAAATCAAGGAAATATACAATCAGGACGAGCGTAAAGTGGTCATATTATCCAATCCTGTCCCGGTCCATATAACTTATCAGACCACCTGGGTTGACAAAAGCGGTACGATCCACTTTAATAAAGATATCTATGCAAGAGATGAGAGACTGCGTAATGCTCTTTTTAATTAATTTTTTCCTACCTAAATGACCCGCCTTCAATAAACTCATGACAGACCATAAAAATTTGCAGCTGCTGGATCGACGCAGCTTACTGCTTACTTCTGCAAAAATATTGGCAGGATTAATTATTGCTTCCCCGCTTGACTTGCTGGCACGACCCATTCCCGACAATACAATATCCTTTTTCCATACGCATACCGGAGAACATCTTGAGTTATGCTTAAAAAACGGGACATGTTCGGCACTGACCAAGAAAAAACTTTGTACCTTTCTTCGAGATTTCCGCACCGGAGATGAGCATCCGATCGACTTCCGGCTCATTGATATCCTGCAGAACATACAGCAAAAGACCGGCAGCAAGGGTGTGTACGAGGTTATCTCCGGATACAGGTCTCCAAAAACGAATACACTGTTACGGTCCAGGAGCAGAGGGGTTGCGAAAAAGAGTTTTCACCTGAAAGGCCGGGCCATTGACATCCGGCTCTCAGACGTGCCCACAAAAGAGCTTCGGGACGTAGCCTTGTCTCTTAAGGCTGGTGGTGTCGGCTATTATGCCAAATCGGATTTTGTTCATATAGACACCGGCAGGGTTCGCTTTTGGTAGATATTTCTACAGCACCCGCTCGGCAAAGAATATTTTGTTAGGATTATAGCGAGCGATCACCTCCCTGCACATACTGCAAAAACCTACATCGGACACAGACCGGTAAAACGCTTCTCTTGCCGCCGGCGTACTGACTTTAGCCGGTCTGCGTATCCAGAAATGCCTTTTTATGCTCAAGCCGAGGTTATCTATCTCCACCCCGGCTACCCCGGCCGCCACCGCCGAAGCCCCCACCTTTTCCACCGCCTGCGCCACCCCGGCCACCGCCAAAGTTGCCTTTATTGCCTTGTCCGCCGCGGCCTCCGCCGCCAAAACCGCCTCTGTTGCCGCCGCGGCCGCCACCCCTAGCGTCTTGGGTCCTGGTCTGGGGCCGGGCCTCATTGACGGTTATGGTCCGGCCCTTAAAATCCTTGCCGTTCAGTGCTTCGATACAGGCCTGTCCAACTTCTTTGCTGGCCATTTCAACAAAGCCGAAGCCCTTTGATTTACCGCTGAATTTATCCATGATAATATTGACTGAGTCAACCTGGCCGAATTCGGCAAACGCCTGCCGTAAATCGTCCTCCCGAACATCGTAGGACATATTGCCAACATAAATCTTCATGTAATGCTCCTTTGTAGGTACTTCGGTTTTACATCGTTAGACTACCAGGTACATCTTGCCAGGGTACGCTGTATACTGTCCCCATTCGGGTCAGTTACCCGGCACCCTTTGCCGGAAAAAGAGCATGATAAGGCGGCTGCACAAGGCGGGGAGAGATGCAGCCATCGGATTCTTCAGTTCAGATATCTTCTGTTGATGAATACTCCCACAATAACCCCGGCAAGACTGCCGATAAAACTCAGCCAGTAAGCAGTCATCAGGCCGTAGGAGTCACCCAGCTTCCATCCGAGCCAGCTAAAGAGCGTTATGGTTAGTATCAGTATAATTTTTTCCACGGTGTCTCGGCACTTGCCGGATAAAAATTATGGTTCGAGACGGAAATCAAGCGAGTTTCCTGAGTTGAGCCCGCAGTTCATCGAGTTCATCCAGAAGATCGAGGGCCAGGGCCGCTCCCGGCAGATTAACCCGCAGATCGTTCTGCAATCGGAGAGTTATCTGGATCCTTTTGATTGCCACCGAACTAAAACGCCAGGTTTCAGGTGATGTTCCCTCCGGGATCAGTACACCTTCGTTGACCATTTCATGAATCATCTCATTGTCCACCCGGCAGAGGCGGCATATCTCGGTTACTCCCCAGGTGGTGGTATCATCCAGAACAGTATATCTGTATTCGTCGTTCATCGTTCAACCTCCAAAACCCGACCGGGGATTATAGGGCATGAGCGCTGCCATCTTTTCATACAATTTTCGCTGTTCGGCCGTCGTTGCCGAAGGCGTATGGATGGCCAGGGTCACATATTGATGGCCCACCTGGTTCTTCGATGAAAGACCGCGGTCTTTCAGACGCAGTTTCCGACCGGTCTGAGAGTTGGCCGGAACCTTGAGATCGACCCTGCCTCCCAGGGTCGGTACCGCGATTGTCGCGCCGAGAGCCGCCTCCCACGGTGTCACCGGCAGGACAAGAAAAACATCACGCTTGCTCACAGTAAAAAGCGGGTGCGGTTCAAAGACAATTTCTAAAAAGAGATTGCCGCGCGGCCCCCGGCCGTATCCAACTTCACCCTGCCCCTCCAGCCGTATCTGCTGACCTTCAATAATTCCCTTCGGGATGGAGACCTGCAGCGATTGCGGCCGGACTACCAAACGACCGGAACCATCATCCACCGTCCGGTTCAGGGTTATGGTTCTTTTCGCTCCACGGTAGCTGTCTTCAAGGGTGATGGAGACCTTGGCATGCAGGTCCTCGCCATTTCGATCGTTTCGTCCCTGCCCGAAAGAAGAAAAATCATCGCTGGAAAAATGCCCCCGGTTCCCACCGAAGAGCGATTCAAAAAAATCGCTGAAATGAGTGGACGAGGTCCCTTGCGAGCCATAACTCGCCCTCTCGAAACGGGAATTCCAGTTCGGCGGGGGCTTGAATTCCTGTCCGGCTTGCCAGTTATTACCAAAGGTATCGTAAGCCTTGCGCTTTTCAGGATCCTTCAATACCTCATAGGCCTCGTTGATCTCCTTGAATCGCATCTCGGCCTTTACATTCTTATTGACATCGGGATGATATTTTCGGGCCAGCTTTCGATAGGCCCTTTTAACCTCCTCCTGCGAAGCGTCCTTGGCAATATTCAATGTCTTGTAGTAATCCTTGTAATCCATAACGGTTGCCTGTCTGCCCCGATTTGCTCTTGTTATTGCCTCATTCCCGCGGCGATTTTCGTCTTTTTTGCGTCACAGCGGAACAACAGTTCAAATATTTGTCAGAGACAATATAAACACCACATCTGCATCGGTACAGGGATTATTTTACCAACGACAGCCGCCCCGGGGAAAGTCACCAGGGGCGATGAGCTCCGGGACGGCAGACCACCGGTCGGCTTTCCAAGTACAATAATCTGTTTTATTGTGTTTGATGGGACAATCTTTTCCCGGACCTGAAATATTTGGAGGTATATCATGAAAACAGTTGTACAGGATGCCTATCGTGGCTGGAATATCACGGTCACTGCGGAACAGAATATGTGTGCCAACTTCAGCTTTGCCATTACCGACCCTACCGGTCGCAGCCAGAATGTCCCAATGGGCGGTGACAATGAACAACGGGCGCTGGAAAGAGCCCGGGAAATGATCGATATGGAAGTTGAATTCGCCGCTGAAGACTAGTGCCCTGTCAAGCCTCGTCTGTCGCATCTTGCTTGCCCGCATCTTGCTTGCCCTTTTGGCTTCCTGACTTACGTTTCTTCTTCGATTACATAGCGCTGCTATGCGCCCTCAGTCGTGCCTAGCAGGAAACCGAAATTTAGGCGGACTACAGCAATGAATCGCGGGCAGCCTTGACATATGCCTCTTCCAACTCTTTTCGAGCTGCTTTGATCTCGTTTATAACGCTGGAAACCATATTTTTCGATTCGCCACCGGAAAATTCCCCGAGAAGAATCTTCTGCGCGGGACAAATGTACCAGGTGCAGAGAAAAGGTCGGGCAACGCGTTCTAAGCTGCAGCCCGTAGCCGTCAGGTTGCAACAGGAATGATCATCTCTTCTACATATCTGCCGGGTAGGCAAGATACCGGTGGCAAAATAAATAACCAGCAAATCCCGCACATCATACCAGACCGTGGCCCTGGTGCAACAGACCTCGATGCAGGAAGGGCAGGACTGCAGGCAGACCCTCTCAAGGACCATATCAATCTCTTTATACTTCTGGACAATCCGGCTTGACAGGGCTTGCAGGGATGCGGCTTCCGGGCCCATGGCCAGAGCCGTCCCGGCAATTGACAGCCGCATCTCAGCCCAGTCCTCCTCACTCGTCCAGGGGATCCCTGACTTCTTCTGCTCCATACCTTTCCTCAACTCCCCTGGCCATATCAGACATTGCGCAGCACCCTTACGGCATGGATTATTGCGGCAATGGCGGTGTCGATCTCCCGGCTGGTAGTCATCCTGCCCAGGCTGAAACGGACGGTGCCCATGGCCCATTCCAGCGGCAGGGCCATGGCCTCTAAAACATGGGAGATAGTGACGGTTTCCGAATGGCAGGCCGCCCCCGCCGAGGCGGCAACTTCCAAACCGATTTCCTCTAGGATTCGATTGGCCTCCAGTCCTTTGAACGACAGACTCAGAGTGTTGGGCAGCCGCTCTTTATGGTGACCATTCAGCCGCAGGTCGGTGAGATGCCCGAGGAGCCCCTGGTGGAGCCTGTCCCGCAATTTTTTTATCTTATCCATCTTATCTTCCAGGTCGCGGCCGGCAATTTCACAGGCGGCACCGAGCCCGGCAATGGCCATGACATTCTCGGTACCGGCGCGAAATCCCCTCTCCTGGCCGGCCCCGAAACAGAATTTTTGCGGACGAAGCGGTGCTCGCAGATAGAGGGCACCAATCCCTTTCGGAGCGTACACCTTATGACCCGCCACCGACAGCAGATCAACCCCCATCCGGTCGACCCTGGTGGCTATTTTGCCAACCGACTGGGCGGCATCGGAATGGAGGGCGATGCCGTGTTTTCGGGCAATGGCACCAATTTCGGCGATTGGCTGCACAGTGCCCACTTCGTTGTTGGCATGCATGATAGAGATCAGGATGGTCGATGGCCGAATTGCCTTGTCCACCTCGGCCGGATCGACCATGCCGCTGTTGTCCACCGGCAGATAACTTACCTCGAAGCTCTCTCTTTCGAGAAATCGGCACACCTCGAGCACTGCCGGATGTTCGATGACACTGGTTATGAGATGGTTGCCCCGGTCCATCATGGCCCAGGCCATGCCGCGAAGGGCATGATTGTTCGATTCGGTGCCGCCGCTGGTGAAGATTATCTCTTCTGCCTGACAGCCGAGCAGGCTCGCCACCTGCCCGCGAGCCTTTTCCACCGCCTGTCTGGGGGCGATTCCGTACCAGTGGGAGCTGGATGGATTGCCGAACTCCGCCTCCAGAAAAGGCCGCATGGCCTCGATCACTTCAGGGGCAAGGGGAGTCGTTCCATTATAATCAAGATAGACAGGTTTGGTCATTGGCTTCTCGCATGGTAAAAAGTTATTGGATTGATTACCAATGGATGTTGCGCCCGGGCAGTGAAGTGGTAGTATACTCTCTTCGATTCCCGCCGACAATCCCGGTGGGCTAGTCAGTGCCTGACAACTCCTTCCGCTTACGGCGGCATACTGTTTTCAGCCCGGAAACACAAGCTACACAGTATAGATGAAATATGCATAACATGAAAAAAACCATCGCCCTCCTGGCACTTCTCGCAGCCTTCCCGCCGCTGTCAACGGATATGTACCTGGCGGCAATTCCGCAGCTGGTCACATCCTGGCACCAGCCGCTGGCGGTGGTCAACCTGACCCTGGTGGGATTTTTCGTCACCTATTGCGGTTTCCTGCTGATCTACGGCCCGCTGTCAGACCGATACGGCAGGCGACCCCCTTTACTCATTGGTCTTGCGGTCTATATTATCGCCAGCCTGCTCTGCGCCGTTGCGGGCAATATTCAGCTCCTGATTCTCGCCAGGATCCTTCAGGGAGCGGGTGCGGCAAGTGCATCCTCCATCGCCTTTGCCATCTGCAAGGATCGCTTTGACGGCAACCTCAGACAGCGGATCTTCCTGCAGCTCGGGGTGATTGTGGCCGCGGCCCCGATGATCGCCCCGATCATCGGCGGCTGGATCATCCAATCCTTCTCCTGGCACTGGGTCTTTGTCCTCCAGGTGGGACTCGGCCTGATCGCCGCAACCGGGGTCTTTCGAATGGAAGAGCCGCTGCAGGAGCTGAGCACGGAAAGACTGCACAGGGTATGGACCGGCTATCTCCGGCTAATCGGCAATCGGCGCTATTTTCTGTTGACCCTTGCCTTTGCCTGTATCGGCATCCCATTATTTGCTTTTATCGCTGTCTCCTCCGATATTTATATCAAGCTGCTCGGCTATTCCGAGCGCGAATACGGCTATTTCTTTGCCTGCAATGCCTCGGCCTTCATGATCGGGCCACTGGTGTTTTCCCGGGCGGTGCGTCGTTTCCACCTGGCACGTCTGCTTTCGCTGAGTTTTTTTGGGGTTCTTCTTACCTCGATACCGATGCTTTTCTCCACTGTGCCGCAACCGCTTCGGCTGGCCCTGCCAATGTGGTTTCTCACCTTCTCTCTTGCCTTCGGACGTCCGCCGAGCAATAATCTCATTCTCGAACAGGTAGACCAGGATGTCGGGGCAGCTTCGTCGCTGATGGTCTTTGTCTTCTTTTTGACCGGCTCCTGCTCGATGTGGTTTATTTCTCTCGGTTGGCAGGATCCCGTCCGGGTGCTCGGCCTGCTCGGTATGATTTCGGCCACGATCACCCTCACGGCCTGGCTGACCATCAATCGCCTGTTCCGGTTGAAGATGCCGACATAATTTGCACCGGGGGAAAAGGCCGCCCGAGAGTTATGGATGTCCCTGGCGAAGCAGGGGGACAAGCTGATCCGCCGGCAGCGGCGGGCTGTAAAAGTTCCCCTGAATCAGTTCGCAGCGCAAAAGTTTCAGCAGTTTGGCCTGTTCCTCCAGTTCCACCCCTTCGGCAATCACCTCCAGACGCAGGGAGTGGGCCAGGGTGATGATCGAGGTAACGATGGCCAGGCTGTTGGCATGCTCGGTCATATCGACAATAAAAGAACGGTCGATCTTCAGGGCATTAACCGGCAGCCGGCTGAGGTAGCTGAGCGAAGAGTAGCCCGTGCCGAAATCGTCGATGGCAATCCGAAAACCCATCTCGCGCACGGCCTCGAGCTTTGGGATATTTTGGACAACCTGTTTCATCACCGCACTTTCGGTTATCTCGATATCCAGACCGTCGCTGTCTCCCACTATCTCCCGGAGGCGATCGAGAAAGTCCTTCTGTTCCAATTGAATCGGTGAGACATTGACGGCCACTCTAGGAGGCTCTATCCCCAGTTTGCGCCAGTGCTGCAAATCTTTTGCCGCCCGATGCATCATCCAGAATCCGACATCGATGATCATCCCGGTCTCCTCGAGCAGCTGAATGAAATCACCCGGCTGAACCAGGCCGGAATCAGGGTCGTTGAGGCGCAGCAGGGCCTCCAGTCCGAGAATGCGGGAGTCAAGGGTGGCGACCTTGGGCTGATAGTGCACCACCAGCTGGTCCTGTTCGATGGCCCGGCGCAACTTCGTCTCCATGGTGACCGAATGGATAATACGTTCATTCATGGCCGGATCGTACAACAGATAGGGTTCTCCCTCGCTCTGCGCCCGTTTCAGGGCGATTTCGGCATTCTTGTAGAGCGCATCGGAGTTGTCGGCATCGGTCGGAAAGAGGGCGATACCCACCTGAACCGAGAGATAGATTTCGGTATCGCCGATCCGGAACGGTGCGGAAAACGCCTGCAGGACGTCCCGTTCCAGTTTATGGGCCACATTATGGGTAGCGGTGATATGGGAATACGACATGGCGAAACGATCCGAGTCCAGCCTGGCCACGGTCTCGCAGCTGCCGATTGAATCACAGAGCCTATCGCTGACCTTCTTGAGCAGACTGTCGCCAAAATGCCGGCCATAGGTATCGTTGACATCGGAAAAATGCATGAGATCAATCAGCAGCAAGGCGACCATCATCTCCGACCTTCTGGCAGCCAGGAGCTGTACAGGCAGACGCTCCAGCAGGAGACTGCGGTTGGGCAGACCGGTCATGGCGTCGTAATAGGCGAGGTAGTTGAGTTGTTCCTCCTTTTGAATATGCTCAAGCGAGAAGGAAAGATCCCCCGCCATCTCCAGCAGCAATCGCATCTCATCTTCGGTGAAGGAGCACGATGCTTCGGAAAAGAGGGCAAAGACACCGATCACCGTCCCGTCAATCACCAGGGGCAGCAGGGCATAAGTGGCATACCCGGTCTCGATTCCGTTCACGGAATCGCTGTCCTGACTGTCCCGATGACGGACCACCGCCCGGCCGGTGTGATAGACCTCCTCAAGAGCCACACTGACCCCGGCACTGACCGCCTCCCTTGGTACGGCGTTACAGGAGGATTTGCCGTGAGAAAAATGACACCAGCTGTCGGGTACGGTTGAGTCGTCGAAATCGCGCAGAGTGACTCCGGCCACCAGATAGCCACCTTGATTAACAACGATCCGGCAGGCCTCTTTGAATAACTCTTCCCGGGTACGAAGGCGGACGATGGCAGAATTGATACTGCTGAGAATCTGATAGAGGCGGGCCATATCTGCGCTCCTCTGCTGGCTGTCCTGCAAAGCCCGGGTCCGCTCCTCCACCCTTTGTTCCAGAGTGGCGTTAACTTCCTGCAACTGGCGGATGGTATCGACGAACCCGCGATGCATCATTTCGAAAGGCGCCATCACTTCCGCTAAAAACATCTCGCTGCGCCGGCGATAGATATCTCTTTGCTCGATGGTGACATCGACAGCTATGGTGCCCAGCATGATGTCCTGATGCATTGTCGCCAGATCGAGGATATTACGCTTTTCGGCGACTGCGCGCCGGCCAAGCTCATAGGCATGCATAAGCGCCTCCTCCCCGGCCCCGGCTATAACATACTCCTCCAGCGCTTGACGGTAATCGGCCCTGAAGGTGGTGGCAGAATCAGGTGGACTGTTCACGACGCAGTTCCCCCCTGTTGCACCGGAGAACGTTGCCCGTGGGCGATCGGCGCCAGCGCATCGTCCTGGAATTTGATGTACCTGCCCAGGATTTGACAGGCGACCACCACCCGATCGCCGTTCTCTGTTTTCCCGGGCAGAGGCCACGTTGCCACGCCCCAATCCAGTTCCTGATTACCAGGGGATGTCATGTCAGCGCTCCCATTTCGTCATCAATATCGTCGTACCCTTACCGGGCTCGGAAAAAATCTCAAAGTCATCCATAAGACGCCGCGCGCCAGGCAAGCCCAGGCCCATCCCCCGCGAGGTGGTAAAGCCGTCCCGCATCGCTTCACCGATATCCGCGATGCCCGGCCCCGAATCCCGGGCAATGATCTGCAGGCCCCTCTTGCCTTCCTGGACGATACTACGAAATTCTATCTCCCCATGACCTGCATATTGGACGATATTGCGGGCGATCTCGAAAATGGCGGTGGCCATCAGGGTCAGATCGCTTCCCGCTATGCCGAGCGAGATCGCCAGTTCACGTCCTTTCTGGCGGGCGGACATTACTCCCTTATCGGAATCAATGGCGATCCGGTCAATGTTCATGACTATCACGTCGTGTCTTTCGCTCGACGGCCCGTAGCATGGCGAGACCACCCTCCGGGTCGAGCAGAAGAAATTCTGATCGTCGGACGGGATTCTGGTCACCGATATTCATCGACTCGGCCAGGATCGGCAATTTTTCTGGTAGCTGCATTAAGCATGACGACATACGGGAGCCTCCTTTTCGCGGAGTAACTGGCATCACCACACCAAGTCTGCCCGGATGACTTGTTCTTCCGGCTCATGGGACGTCAAGAGCCACAGCCTGGAACAAAAATCCGGCATTGGGGTACTCGGTATAGTCCTCCCTGGAGGAGGGTAAATTCCTTGGTGGTGGTCCAGCATTCCGGTTGTAATACTCTCTCATGGTCTTGTCAGATACCGCTCTCCGGGATGACTGACAGAGAGCACTCATTTGCCCAGGAGAACAGATACTCTTAGAAAAAGTATGCAGTGACACGGGTAGGTGCAAAAAAAACATGCCAACCCGGGCAAAACAGTCGTTCACCGTTGTATCCGCCTGGCCGATGACAAGGTTGGGCGGTATATCCTCAGGGCCAGCCGGGTCACCTCGGATGTACCGGCAATCTTTCAGTCACTCAGGCCCGGCCCGCCAGCATCAGGTCGATATCTTCCTGGAGGGCCTGGAGATCCTCTTCATGTTCGACCTCGTCCTGGAGGATCTGCAGGGCCATGTTGTAGGTTACCGGGTCCATGTCCCTGGTTTCGGTCAACATGGTGTTATAGACGGATATAGCACATTGTTCGCCTTTGATATTCTGCTCGAGCAGTTGGAGCACATAGGGATCTTCCGGGGCGTCATAGCCGCAGTTGGTGAAATCATACCAGAGTTGGGGGCTGGCGGCCGGCGCTCCCCCCAGTTGGATGATGCGATTGGCCACAATATCCGCATGGCGCAATTCATCGGCAGCGTGCTGCAGCAATTCAGCGATTACCGCCTCCTTCATCGGTCCCTTGGCCACTTTGGCCCCGAGCCAGTACTGGTAATAGGCCAGCCATTCATCGGCAAAGGCCTTGTTGAGCAGTGACAGGACCTTTTCAACATTAATACCGACTATTTCCCGTCCTTTTGTTCCCATAGTAGTCTCCCTGTTTAATGATTGAGTGAGCGGCAAGTATACTTTCAGCCACAAGACATCTTATGTTTTCATCGTACCACCATTACCGGAATGCCCACCCCGTGCCGTACCGGATCGACCGTCTGTCCCCACAACATATCGCCGAGAAGGCGGTGCCCGTGCGAGCCCATGACCAGCATATCGACATTATGGGCGGCGGCGAATTTGATCAGTTCCTGGGAGGGATCGCCAAGGGCCAGCGCGATTTCAACGGCAACGCCGGCGGCGCGAACTTCTGTAGCAATTTCAAGAAGATATTGTTCATCCTTGCGGGTATGCTCATCATAAACATCGCGACTGTAGACCTGGGCAGGCGCGGAATCGACGACATGGATCAGGGTGAGCATCGCCTTATCGGCTCTGGCCAGGGACAGGGCACGGCTGACGATAGCCGCATCGCTGCTGTCCCGACCCAGGGCCGCGACGATATGTTTTGCGGAGTGGGTCTCGATCGCCTCGATAACCGCCGTTGCCCCGGTGGGTTTTGCCTCTTCCCAGCCTTTTGTTCCCTGCAGCCAGGGCAACATGATAATATAGAGGAGGAAAAGCGAAACCGCCGCGGCAAGGACTACGGCTATAAAAGTAACAGTGAACGGAGCGCCCCCCGTAACCCATTCGGTAAGCTGGTCATAGACCAGCTTGCCGTTTAAGGTAATGATGATAACTGAGGTTCCCCAAGCCAGAACCTTCACCCACAGAGCGTTGGCAAAGGCCCCCATCTTCAGCCGGTCATTGGTAAAATGGACCAGTGGAATAATAGCGAAAGGCAATTGCAGACTGAGAATCACCTGGCTGAGAATCAGCAGCTGATAGGTGCCCTTGTCTCCTGAGATGGCGATTACCACAACCGCCGGCAGCAGGGCCAGGGAACGGGTGACCAGGCGGCGCAGGGCAGGTCGCAGCCTGATCTTGACAAAGCCTTCCATAACGATCTGACCGGCCAGGGTCCCGGTCAGGGTAGAGCTTTGCCCGGCAGCGATCAGGGCCAGGCCGAAAGCGATCGAGGCGGCATGGGTCCCGAGCAACTCTTCCAGCAACTTGTCGGCCTGCTGAATCTCGGTGACCACCAGGCCGTGACGATAGAATACCGCTGCGGCAAGGATCAAAATCGCCGAATTGACGAAAAATGCCGCATTGAGGGCTATCGCCGAATCGAAAAAATTATATTTACAGGCCTGCGCCTTTGAATCAATCGTACGGGATACCTGGCGGGTCTGTACCAGTGAGGAGTGCAGGTACAGATTGTGCGGCATTACGGTCGCCCCGATAATGCCGAGAATGATGTAGAGAGATCCTTCGGGCAAGGACGGTGTCAGTCCGGCCGCAGCAGCACCCCAATCTGGTTTGGCCAGAAAGAGATTAACGATGAAACCGCCGGCAATGACGCTGATCAGCGAGACAATGAACGCCTCCATCTTGCGAACTCCCAGTCTCTGGATGGCCAGCAGCAGGAAGGTATCAAACAGGGTTATGAGAGCCCCCCAGAGCAGGGGAATGCCGAAGAGAATGTTCAGACCGAGGATGGTACCCAGCAGTTCAGCAAGGTCGCAGGCGGCGATGGCGATCTCGCAGAGGATCCACAGGGCAAAAGAAGCGGCCTTTGAATATTCAGACCGACAGGCCTGGGCCAGGTCCTTGCCGGTGACGATTCCCAGACGGGCAGCCAGGGTCTGCAACAGCACGGCCATCATATTTGACATGAGAATAACCCAGACGAGGGCATAGCCGAATCGTGAGCCGCCTTCGAGGTCCGTCGCCCAGTTGCCGGGGTCCATATAGCCGACACTGACCAGGTAGGCCGGACCGGCAAAGGCAAAGATCCGCTTGAAAAGTTTGGGATGCCGGGTAGCCACCGAACTGTGCACCTCTGCGAGCGATTTGCCGGAGGAAGGGTCGCTTGGCGTTTTTTTTTGTTTTTTATCGCTCATCTGCCACCTGAACGTCGATTCTTTATGAGTTATTATATGTTGTTATCTTATTTAATCTGGCAGCATGCAGTCAGGCCCGTCTGAATAAATAGTAATCAAACCGAGGAACAACTTCATATACTTACAAATAAGACAAACTCGTAAAAACCTTAAAATCAGCGATGGCTAAGTAGATAAGCGCAGACTTCGAAAAACTTCCGATTCGAAGGTAAAGATTGCTATGCCCTTTGGGTAGTTTTTACTACGCCATCAAATAAAGCAAGATGGTATTGCCCGGTTACTTTTTAACGTAACGTATTTGCTGCATTCTTGAAATACCTATACTACGTTTTAGAGGAGATGCCCTGCCATTTAAACTGCCTCTTGCCGTAATAGTGCCATTCGTCAGGAAAAAATTGTTGTTTGTAATAAATCGAGCTGTTTAAATAGGTGAGGATGATTCATGCATCGCCGGCACTATTTGGCAGTTATACTCTCCACACCTGCAGACAATGGGCAGGCTGTCCATTGGCCATAACATCTACCAGAAGGAGAATCACGTGATCTATCAATTTGACACGGTCATCGTCGGCTCCGGAGGCGCTGGACTCTATGCGGCGCTTGAGGCCAGCCAGCAATCGAAGACGGCAGTTCTCTCCAAACTCTATCCGATACGCAGCCATACCGGCGCGGCCCAGGGCGGGATCAGTGCGGCACTGGGCAATGTCGAGGAGGATAAGGCCGAATGGCATGCCTTTGATACCGTAAAAGGCGGCGACTATCTTGTCGACCAGCAGGCAGCGCACATCCTGGCCGAAGAAGCTATCCAGGCGGTCTATGACCTGGAAAACCGCGGCCTCCCCTTCAACCGCACTCCCGAGGGACGGATCGACCAGCGCCGATTCGGCGGACATACCCGCAATTTCGGTGAAGGGCCGGTACGGCGTGCCTGCTATGCCGCCGACCGAACCGGACATATGATCCTGCAGACCCTCTACCAGCAGTGTATCAAAAACAAGGTCGCCTTCTTCGATGAGTACCAGGTGGTCGACCTGCTGCTTAGTGGCAATACCTGCAACGGCGTGGTGGTGGTCGAACTGGCCACCGGGGAAATCCACACCTTTGCCGCCAAGGCGGTGCTCTTTGCCACCGGCGGTTTCGGCCGGATGTTCAAAATCACCTCCAACGCCTACGCCAATACGGGTGATGGACCTGCGGTCTGTGCCAGACGGGGCATCCCGCTGCAGGATATGGAGTTTTTCCAGTTCCATCCCACCGGCATCATGGGGCTCGGTATTCTCATTACCGAAGCGGTGCGAGGTGAGGGCGGCATACTGCGTAACCGCGACGGGGAGCGGATCATGGAGCGGTACTCCCCCACCCTGCTCGACCTTGCCCCGCGGGACATCGTCTCCCGGGCCATAATGACCGAGATCCGTGCAGGCAAGGGTATCCGCGGCGACCGGAAGATCGACGACTATGTCAATCTCGACGCCACCAAACTCGGCAAAGAGGTCCTGCAGAGTAAACTGCCGGATATTACCAGCTTCTGCCAGACCTACCTGGGCATCGATCCGGCCGACGTGCCCATTCCTGTTCTTCCCACCGCCCACTATGCCATGGGCGGCATCCCCACCGATGTCCATGGCCGGGTACTTGGAGATGCACAGGGGACCGTGATTGACGGCCTGTATGCCGCCGGCGAGTGCGCCTGTATCTCGGTGCATGGCGCCAACCGTCTCGGCACCAACAGCCTGCTCGACCTGGTGGTGTTCGGCCGTCGGGCAGGCAGGCATATTGCCGGCTATATCAAACAGGCGGATCTCAACATGCCGGGCGCGGATGCCGCAGATGAAGCCCGGGCCTGGATCGCCCGGCTGACCGACGGCAAGACCGGGCCGCATGGAGGGGTGATCGCCGAAGAGATGCAGACCACCATGATGGAAAAGGTGGGAATCTATAGAAATGAAGGCGAGATGCAGACAGCCGTCAAGGAAATCCAGGCGCTACGGGAGCGATACCGGGAGGTGCGGGTCCAGGACACCGGCAAAAGTTTCAATACCGACCTGCTCGATATCATCGAGCTTGGCAATATGCTCGATCTCAGTCTGATCACCTCCTCTTCTGCAGTGGCCCGTGAGGAGAGCCGGGGGGCGCACAGCCGTGAAGATTTCCCGGAGCGCAACGACGAGACCTGGCTCAAACACACCCTGGCCTTTCTGGAACAGGAGACGGTTCGGCTTGACTACAAAGACGTGGACACGTCCATCTGGAAACCAAAACCTCGCAGCTATTGAAGCAAAGGAGCAGCAATGAAGATTATACTCAACGTACAGCGCTTCAATCCGGACATCGACACGGCACCGCATTTTCAGCAGTATGAGGTGGAGGCGGACCCCAATGAAAGGTTGCTCGACGCCCTGATGCGGGTCAAACGATTTCAGGACGGCAGTCTTGGCTTTCGCAAGAGCTGCGCCCATGGTGTCTGCGGCTCGGACGCCATGCGGATCAACGGCAAGGATGGTCTCGCCTGTAAAACCCTGGTAAAGGATGTGGCGGCAAAAGATGGTGACACGATTACCGTTGAACCCCTGAAACACCTGCCGGTACAACGGGATCTTATTGTCGACCAGGCGGATTTTTTCACCAAATACCGCCTGATAAAACCCTATCTGATCAACGATGAGGAGGTCGTAAGCAGGGAGAGGCTGCAGTCCCAGGAAGAGCGGATGGTCTTCGACGACACCACCAATTGCATTCTCTGTGCCGCCTGTTATTCAGCCTGCCCGGTGCTTGATAAAAAACCGGGTTTTGTCGGCCCGGCCGCCATTACCCAGGCCTTTCGTTTTAATGGTGACTCGAGAGACCGGGGGATGGACGAACGTCTGGAATTGCTGGACAATAAATCCGGAGTCTGGCCATGTGAGAACCATTTCAAATGTACCCAGGCCTGCCCCCGTTCGATTCTCATCACCAAAAGAATCAACCAAACCAAGGCCCTGATCAAAAAACATCGCCGGTAGAAATAACCTTCATACCGATACTGCCGGGTACCATACAGCAGACCACCGGTGCACAAAGTGCACCGGTGGTTCCGGTCGATCATTGTTCCTGTCCGCTGGTTTTATCCTTGTCCCTAGCCTTGGATCTTAGTGCGGAGTTTCAAAGGAATCAAGCAACATCTCGGCCCGGTCACCCTCGTCGGCGCGAACCTCCGCATTGGAGTTGATGATCCGGGCGCATGAATTCCAGCGCAGGACTGCATCCTGATTTTTCGGATCACTATCCTTTATTGCCAGATCGAAGGCTTCCATCGCTTGAACCAGCCAATTATGAGCTACGGCACCCGACCCCGGCCCTCCTTTTCTGAGATGAAATTTGGCACGGCGCTCAAAAATTATACCCGAATAATATGCCTTACTGTACGAGACATCGAGTTTGCCGACTATTTCTCTTGCCTGTTCAAATGCGGGATTCAAACCATACTCGATGAATTTATCGGTGAGGGCAAGAAGTAAAGTCTTCAACGCCTCCTGATTTTTTGGCAACACGGCAAGGATATCCAGACAAATGCTTTCCGCTTCGTTGGGTTCGTTGAGCCTCCGATATTGTTGCGCTTTAGCCAGTGCTGTCGGTACCGCCTCAACTGTTATGGACTTTAGGGTAAGCATACGAACCTCCCATCGGGTTGATTTGAAAAGAATTTTATTGATAGGCGACACTACAGTCTAAGGTAATTCTTCGACGCTGATTTACAAGGATGCAGACGGTTCTCAACAGGAGGTATCTGCTGAACGCCAGGAAGGAATCCTCTCTTTTTGTAATGGGGACGAACCCCCTGCCGACGAATATGCCATTTGCGTAAAATGCAGACTGACCAAAAACGTAAACCAACAAAAACGTTACATCTATAGACGACATGTGACAAATATGTGAAAGTATTTTATTGTTATTTGTCCTTTTGCCTTCATGCAACTATTTGTAATTAATCATATTAAACGAAACATATCGAGTGTGGCACCTCTTTTGCTAATGTTCCGACAAAGATGTAAAACCAACTTTTACATGGTCAGGAGACACCTGACACAACAAGGAGGGAGGAGGTGAGGCGGCAAGATTATTTTCAAAAAGATTTACCCAGAGGCATACCAGATCGCTATGCTTTTACCAGAAGGTATTTTGAGAAGACCCGCCATCAGCTTTGGCAAAAAGCTGTGGAAACGTTTACGCGGGTGTTCAAATCCCAGTTTATCGTTGCGCACCATTCCGGTAAGCAATTTATCATACTGACACCAATGCCCTGTCGATGCAGGGTATTCGGTCGAGGGAGCAGCCAATGAAATTTGTTACAGCAATAATAAAACCATATAAACTCAATGAAGTCCGCGAGGCCCTCACCTCCATTGGTGTCCAGGGTGTCACAGTGACGGAAGTGAAAGGTTTCGGACGCCAGAAAGGACACACTGAAATTTATCGAGGTGCAGAATATGTGATTGAATTCCTGCCGAAGATAAAAATTGAAGCGGCAATTCCAAGTGACCTGCTGGAACAGGTCGTTGCAGCAATAAAAAAGGCAGCACAGACGGGTCAGATCGGTGACGGTAAAATTTTCGTCTTTGATCTTGAACAAGTAATGCGTATTCGTACCGGGGAAACCGGTTCCGATGCAATTTGACAGGAGAAGGAGCATTTCCATGAAAAAAACTATACCATTTCTCTGCGCCATGCTCTTTGTGGTGCTTTTCGTCAATTTTGCCGGGACGGCCTTTGCTGCCGACGTGCCGGTTCCCGACAAGGGTGACACCGCCTGGATGATTGTCGCCACCCTCCTGGTTGCCCTGATGACCATTCCCGGTCTGGCCCTCTTTTACGGCGGCCTGGTCCGGACCAAGAATATGCTGTCGGTGTTGATGCAGGTATTCACCGTTTTCAGTCTCTGTATGGTACTGTGGGTTGTCTACGGCTACAGTCTTGCTTTCACCGAAGGCAATGCTTTTTTCGGTGGCTTCAGCAAGATTCTCCTCAGCGGGGTTACCGTCGATTCGGTGGCGGCAACCTTCAGCAAAGGGGTGGTTATTCCGGAATTTGTCTATATCTTTTTCCAGGCCACCTTTGCCGCTATCACCCCGGCCCTGATACTCGGCGCCTTTGCCGAACGGATGAAATTTTCCGCAGTTCTCGCCTTCATCACGCTGTGGTTCACCTTTGCCTACCTGCCGATGGCCCACATGGTGTGGTTCTGGGCCGGTCCCGACGCCTATACCGACGCCGATGCAGCAACCAAGGCCGGAGCAATCGCCGGGTTTCTCTTCCAGAAAGGGGCGATTGACTTTGCCGGCGGAACCGTCGTACATATCAATGCCGCTATTGCCGGGCTGATCGGCGCCTTCATGGTCGGCAAACGGGTCGGCTACGGCAGGGAATCCATGGCCCCGCACAGTCTGACAATGACCATGATCGGTGCATCCCTTCTCTGGGTAGGCTGGTTCGGTTTTAATGCCGGCTCTAATCTCGAAGCAACCGGTCTTGCTGCACTCGCCTTTGGCAATACCATGACGGCAACCGCTGCGGCAGCCCTGTCCTGGATGTTCACCGAGTGGGTTTTAAAGGGCAAGCCTTCAATGCTTGGCGCTGCGTCCGGTGCCGTTGCCGGTCTCGTCGCCATCACCCCGGCCTGTGGCTGGGTGGGTATCGGGGGTGCCCTGGTCATCGGACTTGCAGCCGGTGTAGTCTGCCTCTGGGGTGTAAATGGCCTCAAACGACTCCTCGGAGCCGATGACGCTCTCGATGTTTTCGGGGTGCACGGCGTCGGCGGTATCCTCGGTGCCCTTCTGACCGGAATCTTCGCCAATCCGGATCTCGGCGGGGTCGGGGTTTACGACTACGTTGCCAACCAGGTGGCGGATTATTCCACCAGCGCCCAGATGATCAGCCAGCTCTGGGGCGTCGGCACTACCGTTATCTGGTCCGGTCTCGTCTCGATAATCGCCTACAAGCTTGTTGATATGGTTATCGGCCTGCGGGTCAGCGAGGACGAGGAACGCGAAGGTCTCGACACCACCAGCCACGGAGAGTCTGCTTACAAATATTAACCCCCCAACAGGGTACTCTGCTGCATCCCTCCCTGCCGGGGAGGGATGCACCTTCCCGAACAGTAGTATACAAGAGCCCCTCCATCCGGGTTATCGCCGATGATGGAGGGCTTTTCTTGTTGCAAACCAGGCAGGTGCCACGTCCGTTACTCTGAGGAGTTCACTCAGAACCTGCCCCTCAATCTTTCCACAGCCATCTTCGCAAGACGCAGTGCGTGATCGTTCGTTTCTGCCTTCGTCTCTATAGCAGCCTTGCCCGCAACCAAGATATGGACTGACGATTGCTGCTCCTGTTTATTTTCCTCCAGATAGGCTCGGTCACCCAAGCCTTCGAGCATTTCTGTGGCCCCCGAATCATCAAAAACGTTGGCCGGAAGGAGCCACACCGCTGCATTTCCATAATTATCCGGCCCATCCGGGTCGAGTTCATATTCACAGGATTGAGACGAACCATAATCATGACGGCGGCCTGGTTTGAGCACCTTCCCGTCAAGAGCCGCCGCCACCTCCTGATCAGGCAGGAGTCGGCATAGATCCAGCAGAGAAAAACTCGTTTCTGCTTTTTCGACAACAGTGCTGCCCGGAGAAGGATCTTCCTTCTCTGCCTGCCGGGTGGGTTTTTCATCCTTCAAGCACCCGGAAAGAAAAAGCCCCAGAGTAATTATCAGAATTGAGAACAGTTTCATAGGCCACTCCCCGTTGATGGAAAATACCATCTTACAGCCGGCAAAGCGGCCCGGGCCGGATTCTGCTGCCGTAACCCGATGAGAATGACGGTCCTCAGTTTTTGCGGTATCCGGCGGGGTGACTCACCGAGACCATCCGGGCAGTCAGCTTAGTTGATCTCAAAAGGGTGAATTTGGGCAAAATCAGGCCGATAGCTGTCACGGCTTGCCAAGTCCTGAACCCAACCATTCTTAAGACCCAAAAAATCCATTTCATCCAGGACCTCGGCATATTCTTCGGCAGTCACTCCCTTTTCGAGCCCAGGGAAAAGATTTGTCCCCGCCGGAGGACTGTACTGGGCCATAAGTGAAATGGTAATACGCGGAGAAATCTCCTCGGCGAGAAACCGAAGCACCCGCAGACTGTTATCAATTTGCCCGGGCAGGACCAGATGGCGGACAATCACGCCTGACTGGATCTCTCCTTCGGAATTGAGAACGAGGTCCAGACCCTTCTGGCGAACCATTTCCCTAATCGCCCGCTCGGCAACCAGTGGATAATCGGCTACCCCGGAGAACTGTCCGGCCAGATCCCGATCCATATATTTAAGATCCGGAAGATAGACACCAATAAAAGGCTTGAGAGCGGCAAGACTCGCTACCCGGTCGTAGCCATTACTATTATATACAGTCACTGGAGTACGACCCTGGCCCTGCAAAGCCAGGATTATGCTTCGCACTTGAGGGATCATGTGGGTAGGTGACACAAAACCAACGGCCTGGGCGCCTTGATCCAATATCGTCACAATCCGGCACAGGACATCATCCAGAGTCCGGATATACTCAATTTCCGGTCGGAAGCGACGACTGATCTGATGATTTTGACAATAACAACACTCGAGATTGCAACGGGTGAAAAAGACATTGCAGATACCGTATCGCCCGCTGATCACCGGTTCCTCCCCGCGATGCAGGCAAATGGACCCGATCTGATATCCGGCCCCGGACCGGCAATATCCTGTCTCTTTGGCCAGGCGATCCATCCTGCATTCCCTGGGACAGCAGACGCAGGAGCGAAGCGCCTCGAAACACTCAGTTGTTACCAATTTTCCCCCTTCTTACCTACGACTATTTGAAACCATAACCGGAGTCGTTCGGTGTCTTTGCCCTATGCCGCACTTTTCTTTTTAGAGTAAACGCCACTTTGCTCTTTGTCACGTCGCCTCGAATGAAAAAACTCCTGGTGACAGAATGAACTCCGCCACAGAGTCACTTGAAAACAGGTGCAACACAACAGGTGGTCTTGATTATATCCGGACAAACGTGCAGAACGGTGTTAATCGAGAAAACGAGAAAAGAGGGAGGGAGAATTGTAAGCGAACTTACGAAGTTGAAAGTCGAGAGGATGTGGTTATTTCTTTTTTTCAGACCCTGATATATAGAGGGTACAGTAATCTTTAATCAGTTGGAGGCGGTGATTCGGGGGAATCTTAAAATATATCGGACTTAACATAAGGATTCTAATCGCTTCTCTGGCAGTCATAACCATCTCCGTATCTTCTTTGAGGCGAACCCTGGAACATTGTAAGAGGGAGGACAATAGTCCCATGGTCCAACAGTATCGGCTTAATATATTTTATTCAATTATCATGCCATTTTCTCTTTCGAAAGAAAAACGGCATGCAAAATATATTTTGCCAAGGGATCTCAAGGTGACAGGAAAGAAGGGTCGAGTGTGCCTTACTTTGCTATTACTCGGCAAGATTATTGAAAAATTACATCATTTTCCCTGAGTGGAATCATTTGCCGTAGCCAGAGGTGATGATCCGGATATTTTTCTCTTTTGAACTATGCTTGCCCTAGCAGGCTGATGCAATTCCGCGAACCGGAGAAATATTCCGCATTACTGGAATATTGTGATTCCTGAAAAACGAACGCGGAAGCGGCTCTCTTTCAATCAAGCTATTTTCACTATGTGAAGACAATCGATCAAGAGGAAATCACTTGAAATGCCGAACAGTTAAAGCCTTTCGTACCGCTACCCCCAGTTTTTCCAGGGTATAGGGTTTTTTGATATACGCGCTGACCCCCAGACGCTGCGCCTCCCGAACCCGATCGGTTTCGGAAAAGCCGCTGACAATGATCGTCCGCTGATCCGGCCTGGCTGCAAGAATCCGGGTATAGGTTTCCAGTCCATCGATTCCCGGGTCCATAATCATATCAAGGATAACCAACTGGACCGTATGATCGGAGAGAAAGTCAAGAGCCGCCTCCCCTCCGCCAACGGTGTCGACCCGGTAACCAAGTTTGGTCAACATGCTGCCGGCCAGTTCTCGCTGTTCAGCTACATCGTCCACGACCAGAATCCGCTCTCCTTTGCCCAGATAATCTTCCAGCGGAATATACTGGGGAGAATCTTCCTCCGACTCACGGGTTGCCGGGAAATAAAGAATGATACGGGTGCCCCGCCCTTCTTCGCTGTCGATATGGATATGTCCATGATGATCTTTGGCAGTGCCCCAGATCACAGCCATTCCCAGACCGGTGCCGCTCCTGCCCATTTTTTTCTTGGTGTAAAACGGTTCAAAGATCCTGCCGAGGTCTTCCCGGGCAATACCGATGCCGTCGTCCTCGACCAGCAGTGCAGCATATTCACCTTCCGGAACGTCGCTGAAGCCTTTAGCCACCTTGTCGACATAGCGGTTTTCGGTACCTATCCGTACATGGCCTCCGGCCGGCAAAGCCTCCGCCGCATTGGCCACAAGGTTGTCGATGGCTTTCATCAGGTGCATTGCCGAGCCATTAATGTTGAGAAGGCTGGGGTCCAGATGAGCTTCAACGGCAACGTCGGCATAGCGCATGACCAGATCGTTATGTTCCGGTGAAGCCATATATTCGTCAACCAGCTTGTTGAGGTTGATGACTTGGTGGTTGGCAACACCTCTTCTGGCAAGCGTCAGTAAATCCTGAACAATTGCCGCAGCTTTTTGCCCCGATTCCCTGATTCTCTGCAACGGTACGGTCATTGGATGTTTCTCGCCCAAATCCCTCAGCAGCAGGTCGGGATACCCGACAATACCGGAAAGGACATTGTTCAGATCATGGGCCACGCCACCGGCCAGAAGCCCCAAGGCCTCCATTTTCTGCGAACGAGCCAGTTTTTCCTCCAGCAGCCGCTTCTCCCGCTCCGCCTCCTTGCGTTCGGTGATATCCTGGATCACCCCGATGGTTTTTTCAGCACCCCCTGCGGCATTACGAACCACCTCGGCCTTGCCGTACAGAACAACGGTTCTTCTGTCAACGAGGCGATGAATGAGCAACTCCCGATCAAATTCGCGGTTATTGCGCATACAATCTTCGAACTCCAGACGAAATTCTTCGAAGTTCGGAATAATTTGCGCCAGGATGGAGAGCGGGAATACCGAGGTCGAGGTATCGACGCCCAGGATTCGCAAAGCCTCCTCCGATCCCCAGACCATACCCGTAGTGAAATCATATTCCAGGTTACCGACACGGGCGAGGGCCTGCGCCTGGATCATTCGCTGCTCACTCTGTAAAAGAGCCCGGTTGAGGTCGCCAAGGGTAGCGGACAGCTCGGAAAGTTTGGCTTTCTCCACCTTCAGCTTGTTACGTTCATCCTCCAGGTTGGCCTGGAACTGTTCGCGAACCAATTCGTAGAGAAAAGTCCACACCGAAACAAGAAGAAAGGCCATGCAGAAACGCAGCTTGAATTCCGGCGCATAGACATGCACCGGTATGTTTACCGGCAGGGGCTGATAGAGAAGGGCGATAATAAAGAGAAAGAGGAGTACCGTCGAGAGACTTCCTTCCTTTTTCCCAAGGGAATAAAAAGCGATCGGCGGATAGCTGAAGATCCACAGCAGTTTATTGCCCTGCACCCCGCCTTTAACCACCAGATAGACAAACAGACAACCGATAATGACTGCATTTATCCGGAAAATATTGCGGGAACTTGCCATCGTTTTAAAACCGATCAGGATCATACATAACCACACGCCGGTAGCCAGATCGGCAAAACCCTCAATCCAGTTATTATGGAAGAGATGGGAGAAGGAAAACGGAAAAATGATCAAGATGCCGGGAAGAGTCAGAATAGAAAAAATCCTCCGCTTCCTGATTTCTTCAACGTCGAGATCGGGACGATTGACGAGACGATCGAGGATACTCAAGCATCTTCCGGTGGGTAAATGAAGCTGATCGAGATTTTTTTCATCACCTTTTGTTTCTGGGGACGGCGAAGCGGACGGTACTGCGGACGATAAGTCTTGTGCAAAATTGGTATCGGATCGTTTGGGGGGCATGGCTCATACAAATGAAAAAAATAAGGGCATATCTAGCAGCTCATCCACCGATTGCCAGGATTCAAAAAGCTGCCTCGCGGTGCAGGTAGCTACTGTCAAAAAATTTCGCTGTACCTTGGCCCTTTGGTATTTACAGCTCTCAAATTGTCATAATCCCCCTTCATTATCCTATGCCAGTTTGCATAATCGATGCAAGGACAAACCACTCCAGTCCCTTGCTCCCCCGGAGTTGATATTTTTCGGCAGTTGCCGATCTTATGGATGAACAGCTGTCTGATCAACTTCACCGCTCTTCAAAGAGCAGACCGTCAGCACAGTTTTGCGCCTAAAGGAACATCCGCATCCGGCACACAGAGGGTGACTGCCCCGTCCGCATTATGGAAACCGGTGACCAGACATTCCGACATGACCGGGCCGATCTGTTTTCTCGGGAAATTAATAACCCCAACGACAAGCCTGCCGATCAACTGTTCGGGAGAATACAACTCTGTTATCTGCACACTCGATTTTTTTATGCCAAACTCCTTGCCGAAATCCACCCGCAGGATATAGGCTGGTTTTCGTGCCTCCTTAAAGACCTCCGCCGCCACAATTTTGCCGACTCGCAACTCGATCTTGGTAAAATCCTGCCAGGTAATCGTTTCCATTTCCTTCATCAATTCACCTTTGTCGTTTTAGTATGTTTATTACAGCCGGAGGAAAGACTCATTCTACCGCCGGCTGCTGCAATAATAATGACCATGCCCAATAGCTCCAACGGCGTAGAGATACTGTTTCATGCACTATTTTTCTTTACAATGGGTCAGAAATCAAAAACGTGGTCAAATATACCCGAAAATCAGTTCCGGCCGTCAAGAATCTTTTAAAGCAATTTCTTTGCAAAATTGCGCCAGCCTATTATGCCCACATCCGGTGATATTTCGATAAATGGGGCAGCGGTTATCATAGGGCAATGGTATTTTCCCTACAACATCTGAATAAACTCCAGAGCATTTCTTCCTACCTTTTCCCGTAGACTCCACAACTCAGCTATTTAGCGGGCAAGGCGGACAGCATCTACAACAGCAACAGTTTCAAAATGGTCAGGCACGACATTTATAATTGGGGAAAATTCCCCAAATGTGGGTAATTCTCATTTGGGAATGGGAATTTTTCCCATTAAATTTTTCATAGTCCTACACCGAAAGCCTCTGATTCCCATCGCCAGTAAATCAAATAACATATTATTATAATAACTTATTATGGCATGTCTCCTAACGGAACAGGGAAAATATAAATTTGGTATATTTTTTGCTAATTTGCTACAAGAACATGTGTAACAAATGGAGTCATTGACAGATAATGGCTTTTGTGACCTATGTTTCAGAGGAATTCTATCCCTCTCGCTCCGGTATCTGACAATGTTCGAGTTATACAGGAGAAAAAACCGGGTCTGCATCAAGCATACACATCACAGGAGGAGGATAACCATGGATAAGAAATTTATATCGTTGTGGACTCTAGTACTTTTGCTGCTGGTCGGTCTGGTGACGTCAGGACAAGCCCAATTGGGGGCCGTCGGACCCATTAATCCGGACAACGGCTTTCCGTTTTTTTACCAGGATGCCGGCCTGCCGGGCACCGTGCCGGGGGGAGCAAGAGACCCCATACTACTGTCACTGTGTCTGAAGAACAACGGCCTGTGCCTGCTGCCGGGCGACGTCAACACGCCAACCCCCGGAGTAGCCTTCCCGGACAACTACGGGGGAACATTCCCCGACGAAGCTTTCTATTGGACCGGTGACGCTGAAGTAGTAACTACAGGCGGCGGTTCCGGTTTGCTGATCATGGCCCTGGAAGCTGCTTTCGCCAACGGACCTGTAGTGGCCGGTGACCAGGTCGTTTTTGGCCGCATCCGGTTCCGGATCGATAATCTCGTTGCCGGGGAAAGCTACACCATCACCACTCCTTTTGGTGAATTCACTCAGGTGGCAGATGCTGTTGCGGTGAGGAGCATCAACTTCACCGAGGATATCGGTCTCGTGCAGGGCGATTTCACGGTGGTCCTCAACGCCAAAGTTGGCCCCTTCCTGACTCCTACCGGCTTTGACCCGCTTAATCCAACCATCCAGGATGCCGAGGGGGTCTTTTATATTGCCGATGCCGCCACGCCAACCACTGTGACTGGCAGTGTGACCCCTGTCACCGCTGATTTCGGTACCGCCAACACCCCCGGCTTTGCCAATTTCTTCCGCATCGTCGGTCCCGGCGTCGGTACCGGCTCCCCGGATAGCTGTGCCAACAATCCCGCGGGCCCGGACGACTGTGTCGAAACAAATCAGTTTATTATTTCCGGTCAGCTCGCCGGTAATTTCGGTGCCAGTCCGGACAGAACGACCTACACCCGAAATACCGCAGACAACGGCAGGGTTGATGTCTTCGCTTCGTCGATTGCCGGTATGAACATCACTGCCTCGATCCCGGGAAGAAGCATCCAACTCTTCGAAGAACCTGCCGGTTCAGGCCACTATTTCGGAAGATTCCCATTCAACACAACAACCAGACCTTTACCGGGAAACCGCATTATCACGCTGACGAATCTTACCGATACCCCGATCACCACGGTGACCAATCAGCTGGTTGACGCAGTGACCGTCCAGCAGGCGACTTTCAACACCACAGGACTGGTTCCCGGAGGAACCGGTACACTGACGGTTCGGGCGAACAGCTCCGACAACAGCACCACCAGTCCGGTGACCCTAACGGTTTTCAGTGCTGACGGCACGGAACTGGGCACTCTTGCCGACAATGTTGCAGGCGACTTTACGACTTTTCCGACAGACAGGGTTACCGTAACCTCCTCTGCAGGCGGTACGGCCAGCCAGGACGTTGTCGTCATTGGTCCGAATGTAAGAGCGCCGTAACCATATCCCGGAGATGTCTCAATCATGGCTGCATCTCCGGTCCCGCTGTATCTCTCCGCCCGGCAACTCGCCGGGCGCGATTCCCTCAATTACCGCTCCCCTCCCCCGGCCGAACCGCGATACTGCCGTGTGCGGTGTCCACAACCGGATGAAGGCGTCTCACGGGTTTCGCCGTGACACCTGTTTCGTTACTTCATAATTTCCACGATCTCATTCAAATAGTCATATTGCTCGTTGATGCGTGCAAGAGCTTGTTCAGACATCTTTAATGTCCTGGAATATTCGGCAAAATCATTGGCCTCACTTTTTGAAATATTCCTGTCCAGGGTGGAAATCATAATAAAATCGTTATCTTTACGTGTAAAATAACTGCAACGCAAACAATTGCAGTCTTCACCGATATATTTGGCGATCTTAATCCATTCTTTTCCACCAAAGTGTGCCGACTCCAGGTAGTAATAATTCATGTTGGAAGCAATTTCAGGCAGACTGTAATAGTAATCGAGAGTGGTCGAGTGGGGAATTCTCAAGAATTCAATCATCAGCGGTCGTGGATCACCACCGTAAAAGGTGATTGCTCTGTCGGCGTTTCTCGTCTGGATATCGGCTATATCCTTTTTGAAATGCAGTGAGAGCGATGGTGAGTCACAGGTCAGGGAATCACCATCAATGCGTAGCCCGGAACCAACCGGCGCACATGAAACTAAGCAAAGCAGAAAAAAAAGCAGTATACCTCTATGGACGTTCATCACTGACAGCTCCTGGCAATAAAATGCATAAATCAGCAACTCCCCTGCTACGTATGGGTAATCGCAGGAGAAACACCTGTCAATGGTTTTTCCCCATTTCGACACCCGGATGACTCAATCCTTGCTTAAAGTATGTAATACTAAAAGATAAACGGATGAACCATTCTGCTTCGTATCCGTGAAATGTCGACAGCGCTCTTTTTGATACCATCAACCCGATCCTAAGACTGCTTTCAGGGTATGACGACAAAATATTGATGGACTACCGGCAATAGTGATCCCCCCAAGAATGGGAAGGGACGCCTCGACAAGGAGACCGATATTGGACCTTGGTGGAACGCTACTTCAGTGCTTCGGCCACCAATTGCAAAAGATGGACCGCCCGCACCTTCAGTCCGGCGTGGTTGATGATATCCTGCAACTGCATAATACAGCCTGGACAGGCGCTGGCTATCAATTCCGCCCCGCTTTCCCGCAGGCCCGGTACCTTCCTGGCGCCTATTGCCTTACTGTCTTCATAATGGGAAACGGAAAAAGTACCACCCAGCCCGCAGCAGGAAGCAGCACCTTCCATTTCAATGAAATCGACATTGGGAAGAGATCGCAGCAGTTGCCGAGGTTCGCTGGTTATCCCCTGATTTTTTAGGTGACAGGGATCATGGTAGGTCACTTTCACTCTTACCGGCCATTTTTTTTGCCCGGCCAACTCCTCAAAAAGTCCCGCTTTTTTTAAAAAGACACTGAAGTCAACGACTTTGTCGGTAAAATCAGTATAATCCACCTTCATGGTCCGGTAATACTCGCCGATCCCGCCGTTACAGGAAGCACAGGCGGTAATAATGTGCTGCAGCTCTTTTTCGGCAAAAGCACTGACATTTTGCCCGGCCAGCTGTTCGACCAGCGGGCCGTCACCCGAACTCAGGGCTGGAATACCACAGCATTGCTGCGTTCTCGGCACAAAGACCGAAAAGCCCATGCGCTTTAAGATGGCTATCATCATTTCGCCTATTTCGGGATAGGCATAGGTGATGGAGCAGCCGGCAAAAAAACCGACCGTCGGCTTGTCGGACCTGCCCATGGTGAACTCGGGCACTCGATCAAAAAGATTACGGAAGGGAATTTTCGGCACAGTCCGATCTTTCATCACCGATCTGGGGAAGCGCAGGCGCAGGCCGCTGGTCTCCGGCACCTTTTTGAGCAGCAGCGGGGAGAGCAGAGCCCCACCTTTGCTGACCGACTTCATCAAAGTCGTTGAGCCGAGCAGGGTTGACACCCCCCTGCCAATCCGGGACAGCCCCTGCTTCTCGGAAATCTGCCGGCGGATAGCCCCGACGATTTCCTGGGTCGGCACCTTATTAGGACATTTAGCCATGCAGGAGCCGCACATCAGGCACATGCCGATATCCTGCTGCAATCCCTCTTCCAGGCCAGCCTGACCATCGAGAAGGGCCGCAGCCAGGGCAATCTTTCCCCGGGCGACCGCCCCTTCTTTTTTCTTCACCTGGTAGGTCGGGCAATGGGCCTGGCACGCCCCGCATTTGACACATTCCCGGATAACCTTTTCATAGTCCTGCAGACTCTTGTTGCTGTTTTTGCTCATCTTGTACTTCTTCTCAGGTCGACGTTATCGCCTGCGGCCGGGAATAATTCTCGAGAAAGATCTTACCCGGATTGAGTATGTTGTTTGGATCCAGGGCCGCCTTAATCCTCTGCATGTAGGAAATGGTGGCGATATCCAGCTCCATCTGCATATATTTGGCCTTGGAGGTGCCGATGCCATGTTCTCCGGAAATTGCCCCACGAAGTCTGACCGCAGCCCCGAAAATCTCATCCATTACCCGGTCGATTTTTTCTGCCATCCCTTCTTCCCTCAGATCAACCATGACATTGACATGGATATTACCATCCCCGGCATGACCGAAATTGATGATGGGGACGTTGAAATTTGCGGCAATTTTCTCCAAGGCACGAATCATAGCCGGCACCTTGGATCGGGGCACAACGATATCTTCATTGAATTTGTCAGGGTTTACCTTACGCAGACTGGGGCTGACAATTCGCCGCACCTGCCAGATCTCCTCCGATTCCTCTTCGGTTGCCGCAATTTTTGTGTGCAGGATGCCATATGGCTTGATTACATCCAGGATCCTGGTCATCTGTCGGTCAAGCACCTCCGCATCGCCGTCCACCTCGATGATCAGGATAGCCTGACAGCTTTCGGGCAGGGCAATGGGGCTTGCACCCCGGATGCAGTTGATGGTTGCCGCATCCATGAACTCCAGGGTGGTGGGAATTATCTTGGCCCCAATAATCGCCGAAACCGATTGTGCCGCCCCGTCGATGGTATCAAACTGGACCAGCAGAGTTTTTTTTGCCTCTGGTTTGGGAAGCAGCTTGAGGATGATTCTAGTGGCGATGCCGAGCGTGCCTTCCGACCCGACAAAGAGCTTGGTCATATCATAGCCAACTACATTTTTGAGGGTCCTGCCTCCGGTTCTGATAATATCCCCGGTGGGGGTAACCACCTCAAGCCCCAGCACATAGTCTTTAGTCACCCCGTATTTCACACAGCGCGGACCACCGGCACATTCCGCCACATTGCCGCCCAGGGTACTGAAATCTTTTGAAGCCGGATCAGGCGGATAAAAAAGCCCCAGTTTCTCCACCTGGCGCTGCAGGTCAGCAGTCACCACCCCCGGTTCCACCTCGGCGATAAGATTTTCGCTATCGATTTCAATAATCCTGTCCATTTTCGTCAACACCAGAACAATTCCGCCGCGCACGGGCAGACTTCCCCCGGTAAAACCACTGCCGGCCCCGCGGGGCAAAACCGGAATCTTCCGGTAGTTGGCCAGTTTCACCACCCGGCTCACCTGCTCTGTCGTCCCGGCATAGACCACCACATCAGGCAGATGGCGTCCCTGAGTCGCATCATAGGAATGGGTAATTTTGTCGGTAACCGCAGTTGATACGTTTTCCTTGCCGACGATGTCTCTTAGCTCTTGAATAACCCGGTCATCCATAAAATATTTTCCCGCGATAGCAAATAATCATTGTTTTTCAGCAACCTTTGACACAATAACTATTGTTATGCAAATTAAAAGTCACAACTCGCCGGCGCTTTTTATGCCTTGTAACTGCGACAGGCGTGGCGCAAACGCGGCGCGACAGGAGCTGCAATCTTCCGGCTGCTGGCGAAATAGTAGTATCTGGCGCCAGAGATGATCTATCTACTTGTTAGTTCAGTATAATTTGACAGAATTTAATAAATTGCCTAGAATCAAGGAGGTAGTACCTTAAATTTTTCGACGTGGCTTAATGTCGATCGTTGCACACCAACGTCTCCGAACGATTACGATTTGCAAGCAAACAGAAAAAACAGTTTATATATCAATTAATTCAGACACATTCGCTGCAACACCATGTCGAGACCATTCGTGGCAGACGAGTGGAACGGCTGTGATAAAGAGAGACTATGGTTCCTTTCCTTTTCAGATCCCAGAGGATTGAGCATGACCTGAATATGCAGGTCGGGCTGCAGGACATCCATACAGGCGAGCCTCTCCCGGGTATGACAAGCACCACCGTCGTCAATTTCTCTCCTCAAGGGGCCTGCCTTATCCTGCCGAATCTGATTGTCAACGGCCGGCATCTCTTCTATGCCACTCTTAACAAAGATCGTTATAACCTGCTCCTGCATTTTGAAGATCGAAATGGAATCGAGGGTGAGTGTACCATCGCCGCCCAACCTATCTGGATGGACACATGCCAACACCTGAGCAAACCAGCTTTTAAAATAGGCATCCGTTTCCTACACAATCAAAAGAAACTCTTTGATCTCTTTAAATAGAGACCTCAATCCCAAATACGGGCATGTGCTTTTGCTCGCTATTATTATCAAACGTTGTTTCCGGTGTTGTCAGGAAACATTGCCAAAAGACGCTTTGATGCTTAATAGATAAGGGATCCAGATAATCGGGACATCCGTTTGACTCTTTTGGGGATAGCGACTTATGAAACAACCAGGCCCTGCCTGCCGGTTCTTCGGCTGGTTATCATTTTGCTGCTGTTTACTGCTCTTTGCAGCACCACTTTTTGGCGCCCAGTATGATGAAGAAATGTCCACCGAGGAATATCTCTTTGTCAAAGGGATCGTGAAATCTGTCTCTGTGGATGACCAAACACTGACCCTCAAGCAGAACAAAGGTCCCGCAATTTCCTTCTTCCTTGACGAAGACACTCTTCTTGAAGGTTTCTACCATCTCTCGGATCTGAAACCCCGCCAGAAGATCAAGGTCTGGTATCTACCTAAGGAGCCAAAGAACAAAGCTTTGAAAATCCTCAAGCCACTTGAGCTGGGGTGCTGAATCCAAAAGGAAATAGACATGACAAAGATACTGCTCATCTTGACGTCGATCCTCCTCCTGGCGACCGTCTCCTCCGCCGATTCACAGGACACTACATTTAGCAATGACAAAGCACTTCAGGGATTAAAAGAAACCAAGGCGTTTTTTGACGTAACTGTCGGTAATCCGAAGCTGCTTCTCGTTCGCTTGAAACTTGTTGAGAAAACCCACAGCCAGCTGGTCACCGCAGGAGTCTCCCCCGCATTTATTATCGGAGTACGCGGCAAAGCGAGCAGATTCTTCACCAAAGGTACGGGCTATGTTCTGGAAAGCGATCTTCCGGAAAAAGCACAGATCGCAGCCCAGGTCAAAAAGCTCAAGGCCTTAAACATTGGTATAGAACAATGCAGCATCGCTGCCGGCTTCGAGGATATAGACCTGTCCGATTTCCTCCCCGAGGTAGAGCTGGTCGCCAACGGCTATGTTTCGATGATCGGCTACCATTCCAAGGGCTACGGTTTGGTGCCCATGGACTGATAGGATATTTTGGGGCCTTATGGACTGTTAGACTTTTTGCATCTGCAGATACAACACCAACCCGAGAAGCGTCAGGGCAATGCCAGCCCATCCTGTAAAACCCGGGAGCGCCCCGCCAAGCAGAAGAGCTTCACCCGCCAGAGAAAAAATCACCTCCATTGATTGAGTGCAATCCACGGCAGCCAGCTCAGACGGGCTCTTGGCCATATGACGTGCGCCGAGAAACAGGCTGGTCGCTGCGACCCCGGAAAAAAGGGCAACCAGCAGCGTCTTCACCAGCTGTCCTTCACTCGGCAATGGCGGAGAAATAAAGAGCAGCAGCATGGTCCAGAAGGGCAGCGACCCAAGGGTCAGCAGCAGGACACGGCAGATGGCATCATCCATCACCGGGTGGTCAATAGTGGGCAGCAAACGGCGAAGAAGAGGAACAGGTTTTTTTTCGGTAGCGATCCTTGCCTCCCACACCATCTGGTTGCCGAGGGGATAAGCAAAGGCCGCTCCCAGCACTGGCAGAGCACCGAGCAGGACATCCTGTAGCGGGACGGTGGTTGCCTGCTCGATATTGATCAGCAGCACCCCGGCAAAGACGACAAGAGTCAGCAGCAGGGCGCGTGCAGAAACCCGGCGGCCAAACAGCAACAGGACAAGGGGCGTAGCCAGGATGGTCATCTGCCAGGTTGCCGCCACCACCCAGCTGGGTGCGTAGGAGGCGCTGAAGCTGATCAGGGCATAAAAGATCCCGAATCCCACGCTGCCGGCAACGGTCCAGAACAGCCAATATTTACAGAAAAGTCTAATCGCCTGAATTCCCAGGGCGATACGTCCTGATACCGCCAGCCAGAGGCACAAAAGACCCAGCATCCAGCCGTAGCGCAGTGAAGCCGTCCACAGCCAATGGCCGCCTTCAAGACTCATGGCCCGGTTCAGCACAAAGGTCGAGCTGAAAAACAGTGCGGCGAGTATGCCGGTGAGTACCAGTCGTAGCATGGCAAAGGACCTCAGGCCATCAGCAGGTACACCCCAAAGACGGCCATAACTGCGCCGCCCATGGCCCGAAGGGAGACATGCTCTTTATGGAGGGAGATGGAAAAGGGAATGATACAAATGGGGATAAGTGAAAAGAACGTCGAGGCCACTCCCGTTGGCAGATAATGCAGGGTCAGTAGCGACAGCGAAACCCCGACAAACGGTCCGATAGCTGCGCCGACAGCGGTACAGGCCACAGCTTTTCTGTGCAACAGTGCGGTCTTGACCTCCTGGCCAAACATGGCCAGAAAACCGAAGACAACTCCATGGCAGGTCACTCTCCTCATTGTCAATTTTACCGGAATTGCCCCGGCTTCTCTGGACGCTGCAGCGAAAAACTGTACGCTGCAAGTCCAGCACAACACCGTGCCAAGCGCAATCATCTCTCCGAAAAACGGCATAAGTGTCCTCTTGTTGAAATACGTTGGGGACGATATTTAGCACCTTACTCCAGAAAGTCTATCAAAACTAACAAAAAACTCGGAAACTCGTTTAACATTGCTTACTTAAAGGTACCTCCAAGGTACTTGTACCCCTCAAGGGGGCACTGAACAAAATCCCCCTCTTGGGGGGTGTTAGAGAGATCCGCGAGAAAATACAAGGACTCTCTCAACCGGCAAAGAATCTCCACTATGAAAATGATGGTGCCGGATATACAATACAAGGCGGCCGGATGTATTGAAAAATCTTGCCTGAGATGATAAAAAAGGCTAGGATAATCGACCGGATGAATGCGTATTCCGTCGTTGTTCATATGGCAGAATCGATAAACGGCAATAGATGGATTGAGACACTAAAAGGGGAATCATGGGCCTGACTGTACTTGTTGTTCTACTGATATTGATTGCGTTCGTCGTCTTCTATGTCATGGGGATTTATAACCGGCTGGTAAGCCTGAAAAATCGATATCTGAATGCATTTTCCCAGATAGAGGTGCAGCTCAAGCGTCGGTACGATCTCATTCCCAATCTGGTGGAGACCGCCAAGGCGTATATGGCCCATGAGCGGCAAACCCTCGAGGCCGTAATCAGCGCCCGAAACCAGGCGGTCGCAATGCTCAAAGGGGCTGCAGCAGATCCCTCAGGTGGCACCATAGAAAACCTGGCCAGCGCTGAAGGAGTATTGCAGTCGGCTATGGGAAAACTCAGTTTTGTCATGGAGGCCTATCCCGATCTGAAGGCTAACCAGAACATGATGCAGCTTTCCGAAGAACTGTCCAGTACAGAAAACAAAGTGGCCTTT
>Ga0210123_1000030_pt1 | contig 79881 bp, 58 predicted proteins | sample Muzzi_PWB_D2_FD_185535 | JGI IMG/M metagenome (GOLD analysis project Ga0210123, IMG submission 185535) | Wetland microbial communities from San Francisco Bay, California, USA, that impact long-term carbon sequestration - Muzzi_PWB_D2 (SPAdes) | ecosystem: Environmental > Aquatic > Marine >... | reverse complement strand
GCACCTTCGCCGCGCGCTCCGCGAGCGGCGTCTCGCGCCACCGGCGGTACGCCCGATCCGCACACTCGACCCGGCGAGCGAGCTCCTGCTCGTCATGCTCGTCGTACTCGGCGATGAGCTCTTCGGTGGCTGGGTCGATCGATCGCAGGGTCATCAAAGCCTCCTCTCGCAGATGGAACCTTCCAGGCACCGCAATTCAACCACGCAAGGCAGGAGCCTGTCGTCACGCAGAACGAACCGGAGCTCAAGAGAGCCGAACCCATGCAGGGCGGGCGGTGGCGCCCCTCTTTCACCCCCAGGGTGAGAGAGGGGACGAGGGAGAGAGCGGGGACGAAGTCAGCCGCCCCTCTTTCACCCCCAGGGTGAGAGAGGGGACGGGGGAGAGAGCGGGGACGAAGTCAGCCGCCCCTCTTTCACCCCCAGGGTGAGAGAGGGGACGGGGGAGAGAGCGGGGGTCCTAGCCTGGACTATTCATGAGTCACCTACTGCGAGCCGCAATTGCATGCAATCTCAGGGCGTACTCGCTCTTTGCTCCTCAACGGACTGCCGAGTACGCCTGCGTCGCGCATCGCTACGTGCGCCCTGATCTCACACACACTTGCGGCTCTCGCTACGGCGCCTCATGAATAGTCCAGGCTAGAAACTCTTTGACCTGGGACTTCTCCCGAGCGTACAATCGTTGTCCCTCGCGCACGGGGAGATTGTCCTCGTGTGCCCAGCGCGGAGAGGTGCTGGAGTGGTCGAACAGGGCTGCCTGCTAAGCAGTTGTCCGGGGCAACCTGGACCGAGGGTTCGAATCCCTCCCTCTCCGCCAATCATCATTCCCTTGCCACACAGTGCCCGAGAGCCCCTCCGAGGCTCTCCCGATGACCCGGATCGACCGCTCCGAGCGACACCGCGGCCCGTGACGGGGGGTTGGCGCTGCCGTCGGTTCCGGCTATTCTCGGGACCCCTTGCACCCGACCCGACCCACCTGCATCGGACGAGAGACCACCGACATGGCCGAATCTCCCAGCGCGCCCAGCGGCACCGCCCCGTTCGACGATCACGACCGGATCGCCATCGATACCCTCCGCTTCCTGGCGATCGACATGGTCGAGGCGGCCAACTCCGGGCACCCCGGTGCCCCGATGGGCCAGGCGCCCCTGGCCTACGTGCTCTGGTCCCGACTGCTCCGCGTCGACCCGGCCCGGCCCGACTGGCCCAACCGGGACCGCTTCGTCCTCTCCTGCGGCCACGCCTCGGCACTCCTCTACGGCCTGATCCACCTGGCGGGTTACGACCTGCCCCTGGACCAGCTCCGGGCGTTTCGCCAGCTCGGCTCGAAAACGCCAGGCCACCCGGAGGTCCACCTGACTCCGGGCGTCGAGACCACCACCGGCCCCCTGGGCCAGGGGCTCGGCACCGCGGTCGGCATGGCGATCGCCGAGCGCCACCTGGCGGGGCGGTTCAACCGGGAGGGCTTCGACCTCTTCGACCACCGCACCTGGGTGCTCGCCTCGGACGGCGACCTCATGGAAGGCGTGGCCTCGGAGGCGGCCTCGCTCGCCGGCCACCTCGCCCTCGGCAAGCTCAACGTCCTCTACGACGCCAACGAGATCACCATCGACGGCGCCGCCTCCCTCTCCTTCTCGGAGGACGTGGCGCGCCGCTTCGAGGCCTACGGCTGGCACGTCCAGCGGGTCGCCAGCGGCGAGGACCTGCCGGCGATCGAGCGCGCCATGGCCGCCATGGCCGCGGAGACCGGACGGCCCAGCCTGACCCTGGTGCGCACCCACATCGGCTACGGCAGCCCCAACAAGCAGGACACGGCAGGCGCCCACGGTGCCCCGCTGGGGGGTGACGAGGTCGAGGCGACCAAGAAGGCGATGGGATGGCCGGAGGAACCCACCTTCCGGGTGCCGGACGAGGCCCGAGGCGGGTTCGCCGGCTTGAGGGACCGCGGCGCCGCGGCGAGCGCCGACTGGGACGAGCTCCTCGAGCGCTACGCCACCCGCCACCCGGAGCCGGCCGCCGAGCTCCGCCGCCGCCTGGCGGGCGAGCTGCCGGCGGGCTGGCGCGACGCGCTCCCCAGGTTCGAGGCCGGCGACGGCGCGATCGCCACCCGCAAGGCCTCGGGCAAAGTGCTGAACGCCCTCGGGCGCGTGGTGCCGGAGCTTCTCGGCGGCTCGGCCGACCTCACCGGCTCGAACAACACCTGGCTCGACGGCGAGGCCGTCTTCGACGCCGACCACCCCGCCGGCCGCAACTTCCACTTCGGCGTCCGCGAGCACGGCATGGGAGCGGCGCTCAACGGCATGGCGCTCTCCGGCCTCTTGCGCCCCTACGGCGGCACGTTCCTGATCTTCTCGGACTACTTCCGCCCGGCGATCCGCCTGGCGGCGCTCATGGGCCAGCCGGTGGTCTACGTGCTGACCCACGACTCGATCTTCCTCGGCGAGGACGGCCCCACCCACCAGCCGATCTCGCAGCTCGCGTCACTCCGGTCGCTGCCGAACCTGGTCGTGCTGCGACCGGCCGACGCCCGCGAGACCGCCGCCGCCTGGGCGGTCGCGCTGGAGCGACGCGAGGGCCCCACGGCGCTCGCGCTCACCCGCCAGGGCCTGCCGCTCCTCGACGGAACCGCCGAGCGGGCGGCCGACGGCATCGCCCGGGGCGGCTACGTGCTGGCCGACGACGAGGGAGCGCATGGCACAGAGAGTGCGCCCGACGCCATCATCATCGCCACCGGCTCCGAGGTCCAGCTCGCCATCGGCGCCCGGGAAGCGCTGGCCGCCAAAGGGGTGCGCGTGCGCGTGGTGAGCATGCCCTCCTGCGAGCTCTTCGACGCCCAGCCCGCCGCCTACCGGGAGAGCGTGCTGCCGGCATCGGTCACCACCCGTCTCGCGGTCGAAGCGGCGAGCCCGTTCGGCTGGCACCGGTACGTGGGTCCCGGAGGGGCGGTCCAGGGCATCGACGGCTTCGGCGCGTCCGCGCCCTACAAGGAACTGGCCGAAGAGTACGGCTTCACCGTCGCCGCCGTCACCGAACGGCTCGAACGGCTCCTCGCCGGCTGAGCCCGCGCCACGCTGGGTGTAGAGTGAACGAGGCCATGGAACCCCGGGACGATCGAGAGCGCTCGTTCGAAGAGAGAGCGCGCGCGGAGCAGACCGGCCTCGCGCGCGAGCTCTTCGACTTCCTGCGCCAGAACAAGAAATGGTGGCTGACGCCGCTCCTGATCACCCTGGTGCTGGTGAGCGTGCTGCTCCTGGCCGGCGGGGCGGCGGCGCCGTTCATCTACGCTTTGTTCTGATCTCCCCCCAACCCCTCGATCCCCTTCCCACCCTCCGGGGGGAAGGGGACGCCACCACCCGGCCCCTCTTCTCCGAAACACCCTGAGAAGGGACGCCACCACCCGGCCCTTCGCTTCGAGGCGGACGCCGCATCCCGACCCTCGCCCCGGACCTGAAGCTCCCCCTGAAGCGGCCGGACCTGTGCCGGCCGTTGGTGCCCTGGGAGCCGTTCGGCCGGCACAGGTCCGGCCGCTTCACCCCTTCGCCAACCGTTCCCACCCCTCGAACCGCTCCCTACTCCCGAGACCGGTAGGGTCCGGGGTCGGGGCGTTCGGATCGCTGGACAGGCGACACCCACGCCACGCCGGGATGTCCAGGGTCGGACCAGGGGCTCACGGTCGCAGGTGTCAGAGCCCGCGGGCCTTGAAGGTAGCTCGCAGGGCAGCACTGCATGCCCGCGAGGCGATGGCAGGCGGAGCCCCCCGTCCAAAGTCCCACCAGGCGGAGCCGTGCCGGAGACCGTGAGCCCCTGGTCCGACCCGGGTGCTCGAGACCACCTCCGACCCTCGACCGAACGCCCCGACCACGGACCCGGACCCTGGCAGGTATACCCGCCCGTGGAATCCGCCAGCCCCGCCTCAGATCCTCCTCTCCCCCTCAGAACTGCCGGAAGTAACGCTCGGGATCAGTCGACGCCTGCCGCTCCTGCCAGTAGCTCTCCGCCTCCCGGTCGAACCGCCGCGCCATCGGATCACGGCCGAAAAGACGAAGCGCAAGCCCCAACGGCGTCAGCAACCCGTAGTAAACCAACGCCAACACCACATGCGTCACCACCCAGCCCACCGGATACGTCAAATAGCTCCACACCCGGTGAATCGGCCGACGCCAACCGGCGACCGCGTAGTACGCCACCACCAACAAACCACCCACCCCCCACAGCGCCCAGGCCGCCGGCCGAACACCCGTCCGCCACAAAACCACCGTCCCGACCACACCGAAGAAACAGCCCAGAGCCAGCCCGAACCAGGCCAGCTCACGGCGACTCGGCTCCCGGTGCAGATCGATCAACATCGCGCACGCTCCATCAGTCGAGGGCGAACCGGGCCAGGTGCTCCTCGCGGGACGGCGCCACGGCACCCTCCTGCTCCTCCTTGAGCAGCACGCAATCTTCCAGCACCAGAGCGTCCATGTCGGTCGCCATGAAACAGGTGAACGCTTCCTCCGGCGTACAGACGATCGGCTCGCCGCGCACGTTGAAGCTCGTGTTGATCAGCACGCCACAGCCGGTCTCCGCCTCGAACGCCTCCAGCAGCCGGTGGTAGCGAGGCGAGCGCACCCGGTCGACCGTCTGCACCCGGGCCGACCCGTCCACATGCGTGACCGCGGGGATCTTCGAACGCTGGACCCCGAGCCGTGCGAAGCCCAGAGCCTCCCCCGCGTCGGCAGCGACCTCGACACGCTCGGCCTCTCCGACCGGACCGACCAGCAGCATGTACGGACTCTCGGCCCCCAGCTCGAAGTAGCGCTCGGCGCGCTCCACCAGCACGCTCGGGGCGAACGGCCGGAACGACTCCCGCGCCTTGACCTTCAGATTCATGCGGCGCTGCATCTCCGGCCGCCGCGGATCGCCCAGGATGCTCCGCCCACCGAGCGCACGGGGGCCAAACTCCATCGGCCCGTGGAACCAGCCCACCACCCGCCCTTCGGCGAGGAGCCCGGCCGCCCGGCGGCAGAGCTCCGCCTCGTCCGGGATCTCGGAGAACCGGGCGCCCGCCTCGCCGAGCGACCGGCGCACGCTCTCGGGCGAGAACGCCGGCCCCAGCCGAGACCCGGCCTGGGCGTCCCCGGGCTCCGGCGTGCGCTCGTTGCCGAGGAGCTGGTACCAGGTCAGAAGCGCCGCCCCGAGAGCGCCGCCGGCGTCGCCCGCCGCCGGCTGGATCCACAGCCGCTCGAACGGGCCTTCCCGAAGGATGCGGCCGTTGGCGACACAGTTGAGCGCCACGCCACCGGCCAGGCAGAGGTCCCGGAGACCGGTCGTCTCGTGGACGTGGCGGGCGGCGCGGAGCATCACCTCCTCGGTGACCTCCTGGATCGACCGGGCGAGGTCCATCTCCCGCTGGGTGATCTCGGACTCAGGCTTCCTGGGCGGGCCGTCGAACAGGCGGTCGAACCGCCGCCCCGTCATGGTCAGGCCCTGGCAGTAGTTGAAGTAGGAGAGGTCGAGCCGAAAGGAGCCGTCCGCCTTGAGGTCCATCAGCCGGTCCAGGATGCGCTCCACGTAGCGGGGCTCGCCGTACGGCGCCAAGCCCATCAGCTTGTACTCGCCCGAGTTGACCTTGAACCCGGTGAAGTAGGTGAACGCCGAGTAGAGGAGCCCCAGGCTGTGGGGGAAACGTAGCTCGTGGGAGAGCTCGATCCGGTTGCCGCGGCCGGCGCCGAAGCTGGCGGTGGCCCACTCGCCCACGCCGTCGACCGTGAGCACCGCCGCCTCCTCGAACGGCGACGGGAAGAACGCCGAGGCCGCGTGGGACTCGTGGTGCTCCGGAAAGATGAAGCGCTTCCGGTAGCGGCCGTCCAATCCCCTGCGCATCTCCCGGGGCAGGTGGAGCTTCTCCCGGAGCCAGAGCGGCATCGCCCGGGCGAACGAGGCAAACCCCACCGGCGCAAACGAGAGGTAGGTCTCGAGCAGGCGATCGAACTTGGTGAGCGGCTTGTCGTAGAAGGCGACGTAGTCGAGCTCCTCCGGCTCGAGGCCGGCCCGGTCGAGACAGGCACGGGTCGCGTGGGTGGGGAACCGGTGATCGTGCTTGACGCGGGTGAAGCGCTCCTCCTGGGCCGCCGCCACGACGCGGCCGTCGACGACCAGGGCGGCGGCCGAGTCGTGGTAGTACGCGGAGAGTCCCAGGATCGCCGTCATCGGCCGGGATTGTACAGGGCGGATCGCGCCTCCCGCCTCCGTTGGTAGGATTGCGCCCGCCCGATGACATCCGATCGCCCGCAGCCTCGCCCGGCCCCCAGACCCCGCGGAACCGGCCGCCCCCGCCGGGCGCTCCTCCTGCTGACCGCCGCCCTCTCGACGCTCCTCGCCCTCGGCCTGGCGGAGCTCGGCCTGCGCGCCTGGGAGTGGGCCGCTCCCCGAGCGGGCGGCCCGGTCTACGACTACGGCGACGTGTGGCGCGACGGCGGGCTCGGCCCGGGAGGGTTCCTCGAGGAGGGGTTCTCCGGCCGGGTCCGGGACGGCTACGGCGGCACGGTCCCCTGGGTGAACAACGCCGCCGGCTTCAGGCGCCGGCAGGAGACCACGCCGGAGCGCGCCCCCGGGAGCCTCCGCGTCCTCTCCCTCGGGGACTCGTTCACCGCCGGCTACCGGGTGGGCCAGGAGGAGACCTTCTCCCACCTGCTCGAGAAGCGCCTGGAGGCGACCGGCCGCTGGAGCCGCGTGGAGGTCCTGGCCTCGGTGATCGAGGAGCCGCCCACCGGCCTCCTCTACCTCGCGACCGACGGCCTCCGCTGGAACCCGGACCTGGTGCTCCTGGGTATCACCCTGGGCAACGACCTGGGCCAGACCTTCGTCACCCTCGACCCCAGGGGAGAGCTACGGCTCGAGACGGACCGCACGCCTCCGACGATCGGCCCCAACCCCGAGGCGGACCAGAATGCCCTGGTGGCGGAGCTCCGCACGTGGACTCTTCCCGGAGGGCCAGACGGCTGCTTCGACCCCCGGGCCGCCACGCCTCCCGACTTCGCCGCGCCGCCCGAGCGGACAGGCGGCCTGCGCCTGGTGCGCCTCGTCACCGGGGCGATCGAGGCGCGGCGCCAGCGCCGGGCACCCCAGACGGTCGCCAGCCTCTGGGGGCAGTACACGCCACCGCTCCTGTTCGACAACAACGGCCTCGGCATGTACCTGGACCCGGCCCCGCCCAGGATCCGCACCGCCTACGAGCGCCTGTTCCGGTTGCTCACGGCCTATCGAGACCTGTGCGCTGCCCATGGCGTCAACTTCGCCGTGGCCCTCTTCCCCCAGCGCTTCGAAGTCCAGCCGCGGGACTGGGAGGCGACGGTGCAGGCCTACGGCCTCGACCCCGAGTGCTTCGACCTCCGGGCGCCCGAGCGGCGGATCGGTGCCTTCTGCCGAGAGGCCGGCATCCCCTGCCTCGACCCGACCGACGCGATGACGCGGCGCTTCCTCGACACCGACCGAAGCCTCTACCTCCCCCGCGGCGACATGCACTGGAACGCCCGCGGCCACCAGGCCTTCGCCGACGCGGTCGGCGACGAGCTCGCGACGTCACCCACGGACAACCGTCGGGCACCGTAGGGCGGAACGAGAATCATGCGGAAGGGCGCAGCCACGTCCCGAAGAGCCCGAGGCGAGATCGGGCCCGCGCGCTCAGCAGCGCCCGTTGCGACAGACTTCTTCGGGGCCCTCGAGCTGGATCGTCGAGTGCTCGATGGCGAAGTCGTCGCGCACCACGCGGCGGGCCTCCCGCAGCACCCGGTCGCGGCTCGCGGTCGAGAGCTCGCACACCTTGGCGTGGGCCGAGAGCGACTCGAAACCGCTGGTGATGGTCCAGACGTGGAGATCGTGGATCTCGACCACGCCGTCGATCTCTTCGAGCGCCCGCTGCACCTTGGCGGCGTCGATGTGGGCCGGCGTGGCCTCCATCAGGATGTTGACCGAGTCGCGGAGCAGCGTGCCCGACGACCAGACCACGAGCGCCGCGATGACCACCGAGGCCGCTGGGTCCGCCCAGGTCCAGCCGAAGAGCCAGATGAGCGCCCCCGCGGCGATCGCCTGAACGCTCCCCAGGGTGTCGGAGAGCACGTGGAGCCAGGCGCCCCGGAGATTCAGGGAGTGCTCCTTGCCGCCGTGGAGGACCGCCATCCCCAACAGATTCACCACCAGGCCGCCGACGGCGATCCACATCATGGTCCGGCCGTCGACCGGCTCCGGGCTGCGGAACCGCCCCCACGCCTCGTGGACGATGAGGATCGCCACCGCCACCAGGGCGACGCCGTTGGCCAGCGCCGCCAGGATCTCGGTCCGGTGGTAGCCGAAGGTGCGCTCCGGCGTCCTCGGGCGCCCGGCGATCCAGAGGGCGAAGAGGGCGAGCCCCAGGGACCCGGCGTCCGAGAGCATGTGGCCGGCATCGGCGAGGAGCGCCAGGGAGTTGGTCAACAGGCCGCCGACCAGCTCGGCCACCATGTAGACGACCACGAGCACCAGCGTGATCGACAGGCGCTTCAGGTTCGCCGCGCGGGCGTCGCCGTGATGATGGTGATGGTTGGACATGGCGCGGGCGAAGGATATCGCGAGCGGCACCGTCGCTAGCGGCATCGGCGCTCGGACGGGCTCAGCCCGACTCGGCCGGAGCGCGGGCACGCTCCAGAAGGGCGCTCAACCGGAGGAGATCTCCGTCCGAGACGTGCCCGAGCTGCTCATCGATCCAGTCGGCGAGGGGGCGGTCGATCTCGGCCAGAAGGGCGAGCCCGGCCTCCGAGATCCCCACTTTCACCACGCGCCGGTCCCGCTGGTCCCGGCCCCTGAACGCGAGCCCCTTGGCCTGGAGCCGGTCGAGCAGTCGGGTCACGTCCGGCACCGGTTTCACCATCCGCTCCCCCACCTCGGTGCAGGTCAGCGTCTCGGGCCGCGCCCCGCGGAGGATGCGCAGAGCGTTGTACTGGGTCGGCGTCAGGTCGAACCGGCGGAAGAACCGGGCCTCACCCGCCTCGAGCAGGGCCGCGGTCCGGAGCACGTTGAGCAGGGCCTCCTCGGCCGGCGAGTCGAAGGGCCGGAGCTGGCGGATCTCTTTCTGGAGACGGTCTGGCACGGCGAGAGGCTAGCCTGGACTATTCATGAGGCGCCGTAGCGAGAGCCGCAAGTGTGTGTGAAATCAGGGCGCACACAGCGATGCGCGACGCAGGCGTACTGTACGGTACGTCGAGGAGCAAAGAGCGAGTACGCCCTGAGATTGCATGCAATTGCGGCTCGCAGTAGGTGGCTCATGAATAGTCCAGGCTAGGAAGGTACCGGCGCCCTGTCAACAGGAGCCATCCGTCGGAGCAGCTCCCCCACCCGCTCGACCTCGTTCCGGGAGACCGTGTGGGGACGGCCCGGGTAGCGCTCGAGCTCGACCTCTGCGCCCGCTCCTCGCAGGAGCCTCGCCGTCTCCTCCACCCGGCCCCACGGCACGTGGGGATCTGGATCCCCCGAGCCGAGAAAGACCGGCGTGCCCGCAAGGTTCCCGCCCGGTTCCAGAACCTCTCCCGGCGGCCCGATCAACCCTCCGGTCAGGCCGGCGACGGCACCGTAGCGACGCGGGTGCCGTGCCACCGACTCGAGGACCAGGCAGGCCCCCTGGGAGAAGCCGACCAGCGCCACGCGCTCCGGCTCGACGCCGGCCTGCCCCAGGTCGTCGATCATCCGCTCCAGGAGCGCCAGACCGGACGAGAGCCCCGGTTCGTTGGCCGCGCGCGGGGCGAGGAAGCTCTGGGGATACCAGGTGGTTCCCGCCGCCTGGGGGGCGAGGTAGGCCAGGTCCTTCCGGCCGAGCTCCTCGGCCAGGTTGAGGATCCCTTCGGACGTCGCCCCGCGCCCGTGGACCAGAATCACCGCCCCGGCCGCCTCGGCCAGCGGCGCGCCATGGTGCCGGACCGGTGCCGCGGCATGGGGCCCACCCTGGAGCGCCGGGCCGGCCGTGCTCGCCGCGCCCGTCACGACGCCACCTGCTCGCCTGCCACTCCGGAACCTCCTTCGATCGGCGGCAGCGCGGCCTCGATCTCACCGCGATGGCGCTCGAGCCAGGGTGGCAGCTTGAGGGCGGAGCCGAGCCCTTCGACGGTCTCGTCCGCCGTGAAGCCCGGCGGATCGGTGGCGATCTCGAACAGCACGCCGCCCGGCTCGCGGAAGTAGATGGAGCGGAAGTACTGCCGGTCCTGGACCGGGGTCACCCCGAGGCCGGCATCGAGCAGCTGGTCGCGCCAGGTGAGCTGCTCCTCCTCGGTCGGCACCCTGAACGCCACGTGGTGGACCGTGCCGGCCGCCACGGTGCCGGCGGTGCCGCCGGGGCTCTCGATCAGATCGACCCGGGCGCCCACCGGGCTCGTGCCGCGGAACCGGGACCGGCCGCCCGCCTCGCCATCCGCCGTCAGCCCCAGGCCCTCGACCAGCAGCTCCGCCGTCGGGGTGGCCGATCGGAGGGTGAGGGCGACGGAGTGGAAGCCCCGGATCGAGCGCTCGGGCGGCACCGGCCCGCCCTGCCAGGGCGCCAGCTCTGCGGCCCCGGCGTGGGCCACCAACTCGAGCTTCAAGCCGTCCGGGTCGAGGAAGGTCACCGCCTCCTCGTCGAAGCGCTCCACGGGCTCGTCACGGGGCACGCCGTAGCGCTCCAGCCGCTCCAGCCACCAGCCGAGGGAGCCCTCCGGTACCGAGAAGGCAGTGGCCGTGGCCTGGCCCGTCCCCCGCGCCCCGCGCCGGGCGCCGGGATAGGGGAAGAAGGTCAGGATCGTTCCCGGGGTGCCGTCGCCGTCGCCGTAGTAGAGGTGGTAGGTGCCCGGGTCGTCGAAGTTGACCGTCCGCTTGACCAGCCGCAGGCCGAGGACGTCGGTGTAGAAGTCGAGGTTGGCGCGGGGGTCGCCGGCGATGGCGGTGACGTGGTGGATGCCGGCGGTGGAGACGCGGTCTGCGGGGGTCATGGAGTGCCTCCTGGTCTATGCGGTTTCGATCGTGATGACGATATTTGTTGTCACGATTAAATGAACCGAGGAGGCTGTTCGGCTATTCCGGGGGCCAGGAATGGCCTGGTGCGCCTGGGCGCACCCTACGACCCCAAGACCCGAGTCACCTCGGCCACCAGCAACTCCACATCCTCCGGCCCGGTCTTGTAGCTGGTGACGCACGCCCGGAGGGCCGGCTCCCGCCCGGGCAGGCCCACCGCCGAAAGCCAGACCCGGCCCGCGGCGTTCACCCGACGGGCCACCTTCCCCGCCCCCACCTCACCCCGCTCGATCCGCTCATGGGTGAAACAGACCAACGGCAGGGGCGTCCGGTTGACGATCCGCCAGGGCGCCTCGGCAAGCTTCGCCCTCAGCAGGTCGGCCATCTCCGCCTGGTGGTCGAGCAGGTCTCCATACCCGGATGCCCCCGCTTCGGCCAAAGCCATGAACACCTTGAGGCCGATCGCCCGTCTGGACCACTGGAGCGTCGTGGCGTAGGGGTCGACGGCCCCCGTCTCCGCCGGCGGCATGTAGCCGCTATGGGTCCGGAACGCCCGCGCGAGCGCCGCCGGGTGGCGGGTGAGGATCATCCCCGCCCCCATCGGCACCGAAAGGCCCTTGTGGGCGTCCCAGGTCACGGAATCGGCCCGGGCGATGCCGTCGAGGACCGGTGCCAGGCGTTCCGACAGAAGGAACGAGCCGCCCCAGGCGGCGTCGACGTGGAACCAGAGCCCCTCCCGACGGCAGACCTCGGCCAGCCCGGGCAACGGATCGATGGAGCCTGTCGCGGTGGAGCCCGCCGTCGCCACCACCAGGAAGGGGAGGAGCCCCGCGCTGCGGTCCCGGGCTACCTGCTCTGCCAGCGCACCGGGGTCCATGCGGAAGTCTTCGCGCGTCGCCACCGTCCGCATGGCGTCACGCCCGAGCCCGGCCGCCACCGTCGCCTTCTCGATCGAGTGGTGCCCCTGGTCCGAGACGTAGAGCACCGGCTGGCCATCGAGCCCGCGGACGCCCAACTCGGTGATCTCCGGGAAGTGGTGGGCGAGCACCGCCAGGAGCGCCGTATGGTTCGCCTCCTGGCCGCCAGCCGTGAAGTGACCCGCCGGCTCCGGGCCATCGTCAGTCGGGACCTCGAGCCCCAGCCGCCGGCAGCAGAAGCGGGTCACGTGGCGCTCGATCTCGTTGATCGCCGGCGCGTGGCTCCAGGCCGCGAGCTGAGGGTTGAAGAGCGCCACCAGGGCGTCGGCCGCCACCGCCACCGGCCGCACGCTCGGGTTGAACAGGCCGAAGTAGCGCGGGTGGATGACGTGGACCGACCACCGCCGGAGCATCGACACCACGTCGTCCAGGAGCGCGTCGACCGGCACCGGCCGGGTGAAGTCGTAGCGCTTCTCGAGGTGCCGGCGGACGGCGTCCGGTCGCACGCCGGAGGCGACGCGGAGGTCGCGGACGCCCCGCTCCAGTGCCTCTGCTTCACTCCCCAACCGATCGAACAGGTGCCGGAGGAGCTCCGCCTCCGACTCGGGCCCGGGCTCGCTCTCGCTCATGGGCAAACACTACCTGCTTTGCCCGGCGAACGGAGCCGGCTCAGCTCCCGGCACCCGTCTGCTCGGTCCCCCGAAGCACCAGCCAGCCGCCGAGGGCGGCGATCACCGAAGCGCAGAGGATCGCCAGCTTCGAGCCGTCGAGGAGCGCTCCCGGGCCGAACGCCAGGTTGGCGATGAAGAGCGACATGGTGAAGCCGATGCCGGCGAGCCAGGCGGCGCCGTAAACATGGCGCCAGGTGACGCTCTCCGGAAGCTTCGCCATGCCGGCCTTGACCGCAAACCAGGAGAAGCCCGCGACACCGATCTGCTTGCCGAGGACCAGACCGAGGAAGACCCCTAGACCGGCCGGCGCGACCAGCCCGGACGCTCCGCCGCTCAAGGCCACGCCGGCGTTGGCCAAGGCGAAGACCGGCATGATGAAGAAGCTCACCCAGCCGTGGAGGCCGTGCTCCAGCCGGTGGAGCGGAGACTCGACCTTCTCGCAGGCGTCCTCGAGGGCGATCACGGTGGCCAGGCGGTCGTGGCTCACCATCGGCTGGCCGGTGACGCTCGACTCCAGCCGATCGAGGAGGGCGCGGCCCCGGGCGAGGAAGTCCTCCACCGGAATGCGTGTCCGCACCGGGATGGTCATGGCGAGCAGCACCCCGGCGACCGTCGCGTGGACTCCGGACTTCAACACCGCCACCCAGACCGCGGCCCCCAGGATCACGTAGACCAGGAGGCTCCGCACGCCGAGCCGGTTGGCCAGCGCCAGGGCCACCAGCAGGACCGCCGCCGTCCCCAGCGCCACCAGCGAGAGCTTCTCGGTGTAGAAGATCGCGATCACCAGCACCGCCCCCAGGTCGTCGACGATGGCCAGCGCCGTCAGGAAGACCTTGAGCGCCGTCGGCACCTTGGAGCCCAGAAGCGCGGCGATGCCGAGGACGAAGGCGATATCGGTCGCCATCGGGATACCCCAGCCGGCGGAAGCCTCGCCACCAGCGTTGATCAGAGCGTAGATCCCCGCCGGCACGACCATGCCGCCGACTGCCGCCGCGATCGGCAGGGCCGCCTTGCCGGGCGACGCCAGCTCGCCCACCAGGAGCTCGCGCTTGATCTCGAGACCGACGACGAAGAAGAAGACCGCCATCAGCCCGTCGTTGATCCAGAGGATGAGCGGCTTGGCGAGCTCGAAGCCCGCCGCGCCCACGCGGACCTCGGTCTGCCAGAGGGCGAAGTAGGCCTCGCTCCAGGGGGAGTTGGCCCACACCAGGGCGAGCGCAGCCGCCGCCAGCAGCAGAATGCCACCCGAGGCTTCGAGGGCGGTGAACTCCTCGAACGGCGCCAGCACCCGGTCGATCGGACGCCGCGGAGCGGTGGGGGTGGTCGTATCGCGTGTTCGGTCGGTGGCCATGGTTCGGTCTCCTTCCCGAGGGTCGAGCGGATGGGATGGTTCGCGTGGATCGGCGTGGCCGGGGCACCGCGCGCACCCCTAGCGTAACGCCATCCGCGGCGCGAACCTCCAGGTACGCGAACCGGGTCGGAGGGTTTCACGACGCTCCGGTGCCAGTCGGAGGAGCTTCCCGTCCGGCCAGCCCGGACGACCGACCGCCGGCCGACCCATCCGGGTGGTGCGCCGGTCAGGACGACGGGACAGACTACCTTCGCACTCTTCCCAACACTGCTCAGGAGGTAGCGCCATGAGCGAGCCCGAGCTTCCCCGGGAATCGGCCGAAGGCCCGTCCCGCTGGCCCCTTACCCTCGGCGCAATCGGCATCGTGGTGGGGATCATTATGATCCTCGACCAGGTGGACGACCTGCTCCTTCCCCTGTTCTGGAACACGGAGGAGTGGCGCCAACTGGTCGGCCGAGATCTGGCGGACTTCCTCGTGCGGTCCCTCCCATCGCGGTCCTGGATGGTCACCACCAGCCTGGTCAAGATGGCGCTGGGGGCTCTCCTGATGGCCGGCTCGGTCTCGCTTCGCCGCCGCCGACGCCTCGGCGTGACCCTCTGCCGGAGCTGGGCCGGCCTCGCCATCGCTTGGCTGGTCGTGGAGATGACCTGAGCGATCGTCTGGCTCTCGCGGCACGCCGAGGAGATTCCGGGGCTCCCCGCGGAGGGCTGGCAGGGCACCGCCACCTGCGGCGTCTTCTTCGCCATCGCCCTGCTCCTCGCCTGGCCCGTGGTCCTCCTCGTGTGGCTGGCCAGGCCGGACGTACGCCAAGAGACGGCCGGCTGGCCGCCCTGAGGCCGCCGGCCGGCCGATCGACACCAACCTGATTCGGTGCCCCTCTTGACAGGGTTGTGCCATCTTGACAAAGTTGTACCATTGTACTAGTCTTCTGGTACATTGATACGGCAAGGAACCGACCAGGACCCGATCAGGACAAATCCCGTGAAACTCCAACTCGACACCAAGAGCGGCGTTCCCTACTACCGCCAGATCATCGAGCAGGTGAAGGTCGCCGTCGCTCATGGCCGCCTGGCGCCCGGCGAGCAACTGCCGACCGTGCGCCGGCTGGCCGTAGACCTGTCGATCAATCCCAATACCGTGGTCCGCGCCTACCGCCAGCTCGAGATCGAAGGCGTGCTCGAAACCCAGCAAGGTTCCGGCACCTTCGTCGGCCACCAGCGCCCCGAGATCGACGAGCTGGAGCGCCACCGACTGCTGGACCAGATCATCACCGAGCTGCTGGCCCGAGCCTCGTCCTACGGCTTCACCCAGGACGACATCCTCGAAGGGCTTGTCCAACGCAAGGAGGCATCGTCATGATCGCCAAGAGACTCTCCACCCTCGGAGCGCTCGACCGCTTCGCCACCACCTCCCGTGCCGATCTCCGCTTCGCGCCGCTCAACGGGCTCATCCTGGTGGGCCTGTTCGTCGCCGGGTTGGCGGTGCACCTCGCTCTCCACGAGTACAGCATCGCGGCCGTGACGCTGGCCCTGGGCTCGGCCCTGGTGCTGGCGGTCTCGCTGAGCGTCTTCCAGGTCTGGGAGGCGGTTCTCGTCCTGGGAACCGGCGACTGCCTGCTGATCTACCTCACCATGCGCCCGGAGAGCGAGGTCCTGCTGACGACGACGGTAGTCGCGCTCCTCGCCTCCACCTGCATCCAGATCGCCTACCAGTGGGAGCGGGCCGTGCTGCTGCGCTTCGGCAAGTTCCGCGCGCTCCGAGCGCCGGGGCTCTTCCTCCTGCTGCCGATCGTCGACAAGGTGGCCCAGTTCGTCGACCAGCGCATCCGGGTCAGCGACTTCAGCGCCGAGACCACCCTGACCGCCGACACCGTGCCGGTCAACGTGGACGCCATCGCCTTCTGGATGGTCTGGGATGCGGAGAAAGCGGTGCTCGAGGTGGAGGCCTTCCAGGACGCCGTCGTGCTCTCGGCCCAGACGGCGCTCAGAAACGCCATCGGCAAGCACGACCTGGCCGAGCTGCTCTCCGAGCGCGACCGGCTGGGCAGTGAGATCCAGGCGGTGCTCGACGAGAAGACCAACGCCTGGGGCATCACCACCCAGGCCGTCGAGATCCGCGACATCATCATCCCCAAGGGGCTCGAGGACGCCATGAGCCGCCAGGCCCAGGCCGAGCGCGAGCGCCAGAGCCGCATCATCCTCGGCACCGCCGAGACCGAGATCGCGGAGAAGTTCGCCCGCGCCTCGGAGCACTACAGGGACAACCCGGTGGCGCTCCACCTCCGGGCCATGAACATGGTCTATGAGGGCTTGAGGAAGAAGGGCTCGATGATCATCGTGCCGTCGTCGGCGGTCGAAACCATGGGCCTGGGCGCCCTGGGCGGCTTGACCGCCTTCGGCCAGGGGGCTGGGGCGGCGCTCCCGGGACTGGGGACGACGGAGAACGAGCAGGCCGAGGACGACGATCGAGCCGAGAGCGAGCAGCAGAAGGAGGACCAGCCGAACCGCAAGGGCTCCGCCTGAAACGAACGGTCGGTGACGGCCGCCCGCCGACGAAGCGCGAGGCGGCCGGCGTCTCCCGGGCGGCAGCCTACACCGCCGCAACACCGGCCACCCCGCGGCAGAAGGTCAGATGGCCGGCTGGCTCGGGCAGTAGCAGGAGTAGTTCGAGCAGAACCCCTGCCCACAGGTGCAAGGGTTGGGCGACGAGCAGTCGCTGTTCGATTTGCAGTAGGCGCCCGTCCCGCTACAGCTCGGTCCGCTGCAATAGGTGCGATGGCCGTCGCACTCGACCCAGCCGTAACCGTCCGAGCCCTCCGAGCAGGTCCCGAAGTCGGTCGAGCACGAGATCGTCGCGGGCGGCGGGTACGCGCAATTCCTCGAGACGGTGCACCCGATCGGAATCGGATCTGGCGGCTTGGAGGTCACCGGAACCGCATCCGGGGAATCCCCGGTTCCGGCGCCCTCGTCGATCGCCGTCTGACCGGCGTCGTCGGCGAGCACCGGAGCGGTCAAAAGAGCCGGAGCGATCACGAGCCCGAACACCGTGACCACGACGAGCAAAACGAACCAGCGGGTTGCTCTCATACCTTCCTCCATCGCTAAAAGCGTTCCGCCAGGGGAGAGGGCGAACCGACCCAGTACTTTCGAGTACCTCTAAGAACGGAGGTGCAGGAGGATGAAAGAACTGGGACGGCAAACAGCCCTCCGTCCCTGGGCCGATCCCCACCCCCACCCTGACAGCCCCCCGTTGAGTCAGCTCAGGCCCGGTTCTCGCCTTCGTAGATGAACGGGCTCCGGCGTGGAGCCCACACGGTGAGTCTCGGGCATTGGCGGCGAGACACCAGGAGAACACGTAGAGCTAGAACCGGAAAGGAACACCCCAGACGATGCTCAAGTCCATAGTGCACCCACGCCGATTCCCCCGGATGGCCGTCTCTTTGACACTCGTCATAGCGATCTGCCTGCTGACTGCCCCGTATCCCCTGGGGGCCGAGCTGCCCTGCCCGGACTACGAGCTCCAGACGTCGACGGTCAACACAGAGAGGGGGATCTTCTTATACAAGAGGAATCCCCAGGCTGGCGAAACGGAAGCCCATTACATTCTCGAAATCGATCTGACTCGCACCGATGTCGTCCCGCTCGTCGGACCGGTCCGGCGGGAGAATCCATGTTGCCCTCTCGAACAGCAGGACTGTCAGCCCTCACCGGATTGTCCGTTCCTGGGCTCGTTTGGCGGATCTAACCCGGAGTTCTGGTCGCAGGCAATCGAGGACTTCCGCCTTCAAGAGGGCGCCATTCCCTCAGCAATCGTAAACGGCAACTTCTTCGGCCAATGGGGACCCAGCTATTCCTATGGGCAGTTTGCGTTCCCTCTGGAGGTCGGCGATGACCTGATCGCCGAGGGTTACGCTGATCCGAGCGGCCCGAGAGGGGAGGCACCGACTCCGGATCATCGGGTCCTCTGCCTAGACAACGAGCACCATACGGTTCAGATCCTCCCTTACTATCGAATTGACCAGATAGACCCCCCAGCATGTGCCGGTCTCGATTCGTTCGAGATGGTCGGCTTTTCGACGGCCATCTTCAAGAGCGACGGCGGTCGCACTGTACTCGGAGTCTCAAGCCAACACGAGGGCGGTCCGATCGACACACTCCTGGTCTATTCGACGAAGAGTAATTCGGTCACGGCATCTGACCGGGAACTCAGGAGGTGTGGGGCCTCGGAAACGATGCAGTTGGACGGTGGCGGCAGCTCCCAGCTGCGCGTGTTCGAGCAGGACCTCGTGGACTCCACACGCCCGGTGCCCAATGCCTTCGGCTTTCAACCCCGTGCGGCCCTTTTTTCGGATGTGCCCGACAACGACTGGTTCGCTCCCTTTGTGGGCCGTGCCCACGAACAGGGGATCTTTGAGGGCTTCGCGGACAACACATTTCGCGGAGCTCAGAAGACTACACGAGCCGAAGCGCTCAAGGTCGCCTACGTGAGTGCGCAGGAGCCCGTCGAACCGCTCCTTGAGCCTCCAGGCTTCGAAGACGTTCATCCCGAAGATTGGTTCTATGGCTACGTCGCCGATGCAAAAGCGAAGGGATTCGTCAATGGACGCCAGTGCGGCACAAACGCGGAGACCTGTTTCTTCCCGAATGAGCCCGTCACCAGAGCCGAAGCATTGAAGATCCTCTCGGCGCTCTACGGGATCGACTCCGAGAACTACACCGACTTCGTGAACGTGCCCGATTCGGAGATCCCCCCCTTTCCGGACGTCTCCAAGGGTGATTGGTTCTACCCCTACGTCCACTGGATGGCGCACGCCGTACTCACTGCTGAGTCACTACCCCCGGAGACCGAGAGGGGGGAGCCTCTCGTCAGCGGCTACCCTAGCGGTATGTTCGAGCCCGCGAGGCTGGTCAACCGCGCCGAGCTCGCGAAGATCAGCATCGGCCTCCAGCAGTACTTCAGCTCCGGCTCCTCTCCGAGCCCGACTCCGCGGAGGGCCGTGGTGCAGCGCCTGCTGCCGAAAGCAACCGCTCCCCCCTCCTGGATCGGCCGGAGCTACGAGCAAATCATCGACCGCGCGGACCCCAACGCCCCGACACCCCTCGAGCTCGCCGGCGGCAACCAGCAGATCGTCACCGCTCCGATCGAGCTGTCCGGGGACAGCGTCGATGCCGACGGCGACGAGCTCTCCTACTTCTGGACCGCGGACGGCGGCACGTTCACGACCAGCGACCCCAACCGCTTCTCGCGGGTGACCTGGTGGCCGCCCGCGGTCGCGAGCGACACGACGTTCACGATCCGGGTCGTGCGCGGCGACGGACGTGGGCTCGTGGGGCGAGGAACGCTCCAGATGACGGTACCGGGGACGGCCAACGCCGGGGCGTCGGGGAGCTTCACCAGCCCCAGCGGCACCCAGACCGGGCCGGTCTCCGTGACCGCCTCGGCCTCCGACCCCGACGGCCTCCAACGGGTCAGCGTGACCTTCGTGCCGGCAGGCACCCCGCTGGTGCTCTGTGGCGCCGGCGGCCCGGCCGCGTGCGTTGGCACCAGCGGCTCCTTCAGCGCACCGGACGTCGACCCCACGGCCTACGGCGCGGTCGCCGGACCGGTCACCCTGTCGCTCACCGTCGAGGACAGCACCGGCGCCTCGGAGGTCGTCGCCACCCGGAGCTTCACCTACGACCCGCCCACCCCCGGATCGGGCTTCACGCTCACGGTGATCAAGGAGGGGGACGGCGACGGCACGGTGTCCGGGGGCGGGATCGACTGCCCGCCCGGCTGCACGAGCGACAGCGTGGTGATCCCCGAGGGCACGGCGGTGACCCTGACGGGCTCGGGAGACCAGTTCATCGGGTTCAACGGAGAGACCTGCTTCGGCACCGCTCCCTGTGACTTCGGCATGTACCGCGACCGGGAGATCCACGCGGCCTTCGCCCTCCCCGAGTCGTTCGGAGTGGCCTACACGACGCCCGCGAGCGGAGATACCGGCATCGGACGGAGCACCTACCCGGAGATCTTCTTCAACCGGGAGGTCTTCGCCGGCCCCGCCCTCGCCGCGATCGCGTTCGAGCAATGCGACGGCACCCCGGTCCCGTTCAACCCGGTGGTGCGCTCCGCCGAGCGGCGGCTCACACTGGTCCGGGACACCTCCTTGGCCTACGGAGGGTGCTACGTCGTCAACATTCCGGTGGGGGCGGTCGAGGACGCAGAGGGAACCTCCCTCTCCGCGCCCTACAGCTTCACCTTCAGGGCCGAGACCGAAGACCAGCCCAAGATGTACCTCTCGGCCTACCCGACCCAGGTGATCGAAGGCTCGAAGACCAAGGTCAGCATCTGGTTCGAGACACCGTCCGACGAGGCGCGGACGATCATGCTGACCTCGGGCCCGGCAGGGCAGCTCCTTCACCCGAGCAGTGTGATCCTGGAGGCAGGTGACGTCCTCTACGAGCTCGACGTCGACACCGTCATCAACCACGGCTCGCTCGCCGACTTCACCGAGACCCTCCAGGCATCGGAGGCGACGGCCGGCACCGTAAGCATCCAGATCACCGTCCGGAACCTCACGCCCCAGTCGGGCTCCTCTCTCATCTGGCAAACCTCGTCGATCATCGCCGAAGAGGACGGGGATGGAGTGTTCGAAGCTGGAGAGTTCGCCGACATCCGATTCTACGTCGCGAACACGGGAAGCTCGGACATCTCCAACGTGGCCCTCGATTTCAGGGTCGTCGACACCTACAAGCTGTTCATCCTGGGCGGGAAACCGTACCACTGCGACATCGGCTACCTGGCCCGGGGCAAGGGCGCGTCCTGCACCGAAACGATCAAGGCGGATGTGGAGCTGCCCTCCGGCACCTACTGGATCGAGGTCACTGGCTCGTCGAGCCAGGGAGGCTTCCTCGACTTTGCGCGCGTCCGCGTGGTGAACAACGCTCCGCCCGACTTCTACTCGAGCCTCAGAAGCATCACGTCGGCCGACCTGCAACCCGGGACGGTGATCAATCTCGTCTACACGGCCCGCAATGTCGATGACGGGTTCAGCCTCGAGCTACCCCGGTTCGAGGTGGTCATCGAGATCGACGGCCAGGAGCAGTTGCTCTACGACACGTACGCGGACGCGCGGGGCGATTTCCTCGGCTCCCAGAGCTTCCGACTCCCGATCGTCGTGCCGCCGGTTCCCGGCGCCCACCCGATCCGGGTACGGATCAATCCTGATGGACCGGACCACATCCCCGAGGCCACCACCGCCAACAACGAAGCCGAGGTGATCCTCTACGTCGCCTCACCCAACCGGCCTCCCGTCCTGGACCCCGTTCCGGAGCGCCTGCTGGTTGACGTCGGCGAGACGCTCGACTTCACGGTCACCGCGAGCGACGCCGACGGCGACCCACTCACCTACAGCCTGGGGCCGGGTGCGCCGGCCGGGCTCTCCATCTCCGCAACCACGGGAAGCCTTACCTGGACACCGGCCTGCGGGCAGGGCCCGCAGAGCTACAACGACATCCAGGTGATCGTCGAAGACCCGGCCGGCGCATCCGATTCCGCTTCGTTCTCCATCGACGTGGGGCTCAAGGCCGATCTGGCCGTCACCAAGACCGCATCGTCCACCCTGGCGACCCCGGGCGAAGTCATCGGCTTCACGATCACGGTCACCAACCAGGGCCCGAGCTGCGTCACGGCGGCCACGGTCTCCGACGTCTTCTCTCCGGAGCTCGCCGACGTGACCTGGAGCTGCGCCGCCTCGGCAGACTCGAGCTGCACGATCTCGGGAAGCGGCGACATCGGAGACAGCGCGGTCGACCTTCTGGCGAGCGGCACCGCCACCTACCAGGTCACCGCGCGGATCGACGACACCGCGAGCGGCCAGATCACCAACCAGGCCACGGTCGCCGGCCCCGCCGGAGCGCCCGACCCCGTCTCCACCAACAACACGGCGACGGTGAGCATCACCCTGAGAGAGCTCGACTTCGGCGATGCCGCCGACTCCTCGGTGGATCCGGGGTTCTCATACCCCGTCACGCTCACGGCGAACGGTGCGCGCCACGGCGTCGACCCCGCCCTGAGGCTGGGCGATGGGATCGACGGCGAGGCGGACGGGCAGAGCACACTGACGGCGAACGGCGACGACCTCCTCGGAGCCGACGACGAAGACGGTGTGGTCTTCGAGTCCGATCTCGTGCCCTGTGCCACCACGCAGCTCACGGTCTCCGCATCGGCGGCCGGCCTGCTGAGCGGCTGGATCGACTTCGATCGCGACGGCACCTGGGACCAGGTGAGCGAGGCGGTGGTCACCGATCAGATGCTCGCCCCGGGCGCGAACCCCGTCATGGTGACCACACCCTGCGGCGCGAGCGTCGGAGCGACCTATGCCCGCTTCCGCCTGAGCAGCGCGGGGGGCCTCGGCCCGGCGGGGCTGGCGCTCGACGGCGAGGTCGAGGACGAGTACGTGGTGATCTCGCCGGCTCTCCATACGCTGACGGTGGAGATCACCGGAGCTGGGAGCGGCGAAGTCCTGATCCTCCCGGGCGGCACCACCTGCGGCAGCTCCTGCACCGAGACCTTCCCCGAGAGCACCGAAGTCTCACTCACCGCCAACGCCACGGCCGGCTCCTCCTTCACCGGCTGGAGCGGAGCCGGATGCACGGGAACCGACTCTTGCCTCCTGACCCTGGACGGGGACAGAACCGTGACCGCGCCGTTCGAGATCTCGGAGCCCTGCTACGCGCTCGCCCTGAGCAAGGTCGGCCAGGGGAGCGATCCGGTGCCTTCGCCGGGAAGCTCGACGGGCTGCGACCCCGGCTTCTACCATGCCGGGGAGATCATCGAGCTCACCGCGGAACCGAGCGCGGGCTGGGTCGTCACCGGCTGGACCGGAACCGACAACGACGCCAGCACCGCCACCCTGAACACGGTCACCCAACCGGCGGCCGATCACGCGGCGTCGGTCCTCTACTCCGAATCCACCGTCCCCTCGATCCTCCTGGTCGACGACGACGACAACGACCCGGACGTCCTCGCCTACTACACCGCGGCGCTCGACGCCCTGGGCGAGAGCTACGACGTGTGGGACACCGACAACAGCGACATCGAGCCGGAGGCGGAGGTGCTGCAGCTCTACTCCAAGGTCCTCTGGTTCACCGGCGCCGCCTTCCGTGGCTTCGCCGGCCCCGGGCCGGCGGGGGAATCCGCCCTCGCCAGCTTCCTCGACGCCGGCGGCTGTCTCGTCGTGAGCAGCCAGGACTACATGACCGATCGGGGGATCACGGACTTCATGACCGACTACCTCGGGGTGAGCTCCGGGATCAACGACGCCAAGCACACCGAGGTCACCGGCACCGGCCCCTTCTTCGGCGGCACGTCCTCGACTGCCCTCGGCCCCTATCCGTTGGTGTTCTCTCCCGAGGGTCCGCTCGACAACTTCAGCGACCTGCTGACGCCGGCGAGCGGTGCCGCGGTCGCCTTCCAGGGAGATGGCGGCGAGGCCGCCGTCGAGACGACCGGTGCCACCTACCGCTCCCTCTTCCTCGGCTTCCCGTTCGAAGCCCTCCCCTCGCTGGACACACGAACGCGGGTGCTGAAGAGCGTCCTCGACTTCTGCCACATGGAGTGCTCGGCCCCGTTCCAGGTCCACCTATCGAACGACCTGGTGACGGACGCCCGCGTGGTGAACGCCTGCGACCGCATCGTCGCGGACCAGGGGTACGCCGTCCTCCCGGGCGGCGACCTGACGCTGAGGGCCCCCGGAACCGTAGTCTTCGGTGACGGGTTCGAGGTTCAGGAAGGAGGAACGCTCCGCGTGGTCATCGAGAGGCCGTAGAGCGTCTTGCGGCTGTGCCGGCCTCGGGGCGGGGCTCGATGGGCTCGCTCCGAGGCCGGAAGCTTCCCTGAGCCGCCGTCGACGACCCTTGCCATCCAGGTCATGGATGGCCTGGTTCCGTCGGCGAGGCGCACCCCGGGAGAAAAGCCCGAGCACGCCGAGTTCGCCAGGAGCCTGTCCCGCCTCATGCTCAGAATCGCAAGAGCCCAGCCCTTCCGGCCATCCAGGAGAGAGTGCCGTGCGCATCCTTCAGCCCATGCCTTTTTGTATAATCGCTAGCACCGAAACAAAGGGGCGCCGAGCCAGGTTCGCATCGGTCCGGTACCGAGCACGAGATCGGACTTGGGTGCCGTCCGCGACGGAGCTGCGACAAAAGGGCAGGCATGGAAACCACAAAGGGAGCGGTTACAGCCGCACTCGAGCGATGGGCCAATGGAGACCCCGACGGCTTCGAGCACGTCATGGACCTGGTTCTGGACGAGCTGCGGCGCGGTGCACACTTCTACTTTCACCGGGAGAACGTCGGCCATACCCTCCAGCCAACCGCACTCGTGAACGAGGTCTGCTTGCGGCTCATGAACCGTCGCAAGGTGCAGTGGGACAACCGGAAGCAGTTCTTCGCGTTCGCCGGCCAACTGATGCGCCGCATTCTGATCGACCACGCCAGAGCTCGGAAGACCGCCAAGCGCGGCGGTGGGATCGACATGTGCTCGCTTTCCGGCGCATCGGAACGCGAGTTGGAGATCGCGATCGATCCAGAGACCCTCATCTCCCTCCATGACGCCCTGACCGGCCTCGAAGCGTTTGACCCACAAGCTGCGCGAGTCGTCGAGTTGCGGTACTTCACCGGGCTCAGCGCCGAGGAGACGGCCAGGGCCCTCGACATCTCTCGAGCCACGGTCACTCGAGATTGGACACTCGCCAGAAACTACCTGGCGCGCGAGCTGGGAGCCCGCACGCCGGCCGCCCTGACCTGCGCCTGATTCTCCGACGACTCAATCCGCAACCGCTTCCCACCTCTGGGGGGTGAAGGACCCGCGCGGAACACGGGGAAGCCTGGGGAGCCAACAAACGATGAAGCCCGAGCTGTGGAATCGAATCAAGCGGATCCTCCCGGAGGTGCGCGAGCTGCCGCCAGAGGCCAGAGCCACCCATCTGGACGAGGCCTGCGAAGGCGACCCCGAGCTGCGCCGGGAGATCGAGACGCTCCTGGCGGCCGACCAAGGGACGCTCGCCTTCATGGACCGGCCTCCCATCAAGCTCCTCGGAGAGGACGAGACGGGCGCCGGCGAAGACAGCCAGGTCGGCACCTACCGGATCCTCGGTCAGCTCGGCCAGGGAGGGATGGGCATCGTCTACCTGGCCACCAAGGTCGGAGACGAGTCCGAGCGCAACGTGGCGCTCAAGGTCTTGCAGTTGAGCCAGACGAGCGAAGAGGGCGAGCAGCGTTTTCTCCGGGAGATGAAGATCCTGGCGAAGCTGGATCATCCGAATATCGCCAGGATCGAGGAAGGCGGCCGGACCGAGGACGGCAGGCTCTACTACCTGATGGAGCATGTCGAAGGTCAGGCCATCGATGACTATTGTCGGGAGCGCAGGCTCTCCCTCGAGGAGCGGCTTCGACTCTTCCAGCGGGTCGCTGCCGCGGTGCAGTACGCCCACACGAAGCTCGTTATCCACCGCGACATCAAACCGAGCAACGTCCTGGTGACCGCCGCTGGAGAGCCCAAGCTGCTCGACTTCGGCGTGGCCAAGCCGCTGAAGGGTGCCGGAGTCGACACCGCCGTTCTGACCGGCGGCAACCAGAGGCCCTTCACCCCCGACTACGCCAGCCCGGAGCAGATCTCCGGCGAAGACATCCACATCGCCAGCGACGTCTACTCCTTGGGCCTCCTGCTCTACGAGCTCCTCGCTGGTGATCGGCCGTACCGTCTCGAGGCACTGGCCGAACACGAGATTCGGCGCACGGTATGCGACGAAACGCCCCCACCTCCCAGCGCTGCGGTCACCCGGACAAGGGATACCACCGAGGCCGGCTCGGAGCCACAGGCGACCGACTCCACCACCGCGAGCTTCCGCAGACGGCTCCAGGGCGATCTCGACACGATCGTTCTGATGGCGCTTCGGAGGGACCCCGGGCGACGCTATAGCTCCGTGGATCAACTCTCGGACGATCTCCAACGCTACCTGGACCAAGAGCCAGTTCTGGCCCGGCGGAGCTCGACGACCTACCGGTTGGGCAAGTTCTTCCGTCGCAACCGGCGGGGCCTCGCAGCGATCGGCGCCGCCTTCCTGCTGCTTCTCGCATTCACTGTAAGCACCACGTTTCAAGAGCGGCGGACGGCTCGGGAGAGAGACAAGTACCAGTTCGTCAGCGAGTTCCTACTCCATCTGTTCGAGGTGGCAAATCCTCGAACGGGACCGGATGAGGCTGTGACGGCAAGAGAGCTGCTGGACGACGGCAGGGCCCTGCTTCAGGAGCGCACTCGCGGACAGCCGCTACTCCGCGCCGAGCTCCAGGTCAAGATTGCCGAGGCGTATCACGCTCTCGGGCACTTTCAACCGGCTAGAGAGCTTCTCTCTCGTGCTCTGACCTCGAGAGAGCGGGAGCTTGGCCGCCATAGTCTCGAAGTCGCGGAAGTGCTCGATGGCCTCGCCGTCATCTCGACCGAGCAGGGCGACCTCGATGAAGCCGAGCGTCTGTTCCAGGAGGCACAGAAGACGATACGGCAGATCGCCGGAGATCGGCACCCGCTCCTCGGGGACTCGCTCCATAACTACAGCAGCTTGCTGATGTACAGGCGGGACCTGGCCGGGGCCAGGGATGTTTTGGAGGAAGCCCTCAAGATTCGGCAAGCCGCTTGGGGTGAGACCAGTGCTCCGGCGGCAGAGAGTCTCAGTCAGCTCGGGACCTTGCTCAAGGCCTTGGAATCGTTCGACGAGGCGGAGGCCACTCTCCGTCGTGCCCTCGAGATTCGTCTCCATCTGTTCGGGGAGAACCACCCGGATACCGCGACGACACTGCACAACCTCGGCTGGTTCCTCGATGGGCTCGGACGGGACGCGGAAGCGGAAGACCTGTACAGAAGAGCCATCTCCGCGCGCAGGAAGCGACTTGGGGCCGGCCATCCTTCCGTCGCAGACAGTCTGTACAATCTCTCGACTCTTCTCGACCGGACTGGAAGATCCTCAGAAGCGGATTCAGCGTCTGAGGAAGCGACCGCGATCTGGAGATCTGCCCTCGGTGCCGATCATCCACGGGTTGCCTACGGTCTCACCAACCGAGCGGTCGCTCTGCGTCGAATCGGTCGCCTCGAGGCGGCGGAGGCCCTCTTCCGCGAGGCCTTGGATCTCCGTCTGCGAGCATACGGCCCCGACCACCACCTGACTTCCGTCAGCCGCAACAATCTGGCTTTCGTCCTCCAGGACCAAGAGGAGTATGACGAAGCGATGAGCCTGTACTCTCAGATCCTTGCTTCGCGCCGGGAACAACTCGGGGATCACCACACGTCTACAGCCAACACGATCAGCAACATCGGAACGCTCCAGGAGGACATGGGCCACTACGAAGAGGCGTTGGAGAGCTACACCGCAGCTCTCGCGATCCGTCGAGAGATACTGGGCCCTGATCATGTGGAGACCATTTCGTCTCAAGCCCATCTCGCTTCCGCGCTGCTGGCGTTGGGCCGCCTGCAAGAGGCGACCGACCTTGCTGAAGTCACACTCGCAGAGCTGACCGCGAGCCGCGCCGCACGACCGAAGGCCGTCGCCCTGACCAAGAGCGTTCTTGGGGGTTGTCGTGCACAGTCCGGTGAGCTCTCCGCGGCTGCGAAGTTGCTCGAGGCTGCGGTCACAGAACTGGCTGAAGCGGACGGGCCGAGATCACGGAACACACGGCAAGCGAGAGCTCGGCAAGAAAGCCTGCCGACCGTTCGCTGAGATCGCTTCTCGCACTCGGCCTGACGGTGAGGCTTGAGAGCCGCCTTGAGGCTAGGCTTGAGAAGTACCCGGCATCGCTTCAGGCTGGAGCGACCATGAGCCCGAGCACTGTGACCGCGACGAGCAAGACGAACCAGCGGGCTGCCGTCATCGCGTCCTTCATGTCCGGAGCGCCAGAGGAGACGGGCGAACCGACCCAACGACTTCGAGAGTCTCTAGAACCGGTGGTGCGGACGAGTGATCGAAGCGTAGCGTTGGCGGGCCCGGCGCCTGCCAGGCGGCGACGCCTCGGCCGACCCTACCGGGCGACCCGAACGTTGAGGGCGAACTCACCGACCCTGCGACCCTCGTAGCGGAGGCGCACCAGGTTCTCGGCTCCGCCGCTGGTTTCGACGGTCTGCACATCTCCGCCGACGAGGATGACCCGGTCCGGCGCCCGGTTCTCGACCCGGAGCGGCACCGGCTCCCGGGTGCCGTGTACCCGGAGCGTAGCGACACCCCGCTGTCCGCGCCGCACCGTCCGCGGCGCCAAGGACATCTCGAGGGCGATGCTCTCGGCGGTCACCGGCGCGGCCTCGTGCCCATCGACAGACGCGACGATCTCCACCGGTCCCGGAGCCAGACCGCCCGGGACCTGGACCGTCCAGCCGCCCAGGCCGTCGCACGCGAGCACTCGCGCCTCCCGGCCGCCGAGCAGGACCTTGGTCTCGGCGACGGGAGAGCAGGTCAGACCCGGGCCCTCGATCCGAAAGTCACTCCACCAGACGAATCGTGGCCCGCTGTCGATCCGCGGCCGGCGGCCTCGGGACACCCCCGGCCCGGGAGCGCCCTCCGGCGTGACCGGTTCCAGCACGTCGTCCGCCCCTGCCGAGCGAAGGGGCCCGACCGGCGGCGGGTCCGCTTCCGGGGAGACCGGCAGCACGTAGAAGCGGCCGGCGTCGTCGGTGACGGAGATCTGAGAGCCGCTCTCGATCGCCACTCCGGGAACCGGCTCGCCGTCAGGGTCGACAACCGAGCCGAAGGTGATCTCGCCCACGGAAACGACATCGGGATAGGAGAGCCTGGAACCGGCCTTCACCTCGGACATCGTCGGAGCGGCTTCATCCGGGGGGGTCGCTTCGCCGGCGAGCTCACACTCGCCCTGGTCGACGCTCCGGAACCAGTCGAGGCGGAGCTCGACCGCGGTGCCCAGCCGCTCGCCGACGTCCACCGTATCCGTGTTGACGAGCTCCGACGCCCAGCCGGAGGTCTCGACCAGCGAGGTCGGCCCATACGCGAAAAAGACGGGGTCGTCGATCCGGCCGACGAGGTCCGGCCCGGCGCCGATCACGACGTCGATGAGACTGTCCAGGAGCCAGTCGAGCGCCGCCTGCTTGGCGCCAGCGAGTTGCTCGAGCGTCAGATCGCTCAGACCGATGCCAGCCGCCAGCTCGTCCAGCTTGCCTCGGGCCGGCTCCGAGAGCTTCCGAAGCCGCTCATCCACCTCTCCGTACGCTTGGTCGCGGGTCCGGCTCAGGGCAACACCGACGGCGGCGCCCGCGATCGCCGTGGCGTCCTCGCCGATCACGGACGCGATCTCCTCCCTCACCGCCGCGTCCAGGCCCGCCAGCCACGTGTCGATCCCGGTCCAGCCGGCGAGCGTCGAGACGATCGTGGCCGCGATCTCGTCCTGCGTGCCCAGGGCGAAGCTCGCTCCCTGTTCGAGAAGCTTGCGGACGGCGGCCATCGTCTCGCTGTCGGAGTCGTCCTCCCAGATCTCCATCTGCACGCGGAAGGGGTGGACCCCGTGGCACTGGAGGTGCTCGAAGAGGATGAGGCCCTTGCAGAACGGGTAACGGCCACCCTCCTCCGATGGATCGAGGCAGGAGGACTTGCGGCTACTGACACCGGTACGCAAGAAGGGGGGAACTTCCGGTCCGGGATGGAGCACCGCGTCGACGTCGAGTGGTTTGCTGGTCCCCCAGCTCTCGTCGGCGTGCATCTCCTTGAACAGGAACTCCCCTGTCGGCCCCCGGAAGAGCCCCTCGTACTCGTCGAAGGGCAAGACGGTGCAGAGACGCACCTGGACCAGCAACGGCCGCGGGGCCTCCATCGGGCCGACGTGGGCACGGAGTCCGCCGGTGGACGAGAGGCAGAGGGCGAGGGCCAGCAGAACGCCTCGGACCCTCACGGCGCCGCCGCTCCGAGCCCCGCGGCGATCTTCCGGTCCAACCGCCTGGCGATCTCGAGCAGCGCCTCGGCATCGGGCACTTCGTCCGGAGCCAGGCGGTCTGCGGGCTCCGCGTTGCCGTCGAAAGCGGAGCCGACTACCAGCGCAACGACGGACCCGCGGCGAAACAGGATTGCGATCGCCGTGCCTTCCCCGCCGGCGCTCTGGCGCTGCCGGAGGGTCGCCGCCACGCCCAGGCCGTCGAGGGGCTCCGCCCCCTCACCGGCGAGACCCTCGTAGAACGGTGCCGCCACCTCTGCGCTCGCGAGAGCATAGAGACTCGAGCCGACGACCACCACGGCGTGGGGCCGGAGCTCCTTGCGGAAGAGATCTCCGGCGGTCTCCGAAGCGGCGACGCTCGCCGGGACCGACGGAGAGAAGCGGGAGTCCAGCTCGAACCCGGGAGGGAGATCCTCGGGAGCGAGACGCATGAGCTCAAGCGGAGCCGTGGCCACCCCGCTCGCGAGAACAGCCGTTACGAGCAGGAGAAGGACAGCCAACGACGCGACGTTGGCCCTGTGGGACATGGCACCACTATACCGGGTCGGCCCACCTGTCCACGTCTACCGCCCCGCAACCCGTCGAGCTCGGCGCAGCTCTTGCGATCGAGATTGCCCGGGCTGGGGGCATGAGCTAGCAGCCCGTGGTGAGTCTGGTCGCCGTCAAGCCCAAGCGGAGGGAGCAGACAGCTCGTAGCGCCTTGCCGGGCGCCTGCCCGAAGGCGGGCGCGGTAGTCTGGAGGACGACCCATGGCATCGAGCCACCAGCCCTGCACCATCCGACCGGCACGGCCGGAGGAAGCGGAGCGCCTGAGCCGACTGGCCCTGCGCTCGAAGGCGCACTGGGGCTACTCGCCCGAGTTCCTGGACGCGTGTGCCGGGGAGCTCTCCTGCTCCCCTCGACAGATCGCGAGCCCCAGGTTTCGCTTTGCGGTCGCCGAGGCCGAGACCGCCGTCGTGGGCTTCTACGCTCTCGAGCTACTCTCGAACGACGAGCTCGAGCTCGACGCCCTGTTCGTCGAGCCGAGCCACATCGGCTCCGGCATCGGTCGCACGCTCATGGACCACGCCAAGAGGACAGCCTCGGAGCTGGGTGCGGACCGCCTCGTCATCGTGAGCGACCCGCACGCGGACGCCTTCTACCGGGCGGCCGGCGGCGTCCGGACCGGACGGCGAGAATCGGGCAGCGTGCCGGGCCGCTTCCTGCCGGTCTTCACGGTTCGGCTCCGAGGAGACGTGGACGGCCCGGCCGCTGGGCCCTCGGTCGCCGGTCCACCGGTCGATCTCTCCCGCGGCACTCCCGGCACCTACATGCTCCTGATCGAGCTCGCCGAGCGTTTGGTGGTCGAGGTGGGCCGGGCCGGGCGGATGGATTTCGAGCCCGGGCTCTACGCCTATGTGGGAAGCGCCCTCGGGCCGGGCGGGCTCACCGCCCGTCTGCGGCGCCATGCCTCCCGGCCGGCGCGCAAGCACTGGCACGTCGACCACCTCCTCGGCCTCTCCGATCGGGCGAGGCTCGCGGGCGTCCTGGTGATCGAGGGCGACGAGCGCCGCGAGTGCGCCTGGGCGGCCTGGGTGGAGGGGGCAGCCCTCGCCACTGTCGACGGCTTCGGCGCCTCGGACTGCCGCTGCCAGGGGCACCTCTTCCACATCAGCCAGGCCCCGGGCCCCGCGGCACGAAACCGGTTCGCCGAGCAAGCGTGGCGCGATCTGGGCGCCCGGCCCGTTCCGGTCGAACGGCTCACCGCATGAAGACCGGCCATCCGGCACCCTCGCTGAGGAAGCCGACCCTCCCCGTTCGTCTCTCTCGATAGAGCCCACGACACACAGACGCCGCCGGGGCGCGGCATGGGCTCCCGCGGCGCCACTTCCCGAGAGGAGACGCATCATGGCCACCGAGATCACCAACTACCACATCCTGTTCTACGGCAGCCCCGAGGGCTATCAAACCAACCGGGCGCAGATCGCCCTCTACGGCTCGGACAACAAGACCAGGGCCTTCCTCCGCTTCAACGACCCGGGCATGGCGTTCGAGGACGACTACGAGAGCGGCGGCATCATCCGCATGCACCTGCCCTCGGCGATGTTCGAGAACGTCCTGGACGTGCTGAGGAACGAGAAGCCGGTCTACATCTACTTCGCCCAGAACCGCGGCTTCCTGTCCACCTCGAAGGAGCCGGTGGGCGAGGGCGAGTAGAGCTCACCGTCGGCGCGGCGAAGGAGCCGGCCGGGCGCGGTGTTCGACGACCCCCGCGGGGACCTGGTCCCTAGCCACCGCCCGTCAGCTCCGGCGGAAGCTCGGCCCGGGCCCCCTTCTTCCCCTCGAGCAGGTTGGTGTACAGCCGCCGGGTCGGATAGGCCAGGTCGATTCCGTCCTCGTCGGCGAAGGCGGTGAGGACCGCCTCCCAGATCCGCTCCGCGAGCCCGCGGCGCTCGCGCACAGGGCAGATGAAGCGCATGGTGAGGAGAACCCCGCTGTCCTCCACGCTGGTGTAGACCGTGGGCGTGAGCCGCCGGTAGAAGATCAGGAACTTCCGCGACGCACGGTGCACCGCGGCCTTCGCCTCGTCCACCACGCTTTCCGCGTGCTCCTCCACCACCCCGTGGAGGATCTCCTTGGCCCGCCGCCAGTCGCTTTCGAATGTGACCAGAACCGGAATCTCGTGCCAGATGTAGGGAAACTCGGCCGTGTAGTTGGCCAGGGCTTCCGAGAAAACCTTGGAGTTGGGGACGTGGATCACCCGTCCGGTGCTCTGGTCCGCCTGCACCCAACCACCGATCTCGAGCAGCGTGAACTGGAATAGACGGATGTCCACCACGTCGCCCTGGTGCTCGCCGACCTGGATTCGGTCGCCGACCGTGAACGGTTGACGCAAGATGATGAAGGCCCACCCCGCGGTGTTCGCGACCAGGTCACGCAACGCGATGGCGAGGCCGGCCGAAAGCAGGCCGAGGAAGGTCCCGATGTTGCGGACCGCCTCGAGCCAGATCTGGCCCAGCAGGAGCAGGCCGAGGATGAACCCCAGGTACCCGGAGCTCTTGGACCACTGGTACCGGGCGCGAGGGTCCTCGATCCTGCGGTTCGCCACCCGGAGCACCAAGCGCCGAACGAGCCAGAGGACGGCGATCGCCAGGGCGCTCAGCAGGAGCTTGACCTGGACCCCGGGACCGATCCCGACAAAGGATTCGACCATCTCCGTCAGCCGGCTCGCGGCCTCGGCCGCCCTTGGGGCCTGCGCGCTCATCGACTCATGATATCCGCGCCGGTGGCGTGGAGCTTCGGCCGGAGGTGCGGTGCCCGGCGGCCTGGACGGGCGATGGCTCTACGCCTGGTACCCCTGCCCGGGCTGGCAGGCGGAGAGCGCTCCTTTCTGGGCCATCGTGACCATCGTCGCATGCGCCGCGGCCGTCGTCGCCTACCCGGCCCACGTCTGGCTGATCCGCCGCGAGCTGGAGGAACGAGCCGCACAGCTCCTCACGTGCCGATCACCTCCGTCGCTTCAGCTCTTCGAGCTGCGGCTCGACGAAGGCACAGGCGTCGCCGACGGTTCTGACCTGGGCGACCTGCTCGAGATCCTTCCCTTTCATGCCGAGCTTTCTGGCCAGGGCGACGACCAGGTCGACCTGGAAGTCGAGGAGCGGTCCCTTCACCGCCTCGTCAGCATCCCATGGCGGCGGCTTGCGCGGCGTGATCTTCGGGTAGTCCGTCCGCAGCGGCCCGGTGAGCACCGCGCCGACGTCGCTCGCCATCGCCTCGCGGTCGAGGAGGGTCGTCCCGGGGCGGAAGCGATGGAGCGCCGTGGCGATGGCGGAGGTGTGGTCGAACGGCGTGTGGCAGACGGTGCCCTCGGGGATCAACGGCGAGATCAGCACCGCCGGCACCCGCACGCCGAGGCGCTTGAAGTCGAAGCCGCTGCCGCCGGGTCGGGTGACGGGGATCACCACTCCGTCCGGTGAGACCGTCTGTGGCGGCGGCACGTGGTCGAAGGTGCCGCCGTGCTCGTCGAAGATCACGATCAAGAGTGTCTTGTCGCGGTTCGGGGCGTCGTCGCCGAAGAGCGCCTCGTAGACCTGGTAGAGCAGCCAGTCACCCCGCAGGGCGTTGGAAGCGCCGTAGAGCGTGGGCTCGGCCGGCGGGTGATAGTCGTTCTCCGGGCCGTAGTCGGGAAAGTCGAGGAAGGCCGGCTCGATGAACGAGTAGCTGCGGAGGCCGTCGCGCCCGGACGCCGATCCGTCCGGTGTCGCGGCGTCGGCCGCAAGTTGCTCCATGCCGAAAAAGCGGCACTGCGGATCGTCGTGGTCCCAGGGGATGAAATAGCGGTCGATTTGCCCCTGGGTCAGCCAGGCGTTGCATAGCAGCGGGAAGCTACCGTAGTAGATCCGCCAGCCGATCCCGGCGTCCTCGAGCAGGTTGTAGACGGTCGGCGTCTCGTTCTGAAACACGCCGATGTCCCAGAAGTGCCGGCCGGTCTTCCACGAGTTGTTGACGTAGCCCGACGACGTGCCGGCGTGGACATAGGAGCGGTTGCAGAACGTCTGCGTGGGGATCGAGGAGTACCAGAAGTCGCACACCGCGAAGCCGGCCGCCAGCCCGTTGATCACCGGCAGCGACTCCGGCCCGAACCCCTGCATGATGATCTCCGGGTGGTCGCGATTGTGGTTGAAGTAGTCGTTGACGAAGCCGGTCATCGGCGGCTCGGCGGTGGTGTTGGGGATCTGGTCCGGTGGGAGCTGAGTATTGAACTGCTGGTTGTAGACGTCGGCGTAGACCTCGCCAGGATCGGGGTTGGGGTTGGTCATCACGGTGCCCTGCGACGGCAGGTAGGTCTTCCCGTCGGGGCCGGGGTTCGGTGGCACCGGGATTGACCCGCCGTCGACCCCCTCGAAGGTCTGGCCGCGCGGCGGCGGCTTCTCCCTCGTATAGAGCCAGCCAAGAACGTTGTCCAGCGAGCGGTTCTCCATCATCAAGACGACGACGTGGTCAATCGAATCGAGACCGGTCCCGGTCATGCTTTCTCCTTCTCGCCGTACCATCGGCGCATAGAGATTGACAGCCTCTACCGACACTTCGTGACCTGCAGCCGTGGACTGAGTCGCGCTCCCGCCCCGGGTCTCCTGCCAGCCCGGGGCGGGAGGGAGACGTTGGCGGGAGCTCTGACCGGTCGCCTAGTCGAGGCCCAGCTCGGCCTTGACCGCCGAGTACGGGCTGTAGACGAACAGGGTGCCGTCGGCGTTGCCGCCCCAGAGACTGCCCACCACCGCGACCGTGTCTCCTCCGGTCAGGCGGAAGACGTTCGAGCCGCTATCGCCGCCGCCCACGGTGGCGTCGACGAAGTCCTGGCAGAGCAGGACGATGTTCGAGCTCGCGACGCCGGTGTCGACGCAGGAGCCGCTCACCGCGCCCTGGCTCCAACCGGTGGTCCGGCCGACCTTGTTGACGATCGTGCCGACGAGCTGGTTGCCGCTCGCGTCCTTCGCCGTGACGCTGAAGCTCGGGTTGTTGGGGTCGATGGTGAGCGACCCGTTGTTGACACCGTCCGTGCGGGCGATCTGGTCGCCGGCCGACAGACCCGGCGTTTCGTACTCCGCCCAGGAGCTGTCGCTGAAGCGACACTTGGCACCCCTCGGGCAGCCCTGCTGGTTGCGGAAGTAGTCCGGATCGACCCGCTCGGTGCCGATGAACTCATCGGCCACCTGGTTGAGCGGCTGGTAATAGAGCGTGGCCCTGCGCACGCCACCCTGCTTGAGGGTGCAGTGGGAGGCGGTGACGAAACCTGCCACCCCACCGAGGGAGGCGTTGTACCCCACGCTGCACACGTAGTTGCTCCAGCGGATCTGCACGCCGCCCGGCACCGGGCGGATCTTGTCCCGTAGGGTCGCCATGAAGTGGATCGGATCGGCGGCTTCGATCACCACCGCGTCGCGCGGCACCCCAGCCTGGCGAAGCGCACCGAGGACCTTCGCGGTCGCGGCCGGCACGGAGGACCGGTCCACGCCGATCCGCAGCCGGTTCCGGGTCTCGTCCACGTCCAGGAAAACCGCGCCCTCCTGGCCCAGGACGCCGGCCCGCGCGGCCAGTCGCCACTCCTGGAGCTGGTCGAAGCCGAACTGCGCCGGATGAACCCGCACGTCCGGATCCATCGCCCGGAAGAAGTCCGCCCCGCTCACATCCTGGAGGAAGACGTTGAGGCGGCCCGCGTCGTCGAGGTACATGCCACCGAAACCGGGTACGTCCGTGGTCAGGGCGGCCAGTTGGTCGTCGAGCGTGACCACCGGTCCGGCGGCCACCGCCGGAGCGGCCAGCACGCAGGTGAACGCCAGGAGCAAGGCCAATACCAGAATTCTCAGTTTCATCGGTTCTCTCCTTGGCTGTCCGGCGGGAGGCCACGACCTGGAACGCCCACGCCGCGCCCGCCCGCCAGGTTGGCGGGTCCGAGATCATCGGCAGGGATGACTCGACCGAAACCTGCCTATCTTAGCAAATGGGAGTTCTCTAGAACTTCAGGAGGGAAGCGGAACCCCCGAACGCGGTACCGGACCCGGGAAGAACGAGCGCCGGTCCAACGTGAACGTCACGGCCATGGTGGGCGTCCACTACCCGGTCCGGAGTCAGTGCGCCTGCTCGAACATCGCGAAGCTCTCGTCGTTCTGAACAGTGTAGGCTGAGCGTCATGAGGTTGGTCGAAGCCCTCCAGGTCACCGCCGCAGTCTTCGGTGCAGCGGCATCCATCTTCGCGAGTGCTGAGCGGGGAATCGTCAAGCGCCTGCGCCGCGAGGGAGCGACGAGCACCAAGACCGCCATCGACCTCCCTCGCCTCAGGCCGCTCGCCAGATGGCACCTCGCCCGCCTGGTGGCACACGGAGCCGTCGTCGTCGGCGAGCAGGGGCGGGCCCATCTCGACGAGGCGATGTACGCGCCCGTTCGACGGAAGCGGAAGATCGTCGGAGCATCGCTTGCCGCCATCACCCTCGCGGTGGTCGTGGTGCTCTACACGATCTTCGGCTGAACCTGAGCCGGGCCCGCGGGCGAGATCGGCTACCGGCCTCAACTCCGCTGCTTCATTCCCCGGTCACCCAGACGCGACCGCTCAGAAACCGATGAGCCCGCGCAGGACGAACACGGCCAGCCCGACGGCGAACACCACGACCGCGATCCGCGTCGATGAGACTCTCCGCGCGAGGGCCACGTAGCCGATCGCGAGGAGTGCCAGAAACCAGAGATTCTGGAGGCTCAGGTTGGCCGCCAGGACGCGGACGGGAGCGGCCACTCCGGACGGAACGAGCTGCCCCAGGTGAACGACCGAGAGCGTGTACGGATCGGTCGGATCGAGCGCCGCGGGATCCGACAGCCAGACGCGAGCCCATGCCAAGAGGGCGAAGACGAGCGTCCAGACCATCCAGCTCCAGCTCGTGACCGCGAGGAGCGCCCGGAAGGGCGGACGCTCGCGCAGCAGTCGCAGAACCAGGAAGAAGAGGAGCGACACCCCGAAGACGAGGAGGAAGAGCTCGATCGTCGTGCCGACCGGCCACAGTCGCCTGAGCCCCCGAACGGCGGCTGCCCGTTCGGCGATCTCCGCTTCCGTCGGGGCACGATCCACCCCCTGCAGAGCCAGGGTGCGCTCGATCGACGTCCGGGCGGTCTGTTCCACGGCGCGATCCGTGAACACCCGGTTGGCGAACAGGTAGCCGACGCTCATGCTGGCGATCCACGCCACGATCAGAGGTACGAGGAAGGTCGGGCGGCGCGCGATGTCGGTGAAGGTCCGGCGAGGCGAGAGGAAGACACCGACCAGGCGGTGCCCCTCGCCCATCCCCTTGTCACCCGCTTCCGCGGGCGTTACCGAAGGGTCGAGCGGTGAGTCCATGACGAGCTCCTTTCAGCCGATCGCGGGACCCTTCAGAGCCCCTTCGCGATCGCGGCGATGGTGACGAAGTCCAGCGCACCGTGGACCAGGCCTCAGAGAAGCGCCTGGACGAGAACCCCGGAGGCCTCTGATGCGCGGAGGTCATTCATCGGCGGCTCCAGGATCGTCCGAGTGCGTGCAGGCCGCATCGACGTACGAGCGCAAGGCGCTGACGAGCTGTTCGACGAACGCCTCCCGGGACAGCCCACAGGTGATGCCGAAGACGATCTGAGTCCGGATCGAGGAGGTCAGGAGCGAAACGACCGCTCGGGCCGGCTTCTCGGGGAGCTCACGGCCCTCCTGCCTGGCGCCGTCCCGGAGCCACTCGGCCAGCAGCGTCGACATCTCCTCTTCGCAGGCGATCTCGGCGGGAGTCCTCTCCTCGAGCAGTTGTCGCTGAGAGAGGGCGCGCAAGAGACCCCGATGGGACGCGGCGCCGGCGACCAGATGACCGACCAGATGGTCGATTCGCTCCGCGACCGAGATGCCCGTCCACGCATCGGACCGGAAGAGCGTTCTGGCGGTCTCGAGGTGCGTCGACTGGAGGTTCGAGAAGAGATAGTCGAGTAGGGCTTCCTTGTCCTTGAACCGCGTGTAGAGAGTGGCCACCGAGATCCCGGCGCGCGAAGCGATCTCGGCCATCGAAGCGCCCTTGAAGCCCGTCTCGTCGAGCACCGCCATGGCGGCTGCCACGATGCGCTCGAGAGTCCTCCTGCTCCTCTCCTGAACGGGAGGCTTGACACGGTCGGCGGCGAAGGAGGCACTCGAAGCGGCGCGCGGCATGGCCTAATACCAACCTGAATTCATGTTCAGTTTCAAGGGAAAGACGCCCACCCGTCTGCGAGGCGGCGGCCACCCCTCGGCGTATGGTGAGCTTCCTCGTGGACTTGGTAAGGAAGATCCTAAGGCCTACCGGCGGCGCTGAAGCGCTTCGAGAAAGCCCCCTCCCGAAGCATGTGAGCGAGACGCGCACCGGTCGAAACCTCTCTCTTCGGCTCCGGAGGGCATCATGGTCAAACGGCTTCTCACCGCTGGCGTGCTCGGTGGTATCGCCCTGGTTCTCTGGTCCTTCGTGGTCAACGGAATCTTCGGCTTCACCAGCCGCATCGAGCTCAACCGGGTACCCGACGAACCGGCCCTGTACGCCGTCCTCCAGGCGGAGATCGTGGAGCCGGGAGCCTACGTCGTCAATCCGGCGCTCGGGCCCGACCGACGCTTTCCGCCCGGCGAACCGGTGTTCTCGATCCGCTACAGCGGAATGGGCCACGAGGCCGCGGGGCGATTGCAGGTCATGCGGCTGGCACTGGCGTTCGCCACCGCGTTCCTCGTGGCGGGGCTGCTGTCCATGGCATCGGACCGCGTTCTGTCCCGGTACTGGAGCAAAGTCCTGTTCGTCGCGCTCGTCGGCCTGTTGCTGGCCCTGTTCGGAGACCTCCCAAAGGCCGGGATCGGGGGCTACCCGATGCGGTCGGCGCTCCTGATCGGAGCGAACCACTTCCTGTCGTGGGTCTTCGCCGGCCTCCTGATCGCCAGGGCGATGCGCGCTCCGGAGCCGGACGGCACCTGAGAAGCACCGCGATCAGCCGACCACGAGACCGTCCGGCGAAGGGTCCCTCACGCCGGGACGGCTTGGCGCGCGCCCGCGCGGAAGGAGAGGGACGAGATCGGGAGAAGAAGCACGCCGGCCTCCTCCTCCCGGCCGATCTCTCCGAGCACTACAAGGAGGAGCTCGCCGAGGTCCTGGCCGCAGAGCGATGGTGATCGCTGACTGAGTGCCCGGACCTCCCATCCCTTGAGACTCCTGCTGCCAGGCCATCGATCGCCTGAAGGTACTCCTCCAAGATCGCCCCCAGCAGCCCGGAGCCGAGCCCTACGTGGCACCTCGTCCCGCTCGGCGGTGGATCGCCCAAGCCACAAAACCGCCCAACCCACCCAGCAGGTGAACGAGCGGCACCACCCGCACACCCGGCGGCAACGCCCCGGCAAACAGGGCCCGGCCGGACCAGACCTCCCACCCGGCCTTGCCGGCAAAGGTCACCAGGGCGGCCCCGGCGACGATCCGCGCGGTTCCCGAGCTGCCCCCGGCCACGCACAGCGCCGTCAGGACAAACAGGCCCGAGGACAGCCCGGAGCTGCCGCGGTAGAGGTCGAGGCCCTGCGAGAGGACATGGACGGCCAGGGCGGTGAGGCCGGCCGCGAGGACCAGCGTCGTGAGGAGGACCCGCCGCGCGCCCCGCCACTCCAGCCAGGCCCCAAGCCCCAGGAGAGCGGCCAGGTCGACCAGGGTCATGCGGGGCGTCCAGTGGACCGCCTGGCTCGTGAGGAGCCGCCAGAACCCGCCGGCCGCGACGCGCCCCCGGTCGTACTGGAGGGCCTCACCCACCCCGGGAGCGAAGGAGACGGCGGCGAACGCGGTCACCAGTACCACCGCGACCCACGGGACCCGCCCGTGGCGCACCACCTACCGACGGACGACCCGGCGCGCGCCGCCGCAGAGCAGCGCGAGCCCCAGAAGGGCCAACGCCACCAGTTCCCACGCCCCGAACGCTCCACCGCCGCCAACTTTGCCGGCGATGCGTTCTCCCTGCGGGTTGTAGATGGCAATTGCCGGCGTTCCCGGGCCCTGGACGGTCCCGGCCTTGGCCTGCTCCTCGAACCGGGAGAGCGCAGCGTCCAGGTTGGTGATCAGGGTGTCCGTGGCCTTCTCAAAGCCTCCGATCGCCAGCTCGCGCTGGCGCCGCTCCACGTTGAGAGGGCTCGAACGCCCCTTGACCGTGCTGTCTCCCGCCGCACGAAACAGGAGCACTCGTGACGGGATGTCGTAGACCACGGCGTCCAAGACCGTGTAGGTCTCGTTCTTCTCGCCGGAGACCAGCAGCGGGCCGACCACGGTCAGGTACGTCCACGACGCCCGCGTCGACTCGGTGAACCGGGCCTGGTCGTAGGACAGTAGGACCATGAGGTCGAGCCCCAGCGACGCCCGGAGCTGATCGAGGTTCGCGAAGCTCCCCTCAGCGTGCAGGTAGGCCGATGGAACGACCTCGAGACGCCCGAGCCCCGAGTGCTCCTCGAAAGCGGCCTCCACTCGGCGGAGCAACTCCTGCTTCTGCTGCTCGGTGATGACTTCACGAGAAGCACCGGGTGCGAACGCCAATCCGACCTTGAGCGGCAACTCCAGCGTCACCTGCGTGGCCGGCTTGGCGACGGCCTCCCCCTTGGGGTAGAGGAAATCGAGCGCGCTACTCGTGGTATGGGTGGTCCCGGTACCGACGCAGCCGCCGCAGAGAGCCAGCAGCAAGGCGAGCAAAGCCACGATAGGGAAAGACCGGCGCCGCATGGAATCCTCCTCGGTGAGATTCTCAAAAGTCTACACCATGATCAGCTAGGAGAGGTGCGTTACGGCGGGCGTTTGCCTACCGGTGCCGGACGCTGTCGGAAGCGGCCGCTGACCGAGTGCCAGGCACTTGGTGGGTAGCCCAGGGAGCCTTCGTGACGTATACTCTCCTCTCGGAGATACGTCAGGAGGCGACATGGCGACGAAACTGACCCTGCGAATGGACGAAACGTTAATCGAGGAGGCCAAGAAGGAGGCCCGCAGGAGGGGCACCTCGGTCTCCCGCCTTGTCGCGGAGTACTTCGAGCGCCTGGAGAGGCTGCGAGACCGTCGAGGCCAGGGCGAGGACGACCTGCCACCCATCACGCGACGGTTGCGCGGGATCGCCGCCGGGAGCGATCTGACGGAAGAGGACTACCGCCGCCACCTGGAAGAAAAGCACCGGTGAAGGTCCTCTTCGACACCAACGTAGTGCTCGACTTCCTCCTCGACCGCCAACCGTTCTCGGCGGCCGCCACCCGCCTGGTGGCGCGGGTCGAGCGCGGCGAGCTCGAGGGCCTCCTCGGCGCGACCACCCTGACCACGATCCACTACCTCCTCGCCAAAGCCCTGGGAAAGGACGCCGCGCTCTCCGCCGTCCGTGACCTCCTGGCGCTCTTCTCCATCGCGGCGGTCGACGGTCGCACGCTCGCTCTCGGCTCCGACCTCGGCTTCCCCGACTACGAGGATGCCGTTCTCCACGAAGCCGCCCGCCTGGCCGGAGCCGGGACGATCGTCACGCGCAACGGGGACGACTTTCGGGGCGCAGCTCTCGGCATCGATTCACCGGAGGAGCTGGAAGCAACCCTGGCGGCCAAGGAGGACAGGGAGAGCAGCCAGAGCTAGTACCCTGACCACTGGCCTCCATTCACCCGCCCCCATTCACTGGGCACGTGGTCCGGTCTGTCCTTCTCGAGCCCAAACCGGCCCAAAACGAAGTGGCTGGCACTCCTCGCAGCAGTGACGATCGCCGTGTTCGACGACACCTGCGGCAACCTGATCCAGATCGCCCAGCTCCAGCCCACCGGCACCCAAGCGTGAGCGGCAAGCTCGAGACGGCTCGGGCCAGATCTCCAGACTCCTCGGCGACGAACGGTCAGAGGACGAGATGCTGCAGGCGTTCGGAGGAGACGCGACGACGCGGCGTTCGTGAGGAACTGACCTCGATACTAGCCTGACACTCGGCCAGGAGACAGATGAACTGTCCATCCTGCGCATGAGCTGTACCTGCAGGGCCACGAAGAGACCATTCCTCCTATGAGTCGGCAAGGCGTCCGCCCCGAATTGCCAACCCATAGGCCCAATGCACAACTCGAGGCTCTCACCGCTCAACCCGTTCCCTGTTTGTACAGCTCATCAACCCCCGGCCGGCTGGGACGGCGATTTCCAAGGAGCCGGTCCAGCCTCGAACTACCTGGCGCTGGCGCTGGCGCTGCTGATGCTGGTGCCGTCGTCAAACGCCTGCATGGGGTTGCCGCCGCATGACATTGCGATGTACTCTTAGTGAACGAAAGGTGGCATCGGGATGACCACGGAAGACTTGGTTTCCAGCCTGAATCCCTGGTGGAGCGATCCGGGCGCGCGAGGAGCGCGAGCATGCCCGGTGCGGCGGGAGATCCAGCCGCGCCTGCTGGACCGCCTGCGGGACCTCGAAGACCGGCGGGCGTTCGCCCTGGCAGGCCCTCGCCAGGTCGGCAAGACCACAATCCTCCTCCAACTCGCCGACGATCTTCTGGATGGCGGGTGGCCCGCGGCGAACATCACCTACTTCGACTTCTCTGACGCACGGCTCACCAAGGAAGTGCTTCCTTTCGACGTGGCGGACATCCGCCCCAGCACGCACCAGGAGAGCCATCCGCGGGTTCTGCTCTTCGATGAGATCCACCTGGGATTGCGATGGGACCGGTGGCTGAAGAACGCGGTCGACCGGGGCGGTTTCCGAATCGGCGTCACCGACTCGGCGGCGAGTCTCCTCCGGACCGGATCGGTCGAGTCCGGCCAGGGGCGCTGGGACGAGTATCGGATCGAGGGGTTGAGCTTCCGCGAGGCCTTGCGCTTGTCCGGTGCCCCGGAGGAAACGCCGGAGCAGGTTCTGAGGCGCTTACCGAACATTCTGGAGCGCTACCTGGCCATCGGTGGATTTCCCGAGCTGATCCAGGAGGAGGATTTTCGCCGAATCCGACGGCGGATCCGGGAGGACATCGCGCAGCGTGCGATCTACCGCGACCTCGAGCACGCGGGGGTCGACGTCGACGGTGTGCGTCGCTTGTTGGTCTTCCTCGCCCAGGAGTCCGGGGAGGTCTTCCGCCTCAGGCCTCGGGCGGAGCAGCTCCAGAACGACCACCGCACCGTCAAGAGGTGGCTCCGGCTTCTGGACGAGGCGGCCCTGGTGGCCCGCCTGCCGCGGTTCGCACAACGCCCGAGCAGCCGGATGAGCGGACCAGAGAAGGTATACGTGACGGACCACGGCTTGGTCAACGCCTTCGCCGTGGCGAGCGCCTCCGACCAGCGGGTGCGAAGCCGGGCGTTCGAGGCAGTGATATTCCGCCACCTGAGGGACCTGGCACGGGAGCAGAACGGAGAGATCTCCTACTATCGGCAGAGAGACGACCTGGAAATCGACTTCGTGCTCGAGCTCCCCGGTCGCCGGGTAGCAGTCGAGGTGACGAGCAGCGGATCTGTCCGAGAACGAAAGGTCGAGCGCCTCGTTCGGGCGGCCGATGAGCTCGGAGCGGAGGAGAGGTTCCTGGTCTTCGGCGGCCTCACGGAGTCGGTGCAGGAGGGTGTGAGAGTGATCCCCATCGGCGAGATCTTGATGCGGCCGGAGCGGGTGCTGGAAAGAGAGACGGGCTGATGCCAGAGATTCCCCTGGGGCGTCGGGAGGACGGGCGGCTGGAATTCAAGAGCCGGAAAGTGCTGGACCAGGCCGGGGGCCGAGACAAGGTCGCGCGCGAGGTGGTGGCGATGCTCAACGCGGAGGGCGGAGAGGTCTGGATCGGTCTCCGTGAGGAGAACGGCTTCGCGGTGGAGGTGGAGCCGATCGAAACCGCCCCGCGGGAGGGCGAACGCCTGTTGGACTCCCTGATCGACCGGATCGATCCGCCACCGGGACACCGGGAGCTCCGGGTGGAGCCGGTGCCGACCGAGGCCGGCGCCGTGCTGAGGATCGATGTGACGCAGGGTGGCAGGGGGCCGTACGCGCTGATCGGGAGCGGCGGCAGCCGCACGTTCTTGACCCGGAGCGGCGGGCGGATCCGACTGATGGAGAGAGCGGAGGTGGCCGATGCGTTTCGGGGCGGCACCGCCACCGCAGAGGATCCGCACCTGAAGGCATTGCAGGAGGCGAGGGAACGTCTGCTCCGGGAACGGCGGGAGATCGGGGAGCGTGGCGGAGTGTTGGGTGGAGACGATGGCTTCTGGATGGAGATCCTGCCCGGGGACAAGGTGCAACTGGATCTGCAGGGGGGCGACCTATCGGAGATGCTCACGAACCCTGTCCGGACCGGGAACCGCCGCACGGGCTGGACGTTCGTTTCGTTCACGGAGCCGGAGCTACGAGCCGGGAACCGACTCGTGGGAGGTTGGAGACCCTCAGACTGGCCCGGGCGCCATGGCCAGGAGATCGAAGCTCGAGGAGACGGGGCGCTCGTGTTCAGGTCGACCTTGAGCAAGCTGCACTGGAAGGGAGAGCCGAACGAGCTCTGGCCCCTGATCCTGCTCGAGCTACCGATCTCCCTCTTCCGCCTGGCAGGCCACGTTTACCGAGACCTGCTGAACGACGACGACCCGGTACTCGCCGACGCGGCTCTGTTCGGTGTCTCGGGGTGGGTGCTGCGCGGTGGTTCCCCCCGCGGCGCCCCCGCACTGAACCCGCCGCGGTCCTACGACGCCGCCACCGACCTAACACTCCCGGGCTCCCCCTTCGACTTCCCGTTCCGGGACGTCCGCGACCAGCCCGACCGTTGCGGCTTTCGGCTGGTCCGACAGGTTTATGCGGAGTTCGGCTTTCCGGAGGAGGCGATCCCCCGAGAGTACGACCGGGTGAGCGGCCGGCTCGTGCTGCCGGAATAGCTCGCCTCCACCTCGACTCTCCGGGCACTCCTCAATGGAGGACGGCTCGGTGCTCCACCTCCAACTGCCTGGCACGGCTGGACCTCTGGACAAAGGGCGCTTCGCCATCGTTGCCTGCCGTTGCCAGTGCCAGGTAGGGTGCTAGCGCAGCACCGAGCGGTACGTCCCCGGGTAGCCGTACTCCGCCACCAGGTGCTCGTGCAGCTCTTGCACGTTGCCCGGCCGCGTCTCGCCTTGCCGCTCCCCGTTGGTGCTGAGCCACTCGCGCAAGCGGTAGACGCCGCCGGCAGGCATCAATGATAATTTCGACCATGTCGTGAGGGCTTATCCTCGCAACTTATTTCAGGAGAGTTCCATGAAGAAGACGATGATGATTCTCGCCTTGGTCGCTTTCACCGCCCTGCCGGTGATCGCCCAGACTCCCACCCCGACGGCCCAGCCCGAGGTTGTCCTGCAGTCGGTGGATCTGACCGACCAGGGAGCCTGCAACTCCACGATCGCGGAGTTGGGCACGATCGCGGAGTTGGTTCCGCCCGCGTCGGTGAACCAGGCGAGCTGCCCGGATGCGGCGAGGGCCTACTACTACAGCGACGCCACCCTCACCACCCAGGTGGGCACGTGCTGGCATGCCTGCTGTCAGCTCTGGAGCTGCACGGGGGAGATCACCCCCTACTACACGGTGCACACGCGGCCCTGTGACTTCAACTGAGCATCTCGTGAGGGCGTAGCGTTCGACCCGACAACGGCGAAGCGCGCCTCGAAATGGCCCCCGGCGGGTATCTTGCCCGCCGGGGGCTCGTCGTTTCAGGGCGGCAGGAGTGGACATGGCGCCTCATCCGCCTGTCCGGCTCAACCGCGGCGTCACGTGAAACTCGCTCACTTCACCCGGATCCGACCCGGCGCCGTCCTGGTTTTGTTGATCTCGTCGGTCTCCGGGACGGCGTCCTGGCGAAGTGCCTGGCACGCCTTCGGCTTATTCCTCGAATGTGTCCCCGGTGTGACCCGGAGTCGGACGACGCGAGTTGGGGCAGGAGGCAGGCGCATACTCTAACGCCTGCAAGCTACTAACAAGGAAGGACTTGCCGCTGGCGGAGGGGGTGGGATTCGAACCCACGGATCCCGGAGGATCAACGGTTTTCAAGACCGTCGCTTTCGACCACTCAGCCACCCCTCCGCGGGGGCAACAGGTTAGCGGGTTGCGGGCGCTTTGCCTAGACGCCCCGGGTAGCTCTCGGCCCGCCCGCGCTCGACTCTGCCTCGCCCGGGCCCCGCTCAGAACGCTTCGACCACCCCGTCGTGCTCGACCAGGACGACGACCGGTTCGCAGCGGATCGCGGCGACGGTCTCCGGGGTGAGCTCGGCGTTGAAGCCGGGGAGGCTCTGGAACACCCGGGAGACTTCGAAGCCGTATTTCGCGGCGAGCTCTTCGGCCGAGGCCCGGGCGTCGGTGCCTTGTACGAAGCTCACGATGTAGCCCGGGGCGCGGGGGTCGTAGGTGCCTTCGAGCGGAGCCGGGTCGGAGCAGGAGGGTTCGATCACGGTCGATGGGTCGGTCGGCGCCGGTGCGGCCGGCGCGGTCGGTGATGAGCTGCCGCCGCAGGTGACCAGGGCGACGAGAAGAGCGAGGGGCAGGGCGAAGGTCATGGTGGTGAGGCGGAGCAGGATCATGGCGCACCTCCTGGAAGCCCGGTCGGCTCCCTTTGAGAGAGCCTTGCCTCCATTATTGCGCAAGCGGAGGATCGCCCCGTTCGCGACCTACCCGGCCCCACCCTCCTGCGCCAACCAGTCGAGCGTCGCGGCGATCGCTTCGGGGAGCGGCCTCATGCTGACTTCGCCCACGAGGCCCCGGAGCTTCGACGTGTCGTAGCGGACCGGCCGGGAGTAGTGGGGAGCGAGCGGCAGGACCGGCCGGAGGGCGGGGACGACCAGGGCGAGGAGCTTGAGCATCCAGGGGGCGACGGCGCGCACCTTGACCGTCCGCCCCAGGTGACCGCCGGCGATCGCCGCGAGCTCGCGGGGGCTCGCCACGCCGTTGCCGGGGATCGCCCAGTCGGTGCCGTAGGCTTCGTCCCGCTCCAGGAGGTCCGCCACCACGACCATGGCGTCTGGCACGTAGACAGTCTCACGCCCTGCGTCTGGGTTTCCGATGGCGCTCACGGGCTTTCCGGTGAGGGCTTCCTGGAGGGCCATCTGGACCGAGCTGGTGTGGACGCGGGGGCCGAAGAAGTCGGGCAGGTGGACGACCGCCGCCCCGGCTTCGAGCAGGATGTCCTCGGCCTCGCGGCGCCACCGGAACCACTGGTGGCCCCCTTCGCGGGGATGGGCTTCGCTCACCACCTCGCCCCGGTGGGGGAAGAACGCCCAGTAGGAAGAAACCTGGAGGCAGCGGGCGCCCGCGGCCCGGGCGGCGGCGACCACGTTGCGGGCGGTCACCGGGTGGTCGGCCATGCGCTCGGGCGGCAGGCCGATGGCGTCGACGACGAGGTCGCAGCCGGCGACGGCCTCCCGAAGCGCGTCCGGGTCGACGGCGTCGGCGGCCACGAGCTCGGCACCGGTGCCGGCGAAGACCTGTTCCAGGTGGTCCCGGCCGCGGGAGACGGCGCGGACGGCCCGGCCACGGCCGAGCAGCTCCCGGGCGAGGTGGAAGCCGGTGGGGCCGGTGGCCCCGACGATGGCGGTTCGTTCGGGTTGAAAGGGCATGGAGGCCTCAGTGGTGGAACGCCTGGTCCCCCCAGAGCTTCTTCACCCGGGCGTCCCGGCCGCAGCCGCTCCTGTAGAACTTGTAGCGGAGCGGGTTCTTCTTGTAGAAGTCCTGGTGGTAGCCCTCGGCCGGCCAGAAGTGCTCGAGGCGGGTGATCTCGGTGACGATCGGTGCGTCGAAGGGCTTGGTCTTCTCGAGCGCGGCCTTCGACGCCTGGGCGGCCTCGAGCTGGGCGTCGGCGGCGGCGAAGATCGCGGTCCGGTAGCTCGACCCCCGGTCGCAGAACTGGCCCCCGGCGTCCGTCGGGTCGACGCTGTGCCAGAAGACGTCGAGGAGCTCTTCGTAGGTGACCTTGGCCGGGTCGTAGAGCACCTCGATCGACTCGGCGTGGCCGGTGCCGCCCGCCGAGACCTGCTCGTAGGTGGGGTTGTCCACGTGGCCGCCGGCGTAGCCGGAGCGGGCGTCGACCACCCCGTCCACCGATTCGAAGTCGCTCTCCGTGCACCAGAAGCAGCCGCCGGCGAAGTAGGCCCGCTCGAGGCCCGTGGTGTCGACCGGTGGGGCATTCTCCTCGGCGGCAGTGACGGCGGAGCTCGGCTGGAAGATCAGCCAGCCGACACCGAGGACGAGGGCGAGGGCAGAGACGAGGATCAGAACGCGGCTCATGAGGGGCTCTCCGGGGAACGGGTCCGGCCGCTCCGGGAAACGGAGCGCGAGGACCGGGAATCCAGCGATTGCGACGAGTCTACCCCGGCCGATCTCCCGAGCCCAATCTCCTCGACCTCTGCAAAAAAGGCCGGGAGCCCGCACGACGGTGCTGCACGGGCCCCCGGCGACGCCTCACTGGATTCGCGTCACCCCGGTGGGGCCGACGGTCACGTAGTAGAGGAGCGGCGTGCTCGACGACGGAGCCGGGATGGTGCCGTAGCTCGTCCGGATGACGTCGCCGTCGCGGTAGCACTGGAGGGGCGAGAGGGTGCTGACCTGGGGCCCCAGGTACCGGACGGTGCCACCGATCCGCGACACCGCGTAGACCGGCGGGGTGTTGCCGTTGACGTTCTTCTCGATGAGGGTGGCGAAATCGCCGTTCTGGTAACGCCAGATGTGGACCTTGGCCCGGAAGGTGACGCCCAGAGCGTTGAGCTTGGCCACCACCCAGTCGATGGTGCTGCCGTTCTGGTAGTTGTCGAGGTAGTTGAGGCGGATGGTCTCGGCCATGTAGTTGTGGCTGACCACCTTGGAGATGCGGAAGCCCCAATTGCCGTCGTTGGTGTAGAGCTTCGGCGGGTCGGGCGGGTTGAGGCCGAGGGCGCGCTTCAAGAAGTAGTCCTGGCCGGTCGACGGCTCGTTCCAGGTGTAGGTGCGGATGCTCGGCGTGAGCACCTGGTCGCCGGTCGAAAACAGGGTCAGGGTGCCGACGTGGGCCTGCATCAACGGCCGCAGGTTCGGACGGATCTCGGGGATCTCCTGGTAGGCCACCGCCATCGTCGGCAACGGGCTCCAGTAGATCCAGCTCATGATCTCCTTGCCCCAGAGGCCGTAGGCGGAGTCGAGCTGGTTGACGGAGTAGTCGTCGAGGCGCGTGATGCTGGTCACGTCGCCGGTGTCCAAGGCGTTGATCACCCAGGACATGGGAGGCTTGTTCCACGAGCCGTTGCTGCTCGGGGTGAGCTGGGCGTAGACCTTGAAGTAGTTGGTCTTGCCGGAGCCGCAAGCCCCGCTCTCGAAGACGTCTCGGATGTCCCGCAGGCAGGACACGCCACCGCTCAGGTAGCCGTCGATCGCCATCCCCAGTGAACGGTAGTCGCCGTAGGAGCACTGGGGCAACGTGCACGAGGCCCGGGCCTGGCCGCCGAAGGCGAGGAACGCCACGGCGAAGAGGACGACCGGGATGAGGAACTTCTTCTGCATGTCTGGTCTCCTTGGTCGAGCGTTGATCGCTCGGTCAGTGGTCACCCGGGCGATGACTCGGGTGCAGGGGGCCGGCGCCGGGAACCGGCGCCGGCCGGTGGATCTCCACCTCCGTTCGGGCAGGCCCTCAGGGGAAGGTCACCTCGGAGGCGGAGACGTCGAGGCGGCAGTACGTGTTGGCCGAGCCGTCCGCGGCGCAGGACAGCCGGCTGCAGATGCTGTCCAGCCGGTCGGAGGTGAGAACTGCGACGAAGACGGCCGCGTGGAATCGGATCGGAAACGTTCTACGACTCATCAATGCATCTCCTTTCGTCGGTCGGTGTCTTCTGGGGAAGCCGGGGGGCTCCCCGGACTGGCCCGACTCGTCTCGGGCCGGCCCCGACACCCGTTGTGACCTCCATGGCTTGCTCTTCTTTCCCGGCTACTTCGTGCCGATCAGTTGTCGTAGGAACTCGACACTCTCGGGCGTGAAGACGAAGAACTCGCCGTCGAGCTTCAGGCCCTGGGGGAGGGGAGTCCCGGGGCGGGTGTTCTCGAAGATGTGGAGCAGCTCCTCCGGGGTGTGCTCCATGAGCGTGCGGCTTTCGACCACCGCCGCCAGGTCGTCGCCTTCGAGCGACAGATCGAGGGGCTTCCTCGGGTTGAGGTCCCCGGGGAGCAGGGTGCCCGGCCGTTGCCCCCGCAGCTTGGCCGCCTCCTGCGCCTTGTCGAGCCGCTGGCGGAGCTTTCGGAGGTCGTTGGCCGCCTCCACCCGCGCCTCCACCTTGGCGGTCGCCCGCACCGTCCGGGTCACGGCCTTGCCGGCACGCCCCGCCTTGATCGCCGAGCTGACGCCGCCCGGCACGAACGGCGCCGTGGCGGCGACGGTGTCGAGCACGATCCCACCGGCGTCGAGGAGCGCCGCACCGAAGCGCCGGTTGCGCACGTTGTCGACCAGGCTGATGACCCCGATGCCGATGTTGAGGACGTCCCACGCCGTCTCGAGCACCTCGCCGTTGCGGTCGACGAACCGGAGCGGGTTGTTGCCGGCGTAGGTGTAGAGGCTCCAGCTCTGGGGCACCGCGGGGTCGGAGTCCCTGGCGGGATCGACGCTCAGGAACCGACCCAGTTGGGGATTGGTGAACCGGGCGCGCAGGTAGTCCAGGTCGTCGGCGGCAGGATTCGAGCCGGTGGTCGCGCCGAGGTCGCGCTCGTGGCCGGTGAACTTCAAGCGCTCGGCATCCTGAGTCGCCGAGGTCGCCTCGTCACCGAAGGGGTAGTAGGCGTGGTAGGCGACCCGCCGCCCGGCCCCGTCGGTGACGAGCCGCGGCGTGCCGAGATGGTCGAGGTGGAAGTGCCGGACGCCGGCCGGAGTCCAGGCCGCCAGGAGCTTGTCCCCCCGGTAGACGTAGTCGCGCTGGACCGACCAGGAGCCGCCTGCCACCTGGTACTCGCGGAGCACCTTGCCGTCCATGTCGCGGAGCGTCCAGCTCCACCGGTTGTCGCCGGCGTGGAAGGTCGCCACGCGCTCTTCGCCCGCCGTGTAGATGTGGGTGTCGTCGACCGCTCCGGCCCGGTACCGGGTCATCCTGCCGAGGGGGTCGTACTCGTACGAGTTGCCGTTCCAGGCGGTCAGGTTGCCGGCCGCGTCGTAGACGACGGCACCGGTCAGCCGGTTGGTCGCGGCCGACGCCGGGCTGCCGACCGTGACCCCGTTGGTCGTCGTCGAGGTGCGGTTGCCGAGCGTGTCGTAGGCGTAGCTCTGAGACAGGTTGGCGGTGGCGTTGCCGGCGAGACTGGTGCTCAACGTGGCCGAGACGAGGCGCGAGAGGGTGTCGTAGACGTAGCGACCCGCACCGATCTGGATGACGTTCCTCTCGCCGTCGTAGGCGTAGGTCCCCGAGCTCCAGTTGGAGGCCGCCGTTCCGCCCGGGTCGAGGGCGCCGGAGGTGGCAATCGCCCGCGGCAGCGGCCGGTCCCAGGGGTCGTTGGTCAGGGTCACCGTCACCCCGTTGGCATGGGCGACGGTCGCCATCATGCCGTTGTGGTGGTAGGTGATCGCGTTCGCCCACCCGGGCACGGACGAGAGCCCGTCGAAGGAGTAGTCGAAGCTCACCGTGCGGGGAGACGGTGCGCCGCAGGCCGCGTGGGTGCACTCGGGGTACGAGAGGGACCCCACGTTCCCCAGGCTGTCGTAGCCGTCGAAGCTCTGGGTGAAGCTCGCGTCCGGGACTCCGTCGACGAAGCTCTCCGTGACGCGCCGGGACGGCCGGCCGGAGCGCCCGCCATAGGTGTAGGTCTCACGGATGCGGACGGTCGCGGGCGTGCCACCGAGGGTGACGTAGTTGTAGCGCTCCGCGGTCTTGACCTTGCCGCTCGACCGGTCGCCGGCCGCCGTTCCGCCGCCGTAAGTGAAGAGCTCGAGGTCCGCGCCCGCCGGGGTGTGGACCCGCACCAGGCGCCCGGCCCGGTCGTAGACGCGGTCCACGCTCATCGGGCCGTCGCTCCGGCGCCCGAGGTTGCCGCGAGCGTCGTAGCGGGAGTAGGTCACCGTACCGTTGCCGGAGGCACCCTTCTCGGGCAGCGTCTCCGAGGTCAGGAAGCCACGGCCGTCGTAGGTGAACGTGCGGACCTGCCCGCCGGGGAGCGTGACGCTGGTGATCCGGCCCGCCGGGTCGTGGGTGTAGATCGTCGTGCCGGCGCCGTCGACCAGGTGGCGGAGCCGGCCGTAGGGGTCGTAGCGCTCGATCACCGTGATCAGGGACTCGGTCACCGAGCCGCCCGTGAGCGCGGTGCCAACCTTGCTCGTGCGCCGGATGATCCGGTTGCCGACGTAGCGGAAGGAGGCCCGGTGGGACGACCCTTCGGGCGGGTCGACGGTTTCCGGGCGGCCGAACGGGTCGTAGTCCCGGTACTGGGTCCAACTGGTGTTCGGGGCATCGGTCTGCCACTCGGAGACGTCGGTGACCTGGGACAGGGCGTCGTGGTAGGTCGATCGCCGGGCCCAGAAGCCCCCCGGCATGCGCCGCCGCTCGCGGAGCACCCGGCCGAAGTCGTCGAACAGGATGTCCTCGTGGGTCAGGAGGTTGGTGAACGCGCCGCTCTCGAAGGACTGGATCTGGACCCGGGGCTTGGTGGTGCCCGCCGCCCGGTAGGTGTAGAGGATCCAGGTGTCCTCGGACGGCTTGATCTCGGTGATCCGGCCCATCTGGTCGTAGACCAGCGTGGTCGTGACCCCCACCGTGTCCCGCACGATCGACGGGCGACCGGTGTTCTGGTCGATCGTCCGGTTCATCTTGCGGAGCACCAGCGAGTTGTCCGCGGCCAGGTAGTCGAAGAGCCGCAGGGTGCCGGCGTCGTACCGCTTGCGAATCTGGTAGCTGTGGCTGCCGAGGGCGAGGGTGCAGAGGTCCGAGGTGGTGGCCACCGGTGTCAGGTCGCCGCCGTAGGAGCGCTCGAGGATCTGCTGCACCGAGTCGTTGCGGATGAAGACGGTCACCAGGTCCGTGGCGCCGATCGCACCGGTGGTGCTCGCGCGCACCCGGGTCCGTTCGAGGAACCCGGTGGCCGTGTCGAAGCAGAAGTCGGTGCGGTAGGTGGTGCCGCCCTCCTCCTGGGACTGGTAGTCGAAGGTCTCGAGCACCCAGGGCGTCGCCGTCGCCGGCATGACGAACGACCCCGGATAGGTGCCGCGGGTCGGGTTGAAGTTGGACCGGACCGTGCGGGTGATCGCCCCCGGAAAGTCGCTGGTCAGGGTCTGGACGCGGTAGTGCCCGAGGCCGTCGAAGTCCGAGAAGTCCCGCGCGATCCAGTGGTCGGAGTCGTCGTGGAATCGGGTGTACTCCGCCTCGACCCGGGCGTTGAACTCGGGACCGCCGGTGAACGGGCTGTCGGTGTGGTACTTGAGGTAGACCGTCCGCTCCAACACGCAGTTGGCGCCGCTCGAGTCGCAGTCGTAGACCTTGAGGGAGCGCATCAGGTCGGGCCGCCCGGGTGCCGTTTCCACCGACGAGATCGGCAGACCATAGAGCGGGTCCGGCTGGTCCCCCACCCGGAAGTAGTGATCGAACCGGTCGCCCAGCGGCGTCAGGACCTGGGTGATCGACTCGACCGACGACTGGCCTCCCGGCAGGGTCTGGGTGTAGGTCCAGGCACCCTGGACGGCGTCGATCGAGTTGAGCATCGTCCGCGTCCGGACGCCGGTGGTCTTCTGGAGGAAGAGCGGCTGCTGGCCTTCCTCCCCTTCGATCGGGGTCGGGAAGTTGTAGGCCTGGTAGGTCCAGGCGACCTTGCCCCGCGTTGGCAGTTGGATCTGCCGGATCAGGCCTTCCTGGGCCGCCGCGTAGTCGAGCATGTCGCAGGGGGCCGACGAACCGGTGGTGATGTAGTCGGACTCCGGCATGTCGTAGGACGAGCCGTCCGGCAGGGTGACCCTGGTCAGCAGCGGAAGCTGGAGCGTCGACGAGGTGTCCGGATCGGTGTCCATGCAGGAGCGTTTGACCTGGGGCTGGGCGTATTCGAAGGTGTACGTCGCCGTGGCGCCGCCGAAGGTGGCGAGCACCACGCTCCCCACCACCTTGCCGTAGTGGGCCACGTCGACCAGGTGGACCGTGTGGACGCGCAGGCCGTCGTCGATGGTCCAGGAGTCGGCGGCGTGGGTGACGGTGACCACGTGACCTCGCCGATCCCGGATCTGGGTCAGGCGGCCCTGGGTGTCGAACCGGTGGATCTCCCCGTTCGGGAAGTCGATCTCACGCGCGGTCTTTCTCAGCCGTAGGTAGGTCCCGTCCCGGGTGTAGAGGGTGTCGGTCGAGTCGTCGCCGACGTCGGGGTGGAGCGCCTGGAAGAACGGGTGCTGAGCGCCGTCCGGGCCGACGTAGCACTCACCGCAGCGCCCCGGCCCGTAGACCGACGCATCCCAGTACTCCCCCAGGGAGAGGCGCCAGCCGAAGCCGGCGTTGAACACCCGCCCCGGGTAGGCCTGGATGACGTACGGATCGGTGGAGGACGGAGGCGCCGTGGCCTGGACGTAGTCCCAGACCTGGCTCGCGTAGGTGAGGGTCAGCCGGTAGCTGAGCTCCGAGCCCAGGCCGAGCGGATAGGTCTGCCCGATCGGGATGTTCATGGTCAGGCCGCCGTTGAACAGGCGGACCTGATCGACCTCGCCCAGGTCGAACGAGCGCTCCGGCTTGATGCCGCGCTCGATGGTCGCCAGCTCCTGGGCCGCCGTCGGGGTGGTGACGAGCATGGAAACGAGGATCGCCAGGCAGGCGAGACGGAACGAATCGGGTACACGAAATCCCACGGAGCTCCCCTTTCGGCCGGGAAACCGGTTGAGCCGGATTGCGGCGGCAGCCACCCTCCGGTCGCGCAGACCACCCGCTGATCGCGCTGGCGGGAGCCTTCCGCTCCCGCCAGCGCGGCGGCGCTCACTCTTTTTCGATGTAGAAGCCGCAGAAGCGGCTGACCTCGAACTGGGGATCGCCGCTGTAGGCGTTGTCCACCGTGAGGCTGCCGAGGGTGCCCGAGGAGGTGCTCGTCCTGGTGATCAGGCGCGCCCGCCGGACCTCGTAGGTCGACGAACCGACCACCTCGATGACCTCGTGGGTCCCGTCGACGCCGGAGACGTTCTCGGAGAACTCGACGATTCCGCCGCCGCCGTTGGCGACGAGACCGTCGATGCCGTTCGAGAGGTTCCCGTCGACGGCGTAGTCCAGGTACACCTTGTAGGAGGTGTTGGGATCGAGACCGCCGAGGGCGACGACGATCCGTTTGAGCTGCTCGTCCTTGAAGCCGTGGACGCACGAGTACGACCCGCCGGTGGTCGCCGAGTAGGCGGTGTTGTCCACGCTCCACTTCTTGTCTGCCCGCTCGGTGGCGTTGCCGAACGTACCCACGAAGGGCGTGAAGACGACGTTCGGGGGAACGTTCGAGTTCGGGTAGGAGACGGTGATGTCGTCGGGGAAGAAGACGATCGGCGCCGTGGTCGAGGCACTCTCGCGGAACCCCGAGTCCCAGGCCGCGTTGTCCTCGAGCTCGACGTGGAAGATCTCGGTGCCGACCGACCCCTGGCACTCGCTGTCGCGCGTGTAGTAGAGCCGCCCGGCGCCGCCCTCGAGAAGCACCGTCGGATAGGACATGCCCGTCGGTCCGTCCCGGGTGTAGGCCCGGCCGTCGGTCCAGAGGTTCTGGGAGGCGGACTTCGCGCCCAGGTCGATGGTGTCGTTGCCCAGCCAGCCGGCCCACTCTTTCCCTGAGAGCTTGAACGCGCGGTAGCGAAGCTCCGAGTGGACGGAGGGCGACGAGCCCGGACCGCCCCAACCGATCGCGCCGCAATCGGGAGAGCCGTCGTTGGCGACCACCGCTCCGCCCTGGACCACGTGCTCGAAGACCACGCCGAACTTCTGACCGGCGACGGTCATGGTCTCCACGTGCCCGAGCACGCCCGGCTGCGAGGGCTTGATGTCGTCGGGGATGGTCTGGAGGTTGGTGCCGGTGACGTTCTGGTAGGAACCGCCGATCTTCAGGTACACCTGCTTGCCGGTCGTGACGTAGCCGACGTGGAGCCGTGCGTCGCGGAAGTTCTCGCACCAACCCGCCTTGGCCGACGAGACGAAGAAGCCGACCGCGCCGTTGTCCCCCGGAATCGTGAACGGCACGACGGTGTAGAAGGTACGGTCGAGATTCCGGCTGTTGAACAGCACGAAGTCGTCCGTCGCGTTGAAGGACTTGCCGTCGGTGAACTCGCCGATCAACCTCCAGAAGGCGTAGTGGCTGAAGTAGGGGTCGGTGTTGTTCGAGTTCTGGCAGGTGGGAGACGTCTCGCCGCAACTGGGGCAGCTCTGCCACTCACCACACGCGGTCGACGGGGTCGGGTAAGCGCAGCCCGGAGAGTCGGGCTCGTGGCAGTTGCTGCTGCCGCAGTGAAGGTCGTACCCGTAGACGCCGTCGCGGCCCGGGGTCCAGACGGTCTTCCCGGTCGAGGGGTCGACCTGGAGGGCGTCGCCGTCGTTCTCGTTGAGCAGGACGAAGTAGGTGGACGTGGTGCCGACCCGCGCCAGATCACCCATGCCGGTGTGGTTGGCCGGCGTGCAGGTGTTGTTGACGTTGTAGTCGCTGCCGAGGCTGGCCAGGAGCTCCGAGGGGTTGACCGTCCCGCCACAGCTCGAGCTGGAGCAGCCCGTCGGGTAGAACCCCGTGGTGGTGTTGGTCGAGGACTTGGCCGGGGACCAGACCTGATCGGGGTAGGGCGACCGGTAGACGAGCATGTTGTCGCCCGCCTGCTTGGTGGAGTCGCTCTCCTTGGGGCACCCGGCCGTCGGCCAGCCGTGGTGGGACCAGAGGTAGTAGTTGGAGCCGACCTTGACGATCGCCGGGTCCCACAGGACCCCGTTCGTGATCAGGCTCTGGCGCGAGCTGCCGTACGGAAAGTTGTCGGCGTCGAGCACCTTGGAGGGGCTCCCCGTGACCGTCGGGTTGAGCGGTGCGACGGTCGAGACCCCCTCTTCGAGGCCGGTGTCGAAGCGTGGGATGTCGCCCTCGGCCGCCATCAGCGCGGACGCGACGAGCAGGGCCGTGAACGTCAGGGCAACCAATCTCATGGGTCAACCTCCTTTGGAGTCGGTCGCGGACCGTCCAGCCAGTCCACGCCAGGCGACCGAGACCCGACAGCCTCCACCCCTAACACGCCTCGGATACTCGCCTCTGATCAGGGATGTGAAAAACGGGGGGGCAAACGCGTCATCCGTTTGACAAGACGGCACGACGCGGGCTCGGCGCGCTCACCCGCCGCGGCCGAGCCGATGGGACCTAAGGGGTGCTCAGCCGTCGACCAAGAGGCCGTCGATACCCTTGGCACGGTCGAGGGCGGCGAGCTCGCCCCGCGCCTCGCGCACGTAGACGTGCTCGGGGGTGAACCGGGCCGACAGCGTGTCGTGCCCCTGCCGCAGGAGGAGCTCGGCCTCTTCGAAGCGGCCGAGGGCCGTGAGGCAGGAGCCCAGGAGGACTTCCACACGGGCGGTGCGGAAGTGGCCTTCGGGCTGGGTCGCGCGGAACAGCTCGAGGCACTGCCCGAGGTACGGCTCGGCCGCGGCGCTGTCGCCCTGGCGATGGAGCACCAGCCCGACGGCGCAGAGGGCCTTGGCGTAGACCGGGTGGCCGGTGCCGACGATCTCGCGGCTGATGGCGAGCGAGCGCCGGGCCCGCTCCAGGGCTTCCGGATAGCGGCCGAGGGCGGCGTAGCCCCGGGCCAAGGCGTTCAAGCTCTCGGTCACGAAGACGTGGCGTTCGCCGAAGATCTCCAGCTTGGTCGCCAGGGCCCGTTCGTGAAGGGCCACCGCGTCGTCGAACCGCCCCCTGACCAGAAGGGTGCTCGCCAGGTTGCTCATCACCACCGCCGTATGGGCATGCCTCTCGCCGTAGACCGCGAGGTAGGCATCCAGCGCCTCCCGGTACCGGGCTTCGGCTTCGGCATAGTCCCCCTTGCGGCCATGCAGCAGGGCGAGGTCGTTGAGGGTGAGCAGAATGTCCGGATGGTCCGGGGGAAGGGTCTGGCGCTGCGCTTCGAGGGCCCGGCCGAGCGCGTTCTGGGCTTCGTCGAGCTCTCCCCGCTCGATCAGGATCAAGGCCAGTAGCCGCAGAGCCATGGCGGTGTCGGGGTGGGCTTCGCCCTGGCAGAGGATGTTGATGCGGACGTTCTCCCGGCTGAGAGCCTTCGCCTGGTCGGTGTCTCCACGGTCCATCATCATCTTGGCCATGCGGAAGAGGGTGTGGGCCACGCCGAGGCTCTCCGGGCCCTCCGTCTTCCGGTAGATGCGGAGCGCCTCCCGGAGCAAGCCTTCGATCTCGCGCGAGGTCTGGTCCCCGGAGCTCTGGGGCCGCTCCCCGAGCACCGTGCCGAGCGCGTTGAGCGTCTCGGCCACCTTGGGTGCATTCCGCCCCAGGAGCCGCCTGCGCAGATGGAGGGCCTCCCGGTAGAGGGCCTCCGAAGCCTCGAAGTCGCTCGACAGGAAGCGCAGCCACGCCAACTGGTCGAGGCTCTCGGCGAGCGCCAGGGAGTCGGGTGCGCTCTCACGGCGGAGCGCCACCGCGCGCTCCAACAGAGGCGCCGCGTCGTCGAGCTGCCGGAGGTTGGCCGAGGCCTGGCCGATGGCGGTGAGGAGCGCCGCCTGGACCTCCGGATCGCCGGAGAGCTCCCGCGACACCCGCGTAGCCCCGGCCTCCAGGACGTCCCGGGCCGAGATGTTCTCCGCCCCCCGCTGGTAGGGATCCGCCTGCTCGAACACGCTGACCAGGAACGCCAGGGCCTCCCGGGCCTTGTCCCGCTCGTGCCCGGCACGGTTGCGCTGCTGGTGGAGGCCCACGAGGAGCGCCAGGACCACCCCGAGCGCAACGGCGGAGAGCGTCGCGAGGGAGCGGTGGCGACGGACGAACTTCCCGGCACGGGTGCCGAGCGTCTGCGGCCGGGCCGAGACCGGCCAGCTCCCGAGATGACGCTCGACATCCGCGGCGAGCTCGACGACCGAGGCGTACCGGCGACGGGGATCCTCTTCGAGCGCCTTGCACACGATCGCATCCAGGTCCCCGGAGAGCTTGCGGCGGAGTGCGCCCGGCCGTGTCCGCCGGGCGTGACAGAGGGCTCGGAGACGCTCCCCGTCGTCCGCCTCCCGATCCGGATCGAGCGACCGGCCGAGGGTCCGACTGGGAGGAACCGGACGCTCGGCGCCCCGGGACCGGACCGGCCGGCTGCCCGAGAGCAGCTCATGGAGCACGACGCCCAGGGCATAGACGTCGCTGGCAGTCGTGATCGCTTCGCCACGGACCTGCTCCGGGCTCGCATAGCCGGGCGTCATCGCCCGAAGGTCGGCGGAGGCACGGGAGGCGACCCCGTCCTCGTGGCCGTCGGCCAGCCGCTCGGCGATCCCGAAGTCGATCAGCTTGAGCTCCCCCTCCGCGGTCACCAGGACGTTGGCCGGCTTGATGTCGCCATGGACGAGCAGGTTCTGGTGCGCATAGGCAAGCACCTCGAACAGCCGCCCGAACAACCGAAGTCGCTCGTCGATGGAGAGCCTCCGCTCGTCACAGTAGACGTCGAGGGGCTGACCTTCGACGTACTCCATCACCAGAAAGGGCACGCCCTGCTCGCTCTCGCCGCCGTCGTAGAGGCGCGCAATCGAAGGGTGCTCGAGCCGCGCCAGGATCTGCCGCTCGGCCCGGAAGCGCTCGAGAGCCCGGGGATCGGTCACCCCCGGACGCAGGAGCTTGACCGCCACCCGACGCTCGAACTGGCCGTCGTCACGACTCGCCACGTAGACGGCCCCCATGCCGCCGTGACTGATCAGGCGCTCGAGCCGATAGGAGCCGAAGCTCGAGCCGGCGGCGTGCGCCGCCTCCCCATCGCTCAGCGCATCGGCCGCGGGCCGTTCCAGGAACGTCCGCGCCTTCTCGTCTGCCGCGAGGAGCCCTTCGACGATCCGGCGCACCTCGCCATCGGCTTCGCAGGCACGATCGAGGAAGCCCTCCCGGTCCTCGGGCGCGAGCTCCAGCACCTCGGCAAACAGGGCGTCGACCTCCTGCCAGCGCTCAGCTCGCACTGGCGAGCCCCGGTTCTCCTCGGTTGGAAAGCTCCTGGTAGAGCCAGGCCTTGGCCCGTCGCCACTCGCGCCCGACGGTCTCCGGAGACAAATTGAGCACGGCTGCCGTCTCCCGAATCGTCAACCCACCGAAGAAGCGGAGCTCCACCACTCTGGCCTTGCGTCTGTCGAGCTCGGCGAGCGCCGAGAGCGCCTCGTCTACGGCGAGCACGTCCGGGGCCCTTCCCAGCCCACCCAGCGCGGCCTCATCGAGCGTCACGCGACTGCGATCGCCCCCGCGCTTGACCGCAGCTCGCCGCCGCGCCTGCTCCACCAGGATGCGCCGCATGAGATGGGCGGCGAACCCAAAGAACCGATCGCGGCTCTCCCAGACGATCCCATGCACCTCGCGCAATCGCAGATAGGCCTCGTGCACCAGCGCGGTCGGCTGGAGCGTGTGATCCGGGCGCTCGCAGCGGAACTCCCGGACCGCAATCCGCTTGAGCTCGTCGTAGAGGAGCTGCACCACCCGATCGCCCGCTTCGATCTCCCCCGCCGTCCACGCTTGGAGCATTTCCGTCACCGGCTGGCGACCGGCATGGGATCTGATCATCGATGACTCCTTTCAAATAATGCATCGCACTTAAAAGATCTAAACGAAAAAGATCATGAAAGAGTTCCATCGAGCCAGAGATCAGAGCAAAACTCCTCGCCGGCCGCCGCGGCACCGGAGACGGAGAGCTCGGGCCCGCGCTTCTGAGGAGCCACGGGGAATGGAGACCACGAAGATCGGCGAGAAAGGCCGCGGCAGACCGGAGTGGCGACGGGGAGGGAGAAGGAGAGAGGGAGGAACGGGAGGGAGGGGCCGTCGATCAGCCCCTCTCCGCGGAATCGAGGCGGGCCGCGGCACGAGGACTTTCGGCCCGAGAACGGGCCGCCCCCTCCCGATCCGGGTCGACCCGGAGCCGGAAGAGAGCGGCCCAGCACTGCCTACAGACAGAGCACGCAGGTCCGGTACCCACCACCGGCGTCGAAGCAGGTGCAGGTGGCGCGGCCACACAGGCCCGCACAGTCGGAGTTGGTCGAGCAAGGGATGCCGCTGTCGAGGCACGCGGCCTGAGCGTTCGGCGCCTGATCGGCCATCAAGCTGATGAAGACGGGTTGCTCGTTCGCCGGAAGGATGTCCACCACCGGTGCGTCGATCGCCGGCGCAGCGGCTCTTCCCGAACCCACACGACCGACGACCTTCGACTTCTCGCTGTCCCGAACAGGGGACCAAGCTTACTTTAGTTAGTTGAGCAGCTATGTCTTAGAGTGCGAAAGCACGCGGCCGGAGATCTGCCGGCCGATTTGAAGCGGGTTACCCCGCGCATCTCTTTCGGCGCGCAAGAGCCCCTGGGCTCATGTGCCGCTATTCCTCCACCCCGGCAATCAAGCCGTGGTGACATCGATTGAGGAGAGACTCATGGAACCCCTTACCTCGCTCCGGCGCAGTGCAGTCGGCATCAGCCTTCTGCTCGTGCTCGGAGCAATCCTGTTCGCCAGCGGTGGTCTGGCCTTGGAGCCCAAGGCGCCGGCCGACTACCTCGACTTCAAAGAGTTCTACGAGCCGGAGCTGACCATCACCAGCTCCCACGCGCCGCTCGACGCGGTGCTCGACCAGCTCCCGAACCAGGCCGATTGGCACGCCTTCCTCGCCTCGCGCGAGGCGGCGGGCTCCCCGAGGCCGACGGCCTTCATCGATCCGCGCTCGGGCGCGGCCAGCAACGTGATCGACACCCTGCCGCTCATCCCGGGCAACGGCGTCGGCAACCGGGTGAGCCTCGAGCAGCTCGGCGCGCGCATCGGCCGGCAGGTCCCCCGCGTCGACCGCGCCGCAGTCGCGGAGGCGGTGCTCGAGGTGGTGGCCGAGCGCCGGGCGGTGCTCGGCATCGACACCCGTCAGCTCGGCGATGTGCGGGCCGAGCCTGTGAACGAGAACCTCTGGCAGGTGAGCATTCCCCAGACCTACCACGGCGTCCCGGTGCGCTACGGCCGGCTCGCCGCGTCCATCAGCCACGGCAACCTGGTGGTGATGGGGACCGAGACCTGGGGCGACGTGCGCGGTCTTTCGACCCAGCCCCGGGTCAGCGCGGACGAGGCTCTCGCCATCGCGTTCGACTATGCCGGCGGTGCCTCGTCAGTCGACGAGATGCTGCGCGAGCCCGGCCTGGAGATCATCCCGGTCGCGCCCCAGAGCCAGCAGCGCGGTGAGGCCTTCGCCGGTGCCGTCGGCTCCGGCTACGACCACCGCCTGGTCTGGACCTTCGTCTTCCAGCGGCCGCCCGAGACGGGCACCTGGGAAGCGATGGTCGACGCCCACACGGGTGAGCTCTTGGCCTTCCAGGACATCAACGACTACGCGGCCGAGCAGGTCACCGGCGGCGTCTATCCGGTCACCTCGACCGAGATCTGCCCCACCAACGGCACCTGCGGCGCGATGATGAGCGGCTGGCCGATGCCGTTCGCCAACACCGGTCTCGCGGCGCCGAACAACTACACCAACTCGGCCGGCATCTTCGACTGGACCAGCGGCACGGTGACCACCACGCTCTCCGGCCAGTACGTGCGGATCTCGGACACCTGCGGGTCGATCAACAACAGCTCGACCACCGGCAGCCTGGACCTTGGCGGCACCAACGGCCAGCACGACTGCACCACCGGCGGCGGCTCGTCGGGCAACACCGCCTCGTCGCGGTCGGCCTTCTACGAGCTCAACAAGCTCAAGGAGCAGGCCCGCGGCTGGCTGCCGTCGAACACCTGGCTGCAGAACCAGCTCACCGCCAACGTCAACCTGAACCAGACCTGCAACGCGTTCTGGAACGGCTCGAGCGTCAACTTCTACCGCTCGGGCGGCGGCTGCCGGAACACCGGCGAGATGGCCGGCGTCTTCGATCACGAGTGGGGCCACGGCATGGACGACTTCGATGCCGGCGGCGTGCTGTCGAACTCGAGCGAAGCGTACGCCGACATCGCCGCCATCTACCGCCTCCAGGCTTCCTGCGTCGGCCACGGCTTCTTCTGGACCTCGAACCAGGGCTGCGGCCAGACCGTCGACGGCACCGGCTACAACGCCAACGAGGCCCAGACCGGCGCCAGCCACTGCGCGCTCGACTGCTCGGGCGTGCGCGACGCCGACTGGGACAAACACGCGGACCACACGCCGGACACCGCTCTCGGCTTCGTCTGCAACTCCTGTAGCTCCGGCTCCGGCCCCTGCGGCCGGCAGGTCCACTGCTCCGCCGCGCCGACCCGGCAGGCGGCCTGGGACCTGGTGGCCCGGGACCTTCAGTCCGCGCCGTTCAACCTGGACAGCCAGACCGCCTTCGTGGTGGGCAACAAGATCTTCTACCAGGGCAGCGGCAACGTGGGGAGCTGGCACGCCTGCACCTGCGGCTCGTCGTCCTCCGGTTGCGGCTCGACCAACGGCTACATCCAGTGGCTGACCGCCGACGACGACAACGGCAACCTGAACGACGGCACGCCGCACATGACCGCGATCTACAACGCGTTCAACCGTCACGGCATCGCCTGCTCGACGCCGACGCCGACCAACAGCGGCTGCTCCGCCGGACCGAGCGCCGCGCCGACCGTCGCCGGCACCGCCGGGAACAACCAGGCGTCGCTCTCGTGGAACACGGTCTCGGGCGCCAACAGCTACTGGGTGATGCGGAGCGAAGGCCACGCCGGCTGCGAATTCGGCAAGACGCGGATCGCCACGGTCACCGGCACCAGCTACGTCGACACCGAGGTGGCCAACGGCCGCGATTACTTCTACAACATCGTGGCGGTGGGCTCGACCGACTCCTGCTACGGCGCGACCAGCAACTGCCTGACGGTGACGCCGGCCGCGTCGACGACGCCCGACTTCAGCGTCTCGTGCAGCCCGTCCAGCCTGAGCGTGACCCAGGGCGCGAGCACCACCAGCACCTGCACGGTCACCTCGACGAACGGCTACTCGAGCGCCGTCAGCCTGTCCTGCACCGGCCTGCCGGCCGGCTCGAGCTGCAGCTTCGTCCCGAGCTCGGTGACACCGCCGTCCGGCGGCAGCGCCAACAGCACGCTCACCGTCACGGCGACGGCCTCGGCGACCACGGGCAGCTTCAGCTTCGACGTCCAGGGCACCGACGGCACGCTGACCCACACCTTCCCGGTGGCGCTGACGGTCAACAACGCCGGCAGCGGTGGCGCCCAGACGGCGGTCTTCGACGCCGGCCTCCAGGCTCCCGCCTGCAACACGGTGGGCACCTCGTGTGACTCGGGCACCCTGCTCGAGGGCCGCGACAGCCTGAGCAGCGGCCCCGAGGCCAACCAGCCGAACACCATCAACAACTCCTGCTCGGACGGCACGTCGGGCACCTACCAGAGCGACGAGTCGAGCGAGCGGATCGTGGTCTCCACGGTCGGCGGCTCCGACTTCACCCCTGGAGCGACGGTGCGGATCGACGCCACGGTGTGGGTCTGGTCCGGCGGTCCGACCTCGGATCACCTGGACCTCTACTACGCCGCGGACGCCACCAACCCGAGCTGGACCTACCTCACCACCATCAACCCCACCGCGGGCGGCGCCCAGACGTTCAGCACCACCTACACGCTGCCCTTCGGGCCGCTCCAGGCGGTGCGCGCCAACTTCCGCTACAACGGCAGCGCCTCGTCCTGCAGCACGGGCTCCTACGACGACCACGACGATCTCGTGTTCGCCGTCGACAGCCCGGCGCCGACGGTCGTGTTCTCGGATGACTTCGAGACCAACCAGGGCTGGACGGCCAACCCGAACGGTACGGATACCGCCACCACCGGTCAGTGGGAGCGGGCGAACCCGGAGCAGGTCGACTACAACGGTCCGAAGCAGCTCGGCACCACGGTGAGCGGCAGCTTCGACCTGGTGACCGGCCCGCTGGCCGGCGCGTCGGCCGGTGCGAACGACATCGACAGTGGCGAGACGAGCATCTGGTCTCCCCAGATCACGCTGCCGTCCTCCGGTACGCTGACCCTGTCGTTCAGCTCCTACCTGGCCCACTCGACCAACGCGACGAGCGCCGACTACCTGCGGGTGAAGGTCGTCGGCTCGACCACCAGCACGGTGTACGAGCAGCTCGGCAGCGCGACCGACGTGGACGCCGCGTGGGGCAGCCACTCGGCCGACATCAGCAGCTTCGCCGGTCAGACCGTTCGCATCCTCATCGAGGCCGCGGACGCGTCGACGGCGAGCCTGGTGGAGGCTGGGGTGGACGACGTGCAGATCGTGCAGTAATAGGTCGCCCCTCGACCCCCCGTCCCCCTTCTCCCCGCACGGGGAGAAGGGGGCGCCTACCCCCGGCCCTTCTTCTCGGAAGAGTGGTCACGGGGGACGGGAGATGGGGGCGCCCTCCTCCGGCCGCTCGCTTCTGGAGAGCCGGTGTGGGGCGGGGGATGCAGTCAGCACCGGCGGAGGCGCTTCGGCGCCTCCGCCGTTCTTTTTTCATCGGGGTGCGCGCACCCTACTCCGTCGGCGCTTCGATCCGTTCGAGGCCGCCCATGTGGGGGCGCAGAGCCTCCGGGATGACGACCGAGCCGTCCGCCTGCTGGTAGTTCTCGAGCACTGCGATGAGCGTCCTGCCCACGGCCAGGCCCGAGCCGTTCAGGGTGTGGGCGTAGCGGGGCTTGCCGCCGCCCTCTGGCCGGTAGCGGATGTCGGCGCGACGGGCCTGGAAGTCGGTGCAGTTCGAGCAGGACGAGATCTCCCGGTAGGCGCTCTGGCCCGGGAGCCAGACCTCGATGTCGTAGGTCTTGGCGGCGCCGAAGCCCATGTCGCCGGTCGAGAGCGTGACCACGCGATAGGGAAGCTCCAGGAGCTGAAGCACCTTTTCGGCGTTGCCGGTGAGCTCCTCCAGGGCGTCGAAGCTAGTCTCCGGCGAGGTCACGTGGACCAGCTCCACCTTGTTGAACTGGTGCTGGCGGATGAGCCCGCGGACGTCCTTGCCGTAGGAGCCCGCCTCGCTCCGGAAGCAGGGGGTCCAGGCGGCGTAGCGGATCGGCAAGACCGCCTCGTCCAGGATCTCCTGGCGGTGCAGGTTGGTGACCGGCACCTCGGCGGTGGGGATCAGGTAGTAGTTGGTGCCTTCCAGATGGAAAAGATCCTGCTCGAACTTGGGGAGCTGGCCGGTGCCGACGAGGGCGTCCGAGTTGACGATGAACGGTGGCAGCACCTCGGTGTAGCCGTGCTGCCCCGTATGGAGCTCGAGCATGAAGTTGATCAGCGCCCGTTCGAGCCGTGCGCCGGCACCGAAATAGGCGGTGAACCGGGCACCGGCGATCTTGGCGCCGCGCTCGAAGTCGAGGATGCCCAGCTCCGGCCCCAGGTCCCAGTGGGCCTTGGGCTCGAAGTCGAACGTGCGCGGCTCGCCGACCAGGCGCTCGACCCGGTTGGCGCGTTCGTCGGCGCCCTCGGGAACGCTCTCGTGGGGCACGTTGGGGATCGTCAACGCCACCGCCGACAGCTCGTCGTCGACGGTCGAGATCCGCGTCTCGAGCGCCTCGATCTCCCTCTTGAGCTGGGAGACGGCGGCGATCTCCTTCTCCGCCGCGCCCCCCTGGCGCTTGATCTCGCCGATCTGCTTCGACGCCTCGTTGCGGCGGCGTTTCTTGTCTTCGAGATCGACCAGCGTCGCCCGGCGCTCTTCGTCCAGGCGGAGCCAGGTGTCGACCATCTCGGGGTCGTTCTTTCGGGCTTCGAGGGCGTGCCGGACACGGTCGGGATGATTGCGCAGAAGCTCTCGGGAAAGCATGGCGGACGGAGTCTAGCAAGTGAGCGGGGCCAGCGGGCCGCCCGTGGGGACGGGACGAACCTGCCTTGGTGCACGTAGAAACAGCCTGGAGACGGTAAGATCCGGCCGAACCGCTCGACCCGTTCCATGTCGTCATCGCTCCCCGTGGACCACCTTCCGGCCCCACCGCCCGGCCCCTCGCCCGTGCGCTCCTCCCTGCCACCGATCCTGCGCCTGATCCCGCCGCTCGTGGGAGTCGCGGCCGTCCTCTCCCTGGCCGCCGCTCAGCGCTCCCCGGAGGCCGCCGCCGAGACTGCCTACCTGGCGTTTGCGGCCGGCGTGCCGCTCCTCGCCGCGGGCGCCGTGGCGCTCGGCATGGCGGTTCCCGTCCTGGGCACCGGGGCCGCCGTCGCCCTCGCCTGGCTGGTACCGACCGGCCCGGTGCGCGGCGCCCTCGTGGGAACGGTGGCGGCGGCCGTCCTGGCGCTCGCCGCCCTCGACCGCGCGGGGCTCCTCCGCGGCATGCCGGACCGGGAAGGGCGCCGGGGAGGGACTCCCCTCGCCGCGCTGCTGCGGCCGGTGCCGGCCCTCGGCCTGGCGTTCGGTCTCCAGGCGCTGCTCCGGGCCGACGAGCTCCTGGCACCGCCTTCGGCCTTCTTCGCGCTGGTGGTCTACGTCGCGCTGCCCGCGGTGGGAGCCCTGGCCGCCCTCGCCCTGGCGCGGCTCGAGAGCCCGGCGACGGCGGCGCTCGCGACGGCGGCTGCGCTGGTGGCCGGACCCGGTTTCCGGCCGGCGTCGGTGGTCGCCCTGGTCGCCCTGGCGGCGGCGCCGGTCGCCCTGGGGAGAGAGCTCCCGCCCGGTCTCGAACGGCTGGGCCGCGCGCCTCGGATCGGCGCGGCCCTCCTGCTCGCGGCGCCGGCGGCGTGGAACGTGGAGGCGGCCGTGCTCGCGGCCCTCGCCGGCTGCATGCTGGCTCTCCGCGACCGGGCGTCGGTGGTCGCCCTCGGAGCGCTCGGCGGCCTCGGCGGCGCCCTGGCGCTCGCCGCCGCGCGCTCGGGCGGAGCGGGCACCGGCCTGGGGGCCGATCTCGCCGCCGCCCTGGCCGCCTCGGCCCTGGTGGCCGCCACCGCGCCGGCGATGCTCCTGGTCATCCGGCGCCGGCCGCTCCTCGTCGCCGCCGCGCTCCTCGTCGCCGTGGCCGCCGCCCTGGCGGTTCCGGTGGACGGACGCCTGGCGGCGCCGATCGCCCTCGCCGTCGCCGCCGTGGCGGCACCGCCGATCGGGCGGGGGGCTCGGCGAGGCAGGGTGATGCTGCCCGCCCCCAACGACCCGCGCGGAATCCCGCTGGCGATCCAGGGCGTGTGGACCGCGGCGCTCCTCGGCGCCGCCGCCCTCGCCGGAAGCTACCCCTGGCTCCGCGGCGAGCCCCTGGTCTCGGTTCTCGACCTCCTCGGTCTGTCCGCCGGCTGGGCCGGCGCTCTGCCCATCCTCGCCGCAACCGCGGTGCTGACCGGCGTGGCCGGGATCGTCGCCGAGGTGCCGGCGGCCGGCCCCCTGGGGGCGAAGCGGATGGCGGCCTCGGCCACGGGCGGCGCGATCGTCCTGCTGCTCGCCGCCGGGGCGCACCAGCCCGGGGCGGTGCTGATCGGCGAGGCGACACCCCTCGTTCTCCAGGCGCCGCACACCGCCTGGTCCACCGCGATCGAGTCGACCGCGTCCGGCGGCGCCGTGACCAGGATGGTGCTCGACTCGGCCCTGGGGAACGCCGTCGGCCTGGCCGCCGGCACGCCGGTCGCCACGGTCACGCTGGCCGGACCCGAGGGGCCGGAGCGCACCTGGACCCTCCACGTGGGGGAGGAGACGGGCGAGTGGGCCGCCCACCGCCCGGACCTCGCCGGCCCGGGCATGGCACCCGCGCCGCGACCGTGGATCTCGTGGGTCAACGCGGAGCCGGCGTTCTACGGTCATCGGTACCGGGCGGTCCTGCCGGCCGGCGGCAACGAGGCGCCGCCGGGGCCCGGGCCACCACGACCGGACCACCTGGAAGTGAGGCTGCGGCCGGACCTGCCGCCGGAGGTGGTGCTGACGATCTTCCGACTGGAGCTGCGACCGTGACGGGGGCCCTGTCGCCGGACGTGAGGCGCCGAGCTCCGGGGCTACCTGGGCGCCTGGAGTGGGGCCTGCTCGCGGCGGGAGGTGCCGCCTCGGCGCTGCTCCAGGCCCTGCCGCCCGACGGGTTACTGCCGGACGGCCACCAGTTCCACGGCACGCTCGCGGCGATCCCGCTGGTGCTCGCCGCCCTGGCGGTGATCGCCCGGCGCACGGAGGCCGCCGGCGGGCGCCGCCTGAGACCCCGGCCGATCCTGGTGGAAGCGGTGGTCCTCGCGCTGCTGGTGACCGCGATTCTCGCCCATCGGGGGCTCGGCCTCTCGGCGGCCGGACCGGCCCTCGCGGCAGGCCTCTTCGCCCTCCTCGGTGTCCACGCCATCGGCCAGACGGTGGCGCTCCGGCCGCTCCTCGGCACCGGGTCGGGGAACCGGCAGGGCAGGGCGTCGGGAGCGCCGTCGATCCTCTTCTTCGTCCTGCCGCTCACGGTCTACTGCGCCCTCGTCCCCTGGGCGGCGGCCAACCGCCAGCCGGACGGCGACGAGCCGTACTACCTGCTGCTCGCCCACAGCGCCGCCTACGACCAGGACGTGGACCTGGCCAACAACTACGAGAACGGCGACTGGCGCTACTTCATGGACCGGCCGATCGAACCGCAGCCGGGCGACCCCCGGGGGCCGAACGGGGAGATCTACTCGCGCCACGACGCGCCGCTGCCGGTTCTCGTCGCCCTGCCCTATCGGCTCGGCGGGCGCCGGGGCGTGCTGGCGGCCATGTCCGTCTTCGCCGCCGCCCTGGCCTGGGCCGGCCTCCGCCTGGCTGGCCGCTTCGCCCCGGGCCGGCCGGGGGCGGCGCTCCTCGCCTACGGAGCGCTGGCGTTCACGCCGCCGCTCCTGCTCTACGCCCACCAGGTGTGGGTCGAGGTGCCGGCCGCCCTGGCGGTGGCCGTGGCGTACGAGCGATCCCTCGCACGGCCGTCCGAAGGCCGGACGGCAGACCGGTTCGGGCTCCGCCGCTGGCTGCCCCTGGCCGCCGCCCTGGTGGCATTGCCGCTCCTGAAGCTCCGGTTCGCGCTGATCGCGGCGCCGCTGGCGCTGGTCGCCCTGCTGCGCTCCGCGATGGACGGCAAGCGCCGCCGCTGGGCGGTGATCGGCGCGGTGGCGCTCCTCGTCACCGCTCTGGGCGTCGTCCTGGCGATCAACCAGGCGCGCTTCGGCAACGCCCTCAAGATCCACACCTGGCAGGAGCTCGACCTGCCGGACTTCCCCGTGACGAGCTACGCCGAGGGCTTCCTCGGCCTGTTCTGGGACGCGGCGTTCGGGCTCTTCTTCTTCGCTCCGCTCTGGCTGCTGGTGCTTCCGGCCCTGATCCTGGTCGGCGCCCGGAGCCGGCGCCTGGTGGCCGAGGTGGCGCTGATCGCGCTCCCCTACCTGGTGATCATGGCTCCCCGGGCCGAGTGGTACGGCGGCTGGTCACCACCGTTTCGCTACGGCGTGGTGCTGCTGCCGCTGCTCTGCGCCCTGCTCGCGCCGCTCCTCGCCGAGCGCCACCGCCCGGGAGCGCGCGCCCTGCTCGCGGCCCTCGGCCTCGCCACCGCCGGCCTGGCGCTCGTCTGGTTGGCGCTTCCGGGGTGGACCTACGACCTGGCCGACGGGCGCACCCGGCTGCTCGACGCCCTGAGCGCCTCGACCGCCGCCGATGCGGCCCGCTTCTTCCCGAGCTACGTGAGGCCGCGCCTCGCCTCCTGGATCTGGCCGCCGGCCTCCGCCCTGCTGGTCACCCTGCTCTGGTGGCGCCCCCGGTGGCGAGGGACCTTGGCGCGGAGCCTGCCCCGGCGCAGGACCCCGGCAGCCGCCGGCGCGGTGCTGCTCTTGGCAGGCCTGGCACTCCTGCCGCTCGCGGCCCGCACCGTTCCGACCCGGGTGGTCGACCTCGAGGACCCCTGGCTCGATCACCGGGGCGGCCACCTCCAGCCGGAGCCCTGGGTCGTCGCCCGGAGCCACTACCGCGGCGGCTGGGTGATCCGGCCCTACGAAGAGGTGCGAGTGCCTCTGGTGCCGGGGGGCGACCGGCTGGAGATCGTCCTCGACATCCACCTCGGCCGCAACAACCCGGACCCGCTCTCCCTGGCGGTCGGCGCCGGCGACCAGCACCTCGCCGACTGGACGCCGGAGCGGGACGGCTGGAGCCGGGTCACCCTGGGGCCGTTCGACTGGCCGGCCGGCGAGACTCCGGCGGGGGGCGAAGCCGGCGGCGCTCCGAGCCCGGGCTCCGTACCGCTGGTGCTTCGCGCCGTCGGTCCGCCGCGGGCCGGGCGCCAGAACGGGTTCCTGGTCGACCGGGTGGAGCTGCGGTGGGAGTGACCGTGACCGCGGTCGTGCCGACCCTGGGCGCGAGCCCGCTGCTCGCCGAGTGTGTGCGCGCGCTCCACGGCCAGGAGGTCCCGATCGAGGTGGTGCTCGTGCGCCAGGGGCCCCAAGCGCTCGACGAAAGCACGCTCGGCACCCCGGCGGACCGGGAGATCGCGCTCCCCGAGAACGTGGGCTTCGCCGCCGCCACCAACCGGGGGATCGGTACCGCGACCGGCAAGTACGTGGCGACGGTCAACGACGACGTGGTGGTCGGCGAGGGCTGGGCCGGGGCGCTCGTCGAGGCGCTCGAGGCCGACCCGACGGCCGCCGCCGCCCAGGGGGTGAACCTGATCGCACCCCTCTCCGCGGGCTCTTCCACGACCGGACCGGACGATCTGCCGGTCGACGGCTGGGGGATCGGCTGGAACCGCGCCGTCCAGGCGGTCCAGCTCGGCCGGGGCGAGCCGCCGCCGCGCCGGGACGCGCCGGCCCGGCGGGTGTTCGGCGTGTCGGCGACCGCGGCGCTCTACCGGCGCGAAGCGCTTCTGCGGGTCGCCCTGCCCGGGAGCGGCCGACAGCCGGAGGTCCCGGAGATCTTCGACTCCCGGCTCGAGTCCTACTACGAGGACGTGGACCTCGCCCGGCGGCTCCGGGCCGCGGGGTACGCCGCCCTCTCCGTGCCCCGGGCGCGGGTGCGCCACGCCGGCTCGCTCACCGGCAAGGGGCTCGGCGCGCGGCGCTGGCGGCTGATCTACGGCAACCGGTACGCGGTCGCCGCCGGGCTTCTGGGAAGCGGGTTCTGGCGTGCCGTACCGAGGATGGCGGCCCGCGACCTGGCCGATCTGGCGGCGGCCGTCGGCGCGCTCGACGGCGCGAAGATCCTGGGGATCAAGACCGGCTGGTGCCGGGCTCTCCGCCTGGTACCGGGCTTCACGCGCGGCGGGGCTCCGGTTCCCGTCGACGTCGAAGGCGCCGGCTCGACCGGCGGGCGGACCGAGCCATGAGCGGCACGTCGACGGACCGGCCGCTCCTCTCAGGCGTCGTGATCCACTGGCACGACGAGGAGAACCTGGCGGCCCTGGTCGACGCCTGGCCCCGGGCCCCCCGCTTCGAGCTGATCGTGGTCGACAACGGCTCGGCCGGAGAGCTGCCGGCCCTGCCGCCTGAGGTACGCGGCCAGGTGCTCCGTCCCGGCCGGAACCTCGGCTTCGCCGGCGCCGCCAACCTGGGGGCGGCTCATGCCGAAGGCCCGTTGATCTTGATCCTCAACCCCGACGCGCTCCCGGAGCCGGACGCCCTCGACGCCCTCACGGACGGCTTCGCCCGCCACCCGGAAGCGGCGGGCCTGGCACCCCGCCTGGAAGACGGAGGAGGCGAGGAGCGGGGACCGTCCCAGCACCGCTGGCAACTCGGCCGCCTGCCCTCCCCGGGCCGGCTCGTGCTCGAGGGCCTCTTCCTGCCCGCCCGGGGCGGCCCGAGCGAGGAGCCGCCGGAGGGAACACCGATCGAGCAACCGGCGGCGGCGGCGCTGGCGCTCCGGCGCGGTGTGTGGGAGAGGCTCGGCGGCATGGACCCCCGGTTCCACCCCGCCTGGTTCGAGGACGTGGACCTGGGGCGGCGCCTCCGGGCCGCCGGGGCGCCAATCCTCTACTGGCCGGAGGCGCGATTCCGCCACCGGCTCGGCTCCACGGTGCCGCGGCTCGGCTACGGCCGGTTCCTCTGGATCTACTACCGGAACCTCTGCCGCTACCTGGACAAGCATCACGGACGGCGCTGGGCGCTCGCGGCCCGGGCGTTGCTGCCGGTCGGCATGCTGCTGCGCCTGGCGCTGCTGCCGGTCCGCAGGCCGCGCCGGGCCGGCAGCCGAGGCGAGGCGGCGAGAGCGCTCGTCGCCACCGTCGCCGGCGCCCTCTCCGGCTGGCGCCTGCCCCGGCGGCTGGCCGGGAACGGGGACGAAGACGGAGAGCCCGCGCCATGAGCTCCGCGGGCGACCTGGGAGCCCCACGGGCGGCGATCGCGGTGGTGACCCACGACGACGGCGACGACCTGGGCGAGTGCCTGGCCTCCGTCGCGGCCCTGGACACCCGTCCCCTCGCCCTCGCCGTGGTCGACTGCGGGAGCGCGGACGACTCGGTCGAGCGCGCCAGGGCCTTCGCCGCCGAGGCTCCGGAGGGGATCGACGTGCAGGTCCTCCCCCTGGTTGAGAACCGGGGGTTCGCGGGCGGCATGAACGCCGCTTTCGCCGCCCTGGGTGCCGCGCCCTGGATCCTGACCCTCAACCCGGACGCCCGACCCGCCCCCGACTTCCTGGAGCATCTGATCGCCGCGGCCGAAAGGGCCGAAAAGGAGAGCGGCCTCCGAGTCGGTGCGGTGACCGGCCGCCTGGTGCGCCCGACCGGGGACCGACCCGCCGAGCCCCGTCGCCTCGACGCCTGCGGCATGTACCTGACCACCGCCTGGCGCCACTTCGACCGGGCGTCGGGCGACATCGACCGGGGCCAGCTCGCCCGGACGGAGCGGATCTTCGGAGGAACCGGCGCTGCCACCCTGTTCCGCCGGCAAGCGCTCCGAGACGTGGCCCTCGACCCGGACGGACGGGAGATCTTCGACGAGTGGTTCCACACCTTCCGGGAGGACGCCGAGCTCGCCTTCCGCCTCCGGGAACGGGGCTGGGAGGTGCTCTACGAGCCGACCGCACTCTGCGAGCACCGTCGCTTCAACCTCCCCGAGCGAAGAAGCGCCATGCCCGCCATGGTCAACTACCACTCCTTGAAGAACCGCTACCTGCTCCGCGCCTACCACCAGACCTGGGGCAACGCGCTCAGAACCGCCCCGAGGACCTTGGGACGAGACCTCGCCGCCCTCGTCTACGTCCTTCTCCGAGAGCACAGCTCGCTGCCGGCGTACGGCTGGCTGTGGAAACACAGGAAAGAGATCCTCGAGCGTCGCCGCCAGATCCAGGAGCGCCGCACCGTGCCGCCCCGGGAGATCGACCTCTGGTTCAAGGTCCAGGGGCTGCCGATCCGGCCGGAGAATTGAGCCCCAATTGTCGCTCGCTCCGCTCGCACCTCGGCCGGCACAGGTCCGGCCGCTTCGTCTGAGAGGGGTTGTTGCCTGGATTGGGCATTCGACTCCTCTTCCCCTGCCTCCCGCCCCAGGCCGGCGTACGCCGGCCGTTCATGTCAACGAGGAAGGGGACCGAGATGGGGTTTGATGGGAGATCAGTAGGGGCCGGGGTCGGGGCGTTCGGGCGACGGGTGCTCAGCGGGCGCGCTCTCGATGGACTCACGGAGCTCGGCACCGCCAAACGCGCCCGATGGGCAGGCGAGGCCTACGCACCGAAGTCCAACCAGCCGAGCCGGCCCTCGACCGAACGCCCCGACCCCGGCCCCGGACCCGAGCCAACGCACCTCTGACACAATCCGCCCGATGCCCCACCCCACCGACCGCCCCCTGCGCATCGCACTCCTCGGCAGCCGCGGCATCCCGGCCAACTACGGCGGCTACGAAACCCTCATGGAAGAGCTCGCCCCCCGGCTCGCCGCCGCCGGCTTCGACGTCACCGTCTACTGCCGCTCCCACTACACCCCCAAAGACCTCACCCACTACAAAGGCGTCCGCCTCCGCGTCCTCCCCACCCTCCCCACCCGTCACCTCGACACCCCCGTCCACACCTTCCTCTCCGCCTTCGACGCCATCGGCAAGGCCTACGACGCCGCCCTCGTCGTCAACGGCGCCAACGCCCTCTTCGTCCCCCTCCTCCAGGTGGGCGGCACCCCCGTGGCCCTCCACGTCGACGGCATCGAACGCCAGCGAAGCAAGTGGGGAGCCCTCGGTCGCGCGGTCTACAGACTCTCCGAACGCCTGGCCTGCCTCCTGCCCGACGTCCTCGTCACCGACGCCGACGTCATCCACGACTACTACCTGGAGACCTACGGCGCCGGCTCCGAAGTCATCGCCTACGGCGTCGACCCGGAGATCCCCGACACCCGGGAGACCCTGGACCGCCTGGGCCTCGAGCCCCGCCGCTACTTCCTCTACGTCTCCCGCTTCGAACCGGAGAACAACCCCCACCGGGTCGCCGAAGCCTACGCCGCGGCCGGCGGCGACCTGCCGCTCGTCATGGTCGGCGGCGCCCCCTACGCCGAGCGCTTCATCGCCAGCTTCCAGGACGGCGCCGATCCGCGCATCCTCTTCCCCGGACCGATCTACGGCACCGGCTACCGGGAGCTCCTCTCCCACGCCCTGGCCTACATCCACGCCACCGAAGTGGGCGGCACCCACCCCGCCCTGGTGGAGGCCATGGGCTACGGCAACTGCCTGCTGGTCAACGACACCCCGGAGAACCTGGAGGTGGCGGGAGACGCCGCTCTCTACTTCCACGCCGCCCAGCCGGCGACCCTGACCGGCCTGATCGACCGCATCCGGACCCATCCGGACGAGGCCCGAGAGCTCCGACGCCAGGCGACCGACCGGGCAGCCCACCTCTACACCTGGGACCGCGTTGCCGCCCAGTACGCCAATCTCTTCCGCTCCATGACAGGATGAGAGCGCGGTGACGGCTCCCGGCCGCGAGGGTGCCCCGCGGAGGGGGGTGGACGGAGCCTCCTCAGATGGCGTAAAAAGGGTGCGGGGGAGCGAAACGCCCCGCTCCGACTTTCTACCCTTCCCTTCCGGGTGGAAAGTGTGTATCATGGCACAGCACCATAAACCAGCCGACCCGCTCCGGGGTACGCCCGGAGTACGACGGGAGACCGGCTTGCCGATGGCGACCCACGGATGCTGAAAGAACGAGCCCGCATCATTGCGGCTTCCGTTTTCGCTCTCGATCTGACCCTTGTCACGCTCGCCTTCCTGGGCGCGTACTGGCTGAGAAGCTCCGCGCTTCCCGCCCTGTTGCCGGGACACTTCCCCCAGCCCCTGTATCCGCTGGCGGAGTACGTCCCGTTCCTGCCGCTCGCACTGGTGATCTGGGGCGCCCTGCTGCTTCGCACCCGCCGTTACCGGTCCCACCGGACCGTGCCGATCGTCGAGGAGGCCTGGGCCATCGTCCGGATCTGCGTGACCGGCACGGTGATCTTCGCGCTCCTCCTCTACACGCTCCGGATCGACGAGCTGCTGCTCGACGACGACCGGATCAGCCGGCTCTGGATCGTGCTCTTCGCGGTGCTCGCCTGCCTGCTCCTGTTGACGGAGAAGCTGGCCCTGCGCATCACGTCGCGCTACGTCCGCACCCGCGGCTACAACTACCGCACGGTTCTTCTGGTCGGACGGAACAACGCCTCCCGCGAGCTCGCCCAGGCCCTCGGCGAGCACTCCTGGTGGGGCTACCGGGTGGCCGGATTCGTGGTCAACGGCGACAGCGAGGCCGGCACCGGGACCGAGGAGATGGGCCTGCCGATCCTGGGCACCGTCCAGGACATCCCGCGGATCGTCTCCGAGACGGTGATCGACGAGGTGATCTTCGCGGTACGCCGCCGGGACCTCGACCGGCTGGAGGACCTCTTCCTGGCACTCTCGGAGCAGGGAATCCGGGTCCGCTTCGCGGTCAACTTCTTCCCCCACACCAAGGCGAAGGTGGAGCTCGAGGAGATGGCCGAGATGCCGCTCCTCTCGTTCTCGACCGCACCGACCAGCCAGATCCAGCTCCTCTTCAAGCGGGCCCTCGACGTGGGGATCTCGATGCTCCTGCTGGTGCTCGCCCTGCCGGTGGTGGCGCTGGTCGCCCTGGCGATCAAGCTTTCGTCACGGGGCGGCACGGTCCTCTTTCGCCAGACCCGCTGCGGTTTGAACGGCCGCTCGTTCACGCTCTACAAGTTCCGGACGATGGTCGAGAACGCCGAGGAGCGCCGGCGCGAGCTCGAGCACCTGAACGAGATGAAGGGGCCGGTCTTCAAGCTCAAGGCCGACCCCCGCGTGACCTGGCTGGGCCGGTTCCTCCGCAAGTTCAGCCTGGACGAGCTGCCCCAGCTCTGGAACGTGCTCCGGGGCGACATGAGCCTGGTCGGCCCCCGGCCGCCGATCCCGGAAGAGGTGGCCAAGTACCAGCGCTGGCAGCGCCGGCGCCTGGCCATGAAGCCGGGCCTGACCTGCCTGTGGCAGATCAGCGGCAGAAACGACATCGATTTCGACCGCTGGATGGAGCTCGACCTCGAGTACATCGACTCCTGGACGCCGAGCCTCGACTTGAAGATCCTGCTCAAGACGATCCCGGTGGTGCTCTCGGGCCGGGGGGCCTCGTAGACCTTCCTCAGCGGCCGTAGGGAGCCGCCGGCTCGTGGACCTGGTCCGCCTGGCCGGACTCTTCCGCCCTCAAGAGCGTCCAGTACTGACGCGGCGAAAGCACCTGGAGCCCCGTCGCCTCCTCCCGGAGCGCGCGGTCGCCGGTCACCAGGACATCCGCCCCGGCGGTGAGGGCGGAGGCGAGGACCGGCACGTCGTCCGGGTCGGAGAGATCGGGGGAGACGGTGGTGCCGGGCGGGCGCGGAGCGGGCACCACCGGGAAGCGGCGCAGAAACCGGAGCACCCGGGCAACACGGCCGGCGTCCACGCCGAACCGCTCCTCCAGCACCCGCTCGAGCTCAGCGAGCACCGGCTCACCCACCACCACCTCGTGGCGCTCGAGCGTCAAATCGAACACCTCCGCACAGAACCCACGCGTGGCGAACGCGCTCGCCAGGACGTTGGTGTCGAAGAAGACCTTCACGAGACGTCTTCGAACACGTCCTCGTCGGTGAGGTAGCCGCGCTCTTCCGCGAACGGCATGATCTCCCCGCGGAGGTGGAGAAACTCCTCTCGGACGAGCTGCTTGCGGAGAGCTTCGCGCACCAGGTCGCTCCTGCTCTTGCCCGAGCGCTTGCAGGCGGCATCGAGCTGCGCCTCGAGGGCGTCGTCGATGCGGATGGTGATGGTCGTCATGTAATACATCGTACGACGACTGCCCCCTCGACGCAAGAGACGGGACGCCCTATGCGCTCGAACGCGGCCTACAGATAGCCGATCTCGGGGGTGAGCGCGACCTTGGTACGCACGAAGGAGCCGGTGCCGTGGGCGAGGAGCTCGCCCTGCTCGTCGAACAGGCGCGATTCGGCCAAGACCGACGAGCGGGTCCGGTAGAGGACGTTCCCTTCGGCGCGCATCTCGCCGGCCGCGACCGGCCGGAGCAGATGGAGGTTGAAGGACGCGGTCAGGACCACCACGTCGGTGACCAGGGAGGCGGCGGCGAAGTAGGCCGCGTCGTCCAGGGCCTTGAAGTAGACCGAGCCGTGGACCGCGTCCACGGCGTGGAAGAAGTCCTCCTTGACCCGGATGCGGATCGTCGCCGCCCCTGCGCCGACCGATACCTCGGGCTCGTAGTACCGGTTGGTCGGCGCCCCGCGGTACATGCGCTCGAGCTTTCGATAGTGGTCCGAGTGGCTCATGGTCCGGGTCCTCGCGTTTCGGCCTGGTGGAGCTCGACCGAGGCAGGATACCGAACTCGATCGGCAGCGGGGCAAGCGAGCTGGTACGATCCCGGGCCGTAACCGACCACGGGACCGACCAGACGATGAGCTCCGACAAGCCTCTCACCTACTCGAGCTATCTCAAGATCGACGAGCTCCTGAGCCTCCAGGTGCCCCGCTCGGACGGACCCGAGCACGACGAGATGCTGTTCATCGTCATCCACCAGGTCTACGAGCTCTGGTTCAAGCAGGTGCTCCACGAGGTGGGTCTCTTGCAGCGCTCCCTCGAGGCCAACGACCCGGCCACGGTGCTCGACACCTTCAAGCGCACGCTGACCATCCTCAAAACCCTGGTCGCCCAGGTGGACGTGCTCGAGACGATGACGCCCACCTCCTTCGCTTCGTTCCGGTCACGCCTCGAGTCGGCGAGCGGCTTTCAGTCCGCCCAGTTCCGGGAGGTGGAGTTCGCCCTCGGCAAGAAGCACCCCGGGATGGTCCGGCATCACCCGGAGGGCAGCCCGGGGCGCGAGCACCTCGAGGCGCTCCTCGACCGGCCGACGCTCTGGGACTCGTTTCTCACCTTCCTGGTGGCGCGGGGGCACCACGTGCCCGGGAAGCTCCTCGCCCGGGACGTCCGCCGCTCCCCCGAGCCCTCCGAGGCGCTCCAGGAAACCCTCCTCGGCATTTACCGCGACGACCACCTCTGCCGCCAGGTGTGCGAGCGGATGGTCGACCTGGACGAGGGGCTTCAGGAGTGGCGCTACCGCCACGTGAAGATGGTCGAGCGCACCATCGGGTCG
>Ga0210123_1000029_pt1 | contig 80638 bp, 73 predicted proteins | sample Muzzi_PWB_D2_FD_185535 | JGI IMG/M metagenome (GOLD analysis project Ga0210123, IMG submission 185535) | Wetland microbial communities from San Francisco Bay, California, USA, that impact long-term carbon sequestration - Muzzi_PWB_D2 (SPAdes) | ecosystem: Environmental > Aquatic > Marine >... | reverse complement strand
CTTTTTCCGATTCGTTTTGATTTGTCGACATGGAGAAACTCCCCAGGATCAGCCCTGCTATATTGTCAAATTTTCCGGCCATTTTCAACTGGGTCAGCATCCGATCGACTTTGTAGACCGGTTCGTTGATGTCCTCCAGAAAAACGATTTTATTCTTCCAGGAAAAATCATGCGGTGTGCCTATCAGCGTCACTAAGCTGGCCAGATTTCCGCCAATCAGTGGAGCGGCAACGACCGGTCCATCGCGCAGAATCTCTATACATGATACATCAAAACAGAGTGGTTTTAAATGGGTCATGCAATATTGCAATCCGGTTAGGGTTTTTTTGTTCGCCGAAGCAAGAGAGGTGACCACCGGACCGTGACAGGAAACCAGGCCGGTCCTGTCGTGCAGAAAGTTTAAAAGAATGGTGATATCGGAAAAACCTACTAAAATTTTTGGGCTGCTGGTTACCAGCGCCAGATCAATTCCGGCAAGCATTCTAAGACTACCATAACCACCTCGTAAAGCGACCAGACCTTTCACCTCTTCCTCTTGAAAAAGACGATTGAACTCATCAGCACGGTTGGCATCGTTATCAGCCAGATATGCAGTACCGGGCCAAAGATCTTGCGGAAATTTCACCTGAAATCCCATCTCGCAAAGAAGATCCACCCCTCGTCTAAAAGGCGAGATGCCCTGCAGTTGCCCGGCAGGGGCAATGATACCGATGGTATCTCCTTTTTTCAGTGGAGGAGGGTAGAGCGGATCGTTCATCGCTTTACTATCCGGTTATAAATGATTTGCAGTCCCTGCAAAGTGAGCAGTGGTTCGATGAGCTCAATTGAAGATGCATAAGGAGCTATAATATGAGCCATACCTCCCGTCGCAATAACCTTGAAATCTTCGTCGGAACCGTTCAGCATTTCGCCTTTTATATCTTCTACCAGCCCATCAATCAGCCCGCCGTAACCATGGAGGATACCACTTTTCATCGCCTGAACTGTCGATTTTCCGATAACGGCCTGGGGAGGGTCCGAGACATCAATATGGGGCAGGTTCGCTGTTTTATTGGCCAGCGCCTCAAGGGAAATGGCAATACCGGGTAGTATGACACCTCCCAAATATTCACATCTTTTCGTTACGCAATCGAAGGTAATAGCCGTACCGAAATCAATTATTATCTGTTTGCATTTATTGATATTCCATGCTGCAATAGAGTTAACCAGCCGGTCTGCACCCACCTCAGCCGGATTGTCGAGTAAGACATCGATAAGCTCTCTGATCGTATCAACCTTAACGACAAAAATGTCCTGCTCGAGGTTCTCCGAGAAATGTTTTTTACAACAGGCGATCCAGGCGGACTGTAAAATGGGAACCACACTGGCAATGATAATTCCTCTTATCTTCTCGGTCTTTATTCCAGCCATGGCGAACAAGGTCTGATATCGGATCGCCAGTTCATCGGCGGTGCTCTTGGCATTGGAATTCAAGCGCCATTGACCAATCAGTTTATTATTTTCATACATGCCGGTTACTGTATGAGAATTACCAACATCAACCACCAAAAACATAGAGCACCCATCTCGTCTAAGAATTGTTTTCCATGAACATCTTTGCATTGCCGGTCAAGATATTATAATAGAAGACAAAATAATAGAGATCTCAGCAGATGCAAGATAATCTCTTTATCCTGTCCGGCTATCAACCTTATTTCGTCACCAAGGTCCAGGGATACTGCAGACCTCGATTGACAAAAAAAAATAATATCAACCGGAACACCATGAAACCTATAGTTATTATCTCCACCACCTTAGAAAAAAAGCAGGACGCTGAGCGTCTTGCCAATTTGCTTCTTGATCGCAAACTTATTGCCTGCGCCCAGGTTTTAGGGCCAATCACCAGTATCTACCGGTGGCAGGGGGTGACGACATCGGCCACCGAATTTGCCTTGAGTCTGAAAACAACCCCAGCTTGCTCAAAGACCGTCAAGTCCCTGTTATGCGAGAATCATCCCTATGACCTGCCGGAAATAATTGTCCAGGAAATCGGCGAATCAAGTGATGACTATGCCAACTGGCTCTATGGAGAAGTTCGGCAATGCTAGAGGATAAGTCTAAAAAGGGATACAGAAGAAGAAAAATAGGTGAGTACGTTTGCCATTGCTGCCGACAAAAAAAGGAGTTTTGCTGGAGTTGCCCATGTGGATTCATGATCTGCAAGGACTGCTTTGAAGAAAATAAGTGGGGAATAAGTAATGGTCCAACTTGGATATGCCCGAACTGCGAACGTATTCGTATGATGTAGCCAGACAACTTCCATCCAGTAATATAATATTTTCTGCCACCGTAACTCCGCAACCCGCCGCGGAAAAAGGATTTTTTTTGTCATATTTAGGTAATGTCGGCCTTTCCCTGCACTTTCTTCCCCTATTTATCACAGTTGCGTATTTTCCTGAAATACAATAGTATGGCTTGTTATCATTTTACCTTATTACTGCAACAGGCTGTCTGACAATGAATGTATCTACGCATACTTACGACGAAAGCAAAATAAAAACCCTGAGTTCCCTGGAGCATATCCGCAAACGCCCTGGAATGTATATCGGTCGCTTGGGAGATGGCTCGAATCAGAACGACGGTATCTATATCCTTTTAAAGGAGGTTGTAGATAACGCCGTCGACGAGTTCATCATGGGGGCCGGTAAAAAAATCAATATCTCCATCAAAGAAGACGGTAGCGTCCAGGTAAGAGATTTTGGCCGGGGGATACCTCTTGGGAAAATTGTAGATTGTGTGTCGACCATTAATACCGGCGCAAAATACAATACCGACGTTTTCCAGTTTTCCGTCGGGCTGAATGGTGTAGGGACCAAAGCGGTCAATGCGCTTTCCGATGTTTTTGTGGTTACTTCCTATCGTGAGGGCAAATACGCCTCTGCCCGCTTTAATAGCGGAAAATTAATTGAACAGCACGAAGGCGATTCGGAAGAGAAGAATGGCACCCAAATCGACTTTCTGCCCTCCGACGTGATGTTTCCAGATTTCAAGTTTGACCTTACCTATGTGGAGAACCGGTTGTGGCGTTACGCCTATCTCAATGCCGGTTTAAAAATTTACCTTGATCGAAAGCTCTTCCATTCAGCCCGGGGTCTGCTGGACCTGCTGGATAAGGAAGTTGACGGTTCCGAGCTTTATCCGCCTGTCTACTACCGGGACAATACCCTCGAATTTGCCTTTACCCACACCGATTCGTTTAGTGATTGTTATTATACTTTTGTCAACGGGACCTATACGAATGAAGGTGGCACCCATCTTTCTGCCTTTCGTGAAGGAATCCTCAAGGGAATCAACGAGTTTTCCGGCAAAAAATTCGTCAACACCGATGTGCGGGATGGTATCGTCGGTACCCTGGCGATCAAAATCAAGGATCCGGTCTTCGAGTCACAGACTAAGAATAAATTAGGCAATACCGAAGTACGGTCCTGGATCGTCACCAAGGTAAAGGACTCAGTATCAAGTGCTTTGTACAAGGACACAGAATCGGCACAGGTGCTCATTGATAAAATTCTCCGCAACGAAAAAGTTAGGAAAGAATTGCAGAGCGTTCGTACCGAAGCACGGGCGAATGCAAAAAAAATTGCTTTTAAGATTGATCAGTTAAAGGATTGTAAACACCATCCCTCAAGAACGAAACCCTCCCCGGAGGGCAAAGAAAACATGGTCTTCATTACCGAGGGACAATCGGCGGCTGGTTCCATCGTCTCCTCCAGAGACCCGTTCACCCAGGCGGTTTTTTCCCTAAAAGGAAAGCCACTCAATGTTTTCGGTCAGAAGATGACCACTTTGTACAAAAATGAGGAGATGTACGCCTTGATGCGTGCTCTCAATATTGAAGAGTCCATTTCTGATCTCAGGTTCGATAAGATTATCCTGGCAACAGATGCGGATGTCGATGGGTTGCATATCAGAAATCTTCTGCTGACCTTTTTTCTCCATTATTTTGAACCACTGGTCAAACTTGGCCATATATATATTCTTGAAACACCAATTTTCAGAGTTAGAAACAAGAAGGAAACTATCTATTGTTACTCTGAGCAGGAAAAAAAGACAGCGACGAAAAAGCTTGGCGGGACGGGCAGCAAAGCCAGTGTGGTGGAAACCACACGGTTTAAAGGACTTGGTGAAATCTCCCCCAAAGAATTCAAACAGTTTATCGGTCCTGATATACGTCTCAAGAGCGTGACCCTTGATTCCTTGAGCGAGGTTGCCAAAGTCCTGGCTTTTTATATGGGTAAAAACACTCCGATGCGACGTCAATATATCATGGAAAATCTGGTCATTGACAGCTAACTTCATCAAGTCAGTATATCTCGTAATCAATACTCGGACAGCAGGTTATCAATTTTCCCGTAAGAACCATGGAAACACATCCCGGAAAACTCCATCAGTTATTTGACAAGAATTTTCTTGAATATACCTCGTACGTTATTCGCGAAAGAGCAATTCCCTCCGTGGAGGACGGTCTCAAGCCCGTACAGCGTCGCATACTGCAGACGCTGTACAATATGGAAGACGGGCGATTTCACAAGGTAGCCAACGTAGTAGGGGAGACAATGAAACTGCACCCCCACGGTGACCAGTCGATATTCGCCGCTCTGGTAAATCTTGCCAACAAGGGTTTTCTGATAGAAAGACAGGGGAATTTCGGTAATATTTATACAGGAGACCGGGCATCGGCGGCTCGATATATCGAATGCAGGCTCTCACCGCTCGCCAAAGAAATCCTTTTCAATAAAGATCTTACTGAGTTTGTCGAGTCCTACGATGGAAGAATGCAGGAACCGGTGACCCTGCCGGCCAAAATCCCCCTGTTGCTGCTGATGGGCGCTGAAGGTATTGCCGTCGGCATGGCGACAAAGATAATGCCTCATAATTTCTGCGAACTGCTGGAGGCCCAAAAAAGCATCCTACGGGACGAAGAATTTGTCCTCTATCCCGACTTCCCGCAGAAGGGTCTGGTTGACGTCAGCAATTACGAGGACGGCAACGGTAAGATACGATGCCGGGCAAAAATAGAAGAACTCAACGAGAAGACCATCATCATCAGGGATATTCCCTACACAACGACCACCCAGTCCCTTACGGACTCAATAGAAAAAGCAGCCAAGGCCGGCAAAATTAAAATAATTTCGATTAATGACTATACTGCTGAAGATGTTGAAATAGAAATTAAACTGGCCAGAGGAGTTTATGCCAAGGAGACCATCAAGGCCCTTTTTGCCTTTACCGATTGTGAAGTTTCTATAACCCCAAACCTGACACTCATTAATGGCACCACTCCGGAAACCTCGACTGTGAGCGAGGTTATCAGGTCTAATACCGAAAAGCTAAAGGCAGACCTGAAGAAGGAACTTGAGATTGAACTGGCCAGAAATGAGGACAAACTTCACGCCAAACTGCTTGAACAAATTTTTATCGAACAACGCCTCTATAAAAATATCGAGGAGGAGACAAGTTATAAGGCTGTTTTGCAATGTGTCGAGAATTCGCTTGTCGCTTATCGGGAACAGCTTATTCGGGAAGTCACCAGGGATGATATCGAAAGATTGCTGGAAATCAGAATAAAACGTATTTCACGCTTTGATATCAACAGGCAGCAGAAAGAGATCAATGCTTTACGGAAAAACATGAAAGATATTCGTAAGTCATTGAAAGATATAGTTGGTTATACTGTTCGTTTTCTTGATAAACTGCTTGAGAAATATGGCTCCCAATTTCCAAGATTGACTGAGATCACGAGTTTTTCTGAAGTCAGTTTCAGAAAGGCGGCACTGTCAAACCTTAATGTTCTCTACCATCGAAAGTCAGGCTTTATGGGCCTCCAGATAAAAGAGGAAATGGATCCCAAAGAAGATTTGACAGTCACCTGCTCAGAATACGACAGACTGTTCCTGATCTATAGCAACGGACTCTATAAGATTATCCCGGTTACCGACAAACTCTATGTCGGACATGATCTGGAATGGTTTGGTGTTGTCGAAAAAGACTGCGTCTTTAATATAATCTACCGGGACGGTAAAGAAAATTACGCCTATGTTAAACGGTTCATGACCCCGAGTTTCATCCTCGAGAAGGAATATCGGCTTTTTCCGGAACACAAGAGATCGAAAATTTTGTTATTGGCCTTTGGTGAGAACAATTTTGCGAAAATCAATCTCATGCCGTCAGCAAGAGCCAAAACCAACAATCTTGAAATTGCCTTTGACGATTATCTTATTAAAAATGCGTCAGCCAAAGGCAAGCGACTTTCCACCCGTGTCGTAAGAAGAGTCTCCCATTCCACCGGCATTCATACCGAGCAGGTCAAACAGAACCTGTCGCTGCCAGGGCTTGATCGCCTTAATAAAGACAGCGGAGAAGAGGCCGAACCATCCGAAAAGAATGAGACAGAACTATTAAGCGGAGAGTGATTTTTAAAATAAACATAGATAGAACGAGATGGTCGTTATATCTAATGTAATTTTTCAACCACTCCTTTTAGTGAATGTTGTCCGGCGGAGATGATCTTTGCCTTGATAATTTCGCCTGGAGTAAGGGGAACGTGTTCGGTAAAATGAACTATGTGGTTGGTATCTGTTCGGCCTTTTGATCCATCCTTGCCTGCTTCTTCAATCATCACCTTCTTGACTGTACCGATGTACTCCTCGTTTCGCTCAAGACTTATCTGATCTTGTCGCTTTTGAAAGCGCGCCAGCCTGGTTGATTTGACATCTTCGTCTACCTTATCTGTCAACTCACTGGCTCTGGTCCCGGGTCTGTCAGAATATTTAAAAGAAAAAGAACCGTGAAACCTGACTTTTTCGAGCAAATCCATTGTTCCCTCGAAGTCCTTTTCCGTCTCTCCAGGAAAACCGACTATAATATCGGTAGTAAGGGCAATTTCAGGACAATATTCATGTAGTTTGTTAACTTTTTCTATGTATTGAGCTACGGAATATTTGCGGTTCATTCTCCGCAGAATCAGGTCGGAACCAGCCTGAACCGGGAGATGAAACTGTGGGCAAAGAATGTCAATATCCTGAAAACATTGCATGAGGTCATCGCCAAGATCTTTCGGATTTGAGGTGGTGAACCGTAGTCGGGCAAGCCCATCGACACCGGCTACCTCTCGAAGCAGGTCCGAGAAACTGTAGTCTTTGTTACCCGATGCTACCTGGTTGGTTTTTCCATAGGAATTTACATTTTGCCCAAGGAGGGTAATCTCACGGATACCACTTTTAACTAAAAGTCTAACTTCATCCATTATATCGCTAATATTTCGTGATATTTCTCTTCCTCTTGTGTAAGGGACAACACAGTAGGTACAATAGTTGTTGCATCCCTGCATTATTGTAACAAATTTTCTAAACTGTATACTTGCAGGGGAGGGTGCTGAACCATCGACTCCGGGCAAGTCCATTTCCGGTAAAAATTTCGGAATGGCATAGGTGTCACGTAACTCAGTGACTACCTTTGTCTTTCCGGCAGGGTTTTGCTCCAATATAAGGCCAATGTTATAAATATTTTGGGTACCAAGCACGAGATCTACATGGGGCATTTTCTCTATGATTCTGGCCCCTTCCTGCTGCGCAACGCAACCGGCAACGCAGATTTTCAAGGATGGCCGTTGCCGTTTATGTTTTCGAAGATGCCCAAGCAGGCTCATAACCTTTTGCTCAGCTTTGGCGCGAATTGAACAGGTGTTGAGAATAACCAGATCGGCATCGTACATATCCATCCCCTCAACATAGCCATAGCCAGCAAGTGATTGCGCCATTATTTCAGAATCTCTTTCGTTCATCTGACAGCCGAAAGTTTTAATAAAGAAAACTTTTTGTTCCATAACTACCTTGTATTTTTACCGAAAATAGGGATTTGGTTTTGATATATAATCTGCTATACTGCCTAGCAGCAAAAATAAATCTTGGGTCATCTCCCGGGGATACCGTATTACAACTATGCCTTTTTCGCTCTGACTACTCGATAAAATGGCGAGATTATCATATCCCTCTAAAATAAATTTCAGGTAATGAAATTTGCCCGGAGCTATCCGCAGATACAGCTCACTTAATTTTGCCATCATTCTTACCTAAACGGCCAACGTGGCGTCTATTGGTTTTATATTATGGGCATTTTCCTTTAGAAGAGGGGAAACTATTTCCAGCAGGAATTCTTCAGTTTGTTCTTTTGCCCGACCGGTAAATTGTGAATAATCACTGATCATTATTTCGAGTTCCGATAACGAGAAGGGGACACGATCATCATCCGCCAGACGGGCAAGGAGATCATTTTCCTTGCCCTGTTCTTTTACAACTCTGCCTGCCGCCAAAGAGTGCTCTTTGATGATCTCATGCATTTCCTGGCGGCTTTCACCTTTCTCGACCGCCTCCATAAGAATTTTTTCGGTAGCCATAAATGGCAGTTCCGCAACAATATGCCTCTTTATTTGCTCCGGGAAAACAACCATATCGGATGAAATATTGATAAATAACTTTAATATCGCATCTGCGAGCAGAAAACACTGCGGGATATCCATTCTGCGTATTGCCGAATCATCAAGGGTTCGCTCAAACCATTGATTACTATATGTTGCGGCAAAACTTTGGGGCAGGGCCATCAACTTGCGTGCAAGACCGGTAAGTCTTTCAGATCTCATCGGATTTCTTTTATAAGCCATCGCTGATGAGCCGGTTTGTTTCTTTTCGAATGGCTCTTCCTGTACCTTGAGATTAGACAGTAAGCGAAGATCGACGGCGAATTTATGTGCTGTTGTCCCAATTCCAGCAAGGGTTTCGGCAAGTTTCATATCGAGTTTGCGGGTGTAGGTCTGTCCGGTAACTGCAAAAACATCTTTAAAACCAAGTTTTTGCGCTACAAGTCGATCGAGATCACGCACTTTTTGGTGATCTCCTTTAAATAACTCCAGAAAAGTAGCCTGAGTGCCCACCGTACCTTTTGCACCACGAGCCTTAAGCTGATCAAGATAATTGTCAATATAGGACAAATCCATAATAAGGTCTTGAAGATACAGGGTATTTCTCTTACCAACCGTGGTTGGTTGAGCGGGCTGATAATGGGTGAAACCAAGCGTCGGCAAGGCCTTGTATTTTTGAGAAAACTCGGCAAGATTTTTAATAACCTGAAGCAGAGAAGATCGAATAAACTGCATGGCCGATTTTTGAATAATGAGATCCGTGTTGCAGACGACAAACTGCGACGTCGCTCCTAGATGAATAATACCTGCGGCTTTAGGACATTTAAGTCCAAATTCATAGACGTGGGCCATGACGTCGTGACGAATCTCTTTTTCCTTTTCTGCAGCCAGGGCAAAATCGATATTTGAAATATTTGCCCGCATCTCTTTGAGCATTTCTTCGCTTATTATATCGGTCAAACCGAGTTCAAACTGCGCTTCAGCAAGTGCCAACCAACATTTACGCCAGGTTGTAAATTTGGTCTTTTCGGAAAATAATTGTTGTATTTCTAGGCTGGTATAACGGCTGACCAGTGGTTCCTGATAAATTTCACGGGACATAAAAAATCTCCAGATGGCATGAATGAGACATGAAAAACAAACGGATTAAATAAGTACGATACAGTTGTTAACAGACACAGATTGTCGATACCGGTTATGCGGCTTGCGTATCTATAGCATTTTTACCTCAATAAAAAAACCAAAGATGAAAATCCTTTTGAGGATAACCATTGTAAATTTCTTATATCGTTAATGTCGCATAATGTATATTATGTTTATATAAAATAATATCTAACGAATACAGTAAGATAAACACAATAAGAGAGCCATTGTGTTTAATTGGTTCCGCTATTAGTGCAAGCCGGTGTTTACCTTATGGTAGTCGCTGTAAATCTGGAAATCGAGTTGTACTATTGGGTAAGGAGTAATTTCGGCAAGGAAAACTTAAGAAACAACCTGAACTTTGCACTTTCACCATCTCATTTTTGGCCATCAAGCAACGCACCCGAAACAATTAAAGATCGATAACCCTCACCTGCCAGTTCACATTGCCGCGAAACCTGTTCATGGTAGGGGTAAATAGCATTTTTCTTTCGGGGTTGTGTTGAATATCGTTTATGCATCTACCAAGATTAAATCCAATACCCTTTACATTGTTGTACCTGCCACGGATAGTCACCTGCAAGTGCTCAGATTCTTTACCAACGGTACGGGAATCAATAATTGTGACGGCTGGATCCATAAAAATCGGTTGCGGATTTCCAGGACCGAATGGTTCAAAGAGTTGCAGGCAAGACAGATGTTCCTGCTCCATAATAGATTCGACTGAACAACTGATATCGTATTGTTTTTTGGGCCTATTCTGTTTTTTTTGCATTGCTTCTTTGATCAAGGACGCAACGACAAGTTCAAACATTTTCATGCTCTTCGAATCTACTGTTAGCCCGGCAGCCATTTCATGTCCACCAAAACGCACTATCAAATCGGCACATTTTGATAAAATTTCGACGATATTGACTCCTTCTACTGACCGGGCGGATCCTTTAAACAGAATTTGCCCGTCAGCGCACTCATTTTTGGCAAAAACAATAGCGGGAACCGCAAAATTATCAACGATTCTTGACGCGACTATCCCGGCCACACCCTGATGCAGATCGCCTTTAACTATAGCGCATTTGTTTTTCTCGACGGACAGGACATCCAGCAATGTTAATGCATATTCGAGATTATTGCCGCAAATAACTTTTCTTTCGGCATTAAGGTCAACAAGACGTCGGGCAAATTTTTTTGCTTTTTTGCGATCCTGCTCGGTAAGAAGGTCAACAACCACCCTGCTTTCGCCAAGTCTGCCGGCGGCATTTATCCTGGGACCGAGAAGATATCCTATATCTTCAGAAGTTATATGCTTTCCAGAAATTTCACAAGAAATCAGTAATTCCTTAAGGCCAGGAAAGTACGGTTCAGCAAGCGCTTCCAACCCAGCTCGCACAAGGATTCTGTTGGTTATCGTAAGATCGACTACATCAGCAATCGTCCCAAGTGCCACGAAGGCAAGATATCGTTTGAGATTAAGCGCTTTGACTGCCGAATGAAAAAGAGAGCGTGATTCAAGTTCGGCACGAATTCCTGCCGCCAGGTAAAAGGCAACGCCAACTCCGGCGAGGTGCTGACCATAAAATCCGCATGATGGCTGTGAAGGATTCAGTACGAGACAGTCGGGTAATGTTTTAGTCGAAAGACTATGGTGGTCGGTGATAATAACCTGCCCACCAATTCTTTTAATTGCCTCCACCTGCTGGACATCTGAGGTACCACAATCCACGCTGATAAGTAAAAAATCGTCCTGGAGCCTAGTGTTTTTCCGGTCGGCAAACCACATTTCGTTTATGCCATACCCTTCCTCAAGTCTGTCGGGGATATGCCAATTTACTTTTGTTCCCAATTCTCGGAAAAAATTAACTAAAAGCGCCGTGCCACTGGTTCCGTCAACATCGTAATCTCCCCAAATCAGGATCTGCCTTCCAGAGGCCAGATAATCTGCAACCAGGCGCGCAGCTGCAGGAAGATTTTTCATTAGTCCTGGTTTTGGCAAGTCGGCAAGAACCGGGTGGAGAAACTTATTAATTGCCATGTCCCCTACCACACCTCTTGTTTTGAGGTATTCGAGAAAAACAGATGGGACTCTTTGTGCACTCAGGACAACTTCTTTTTGGGTATCGTTATTCATTTGTTACTTTTTTTTGATCGACAAACCAGTTTTCGACTGATCTGAGGATTCGATGTTTTTCTTCGATATCAAACCACTGCAAATCCGAGATCCTGGAAAACCAGGTGTATTGTCGTTTGGCGTATCTCCTGGTATCCCTGGCGAGAAGCCGTATGGTTTCCTCTTTGCTCCAGTGACCTTCAATGTAATTGAGAAGATGGCGATACCCTATTGCTCCAAAAACCTTTAATGTTCGATCATAACCCCTTGCCAGCAGGTCACGAACCTCATCCTCGAGTCCCTGGTTAAGCATTGCCGCGCATCGGCTATCTATCCGCTCGTAGAGGTGCTGCCGATCGGTGGTCAAACCGATTTTCAAAGTATCTGCCTCTAATTTACCGAAACATTTTTTCCTGTGAGCTTTGATATGTTCTGACCAGGGTGTTCCCGAAGAGTAAAAGATTTCCAGTGCTCGCAATAATCGCTGGCTGTCATTCTTGTGAATTCTTTTTGCGGAAATACTATCGCATAGCGATAGTTCTTCATGTAATTTATTGGCACCTTCAGATCGTAGGCGTTCCCGCAGTATCTGTCGGATGTTTTCATCTACCGGCACACCCTGAAATAACCCCTCATAAAGGGACCGTAGATAGAGCCCCGTTCCTCCCGTTAACAGGGGGGTTTTACCACGAGCATGAATATCATTGATGGCTCTCAGACTGTCTTTGACAAATCTTGCTGCGTCATAGTTTTCATCCGGATCGACAATATCGATCAGATGATGCGGGATTTCTGTCCGCTCCTGGGCTGAAGCCTTGGCAGTACCAATATCCATATACCTGTAAACCTGCATAGAATCGACACTGACGATCTCGCAGTCATACTTGCGGGCAATGTTTAGAGACAATTCAGTTTTGCCGATAGCAGTCGGACCGACCAAAACTATGCAGGGATGGGCAATAGTATCAGATGTCACGGTGCCTCTGCAAAGGTAAAAACTCGAGCAAATTTGATCGCACGTTTTGCACCTATTCCTCGAATGTTTAGTAGATCTTTACTGCTTTTAAATGGTCCAACCAGACGACGATACGCCACAATATCATCCGCCAGAGCTGGTCCTATCCCTGTGACGGTCATAAGCATATCTTTATTTGCCCTGTTTATCGGCATTGGCGCAAAAAACAAGGGGGAAAATTCTGCAGGCATGGATCCATCCTTCGATGGTGTATCGGAGAATGTGCAATTTTTTACCAGGAGTTTATCCGGAAAGTTAAAAATCAATTGCTGGCAAGGCCTACGATCAGTACGGATCTCTGAAAAGAGCCCATAATTCCTGCAATTCATATCAAAAATAAAAAGTGCGAATGTGAGCAACAACAATACAGCTAGTCGTCCATCGCGGGCTTTGGTGCTCATAATCTCTACTTTTTTACTCAAAAATTCACAAATTTTGCTGACGTCTTTACGTATCAAACATTACTTGATTGTTTTGACAAAATACGATCTAAAATCTATCCGCTTCCTTCGAAAATGCAACTTTTTCCCGTTACTCCAGCCAGCTCCGATTGTTTTTCATTGTTTTCATCATGCGCAATGGGTATATAGCATACTCTCTATACTCTTTATTTATCGCACAGTCGTTTCCTGACATGAACCAGCCTCGTCCCTTCAATATAGTTTTGGTAGAACCTGAAATCCCGCCGAATACCGGTTCCATTGCCCGACTCTGCGGAGCCACCAATTCGGTTCTTCATCTGATACATCCCCTTGGTTTTTCAACCGACGATAAACACCTGAAGCGAGCCGGTCTCGATTATTGGCAACATGTCGATATTCGACACTGGCATACTTTTGATGCGTTTCTTAAGGCACAAGACGAACGAGAACTTTTTTTCTTTACCACAAAAGTGTCCAGAGCTTACAGCTCTGCGCCATTTACCCCTGGTTGCTTCCTGATATTAGGCAAGGAGACAAAGGGACTTCCAGAAGACATTCTTCACTTGTATGAAGACAGATGCTATACTCTGCCGATGCAAAACCCCAATATCAGAAGTTTGAATCTTGCCATGACCGCCGGAATTGTCCTGTATGAGGCAATCAGACAATGTTCTGGGGGGTGATAGCTGTGCTTGCTGATATCGTTGATAAATCAATTTGGTTCTCTAACGCTTATCATAAATTAACATTCTACCACAGGAGAATTGAGCAATGACCGATCGTGTATTTAATTTCAGTCCCGGACCTGCAACCCTCCCTTACGAGGTGCTACAAAAAGCTGGTCAGGATGTCGTTAACTTTCAGGAAACAGGTATTGGCCTGATTGAAATCAGTCACCGTTCGAAAGAATTTATAGCCGTTGCAAATGAGACGGAAGCTAACCTCCGTGATTTGATGCAGATTCCTGATAATTATAAGGTCCTGTTTTTGCAGGGTGGTGCCTCAAGTCAATTTTTTATGGTTCCCATGAACCTCTTGGGCAATGGCAAAAAGGCCAGCTATCTCAATACCGGTACCTGGTCTAAAAAAGCCATCAAAGAAGCACAGCTGTTTGGCGAAATTGAGGTCCCTTTCTCAAGCGAGCCGACTAATTTTAACAGAGTTCCAAAACACGACGAATACAAGATTGCCGAGGATTCTGAATATCTTTATTACGTGTCCAATAATACCATTTATGGCACTGAGTTTCCCCAATTGCCGAAAACAGACAAGATGCTCATCAGTGACATGAGTTCCGACTTCCTCTCACGCCCCGTTGATGTCACCAAGTTTGGTCTTATCTTTGCCGGGGCTCAGAAGAACCTCGGCCCCGCAGGGGTAACTGTCGTCATCATTCGCGAGGACCTGCTTGAGAGGACCCCGGCTGGTACCCCAACAATGCTCAGTTATAAAACCCATGTCGATAAAGAGTCGATGTTTAATACTCCTCCTTGTTTTGCCATCTATGTCGTTGGCGAGGTATTGAAGTGGCTCAAGCGTCAAGGTGGGGTCGAAGCGATTGAAAAAATCAACCGGGAGAAAGCCGCGCTTCTCTATGCAGCAATTGACGGCAGCGACTATTATCGTGGCCATGCGGAGAAGGAGTCACGTTCTTTTATGAATATACCTTTTAATCTTGCCACCCCAGAACTTGAGGCAAAATTTATTGCCGAGGCAACGGCAAAGGGCTTCAACGGACTCAAGGGGCATCGCTCTATCGGTGGCTGCCGCGCTTCTATCTATAACGCCTTCCCGACTGAGGGAGTAGCTAAGCTCGTTGCCTTCATGAAAGATTTTGCCGATAATAATCCGATCGGTTGAATTTCTCCCTCATGAATTATATAGGCGATGTCATCCGACCGCCCAGTGAGGCCAACGCCATTATTCTCCAGGTGACGGTCGGATGCTCCTACAATAAATGTACCTTCTGCGGAGCCTATAAGAACCGCCCTTTTCAACTGAAATCTCTTGCAACGATCGAGGCGGACCTGCTGTTTGCAAGGGAACATTGCCAAAGCAAAAATCGTATCTTCCTGGCCGATGGTGACGTACTTATATTATCACAGCGCAGGTTGGTACAACTTTTCAACATGATCCACAGGTATCTCCCGCAGGTAACAAAAATTTCCCTCTACGGCAGTGCAAGAGCCATTCGACATAAAAGCATCGATCAGCTGATAGAGCTTAAATCGATGGGCCTTGACCGCATATATATGGGCCTGGAGAGTGGTTGCGATCATGTGCTGCAAAATATCAAAAAAGGAGAAAAATCCATTGCCATAACGGCTGCAGGTAAAAAAATTAAAGAGGCCGGATTATTTCTGTCGGTGACTGTCCTGCTCGGTCTCGGGGGCAGTTCGTTGTCAGCTGAGCATGCCGTTTTGACTGCGGAAGTCCTAAACGAGATGATGCCGAATCAAATTGCCGTCCTTACCTATATGCCCCTTGCCAACACTGAACTTGGCCGCAAAGTGGCTGCCGGCATCTTTATTTTGCCAACAGCTGAAGAAATTTTGCTGGAACTTCATTCGCTCATTGCTCATCTGCACGATTTCAAATGTCAGTTCCATGCCAATCATGCCTCGAGCTATCTCCCCATTGCGGGGCGATTGCCAAAAGACAAAGCCGCTTTTCTGAAATCAATTCAGATGGCTGTAAATGGTGTCACCCCACTTGTCCCGGATTACAGGAGAGCACTGTGAGTTCCCCGCACACGACAGATCTGAAAAACCTCACCCAGGCCGGGTTGATTGACTATGTCTCCGGTCTCGGACAACCGGCCTTTCGTGGCAAACAGATCATGGCATGGTTGTATCGACCGGGAATTACCGAGTTTTCCCAGATGACTGATCTCGCCAAAGAATTCAGGAAAGTCCTTGGCGAAAATGCCTATATCTCCCAATTCTCCGATCCAATTATTGAAAGGGCCAAAGACGGGTGTGTCAAGTTCGGGTTTCAATTGAGCGACGGGCATATCATTGAGTCAGTTCTTATCCCGGAGCCGGACAGAAATACCCTGTGCATTTCCTCGCAGGTCGGTTGTGCCATGGGGTGTAGCTTTTGTCTTACCGGAACTATGGGTTTTAAAAGAAATCTGACGGTTGCAGAAATAGTCAACCAGCTCTGTAGTGTCCGGGATTACCTGCTTGCCCAACATGACGAAAGTCTTATCGGTCCCGACAGGATAACGAATGTGGTCTATATGGGCATGGGAGAACCACTTAATAATCTAGAGAATGTTCTCGCGTCCCTGTCGATTATCATGGAACAGAAGGGTTTGGATATCTCCAGCAGAAAGATCACCGTATCAACTTGCGGAATAGTGCCGAAAATACGGGAATTTGGTGAGCGCTCCACTGTCAATCTGGCGATATCTCTACATGCGGTCAATGATGCTGTACGCAGCAGCTTAATGCCGGTAAATGATCGTTATCCACTGGAGGACCTGCTTGAGGCGTGTCGTGATTTCCCCATGCCGAAGAGAAAAAGAATCATGTTTGAGTACACACTCCTCAGGGGCATCAATGACTCAAATGATGATGCCCGCGAGCTGGCGAAAAGACTTCGGGGAATTCCCTGCAAGATCAATCTGCTCCCATACAACCAATCCTCACATCTGCCATTTGCCAGCCCATCACAGGATCGGCTCCTCAGCTTTCAGAAAATTCTTCTCGAGGCGCATTATACTGTTTTTATCCGAAACAGCCGAGGCACCGACATTTCCGCTGCCTGTGGACAACTGGCCACGAAAAAAGAGTGACATAAAATGACAATGGCCTAAAAATCCAGTCGGACTTGTTAACTTTGACAAACTCGTAAAAACCTTAAAGTCCGCGATGGCTATGTAAAAATTTTCAGAAGGTGAAGATATCTATGCCCTTTGGGTAGTTTTTAACGACGCCATCATCTTTTTAAACAGTGTTTTCACAAGCCCGCTCCTTCCAATCTACCAATCATATTTGTCTTTTATTTGATTCTGAGCTTGAAGAATTATTTTGACCTTAATCTATTATCCACGTACCATATTATATGGCTTAGTTCTAAATCGATGCCTGGTAACAGCAGGTTCCAGCTATCGACCTATTGTTACAATAGTTGGATAACACATGAAAATACCGTCAAAAAAAGCACATGATGCAATTTTTCTTATTATCGGTGAGCGTTCCTGTCCTTTCTATAATGTAGGAGAAGAACTGAGGGTCGAAAATTTCAGTCTCTCAGTATCCTCATATAAACCAGGTTGTCTCCATCTTGCCGAGAAAATAGCAAACATAGTCACCTCAAAAGACAGCATCAGCGGTTTTGCCAGAAACAGTATGCAAAAATCCAAATTTGACTGTGGTGGTTGTGAACAAGGATTAATGCACTTTGAATATAAAAAGGAAAAAGAATTTGCAACGTTGCAGATGAAGTTGCTCAAAGAGACTGAAGCTCTTCGTCGTAGAAAGCGTCTGGATAGATTCTTCGGCGAACTGCGCAAATTGAAAATATTTCAGTCTCTTGATGATAATTCCTTGAGCGATCTTACGCTACTTCTTGAATTGAAGACCATTCTTATTGATAAGGTTATTGTAAAAAAAGGAGCACCGGGCAATCATCTCTATATAATTCTAAAAGGATTGGTGGCGGTGGTTGATGATGACGGTTCAAAAATTGCTGAGATTGGAGCAGATGAGATTTTCGGTGAGATGAGCCTGCTGACCGGGGAACCCGTTGCCCATTCCATTCATACGTTGGAAGCTACCCAAGTAGCTATGCTGAGCGTAAAGAATTTCAGAGATGTTATTAAAAAATATCCGGTATTGCAGCTCTTTTTATTGAAGATGCTGGTTGATCGAGCACAGACGATGACTCTGCGATCCGGCAATATCACTTCCGGTATGACCGGAGAACTCGCCGAGATAAGTGCTGTCGACCTTTTCCAACTCATCAATTCCTCTTGCAAAACGGGGATGGTAGACCTGACGCTTAAACATGGCAAGGCAAGAATATATTTCAAGGAAGGTGAAATCGTCTATGCAGGTTTCCTGAAACTTCGGCAAAAGGACGCAGTGTATGCCGTATTAGGAGCAAAAAACGGTCGCTTCAGTTATTCCCGGGGAATACCCGAGGAACTTGAAGCATATCCACCTATTGGTGGCTTTATGGGTTTGATCATGGAAGGTTTGCAGAGGATTGATGAAGATCAGGGCTAACACCCACAAATGTGTACTCTCTTCAGTCTTTCTCCAGCCAGTTCAAAAGCCAACATGTCTCCAGGCAAACCCAGGCTACATTCCATACATAAAGACTATATTCAAACAGCCTATAAAAAACCCAAGGAGTGCCCCGAACAAGTTGATATATTTGAATTGTTCCTCCATGATTGACAGAAGGAGGCCTTCGAGTTTTAATATATCCAGTGAATTTACCTTTTCCGTTACAATCTTTCGAATATTTAAGGAGTCAACTAAGCCGGGGACCTCGTTTGCGAGCATATTCGAGGCCATCTGTTGCAGGGCACGAGACCACCCCTCTCTGACTCCGGCAGGAACAAGGTTCGCGAGCTTGCCAATTCGTCTCTGCAGTAGGGATTCAACCAGAGAATCAACGAGAAAATCAATGGTTCGAAGCGTGTTCTTTGTCTGAAGCAGCTCATGAATTTCCTTTTTTACCCAATCCTTGCCGGCAACCATGGACTGCTCACCAAAAAGATCAAGGAGCACCTGTTCCATGCTTACCGCACCTGCATCGATATGATTTTCAATATTCGTTTGGATCATAGAAGTGAGCGTAGTGCTTACTACTTCGCCCCGTATCATGAGCAAAAGCTGTTTTGTGCATTGGGCGCAGAACTCCTCAATAGTATTTTCATTTTCTTTCTTGATAAAACTGACGATCGGTTTTTCCGAAAACTGCTGGCATCTCTCCTTTAAAATTGCCATGACTCGGCGCTGTACTTCCTCAGATTGGAGCCATGCAACAATATCATCATTTTTTTCAATCAGATATTCCCTGATTTTTTCTTCCACCGTGTGCATCGGCAAAAAGCCCCTGACCATATCGGCCATCGAACCAAGGGAATTAATAAAATTTTCAACTCCCCCGCAGGCACCATGTATGATTTTATCACGAATCTCAGGTTCACTGACAAATAGTGATATTTTCCCGAGAAAAATCGGCACCTGTTTCTCCATCATGGCCGTAAACATTTGCTGCAGGGATTCTGGAACAATGTCGGTAATTGACTTTCCCTGCTGCAGAATGCTGTAGACCTGCTGATGGACAAAGTCCTCTATCCATTGTTCCATAGCCTCGCTGGCAAACATTCTGGCGATGCTTTTTTCAATAAAACGGTAGGTGTTCTCCCTGTTTTCTCCGGTGATGATGGTCCCGACCTCCCGCCCAAGAAAGAGATCCATCCTGTTGTCAATTGCTTTATCCACTGTGTCGATAAAATCCTGTGACTGGATAAAAATACGAATCTGATCCTTTAATTGGTAGCGAATCGTTTTGGTACCGATATCAAAATAGACCTTGAATTTCATAGGAATAGTTGAAGCGAGGGTGCCAAGATCCTTTTGTAAGACCCCTTCTACCCTCTCCTGAATGAGATGATAAAGGTGGTCCTGAAAGACCTGTTGCTGCAGCCCCTTGCCAATTTCATTGCTGGTGAGTAGATGGTCGCCAACCACCTCACCCATATTTAATGCCAGTTCCTTTCTTTTTGATGGTATCACTCCAGGGGTCATAGGCACCCTGAGTCTGCCGATTCTCCAGGCTTTCAACGGACGAAACAGCATCCGAATGGCTATACGATTGGTCAAATATCCGATAAATGCGCCGATCATTGGCGGGGTGAGATACTTTGCATAGGGGAGCAGTTCAGAGGAAAGAGAGGACATATTGTTCTAACTCCAAAGGATTGTGGACTATTGCATCAGCCTTATTTTCAACGAGTTCTTCTACACTTCGAAAACCCCAGGAGACTCCGACCGTCACCATCCGAGCCGCCTTGCCTGTTTTCATATCAACACCTGAGTCGCCGACAAATAATGTCCGTCGTGGACGGGTACCCAGCTTTTCGGCTATTTCAAGGGCTACTTTCGGATCAGGTTTTTTAGGAAACCCATCGCGTTGTCCATAGGCAAGGGCAAACATATCCGGCGGGAAAAATTCGTTAATGAATAGTTTTGTAAATTCATGGGGTTTATTGGACAAAACGGCAGTCATAATTCCATTTTTCTTCAGGGCGGACAACATAGCATTTATGCCCATATAAGGGCAACTATTTCTCTTCCAGTTGCTCGCATAAAGTTCGGTAAATAATGCGCAACATTGTTGAATCTCCGGTTCCCCTGTTCCGGTTGGCGTGATCCTTTGCATTAGTATCCTAAGACCGTCACCGACAAAGGTTGTAAAGGCATCTGTCGGGTGGGTTGGATAGTGATAAAAAGCCAGAACCTCATTGCATGTATCAGCGAGGTCAGCAAGAGTATCAAGAAGAGTGCCATCCAAGTCAAAAATTACTGATAAATTCGGCATCGTTGGAGCTATTAATGAGATTCTAATGGGTTAGTTGGTTTGAATTGGCAGGCGATCAGCAGTAGTGGTGATGTAGCCGGACAAAGGTCGGAAAAAAACCAAATTTTTCTTTTCTTTTTAAATTTATTCTATATTATCAGGACAATCAAAAAATTACATCCACTTATAAATTTTCACCGAAGGTGTGCTTATGTGGTTTGTCAGATTCTTAACGTCCTCAATTGGTAAGAAATTAATAATGGCAAGCTCCGGGCTGCTGCTGTTTTTATTTCTCTGTACCCATGTGGCAGGTAACGCCACGATTTTTATGAGCAGCGAGGTCTTCCAAGGCTATGCTGATGAACTGCATAGCCATCCCCTGATAGTTCTCGTTTTCAGTTTTTCCCTGCTCCTCATATTTCTTGCTCATATACTCGTCGGCCTCTATCTCTTTTACGAAAACCGACAGGTAAGCAATTCCAGGTACGCAGTGACCACCCGGGTGGTGAAAAATTCTTTTGCCTCGGCAACGATGCCCTATACTGGCTTATTTATCCTGGCATTTCTTTTTGTCCATATCTTTGGTTTCACCTTTGCCCCGGAAGATATAATCATTTCTGTTACCGTTAAAGAGCTGCTGAGCAACTTCTTTTATGCCCTCTTCTATATTCTGGCTTTTATTGCCCTGGCCATTCATCTCAGTCATGGGTTCTGGAGCATGTTGCAGACATTTGGAGTGAATCATCCCCGATATAATACACTTATTGATCGACTTACTCTTATTATTCCACTGTTTTTCCTGTTAGTTTTCGGCGGCATCGCCTTCTACTTTATGACCGGACTGGGAGCCTCCTTCTAACGACCCCGGTCTGGAATAAGCAAATAATGTAGCAATGTAGCGAAACGATGTTTGGGAAAATCACCAAAAGAAACTAGCCAAGGTTTTGATAATATGGAACTCAATTCTCGCGTACCTTCCGGCCCACTTGCAGAAAAATGGAATAATCACCGTTTTTCCAATAAACTTGTCAACCCTGCCAATCGCAGAAAGTATAGCGCCATAGTAGTGGGAACCGGTCTCGCCGGTGCATCCGCCTCCGCAACGCTTGCAGAACAGGGCTATCAGGTAAAAACCTTCTGCATACAGGACAGTCCGCGTCGCGCCCACTCCATTGCCGCGCAGGGGGGAATCAATGCCGCTAAAAACTATCAGAACGATGGTGATTCCGTGCATCGACTCTTCTACGATACCATAAAAGGCGGTGATTTTCGGGCAAGAGAAGCAAACGTGCACCGACTGGCCGAGATCAGCACGGAGATCATTGATCAATGCGTTGCCCAGGGCGTACCTTTTGCCCGTGAATACGGCGGCACCCTGGCCAACAGGTCCTTTGGCGGTGCTCAGGTATCCCGGACATTTTACGCCAGGGGACAGACCGGGCAACAACTCCTGCTGGGAGCCTATGGCGCCCTTTCCCGCCAGATTCATGCCGGAAAAGTGCAGATGTACACCCGTCGGGAGATGATGGATGTGGTGATGGTCGACGGCCGGGCCAGAGGCATCACTGCCCGCAACATCATGACCGGTGAGATCGAAAGCTACTCGGCCGATGTGGTCATTTTAGCGACCGGCGGTTACGGAAATGTCTATTTCCTCTCCACCAATGCCATGGCCTCCAATGTAACCGCAGCATGGAGAGCCCATAAGCGTGGTGCCGGCTTTGCCAATCCCTCGTTTGTCCAGATTCATCCAACCTGTATCCCAGTCCATGGCGACTACCAGTCAAAACTCACTTTGATGAGTGAGAGTCTGCGTAACGACGGCCGGGTCTGGGTTCCCAAAAAGAAAGGTGATACGCGCAAGCCGGCTGAGATACCGGAAGCCGAGCGGGATTATTATCTGGAAAACAAGTACCCAAGTTTCGGCAATCTCGTCCCTCGTGACGTCGCCTCCAGAAATGCCAAAGAACAATGCGATCTGGGGAAAGGGGTCGGCAGCACCGGCCTTGCCGTCTATCTAGATTTTTCCGAAGCCATCAAAAGGGATGGTAAGGAGACCATCCTGAAAAAGTATGGTAATCTTTTTCAGATGTATGAAAAGATAACCGACAGCAATCCGATGGTCGAACCGATGATGATCTATCCCGCAGTGCATTACACCATGGGTGGACTCTGGGTAGATTACGATCTGATGACAACCATTCCCGGTCTTTTTGCTATCGGTGAATGTAATTTTTCCGACCATGGCGCCAACCGGCTTGGGGCCAGCGCGCTGATGCAGGGACTGGCCGATGGCTATTTCGTCATTGCCACTTCTGTGGCCCATTACTTGGGAACCAATAAACTCGAAAAAATTAGTGAGCACGACAGCGCTTTTGTTGAATCCAAACGTGAGTCAGAAGATCGGATCTCCAAATTGCTCCGCAACAGCAGTGGCGGCCCGGCCGGCAAGTTTACCGTCGATGAGATTCACAAGGAACTCGGCAAACTGATGTGGGACCACTGCGGGATGGCGAGAAACAAACAGGATCTCGAGAAAGCTCTCCTGGAACTGCCGAAGATCAGGCAAAAATTCTGGGACTACGTTTATATCCCGGGAACGACCAGGGAAATTAATCAATCTCTGGAACGGGCCGGTCGAGTCGCTGACTTTCTGGAATTTGCCGAGATCATGATTCGGGATGCCCTCGCCAGGGAAGAATCCTGTGGCTGCCATTTAAGAGAGGAAAGTCAGACCGAAGAAAATGAAGCAAAACGGGATGATGCTAATTACTCGCACGTTTCCGTCTGGGAATATCTCGGTGAGGAGAAGGCGCCGCAAATGCACAAAGAGTCGCTCACCTTCGAATTTGTAACACCCAGTCAGAGAAGTTATAAGTAAGTCCCGAGCCAAGCGGAGACTTTAACCTGAACTTTTAAGGTAGAGATATCATGAGCAGCATTAACCTGACGCTACAGATCTGGCGACAACCAAATAGTGATGCCCTCGGCAATTTTGAAACGTACACTCTCGAATCCATCAGCACGGATATGTCTTTTCTTGAGATGCTCGACGTCCTCAATGAGAAACTCACTAAAGAAGGAAAGGATCCCGTTGCCTTTGACCATGACTGCCGTGAAGGCATCTGTGGAATGTGTGGCGCTATTGTCGATGGGGTTGCCCATGGGCCTGAAAAAGAGGTTACTCTCTGTCAGTTGCACATGCGGCATTTTGCCAGCGGTGACACTCTTGTCATAGAGCCGTTCCGCTCGAGAGCCTTTCCGATTAAAAAGGATTTGCTCATCGACCGTTCCGCTCTTGATCGGGTTATTCAGTCCGGCGGCTATGTCTCTGTAAACACCGGGGGCACCCCGGACGGCAACAGTATCCCCATCTCGTCCCAGCAGGCAGAACTGGCTATGGATGCGGCCGCCTGCATCGGCTGCGGTGCCTGTGTCGCCAATTGCCCTAATGGCGCCGCAATGCTTTTTACCAGTGCCAAGGTCTCGCAGCTTTGCCTGCTCCCTCAGGGACAGGTGGAACGGAAGCAACGTGCTTTATCCATGGTAGCACAAATGGATGAGGAGGGATTTGGCAACTGTACCAATGCTAAAGAATGTGAGGCAGTATGTCCGAAGGGGATCTCCATTAGAAATATTGCCAGGATGAACAAGGAATATCTGAAAGCTGTGCTCCTCGAAGGATAGCAGTTAATTCATAATCTCCTTGTAATTACTTTTAAGCCTGTCCGGTGCACGCATTGCATCAGACAGGTTTTTTTGTTATATCATTGACCAGTTATGTATCGCCTGCCGTATGCTGTTTTCCATTAATCCAGGTATTTTCTTTCTATGTCCTACGAGGTGATCATAGTTGGGGCCGGACCGGGTGGTTTATCCTGTGCGGCACTCACAGCTTCCCATGGATTTAAAACCCTTGTCCTGGAACGTAAAAAGATAATCGGCCCAAAGGTCTGTGCCGGCGGAGTAACATGGAATGGCCTGGTGAAAACGGTTTCCGATGATATCTGGGAGAGACAATTTGCCACCCAACATATCTGCACTCGATATCAACAGGCCAAAATCTCAGCAAAAACTCCGATAATAGCTACAGTAAACCGAGCAAAACTCGGCGAACAGATGGCCAGTAAAGCGCAACAGGCCGGGGTGGAGATTCGCCTTGGCTGCCAGGTAACTGCGATTAATGGCAATGAACTTACGTTTTGCAATAAGACTACCGGGCTGGTGGAACGGAAAAAATTCACCTTCCTCGTCGGTGCCGACGGTTCTTCCTCTTTTGTCAGACGGCATCTCGGCATCCCGGTGCAACAGATGGGCATCGGTATTAACTACCAACTTGCCGGCTCATATCCCAGAATGGAGTGGCATTTTGACAGTACTCTCTTTGCCAGCGGCTACGCATGGGTCTTTCCTCACCAGGAAACTGTATCTGTCGGTGCTTATGCCGATGCCAGGGTAATAAAAGCTAAAACCTTACAGAAGAATCTGATAAGTTGGGGGGTAAAATCCGGCTACCAACTTGGTACTGGAAAAAGTCAGGCAGAGTTTATTAATTATGATTTTCGCGGCTGGCGCTTTAATAATATATTTCTCGTCGGTGATGCCGCAGGTCTTGCCTCAGGTCTTACCGGAGAGGGAATATACCCGGCGATTGTGTCCGGTAAAGCTGTGGCAAACTGTATTATTAATCCGCATTTCATGCCGCATACGTTAACAAAATTGATCAGAAACCATGGCAGGCACAGGCGACTGGTCTCGATTCTTGGCAGCAATAGATTCTGCTCCACATTTCTTGCTGAATTGATTACCTTTAGCTTAAGGAAAAACCTCATAAGCTTTAGTGCAGTGGAAATGGCCCACTGAGTTTATCACCTCACAACCCTGCTCATCATGCCGATGCAATCTCAAAAAAAGCCCAACCTGCTCCTGGTCAATATTCTGTTTTTGGTAATCTGTGCCGCTATTCTTATTTTTCTTTTCAATGCCCCAAAGGAAACTACCTCCCCTCTTCCCCATGACGATATCCATAGCCGTTTTTATGATATTGAGGGAAAAAAAGCAGCGGAAAAGTTCTGTCTCGACTGCCACGCCCGGACTGGCCAGGCTCCTCTATCAGATGACCATCCACCAAAATATCGCTGCCTTTTCTGTCATAAACGTCTCTAGTTGTAAAGGTACACGGGCGGCCTAGACCACCTGCTTGGATAGAGCCGTAACCGCACCATATCATCTGCTCTTTGAAGCTATTTCATAGACATCCCGCGACAGGTCCTTTATCGCCAGAATTCTCTCCAGTACCTGTTGCATAGCCTGCTGCCGTCCTGCATCGTACCGCCTCCAGTTTATTAAAGGGACCACCAGTCTGGCGGCAATCTGAGGATTGATCGAATTCAACACCTCAATCTTGTCGCCGAGAAACCGGTACCCTACCCCGCTCTTGTCGTGAAACCGGACATGATTCCCGGTGCAAAATGCTCCGATCAAGGCTCTAACTTTATTCGGATTCGACATGGAAAACGACTTATTATTGGTAAGTTGAATAACATTGTCTAATGTATTTTCGAGTCTTGACGTAGCTTGAAGGCTGAACCATTTATCGAGTACCAGAGGATCATTCCGCCATTTTTTATAAAAATCGACAAATGCATCCTCTTTCAGTGGGTTGTCAAAGTTGACCAGGTTTGACAGCGCTGCAATTGTGTCAGTCATGTTTGTCGCCTGCTTATACTGTGCAAAACACAGCTTTTCCATTTCCTGTGGCAGCGGTTCAAGAGTCATGAGATAGGCAAGAGCGACGTTCTTCAAATTCCTCCTGCCGATGGCCGCGGGAGTGATTTCGTAAGAACTGTTTTCTTGGTTTGCCTGATATATTGCCAAGAATCGTTCTCGGTTTTTTTCTGCCAAAGTCCGTTTTATCAGCAACCTGGCGTGGTGCAATGCATCCGGGTCCACCGTGTCCATTTCCTGCGCCAGGGTAGTTTCCGGAGGAAGCTGTAAAGACAGGGCAAGAAGTGCAGGATCCTCAATTGTGCCTCGAAGACTTTTGGCTACTGCATCCAGATAAAGATCTTCTATTGCAGGAGGCTGATTACTGCGTAGTAAGTCAGCCAATTCAAGGATCGTCTCCCCTGCAAGACGATTTGCCGCATCCCAGCGATTAAACAGATTCGAATCTGCTCGCATCAAAAGTGCCAGTTCTTCGCGGTGCTGGAAACTCTCGACCCTGACCGGGGCCGAAAAATCACGCAGAAAGGATATTACCGGCTTTTCCTTAATATTTTGAAAGGTAAAAAGCTGCTCTTGCTCACGAAACTGTAAAACCTTGGATCCCTCTTTTTCGTCAACCAGCAAATCTTGGCCATCAGAGCCAAGAAGCCCCACAGTCACGGGCATATGAAAAGGCTTTTTGTCGCTTTGTCCGGGAGTATCCGGACAACTTTGTCTGATGAGCAGCTGATATTCTGCATCTTGTTCGATCCACTGCCCTTTGACCTGTAACACTGGAGTGCCGGCCTGACTATACCAGTTTTTAAATTGTTCCAGATCAATACCCGAGGCGTCGTTCATGGCCGCAGCGAAATCGTCGCAGGTCACAGCCTGTCCGTCATGTCGGGCAAAAGAAAGATCCATTCCTTTGCGAAATAATTTCGGTCCCAGGATGGTATGCATCATACGGATAACCTCAGCCCCTTTGTTGTAAACCGTTGCCGTATAAAAATTATTAATTTCCTGATAGGAATCGGGGCGTACCGGATGGGCCATCGGCCCGGCATCTTCTTTGAACTGAAAGTTCTTCAGGACGCGCACGTCATCGATGCGTTGAACACTTCTGGAATTCATATCGGCGGAAAATTCCTGATCCCGAAAAACCGTCAATCCCTCCTTTAAACTGAGTTGAAACCAGTCGCGACAGGTGACCCTGTTGCCGGTCCAGTTGTGGAAATACTCGTGGCCAATTACTCCTTCAATACCGAGATAATCCTGGTCGGTGGCGGTTTCCGGGCTTGATAGTACGTACTTTGAGTTAAAAATATTCAAGCCCTTGTTTTCCATTGCCCCCATATTGAAATCGTCGACGGCGACAATCATGAAAGTATCGAGATCATATTCCAGACCAAATACCTCTTCATCCCAGCGCATGGCCTTTTTCAGGGAGCGCATGGCATGGCCGCATTTCTCTTCGTTCCTTTCTTCAACGAAAATTTTCAGTTCGATAATCCGGCCGCTCCGGGTAACGAACTCGTCGTTGAGACTGACAAGCCGACCAGCAACCAAGGCGAAGAGATACGACGGTTTTGGAAAGGGATCCTCCCAAACCGCGTAATGACGATTCCCGGCCAGCTGCCCTTTTTCGACAAGATTGCCATTTGACAACAAAACCGGGCAGTTATCCCTGTCCGCTTCAATACGGGTAGTAAACCTGGTAAGGACATCAGGTCGATCCGGATAGAAGGTAATCTTTCTGAAACCTTCAGCCTCACACTGGGTACAATAATTACCACTGGAACGATACAGTCCTTCCAAGGAAGTGTTTTTCGCCGGATAGATGATGGTAACTATTTCCAGGGTGAATGCCTCGGGCAATCTATCTATTTGCAGGCTTTTATCATCGACCTGATAGTCTTGTGCGCCGATTTTGACACCATTTACCTTAACTGAGACCAGTTCCAGCTCTTCGCCAGAGAGGTGCAAAGAGGTTGATTTTCTGTTTTTCGACTCCGGATTTCTATTGTAGACCCCCCTGGCTGTCACCAGAGTTCGTTCCTCAAATATTTGAAAGTCCAGTGCCAATTGTTCTACCAGATAGTCAAATGCGGTATAGGCATTGCGAAAGATGGTAATCGGTTGTTCCGTATTCATTCAATTGTCCCTTAGCAGCCCGAGAAGGCAAACAAAACGAGTTGTCGGTTGACAGTCCTTTTCATTCAATTATATTTACCCTGTTCCAATACACGATTTGCCAAGAATTTAACGCCTTTTATCCATAAAACAACTGAGAAACCAATAAATGATTACAATCAATGAGCATTATCTGAAATTACAGGCCTCATACCTTTTTTCCGACATCGCTAAGCGGGTTGCCGCTTTTCAACAGAACAATCCGGACAAGGATATCATCAAACTTGGTATAGGCGATGTTACCAGAGGGTTACCGGCTGCATCGATCAAAGCCTTTCACTCGGCGGTGGATGAAATGGCCGATGATGCAACTTTTAAGGGCTATGGTCCGGAACAAGGCTATTCTTTTCTGCGCGAAGCAATTGCCGAAAACGATTTCCAGAGCCGTGGCGCTGATATATCAGCCGACGAAATATTCGTCAGCGATGGGGCCAAGTGTGACACGGGCAATATCCAGGAGCTTTTTAGCCAGGATGTCAAAATTGCCATTCCTGATCCGGTATACCCGGTATATCTCGATACCAATGTTATGGCGGGTCGAACCGGATCATTTACCGAAGGCAGGTATCAGGGCCTCGTCTATCTCGACAGTACGAAAGAAAATAATTTCGTACCGACACTTCCAGAAGAAGATGTCGATCTGATCTATCTCTGTTTTCCGAATAATCCAACCGGTTCCACTATCTCAAAGGTCGAATTGAAGAACTGGGTTGATTACGCCAGAACACACAAGGCCCTTATTTTATTTGACGCGGCCTACGAGGCGTTCATTCGTGACGAATCTCTGCCTAAATCCATTTTCGAGATAGAAGGTGCCAAGGAGGTGGCAATCGAATTCCGCAGCTTTTCCAAAAGTGCCGGTTTTACCGGAACACGCTGTGCCTATACAGTCGTGCCTAAAGAATGTACGGCCTATGATGGCGCCGGGTCCAAACATTTGCTGCATGGGCTGTGGAACAGGCGCCATTGCACAAAATTCAATGGAGTCTCCTACCCGGTGCAACGGGCGGCGGAAGCAGTGTACAGTGCGGAGGGTAAAGCTCAAACCAAGGCGCTGATTGATTATTATATGGAAAACAGTGCCGTCGTCTGTGCAACCATGGACAAGTTGGGATATGACTACGTCGGCGGGAAGAATTCTCCATACATATGGATAGACGGCCGGATGGATTCCTGGCAATTCTTCGATATGCTCCTTAATAAAGCGGGAGTCGTTTGTACACCTGGCGCCGGCTTTGGCAAATGCGGCAACGGATATATACGTATTTCAGCTTTCAATAGTCACGAAAAAGTGACGGAGGCGATGGGTAGACTGACCGACACCCTCGCTAAGTAATATTTTCACCCACAAAAAGATCCCTTGGTCGGTTCGGTTTCAAAAGTCGATCTTTTCTTGAGCTCGAACCGACCGTGGAGAAATCTCTTTTTGAGCTATTTGTCAGGGGAGAGAACGGCAGGGTTAAAATGCACCCCTTCTTCAATGCCGGAGAGTTCGATAATACGCGTGGCGCCATGTTGCCCCATCCAACCGACTACTCCTTCCACCAACCGTTCCGGAGCAGAGGCTCCGGCGGTAATGCCTATTCTACTTTTGCCGCTCAACCAGGTTGGATCAAGATCTCTGTAATCATCGATGAGATGTGTTTCCACCCCACATTGCCGGCCAACTTCTTTTAATCGGTTAGAGTTAGAACTGTTTTTCGAGCCAACGACAAAAATAAGATCTGCTCTTTCAGCCAGTTGCTTGACCGCATCCTGACGATTCTGCGTGGCAAAACAGATATTAGATTTTGGCCCATTGATATTGGGAAATCTTTTTGACAGAATATCGACAATGCCGCCAAGATCATTTTTACAAAGTGTTGTCTGGGAAACATAGGCGACCTTGTCAACATCGCAGACCATCACCTCTGCCGCCTCCTGTTCATTGGCGACAATGTGCACCCTGTCAGCCACCCTTCCCGCCGTTCCTTCAACCTCTGGGTGCCCATGATGGCCAATGATAATGACATCGTAGCCCCATGAATGATATTTTTCGACCATTCTATGGACACTGCTCACCAAGGGACAGGTGGCATCGACCGTCCTCAGCCCTAATTCTTCCGCCTTAATCTCTGTCGGACGGGAAACCCCATGAGCACTAAAGATACAGACTTTTCCAGGTGGAATATCCTGCAGGGTTTCAACAAATACCGCTCCATTTTCCTCCAGTTCTGTTATGACATGCTTATTGTGGACAATTTCATGTAACACATACACCGGTTGCCCATATTGTCTAAGGCTGAGTTTTACCGTTTCTATTGCTCTTACCACCCCGGCACAAAACCCCCTCGGAGAGGCAAGAAACACTTCAATATCATTAGCCATATGCCTACTATTTGTCTTTTTGTACATTGAGCACCAGAACACTCTGTGTCCAACCTACTCTCACTGTCAATCCAGTCGTAACGTATACTTCTTACGCCATCAACTTTGGCTGTCCTAAAAAATTAACTTGCCTTGTTCTTAGAGTGCCGCCCTCATCCTTCCTATACCTCTCGTATTGTTGTACCTTTTCCACAATTTTGGCAATGATTATTTTGGGGTTTGCAGCTACGTCCGCCTCAGGCCGCTGTCTTAAAAACCTGTTGAGGCGAAAAATATAATCATTTTAATGCGAGGAGAAATAAAAAAGGCCATTAGTCGATTATCCCTCTTAATCAACCAATGGCCTTAAGCCGTCAGACACGGCTTTGACGCTTAATATCCCTGAATTTTATCTATGAGTTCCGGTACGATAAGTGAAATCTGGGGGACATAGGTGATGAGAACGAGAAAGGTAAGAAGCACCATCAACCAAGGTACACAAGCTTTGATGGCCCAGCCGATACTTCGCCCCGTTACCCCGGAAATAACAAAAAGATTCAAGCCAACGGGGGGGGTCAACATGCCGATCTCCATATTAACTACCATGATAATTCCCAAATGGATCGGGTCGATACCGAGTTTTAAAGCTATCGGGAACAGGATCGGCGCCACTATGAGAATGATAGCCGATGGCTCCATAAAGTTACCGGCTATGAGCAGGAGGATGTTGACCACGACAAGAAACATCCATGGCGACAAACCCCAGTGGACGATCATCTCTGCAATATGATGCGGGATGCGTTCAGTGGTCAGCACATGGGCAAAGAGCATGGCATTGGCGATAATGAACAACAACATGATGCTTACTTTTGAGGCATCAAGAATAACTTTATTGATCTCTTTATCGGTGATGATTTTGGGCAGGGTGAAAAGGATATGTTTGATATTACGGGCGATCATCATCCCGATATTCTCTCCTTTTTTCCGCCAGGGCACCTTTTTCAGTGGCCCCATGTCCCGGTAGCCCCAAACGGCAACACCAAAGGCATAAACCGCAGAAACGGCGGCTGCCTCGGTAGGACTCGCGATACCACCATAGATGGCTCCGAGGACAATGATTATGAGCATAAGCCCACCGATGGCACTAAAGCCCGACGAAAAAATTTCTCTCATGCCAGCCCACGGCTGACAGGGTATCTTTTTGGTGCGGGCAACCACGTAGATTACCACCATGAGCATCAGACCCATCAAGAGTCCCGGCAGGATTCCCGCCATAAACATCCGCGCTGCGGACACCTCTGTTGCGGCAGCGTAAACCAGCATGACGATTGAAGGTGGAATAAGAATGCCAAGAGTACCGGCATTACCGACAACTCCTGCAGCCAACTGTTCAGGATAGCCGGCTTTGACCATACCGACGATTACAATGGAACCTATAGCTGCAACTGTTGCCGGGGAAGAGCCCGAGACAGCAGCAAAAATCATACAGGCGATAACGGAAGCCATGGCTATTCCACCATGAATATGTCCGACAATACTGAGCGCAAATCTGATTATACGCTTGGCTACCCCTCCTGTTGATAAAAAACTTGAGGAGAGGATAAAAAATGGGATAGCAAGAAGGGTGTAGTGTTCCGAGAGCGATTCAAATAATTTCAAGGATATCGAGGACAGAGAGTCATTGGAAAACATCAGAATGGTCCCGATGCTTGATAGTCCCAACGCCAGTGCTACAGGCATACCAAGCAGCATACATCCAAAGAGCAATATAAATAGAGCTGCAGTAGTCATTACCTTTCCTCCCCATTCGTGATATCCGTCACCAGTTCCATACTCTCTTTGGCCTCATCAGCATGTTTAAAGCCATCGGCCTTACCGGTAATTAAAGACCAAAGCAGTATCAAGAGACGAACAGCGAGGAATACATATCCGATCAGCAACATCGCATGTGCCTGCCACGCTGGAATTGGGATATCCTCTAATTCAATCCCTATCATCTTCATTTTTGCCAGATAGATATAGCTGCCGTAGAGAATAAGTCCGCAATAGATAAGGGCCAGGATGGCTGCAATAGCAGAGAGAATCCTTTGACCGATCACAGGGAAGAGCTTTACAAAGGCGTCCATACCAATGTGCGACCCGACTTTTAATCCGTATGAAGCACCGAAGAGAACCATCCAGGCGGACATGTGCAGCGTAAGCTCCTGAGTCCACATATAGCCGGAGTTAAAACCAAACCGCATGACCACGTCCAAAAACACCAGGAGAGTCGTCAAGATCAACAAGATGCAGATAACTGCCTCTTCAGCACGATTAAACAAGCGCATAAACATATTGTACCTCTTACGGACACAAAGATTACGGCGGTCTCAGGACAGACGAGACCGCCGGGTCCATGTTACATATTGGATTTGTATGCAGCGTCAATCATATCTTTGCCGATCTCTTTCTCAAACTGCTCCCAAACAGGTTTCATCGCTTCTACCCACTGGCTTCTCTCAGCAGCGGAAAGCTGAATGATTTCACTTCGTTTGGAGTCGATTATGTTTTGACGGTCTGCCTCGCCTTTTTCTGCCGCAACCTTATTACCATAATCGATCGCCTCATCGATAATCGATTTCAGTTGCGGACGAATGTCTTTCGGGACGCTCATCCAGAATTCTTTTGAGGTTACGACCATATAATCAAGAAGTCCGTGATTTGATTCGGTGATGTACGGCTGGATCTCGTAGAATTTCTTGGAGTATATATTTGAATAGGTGTTTTCCTGGCCATCGATTGCCTTGGTCTGCAACAGAGTGAAAACCTCAGAGAACGGCTTTTTCAACGGTACGGCATTGACTGCCTGGAATTGGGCCGCGAGCACGTCGGAGGTCATAATACGGAACTTTTTGCCGGCGGCATCGGCGGGAACATGAAGCGGAGTGCTGCAGGAAAGCTGTTTCAGGCCATTATGCAGGTAACCGAGTCCGATGAGGCCTTTTTTCTCGATGGTATCCAGTAGTTCCTGGCCTTTATCACTTTTTTGAAATTTCCCAACAGCATCCATGTCTTTGAACAGAAAGGGTAGATCGAAGATCTGCAGTTTAGAGGTGTATCGATCAAATTTTGACAGCGCCGGAGCCGCCATCTGCACATCACCAAGAAGCATTGCTTCCAGGACTTTGTTATCACCAAACAATTGTGAATTGGGGAACACCTCAACAACTACCTTGCCACCGAGACGTTCGGCAACCAGGTCTTTAAGCTTGATCGCCATCTGCCCCTTAGGCGTATTTTCAGCGACGACATGAGAAAATTTGATTACGATCGGATCACTCGCCAATGCCGAACCAGTGAACAGCATTGCCGAGAGAGCTGCAGTTGCAACAAGCGTAGTGATCTTTCTAAACATTGTTTCCTCCTCAAAATTGAATGTTGGCAAACCGGCTAAACCGGCAACATTGAGTTGACAGTCCGCAGAACTGTCTACCACGACGAATTAAAATTCCCGTCGACATTTTAGAATATGCAAACAATGGTCCATAGATCTTATGGAATTACTAACTAACTGTATTTATATATACTTAATAATCAATTGTCCTGTTTGCCAGAGAAAAATTGGCGGGAATCCACCCATTTTCCCAAAGAAACCGCTCTGTGGGTAATACAATTATGATTACAATGAGATGCATGGACATATAGCCCAAAGAGATGAAAGAAAGTGGCGGAAATCCACCCGTTTTTCTACTGCAGAAGAAAACGGCAATGCCACCGGGCTTCTGTCCGGCTGGAGAAGATATAGAAAAAACTCAGGATCTATTATTCAGATTATTTATAATCATCTTTTTTTAAGCCGTATTTGCGCATCTTGTCGTAGAGGGTTTTTCTGGGCATCGCCAGGGCAACCATGACATCTTTGATGCTCCCGTTGAGCGAGACCAACGCGTGTTCAATGAGCCCCCGCTCAAAACAATCAACCTGTTCAGCGAGAGATCGACTTTGCATCTTATCCTCGCCGGACAGCATTTTTTCCAGGGACCAGTTAAATTGTCTTCCAAGAAGGACATAACGCTCGGCAAAATTTCTAAGCTCTCGTACGTTACCAGGCCAGGGATAGGATAATAAAGCATTCATCTGTGTATTGCCGGGGGTCGGGACCTCTTGCTGATACCTATGTCCTGCTACTAAAAGAAAATGGTGAAACAAAAGAGGGATATCCTCGCGTCTTTCCCTCAGTGGCGGTATTTCAAGACAAACCACATTGAGTCGGTAATACAGGTCCTCCCGGAAATCCCCCCGCTCCGAAGCTTCCCGCAGGTCAACCTTTGAGGCGGCAACAACCCTGAGATCAACCGGGATCAAGCGGTTTGATCCAAGCCGTTCTATACAGCGTTCTTGCAGAACCCGAAGCAGGTTGATCTGCACCCGAAGGGGCATCGATTCAATTTCATCAAGCAACAGCGTTCCGCCGTTTGCGTGCTCAAACTTTCCTATTCTTGTTGATTTCGCATCAGTGAAAGCGCCGGCCTCATGACCAAAAAGCTCGCTCTCCATGATGGATTCCGCAACCGCTCCGCAGTTAATGGCAACAAAATTCCTGCTTCTTCTCCCGCTGTTTTCATGCAGGGCTCTTGCCACCAGTTCCTTGCCGGTACCTGTTTCTCCCAGCACTAGAACGTCAGCCCCGGTATCGGCGACCTGAGCGATGGTACTGCGCAATCGTTCCATGGCTGGGGTCCTACCGATTATCCGAGGACCAGGGGCGCTATGTAGCTCCAATTCACGCCTAAGGGTCCTGTTCTCGAGAGTCAGAGCCCTTTTTTCCAGACCCCGCAAAACAGTCTTAACCAGTCTTTCAGCAGAATAAGGTTTCTCGATGAAATCATAGGCGCCATCACGCATGGCATTGACTGCAGTTGAGATATCTCCATGGCCTGTGATCAGGATCACCGGCAGGTCCTGATCGATTTTTTGAACTTCCAAAAGGAACTGCAGGCCATCCATGTTCGGCAACCGGATGTCACACACTACTATTCCAGGCCAGTCCCTGGAGAGAATTTCAATACCCTTCTCAGCACAATCCTCGCAAATCACGTCGAATTCCGCAAGTTCAAGGGTTTGTTTATTCGCCTGTCGAATGTGCTTTTCATCATCAATAAAAAGCACCTTTTTTTCGTAACCGGTCATCTTGTCTGTATTATGCTTTTTCCAAAATAAATTCGAACCGTGCCCCTTCCTCCGACGGAACCAGGAATATTTGCCCGCCGAAATCTTTGACTATTCTATCACTTATAGCCAGTCCTAAACCTAAACCCTGCCCTGATTTTTTGGTGGTGAAGAAGGGTTCGAAAATGTCATGATGAAATTCCGCCGAAACTCCTGGTCCGTTATCCTGCACGGCAATGACAACCTTATTTTCCTCTGAATGACAGCTAATCTGTATTTTTTTTACAGCCTGTCCTTCCAGAGATTGAATCGCATTAGAAATAAGATTCACTAAAACCTGCTGCAGAAGAACATGATTGGCGCGCACTTCAAGATTATCGGGTTGAAGGTCGATGGTGAGTTTGATTGCCTCTTTTTTCAGGCTCGGTTTGAGAATTTCCAAGGCTCCGTCGATAACTCCGTGGAGCGGCACAACTACCACCTGGCCGCTGGTTTTTTTCGAAAACAGTTTGAGCTGGATGCCGATCTGGGCCATACGGTCTGTTAATTCACCGATCTGTTCCAGATTCCACATTGCATCGTCCAAGCGACCTTTTTCTAAAAACTGCTTGCCGTTATCCGTATAACTCCGAATCGCTGCAAGCGGCTGATTCAACTCGTGATTTATGCCAGCGGACATTTGCCCCAAAACCGCAAGCTTGGCTGCATGGATCAGTTCTTTACGTGTTCGTTTCAGTTTTATTTCGGTCTCTTTCCTGTCAAGAATCTCCTTTCTCAACAGTTCGTTTGCATCGGTGAGTTGCTGGGTGCGGTCCAAAACTCGTGATTCTAGTTTTTCGTTCGCCTCCTGCAGGGCTTGTTTGGATTCCTCCTCGATACGATGCAACTCAGCTTGACGTCTATTCCTTTGAAAAAGCAGAATAACCAGAAGATAGCCAAGACAGAGTCCTGTACCGACCATCAGGTTCACCAGAAGAATTTTTTTTCTCAGCACCCTGGTGTCGGTTAGGATATGAACATTCCAGCCGGCCTGAGGCATCAACTGTGACTGTTTTAACAGCCTCCGTTTTTCTTTGTGCTCACCCTCGAGGATATCGAGGACCTGGACCTTGTCCCAAAGCGTTCTGATCTCATCACTCAGCGGGTCAAGTGCAGCCTCCTGATACCTTCTGCTGTCAATTATTCTATCACGTGTCTCTTTTGCAAGCGGGATGAGGCTCTTAAATCGCCACTCCGGATTAGTCGTAATAAAAATAACTCCATCGGGATCAGAAACCAGAAATTTTTCATCTCGCGCAGCCCAGCTCTGTTCGATTGAATCAATATTTATCTTAATGGCCACAGCCCCGAGAATCTCCTCATCTTTGCGAACGGGATAGGCAAAATAGTAACCGCGTTTCGAGGAGGTAGTGCCCAGTGCGAAATACCGTCCAAGTTTTCCTTTCATTGCCTGCTTAAAATAGGGACGAAAACTAAAATTTCTGCCTATAAACGGACGTTCTTCATTCCAGTTGGAAGCAGCGATTGTTAGCCCATCCTTATTCATGAGATAGGTATCTAAGGTGTCGCTCACCCGATTAATGGTTTCCAGGTATCTATTGAGAAGTTCAATTCGTTTTTTTTCCTTCGGATTCAATAGAGCTCGAACAAGATTATTGTCTATTGCCAGCAGCTGAGGCAGACTCTCATATTTGCCTAAAACACCCTGCAAATAATTAATATACAATTCCAGCCTGGTATTTCCCTGCTCAAGAAGCTCGACGACACCTCTCCTGTATGTCCAGACCGATACGGCATTTAATATCTGAACCAGAAGAATAATGAAAAACAGCACACTGATGAAGCCCTTCCTGCTACTGGATAAGTTAAGAGGCATATCAATATAGTACGAGCTGCTTAGAGTAACATTCAATCAAAAGGCATCCCCCCAGGTGCAGTATCTTTCAACACCAGTGAAAACCTCCGGCACTACCTTATTGCAATTCCCGCCGCCTGGACTGCGCCCTTCACCTCGGCAATAGTTACCTCCCGGCGGTGAAAAATCCCCGCAGCAAGAGCAGCATCGGTCGATGTTTGTCGAAAGACATCGGCAAAGTGTGCAGCATTTCCCGCACCGCTGGAAGCGATCACCGGCAGGGAGACGCTCTTTTTCACCAGCGAAATCAATTCCAGATCAAAGCCGCTGTTTGTACCGTCTTTATCTATACAGTTTAGGAGAATTTCACCGGCTCCTAATTCCTGACAGATCTGGACCAACTGCACAACGTCTACATCACGCCCTTCTCTACCGCCTTTTACCGTGCACTGATACCAGCAATAGTTTTGCCCTTCGGGACCTGGAGTCGCTGTTTTTATCGTTGTGTGGGTCGTATCTTCCGGGGTCCCCACGTATACCCGCCTTGGATCAACAGAGATAACGACCGCCTGTGCGCCATAGACAATAGAGATCTGCTCAATTGAGCTTTTCCCTGATTTTATGCCTGTCTTTAAATATTCCTCAACGGCATATACCGCATCACTGCCGATAGAGACCTTATCCGCCCCGGAGCGAAAATATGCGGACGCAACATCGAGGGAAGTATAGGACACCCCGTCGGAGTCGGTAAATTCCCGAATCCCTCCACCGATGGTCAGCGGAACAAATACGTTTTCCGATGTCTTTTCCAGCACCTCGATCATCGGTTGATCCTGCATAGGAAAATCTCTAAACCCGGTGATATTCAGAAAGGTAATTTCATCGGCTCCCTCCTCGTAATACCGCTTGGCCAGTTCCACCGGCTTGCCGAGGTTCCTCACCTCTCCCTCACTTCGTACATCGTACTGGTCACCTTTGGTGACCACAAGGTCACCTGCATCATTGCTGCGTACATCAAGGCATGCAATAATTCTTTTGACAATGTTGGTTGGTTTATTTGCCCTCTTTTCTTGAATACCGGCTATGTTTCTTGAATCGGCATCCGCGGTGAGAAAATTGTCTAGTATCTTCAGTCCGGCCTTGCCGCTCTTTTCAGGATGAAACTGAAAGGCACTGACATTGCCTTTTTCGACTGCAGAAACGAATTCATAGCCGTAATCGGTAAGGGCCAGGGTCCAGTCATTTGTCGCCTCGCTGACAGGAGCGTGGTAGGAATGCACGAAGTACAGTTTTTCGTTTGCGTAGCCATCGAAGAGTTTCGATTCCTTTTTCAACCTGATGCCATTCCATCCTATCTGCGGGACAGACAGATTTCTCTCTGAAAATCGCTTCACTTGTCCGGCAATGATGCCGAGTCCGGCCACGCCGGGAGACTCTTCGCTCCCTTCATACATGGCTTGCAGGGCGACACAGATGCCCAAAAACGGCTTGTTCTCTTTTATCCTTCTCTGCAGGGGCTCAATGTAACCCCTTTCCTGCAAACGATGCATGACCAGGCCAAAACTCCCGACGCCAGGGAAAATTAATTTTTCGGCGGTTAGTATATCTTCTGCAGTGGTGACGTTTTTAACATCATGCCCGAGTTGACGAAGGGCATTTCTAACGCTGCGGACATTACCGGCACCATAATCCAAAAGGGTTACAATCATTTTCATTCACCTCTTCTAAACAAAATACCCATTCATTATTCTTGGATATTATTAAAAACTAATCATCGAGTAATCTATAGTACCGTCCATGGGCACAATTGCGGCAAAGAACCCTTCCGTCAACCATGACATCCCGGTTATCCTGCACCCAATCCATACAGTTTTCACACCGAACCCTTTTCAATGGTCTGCCGGGCAAATTTTCCGGTGGAATTTCCACGGCAACGGCCTCGACGCGAAAGAGTTCCTCTTCAGGCATAATCTTATACGCTTCGAGTTGTCGGGCATGTTTATCGATAACATCATGGCAATATTGTTTTGAAACTTCGCGAGACTCTTCACGAGCGGTGATTCTGTAAGCCTTGCCAGATTCAAGATTGACAAAAGTTGCTGCCATTATGCCATTGTCCACCCATTTCATCGATCGTTTTCCCAGACTGCAACCGGTTACAGTTTGTATGGCATCGGTTGCACATCTGTCAATTTCGATGATAACATAGAGTTTCTTCCGGTCAGCTCCTTTGGGATCGTTTATTGCCAGTTTTGCCAGAGCCAGAATACACATTCGCACACCAATGACCTGTCCGGCACAAACATGGCCATGAATACGGGTTGCTTCCTCTAACAACTCTTCAAATGATTTCATATAGTTCTCTCTAACTTCACCAAAGCATGGTCTGTGTCCTTTACTACGGTTATCTCTACAGGAAAGGACATCTCTAACCCTAAACGAGGCTTCAAGATACTTGTCATTAAACTTTGCTGTCAACCGTTATCGATCGATAAAATAAAAAGGCCGTTCCTCGTGAGGAACGGCCTTTTTACAAATGCTTTCTATCAATATGCTTAGCAACACTGTCACTTTGCCTGAAAGTGCAGTACGTATCTTATGCTATGCCTCCTTGCAATGTACTCATTCAGACACTGTAACCTGTTGGTATGTTTTTGTTTGAAAAAGCATATGAGCAGTTACCGTATCGATCATTCATGAATAAAGAGGATTAATTGATAGTCTCAGACAATTTGCTGCCGGCTTTGAACTTAACAACTTTCTTTTCAGGAATCTCAATGGTTTTCCCGGTCTGGGGATTTCTTCCCTGGCGAGCATCACGCTTTGATACCGAAAAGGTACCAAAGCCTACAAGAGTTACTTTGTCACCTTTTTTCAGACTTTCTGCAACTGCCGCGAGGGTGCCGTTCAGTGCTTTTTCAGCAGCTGCTTTACTGATGTCTGCTGCACCTGCGATGCTCTCAATTAATTCCTTCTTGTTCATGAATTTCCTCCCTGCTTGATCTTCTTTGCATGCCTAACGAAGACAACATCAGCTGCCCTCTTTCCCTGAAAACGATGCTTACCTAAACTCTCTTGAATTGTCAAAAAAAAAATTTCTTATACAACTCTTTTTGAGCAAAAAACAAGAAATGACGCAACCCTTTGTATTCAGGGTTTTACGTTCATAACAAGGCACCATAATTGAATCGGAAATCAGAATCAAGCAATAATTTGCTCTTGTTTGATTAAGTTCTACCAGTTGACCAAACCGACTGAGCACCTAGGGAAATGGTATATTTTCTGACCAAGTCCGATGGTTGATAACTTTGTTATGTTTTAAAGATAAAATGTACGCTCGATATATGGTGATTTCTGCCTGACATACACCCCCGGAAACCGAGCACTCACATCCATACATAATGCTGTGATATCGATACGATAACACAGCACTATCCGACTACAGCATAAAACACCAGGGCGAAACAGAAGACGGTTCTGGCCAGCAGATTACTTTCGTCCATCCGGCAGCAGTTCTGCCGGTTTACTCAGCTGAAAACGGCCTTCCGAGATATCTTTTTTCAAAATTTCGGCAATGGCCCGGGCCTTGACGATACTTGAAAGAGGGGCGGTAAGTACTTTTTTCCCGTTAACCTCAATTTCTCCTGATTTTAACTGAGCATAACTGACCTGACCATAGCTTCTTGCAATGCCATTGGTGTAATCATGGCCATAGTCAACCACCTGAGTGAACAGATCGTCGTCGGAAACTCCTGTGTGAGCAGCCATCTCGCCATTTAAAATAGGAATTGGAATGCCAAGCCCGACTGCAAGTGAACTGCCGTACCCAATGATAGAGACCCCCCGCAGCCACTCGGGGCTCATATTTTTTAAATCCCCTTGTACCATGATGGTCCCGGCCGGCTTCACCGGTACTCCATTGGCATTTCGGGGAGCCTTAGGGTTATGTTGGGTCCCCTTCCACGTGACGTAGCCATACCCACCACCAAGGAAAATCCGCGTCCCCACACCGATGGTTTTGTAAAAAGGATCATTTAACAGCGGGCTCAACTCCCCGGCACTGCAGAAATTGGCATTCCGGCAATTCGGTTTCAGCATGCCCATATAAGTGTAAACAGCTTTTTCTGACAGATTCACCGCACAGTTATAATTCTGATATCCGTTTCGGGGATTGCAGAGTAATGCATAGGGCAGGTCGTCCAGACCGACTTCTTTTTTCATTTTTTTTGCTGCGTAACAGTCTGTCCCGTAGGCTTTTGCCTCCAGCAACAGTTTTTTTCCTCGCAGCAGATCTTCGATTACATGGCCTCCGCCATAACGGAATTCACCGGGGTAGATTTTATTTAAGGGATCATCTTCTGCCGGTTCGGTCACCCCGAGATAGGCATCCACCGCAGCCAGGCCGGCATAGGCTGGTACTTTATTGATCCAGACCTTTGAGGCTTTGATAGTTGGAGTCATCTGACCGAAATTAAAAAACATCCCGGAGGAACACATCGGCGCAAAAGTACCGGTGGTCACGACATCGACCTTCCTCGCTGCTCCTTCCGGACCATTTTCTGCGACGATCCCAACCATTTCTTCAGCCGTCACCACCACCGCTTCGCCAGCCTTGATACGTGCATTAATTTCATCGTATGTTTTTTGGATTTTCTTTTCACTCATATTATTCCTGCAACTTTTTGTTTATTATATAAATGAGATATCAGAATATGACATACACCAGTTCAGCTAATTGCCAAGTCTCAAAAAAGAATACTATAGCTCTCTTTTGCGCCTTGACATAGCAATTTCTTTGGCCTAATTTATTTGCCCTGAAGTCCAATTGGGCAGTATGTATTACTTTCATAAGGCAAAAAAACAAGGAGCGGCATGGAAACAGAGCAGAAAAAGTCAATAGTATCGGTTCGTGACACTATTGATGCGATAGATAACCAGATACTTGCGCTGCTCAAAGAACGGCTGACCTGTGCAAAAAAGATTGGCCTGTTGAAAGATAGCACAAAACGAGCCAAATGGGACCCCTTGCGGGAACGACAGATTTATGACAGACTTTTAAAAGACAATCAGGACATATTCCCGCCTGACGCGTTGAAGTCAATTTTCCACGAAATAATAACCACCTGCAGGTTATCACAGAAGAGGGCTGCCGTCGCGTTTCTCGGACCTGAGGCGACGTTCAGTCATCTCGCCGGAGTTAAATATTTCGGTCACTCCGCCGATTACAAGGCGATGGAAACCATTGATGACGTTTTTGCTGAAGTAGAAAAAGGCAGGACGGCTTACGGGATTGTACCGGTCGAAAATTCGATTGAGGGGGCGGTATTTTCCACCCTCGATTGTTTCATGAAATATAAAGTGCAGATCTGCGGGGAACTACAGCTGGAGATCAGCCATAACCTTGTTTGCAGGTCAGGAAACATGGAGGATATCCAGACCGTTGCCTCGCATTCCCAGCCGCTCGCGCAATGTCGGGAGTGGTTGCGAAAACACCTCCCGACAACCCCCACCCTGCCGGTATTTTCCACCGGGGCTGCGGCTCAGATGGCTGCAAACAATCCGAACATCGGTGCAATAGCTTCCTCGCTTGCCATAAAAACCTACGAACTGCAGGTTGTTGTACAGGGAATAGAGGATTACAGGGGTAATACCACTCGATTTTTAGTGATCGGCAAAAAGTCTCCATCACGGAGCGGGCAGGATCGGACTTCCCTGCTGATTGGACTCATGGACCGGCCGGGTTCGCTCAACGACATTCTTACTGCTCTCTCAAAAGAAGATATCAACCTGGCAAAAATTGAATCCAGACCGATCAAAGGCAAGCAGTGGAAGTATCTATTTTTTCTCGATATGCTTGGCCATGTTGAGGACGAAAAGATACAACGCGGTTGTGACATCCTGAAATCGATGTGTTCCTATTTCGAATGGCTCGGCTCATATCCGCAAAGCGAGAGCTTACCCTCCGATTCGTGACATCCTGCCGCCGCAGGAAGTTTTTTTTTCTTCCGTCAGGTCACCCTGTAAGGTGTGGCCTTGCGGTTTGTCGAGGATTGTCTGCCGGATGCTGGCAATGATTTCCTGGTCGGATGCACCACCCCGAAGCAGTGATTTCAAGTCCGTTTCATTGTCGTTGAGCAGACAGGAGCGGAGTTTCCCTTCGGAAGTCAACCTGAGCCTATTGCATTGATCACAAAAGTGGTGGCTGATCGGGCTGATGAAGCCGATCGCACCCTTTCGTTGGTCGCTGGTTACCAGCTCGTACATCCGTGCAGGTCCCTCTCCATGCTTTTTTTGAAACGGGGTCAAGACACCCAACTCGGCAATGACCGTTTTAATCTTTTCAGCCTGAATAAACTGTTCTTGCTGCCACCTGCTTTTTTCACCGACGGGCATAAACTCGATGAATCTTACCTGAAAGGAGTGCTCTAGAGCCAACCGGCCGAAATCCTTAAATTCGTCGTCATTGATACCTTTCATGGCGACAACATTGAGTTTTATTTTGAAGCCGAGTCGTTCGGCCTCAAGAAGGCCTTGCCAGACTTTAACGAAATGGTCTTTTCCGGTGATTCTGTGGAATTTTTCCGGCTGCAGGGTGTCGAGGGAAACGTTTATCTGCCGTATCCCACTAGCATACAGCCTTTCGGCATATTCCCCCAGAAGGACGCCATTGGTAGTCAGTCGTACCTGCTCAAGACCTTGCAGACGGGTCAATTGGGCGATGAAATCAAGGACGCCTTTTCGGACAAGAGGTTCTCCGCCGGTCAAGCGTAGCTTATTCATGCCCATTGCAACGGCCAGTCTCACCACTCGAAGTAACTCTTCATAACTGAGTAGCTCGGCATGGGCAAGGAATTTACCGGTCCTGACGGTGGCATCGCCCACCTCCGCATCACCAGGCATACAATACATACACCGGAGGTTGCAACGATCGGTCAAAGACAATCTAAGGTAAGATATAGTCCGGGAAAACTGGTCGACAAGAGGAGAAATTGTTTGTATTTTTTCTGTCACGGTATACTGTCTACGTCATAATTATCAACATAGAGAAGCCATTGTCTGTCAATCACTTCCTCTTCGCTGACTGATTCTTACACTGAACAACAGTATTAACACAAACAAATTTACACTCAACCATAAAAGAATCACCCTGCATGCTAATTTTAGGTATAGAGAGTTCCTGTGATGATACTGCCGCTGCGGTTCTCGACGATACGGTTATTCTTGCCAATGTACTTACCAGCCAGGACGGTATCCATACCAAATTCGGAGGAATTGTTCCGGAGTTGGCCTCAAGAACACACATGAAGGCAATTCATCCCATCGTGGAAAATGCACTCGATAAAGCCGGTGTTCAACTCTCGCAGATAGATCTCATCGCCGCAACCCGTGGTCCGGGCCTGATAGGTTCACTTCTCGTCGGTTACTCATACTCTAAAGCACTTTCCTATGTAAGCAATATTCCCCTTATCGGCGTGGACCACCTGGCGGGGCATATTCTCTCGGTCTTCCTTGACAAGGCCCCCCCTTGTTTCCCCTATATCGCGCTTATTGTTTCCGGTGGCACCACCTCAATTTTCCTTGCCGAAAGCTATACCAGCTTTAAGCTTTTGGGAAGGACCCGGGACGACGCGGCTGGAGAAGCCTTTGACAAGGTCGCCAAACTTCTCGATCTTCCCTATCCCGGTGGCCCTCAGATTGCCGGAAATGCCGAAGATGGGGATCCGCAGTACGTCCATTTCCCCCGGGCATGGCTCGATGACAGCTCTCTTGACTTCAGTTTCAGTGGGCTCAAAACCGCAGTGTTGAATCATGTGCATCAACAACGGCAGCACTCTGAACTACCCCTAGGTGATATCTGTGCCTCCTTTCAGGAAGCCGTTGTCGACGTCCTGTCCGAAAAGACCATAGCTGCCGCCAAGAGGCACAATATCGACACAGTGGTTATAGGAGGCGGGGTATCGGCGAACAGGCGGCTTCGTGAAGTTTTTTATGAGCGATGCGCCGCCAATAGGCTCTCTTTTTATGCACCGAATCAGCGTTACTGTACTGACAACGCGGCAATGATTGCGCTTGCCGGATACCACGCATTCACCCATTCTGGGCCAACTTCACTGGATGAAGATGTTTTCTCCCGGTCCAATCTAGGCTGAGCTTGTCTTTTCATGAACCTCTGGCGATATCTTAAATATTACTTTTTAAAATTCAAACGGTTACAGGGGAGCCCACAGGCCCTGGCCGGAGGGACTGCGATCGGGGTTCTGGTGGGACTCACGCCCACAATCCCCTTTCACACCGTGCTTATCGTCTTTTTCTCACTGGTGTCAAGGACATCGACCCTGGCCGGCATTATTGTCAGCTGGATAGTCTGTAACCCACTGACCTACCTTCCGATCTACTACTTGTCGGCGTTAATCGGCAACCACCTCACCCCCTATGAACTCAATCTCAACAACGTACAAAATGCTCTGGAGAATGCCATGGCCGGGGATGGCATCCAGCATGCCCTGAATGTTCTTCTGCAGTCGGGCTACGAGGCCATGGTGGTTATGGGTGTCGGCGGGCTGTGCCTGGCCTTGCCTTTCGCGATCATCAGTTACTATCTGGCCCTGTATTTCTTCATGCAGATCCAGAAAAAAAGAATGAAAAAACGTGTTCTCAATTAACCGGATAAGACAAAGGCAGGTTCGAGAGTTTACCGCAATATGACAAAATACGGACGACATACCCAGAACGCGCTGCAGAGCAATAGGCTGGCACCAAAGAAACGATTCGGACAGAATTTCCTGGTTCACCGCCAGACCGCGGAAGCCATTGTCCAAGCCGGAAATGTGCATAGCGACGATATCATCCTTGAGGTGGGGGTCGGTCTAGGCGCCCTGACTCTCCCACTGGCATCAAAGGCACAACATGTTTTCGGCTATGAGATCGACAGCGGAATAATTCGATTCCATGAGGAAGAAGGTGATTTGCCGGCCAATGTGACCCTGGTACATCAGGATATTCTTAGGGCAGATTTTAAAGAAATTGCCTCTCAATGTGGTGGAAAATTGAAGATCCTCGCCAATCTTCCCTATTCGATTTCGAATCCGTTTATCTTCAAATTGATAGATAATGCATCGCTGATTGACTCTGCCACGATAATGCTGCAAAAAGAGGTTGCAGATCGATTGATGGCCGAACCGAGAACCAAGGACTACGGGGTACCGACGGTGCTGTTGGCCAGTTGTGCAACGATTAGAAAACTTATGATTCTCCGCCCCGGCGAATTCCATCCAAGACCGAAGATCGATTCAGTAGTCGTTGGTATTGACTTCCAGCAAGAAACACATCTATTGGCAGAAGACGACCGCTATAATTTTGCTCTTTTTCGACAGTTGGTCCGGACAACATTTAATCAGCGGCGAAAAACCATACTCAACACCCTGAGCAGCGCGTCATTATTTGCCGACAGAACCAAGCATGATAAGGTGGCAAATAAAAAATTAACTCAATTGGCGATTGAGCAGGCCAAACTCCAGCCGACTGCCCGTCCTGAAACCCTGACCTGTGCCGATTTCATCAACCTTGCCGTAAGCGTCGCCAGTTTGAGAGAAACTCCCAATCATTCATTGTAAATCGCAACGTTGGATACGTATCCTGCTGTTCTCTGTTTATGCCGGAATAGGTTGAAAATGAAGCCTGATCATCCATACGCCTATCAAACAGAGACATTATTGCACCCTGCTTTTGGCTGACGGGCATCAGTTTTGGTCAATTTCTTGGTTTAATTATTTTTACATTAGCCTTATATTCCACTAGAAGAGAAAGCTAATTTCGGTTCTCGCAGAATCATTATCGAGAACTATAAGTTACCATATGAGTGCAAAAGATAATCATGGCCACTGAAGCAAAACCTACCATTTTTACTCCCGATATACCGAAGGTCAAAGTCCCCTCCCACCCACAGTGGCCCGATCTCACCGATGCTGAGATCTCTGATTTAAAAAAAAGGATCAAGAATCTTCTCGACGAACGGAATGCGGTTCTTGTGGCACACTACTACACCGATGGAGCTTTACAGGATCTTGCCGAGGAAACCGGCGGCTGTGTTGCCGACAGCCTGGAGATGGCGAGGTTTGGCACCGAGCATCCGGCCCAAACCCTGGTTGTGGCGGGTGTCCGGTTCATGGGGGAAACCTCAAAGATACTCAATAATGAGAAAAAAATACTCATGCCCGATCTCGGAGCGACCTGTTCTCTCGATGAGGGTTGCCCCTATGACCTTTTTGCCGCCTTTTGTGACCAACATCCACAACATACTGTAGTCGTTTATGCCAACACCAGTGCCCGGGTAAAGGCCAGAGCCGATTGGGTCGTTACTTCAGGGATAGCCCTGCCTATCATTCAACACCTCTATGAGAAAGGCGAAAAAATTCTCTGGGCACCTGACAAGCACCTTGGCCGCTATGTCCAGAAGCTTACCGGGGCCGAGATGATCTTCTGGCCGGGATCCTGTGTCGTGCATGAAGAATTTCGATCAGTTGCCCTGGAGAGATTGCGCAAATTGCACCCCCAGGCAGCAATCCTTGTCCACCCCGAATCTCCGGAAGCTGTTATTGGCCAGGCCGATGTCGTTGGTTCCACGACGGCATTGATTAACGCAGTTGTCACCCTCCCCAATCAAGAATTCATCGTTGCCACCGATGCCGGAATCTTTAATAAAATGCGGCAACTGGCACCGGGAAAGACCTTTCTTGAGGCACCGACGGTCGGTGAAGGTGCGACGTGTCAAAGCTGTGCCTCCTGTCCCTGGATGGGTATGAATTCCCTGCAAAACCTGGTAGAAGTGCTCGAAACCGGGAGAAATGAGATCCATATATCGCCCGAGCTGGCGACTAAGGCTCGGCTGCCGATCCAGAGAATGCTCGACTTTGCCAAAAAAATGAAGAAGTAGCATACATTCCGGAATTTTATCTCTTACAGCCATGCCGAATAACTGTCCTGAAGACTAGGCCAACTGAAACGGTTTGTCATTGCCCTGGCCTCTTCCCGGGAGAGTCGACATCGATTTTCAATTATCGTCTGCAGTCTGTCAGCCAACGTATCACCATCATAAAGAAATTTGCTGTCGAAGAGTTCCGGATAGGAGAGTCGGTCCGGTAACACCGGTAGACATCCGGCCCGCACCGCCTCAATTACCGAGATACCGAAAAACTCATGCAGGGAAGTGGAGACGACGATATCCCCTCTGCCGAGCAGTTCCACGTATTCTCTGTACGATGATACGAAACCAAAGTGGAGAATTTTATCCTGGAATCTCTTTTTCGCTTGGGTAAAACATACGGGGCTTGCTGGAAAATCACGGCCCAGGACGATCAAACGAAAATCGACGCCACGCTGTTCGAGAATCTGTAAAGCCTCAAAAAATGCTACTGGATTTTTATCATGCTCCCATCGATGGTTCCAGACAACTACCGGTATCTTCACAGGCCGTTTTCCTGGCAAGGAATCGATTGCAGAAAAATCAATCCCGGGAAACAGGATCCGGCTTCTGTCGCTCAAATTTTGAATTATTCCCGGCAACGGCATGTCGGCTGCGGCCAAGACTCCCATCCTGCAACCGGCGAGGAAACTATCCCTGTTATACACGGAGTTAAAGGCTATTTCATCGGAAGCAATGGCAGAATTAAAATTGATGCAGGCAAATTGATATTCTCTTGGCACATCAAACTGCTGGGGGTAAACAAATTGGTTTTCGTGAAAGTAAGTGAGAATCCTGGTATGGGAATTCCATCCGGCAACAGTTGAAAGCAGCCCCTTCAGCACTGCCACATCGATCAGGGATGAGCAAAGGACAGTGTCAAATTGACGATCATCTACCGGCTTTGCCCGTATCTGTTCTACAAACCAGGGAGCGGACAGCTGCATCCTCATCTTCCAGCTTCTGGCCGGCAAGGTCAAAAGCTGAAATTCTGCCGGCACGTAGTTCTGCAACCCCTGCAAGAAATATTTATGGGAACCGCCATAGTAGGACTCGAGTAACAGGACCCTTTTCATTTTTTCTTTTTCAGTTCCTTCTTCAAAATCTTTTCAAAGGGAACCACTTCTGTAAACCGATACCCGCAGCCGGTGGGGAGACATCCTCCGGCAAACATCAGGGAACTTGCCGGAAAATTACGGCACAGCGACAGGCGGTTCCGGTAGTCCCGGCATCTTCCCTGAGGGGTGCACCAGTTACAACGAAAAAGCAGAAATCCCTGTTGATCTTTACCGATAATCTTAAAACGGGCATATTCAGGATATTTTTTTACAATTTCATCAAATACCGCAAAGGAGCGTACCCATCCATTCCTGCCCTCAAGGCTGATGCTCCGGCAGCACCTCCCACAACCCAGACAGTGTCCAGTAACCAAAACGGACTTTCCCCGCACTTTCAGGCTAAGATACTTGCATATTCCAGCAAGGGAAAATGAGCGGAACACAGACATAAAAATTAGAAAGTTGCGAGCATATCTAGAGCTCATTGTTTCATCGCATGGCCATTTGATCTAATTATTGATGAAATTTCGACTAGGTTCATCAATAACAAACCATTTCCATCAGGTACCTTGACTTGCTGTTTTAACTTGCATTTGTGCCGCAGTCCTTTTACCGTCCTGATCTTTACCGTTTGTCAATTGATTTTTTCAACAAGGAGCTTTTCATGGAGAAAAAAACCGAATGTCCGTGCGGTAGTGGCGCAGCCTACGCCTCCTGTTGTCTGCCGGTTATAAACAATCACCGTCTCGCGGCAACAGCAGAGATACTCATGCGGTCGAGATATACCGCTTTTGTCAAGCAGCACAGCCAGCATATTCTTGCCAGTTGGCACAAAACAACACGTCCAAGAACCCTGAACTTCGATGACCATCCGGTAGTTTGGCTGAAGCTCGAGATTCACAGCAGCCGGGACGGGCTTACCGATGACAACACCGGAACCGTCCACTTTACCAGTACCTATATGGAAAACGGACACCTATGTCAACTCCGTGAGGTAAGCCAATTTAGAAAAGAAGACGATCTTTGGTATTACCTGCGGGGTGAATGCGAGGTAAGAAAAGAGAAAGTTGCCAGGAATTCTTCCTGTCCCTGCGGTTCAGGTCAGAAGTTCAAACGCTGTTGCCTGAGAAACTAACTCGGTGAGTATGGGAGCTCCAGCTCCGCATATCAAAAGCATCCTCCGTTTTGGTCCAGGTTTTCAGATTTTTCTGGAAGTAAAGAGACGATCCTGTTGAAGATCAGGTCAGCCGTATGCAGTTTGCTGGTATAAGGCAGTGATTCTGCACCTGAGGCCCCGATCAGGAGAACCTGATTGTTCTCCACTTCAAACCCGGTACTCTCCCGGCTGATATCATTAACAACGATGAGATCCAGGTTTTTCCGTTGCAACTTTCTGGTCCCCTCCTGTCTAAGGTTCTGGCTCTCCGCAGCGAAGCCGACCAAAAGCTGGCCAGCTTTCTTTTTTTTGCCTAACTCATACAAAATGTCCGGATTAGGCTCCAGATACAAGTCCGTATCGATCTGATCCTTTTTCACCTTATGGGCAAAACTTGTTTTCGGCCGGTAATCGGCAACCGCTGCAGCCTTGATTATTATTGAACTGACGTCTGCATGGGCGAGTACCTTCTGGTACATTTCCATTGCCGTCTGCACCTTCATCATCCGGACTCCCTGAGGACTGGGCAGTGCGCTTGGCCCACTGATCAGGGTAACCTCCCCGCCTCGCCTAAAGGCACAACGGGCAAGGGCGTATCCCATTTTGCCCGAGGAACGATTACTCAAAAAACGCGCAGGATCAAGGGGCTCCCTGGTGGGCCCGGCGGTGATCAATATCTTCTGTCCTTTAAGGTCCTGAGGACTGAGGCTCTTTGCCACATGTTCCTTTACCTCTTCCCATTCGGGCAGGCGTCCCTCCCCTTCCTCCTTGCAGGCCATCATGCCGCAGTCGGGATCGATAATCGTATAGCCAAGATCTCTTAATCTGCTGATATTCTGCCTTGTTACAGGGTGTGAATACATGCGATTGTTCATAGCCGGACAAACCAGGACCTTCGCTCTCGTCGCCAGTACCGTCGTCGATAGCAGATCATCGGCAAAGCCGTTTGCAAGTTTGGCAATAGTATTGGCGGTTGCCGGAGCAATCAATACCAGATCTGCATCCCGGCCAAGACTGATATGGGCCATGTTATCCTCCTTCGCGGGAGAAAACATCTCGGTATGCACATCGTTGCCGGATAAAGCGGCAAACGTAAGAGGGGCGATAAATTCTGTGGCAGAGCCGGTCATCACCACCGAAACCAAAGCCTCCTCCTTGGCCAGATCACTCACCCACCCGGCAACTTTGAAGGCTGCTATAGATCCGGTTATGCCAACCACCACCTTTTTTCCAGCAAATACAGTTTGCATAGTACTCCCCTTGTCTCAGACGTTACCGCGACCTCGCCCTTTTAAAATTATATCAAGCTCTTCTTGAGATGTTCGTTCTATTCTTTACCATTTATGTTGCAATACTATGCATTATACCTTTGTGGCATCGAGAATTTCTCCTGAAATAGTTGCACTATCGGCATCACTGACATACCAGCTTCCAAACGAGATTGCCTTGGTCAAAGGATTCTTTGTATCTTTTGTATCCAGAGCAAATGTCATCCTTTAGGGAAAGATTGAACTGAAATTTTCACGATTAGGCGCACCAATCAAACTTTTTTTGTATCAAAGTAAGTTTTTTGTAAGATCTGCACACTAATAGTTCCATTGCATCGACAGTCCTACTTAATGTCTTGTCTGAGACTGTTAACAGTCTTAAAAAATAATACCTTATACCTAAAGCTTTGTTTCTACGATGCCGTGTCGACTGTCAATGATCAAAGGCATTATACGGCACCGGATCGCACATGCCCTCCATGTTCATTTTCCTCTAACTCAAATAGTCTATGAAAAACTCAAAACGTCTTACCAAAGCACAAAGAGAAGATCTTCTTATTGAATGGAATATTTACAGTGCCAGTCAGCAGGAACCTATTTTGGCGGAGTTTCATAAACATTACAAAGAAGATTATGTCCAAGACGATTTTCTACAATTTTTAAGAAAAAAACTTGAAATTGATGGGTACTGGAAAAAAGTCGGTATTTCATAAAAAGAGCCGGCTCTTCATTTGTTGGAGATCTTCACTGTCTGGTGGACAAAAAGCCTTCGCAAATAGTTTCTCTGCAAAATGCGCTGTATTAAGAAGGTTATATCAATGCAAACGCGAATTTGCCATCAGCTCGTTTTCAATTCCTCCCGATTCTGAACCATCCTCGCCGCTTCATAGTGCGACCGAAGTCTCTGTGCCCCCCTTTTCTACTTCCGTCAACTGATTGCCGGCAGTTGAATTTTGCTAAAAAACCTCGTATCATACGATAACATTTTATAAGTGTCGTTTTTTATCGTATCCCTGAGCTACCTTCCGGCGGGGACATGATCCCTCGATTTAAAATGAGGCTCCCCAAATGCTGAACGTTAATTGGTCTGGTCTTTTTTTTATTACATTTTTTTCTGTCGCTGTTATTAATGCCCTGCTCGCCAGCTGTACAACAATTTATTACAGAAAAAAATCCTCGGGCCACCTCTCCCACAGTCAATTACGGATTAAGCAGGGTAACGCCACTATAGATCATCGCCTGAACGTGTTCGTCCAATCCCTGTTGTTGTGCTTTGTCACCCTCCGTATGTATCTCATTACTCTCTTAATATGGCTCGTAGCATGCGGGGCATTTGTGATTGCCGCTCTGATCGGAAAATAACCATCCTTCATGCCGGAAAATTTCAACTCTCCAATTGGTCCCTTGCTCCGGTAGTTTTCAGGACCGTCATTTTCGAGGTGTTTTCTCTTGCCTAACGGCAGCAGATTTATTCCAGCCCCATCTCTTACAAAATTCGTAATGCTCAGAACATTATCGGGCCACCGGTGCAGGAAGACCTCTTTTGTCGCCTTAATATACCATGGACAGCTGCTTCGGTCAGTGCGGGATCGGTTTTTAAGACCACCAGCATCCCGGGGTTCGCCTTGGCAACGGTTCCTCCCTCCTCATCCTCGATGGCGACGATCCTGACCGAAATCAGCTTGATCCCCTGCTGCATATATTCAATATCTTCACCGGGTGTGACCTGGTTGCGGATCTCAACCACCGGGGCCTGGCCAGATTTTGTGATGACAGCCACCGGTTCATAGCTCTGTTCGGCCCTGGAGGCAGTATAGATCATTTCAGTACTTCCCGGTGGTTGCCTGATGAAATTTTCCGTCGATCCCCGGGTACCGGTCTTTTGGATTTCCATCATGAACTGCTCCGGCATTTCAAGCGCTGCAGGATCCTCCCAGGCCCCCATGGGAAGCCCGGCCAGATAATCAAGTGCCGACCGATAAATCCGTACAACACCGCCAACATAAAAAATTGATTTCATCCTGCCTTCGATTTTCAGGGAATCGACTCCGGCTGCAACCAGTCGAGGCAGCATACCGAGCAGGCAAAGATCCTTGGAATTGAAGATATACGTGCCACGATCATCCTCTTCCACAGGGAAAAATTCCCCTGGCCGTTTTTCTTCGACCAGCGCGTAGCTGAAGCGACAGGGATGGGCACAACTCCCCTGATTGGCATCTCGTCCGGTCATGTAGTTGGAAAGCATGCAGCGACCGGAGTAGGAAATACACAAGGCACCATGGACAAAGATCTCCAGTTCACCGGTAACCTTTGCGCGAATTGTCTCTATTTCCTTCAGGGACAGTTCCCGTGCCAGATTGAGCCGTCGAACCCCCTGTCCCAGCCAGAACGATGCCGATGCATAGTTGGTGACATTAGCCTGTGTCGACAGGTGTATCGGCAGGGACGGGACTATTTTCCGGGCATGGGTCAAGATACCGGGATCGGAGATGATAATACCGTCTACTTCCATTTTCTTGAGAGACGAGAGGTAGGTATCAAGCCCGGCAAGATCACGGTTGTGTGCTATTATATTGACCGTGACATACACCTTCACCCCATGTTCATGGGCAAATTGTACTCCCTGGCGGATCATATCTTCATCAAAATTACCCGCTTTGGCCCTGAGGCTGAATTTCTTACCGCCCAGATAGACCGCATCCGCGCCGTAGTGTACGGCGGTCACCAGTTTTTCATAATTTCCTGCGGGCGCCAGCAGCTCTGGCAGTACCGGGGTAAAACCTTTGCGGCTTTCATTTTTGTGCATGGTGGAGTATTGTATTCCTCTCTTTATGACAGTCTTTTTGGCAAATTTGCTGAAATATTATTTTTTTCATGACATACCGCAATGATCGTTTGAGTTACATGGATATGTATGAGGAGAGTTCATTGCAACTCCCTCTTCACCGGCATTTTTATTACCTTGCAGAATAATTACTTTTTTATGCAAGAAGATATTCTGTCTAAAGGTATTTATACCCCCTTGTGGGGTGGTAGAGCAACCTGATCGGAACTACAATACATTCTGTGAGTATTAGACAAATAGGCATAGCCCTCAGTGGCGGCGTTGATTCCACTGCCTGTGCCCTGCTGCTGAGAGAACAGTATCAGGTTACCGGTTTTTTCATGCAGCTGTCGCAACCGAACTTCTCTGCCCAGAGGGCACGGGTGACTTCGATTGCGGAGAAACTTGGCATCCCGCTGCAGATTATCGATCTGCAGAAGGAGTTTGAACAAAGGGTACTGGATTACTTTTCCAGCAGTTATTTTAAGGGACTCACTCCCAACCCGTGTGTTATCTGTAATAAAGAGATCAAATTCGGTCTCTTTTTGGAGACCATTCTCGGGGCGAAAATGGATAAAATGGTTACCGGGCATTACGCCAGCATCGAGGAGCGCGATGGACTCTACCGCCTGTACAGCGGCAGCGATCAGAAAAAAGACCAATCCTACTTCCTCTCACGTCTTTCACAAGACCAACTGGCCAAGGTACTCTTCCCTCTTGGGAAACAAACCAAAGAAGAGACCTATCTTTTTGTTGAAAAGCATGGTTTTTCTGATTTTCGCGGTCAGGAAAGCCAGGACGTCTGTTTTCTTGAAAACAACAAGATTGGTCCTTTTTTATCAGACCTGACCAGCAATGCGAACATTAGCGGACCCATTGTATCTTCCTCCGGCAAGGTTCTCGGTCGACACAGGGGTTTGTTCCGATATACCATCGGTCAGCGCAAAGGGCTGGGGATCGCAAGCGACGCTCCTCTCTATGTCGTTGGTCTTGATGCACCAGGTAACCGGGTAATCGTCGGCAGAAACGAGGAGTTGTTCAAAAGACAGATCCGGGTGAAAAGTCTTCACTGGCTCGCCGGGAGACAACCAGATGTAAAAAGAGACTACAAGGTCCGGATCCGCTACAGCCACCGTGGGTCAAGTGCCAGACTGCTGCTCGATGAGCAAGATGGCGGAGAGATCAATTTTCATGAACCGCAACGGGCGGTGACCCCCGGACAGTTTGCCGTTATCTACCATGAGACGGAGCTTCTCGGCTCGGGCATCATTGTCTAGGTGAAGATTGATGGCGTCGTAAAAACTACCCAAAGGGCATAGAAATCTTCACCTTCTGAAGTTTTTCGAAGACTGCGCTTATCTACTTAGCCATCCCTTTGTTAAAAGTTTTTTTAGAGTTTGTGAAGATTGGAGATATGAAAAAAGTCTATATCGCAACCCTCGGCTGTAAGGTGAACCAATTCGAATCCGCCGCCTTTAAAACAGGCTTTGAGGAGAGAGGTCTTACTATTGTTGCCAAGAGCGATGAGGCCGATCTTATTGTCGTAAACACCTGTGCTGTTACCGCCGGGGCCGGATCACAATCACGGCAGACTCTTCGTCAGGCATTGCGTCATAACCCTTCGGCCCAAATCGTCATCACCGGGTGCTATGCAGAAATAGCCGCAAATGAACTGACCGCAGAAAGTGCTCTGCAGGGCAGAGACTACCTGCTTCTCGGCAACAGTAAGAAAGACCGGCTGGTAGCAGACAGCCTCAATCAAAAAGCCGACAGCCAGGCAGTGCTCATGGGGATCATCGGCGAGGCCGCGGAGATATGCCGACTACCGGTCAGACGTTTTGGTGATAGGAGCCGAGCTTATCTTCGGGTGCAGGACGGCTGCGAAAGTTTCTGTACCTACTGCATCGTTCCCTTCACCAGAGGACCGAGTAGAAGCCTGCCGATAAGTGAAGTTCTTGAGCAGGCAAAGATTTTCACCGAAGAAGGGCATAAAGAGATAGTGCTGACCGGCATTCATCTTGGCTACTACGGAAAAGACTTGCCCGGCAAGGAGGATCTACTCTCACTGCTCGATATATTGACTGTTGCGACACCCGAAACAGTGTATCGCATCAGTTCGCTGGAGCCACTCGAAATAAACGATTCGCTTCTCAGCTTGATGCGGGAACGCAAAAATATCCAGCCCCATCTGCATATTCCCCTGCAAGGAGGCACCGACGAGATACTTGCCAGAATGAACCGCAGGTATACCATTGGCCAGTTTAGGAATGTCATAGAGCTTTGTCATAATCGCTTGCCTGACGCAGCAATCGGCATTGATGTCCTGGCCGGTTTCCCCGGCGAAACCGAGGATGACTTCACGGCCGGTCTTAATTTTCTGCGCTCCCTTTCTTTTAGCTATCTGCACGTTTTTCCTTATTCCATACGACCCGGAACCGTTGCCGCAGGATTCAAGGATCAAATCCCGAAAAAAATCAAGGATGCGAGAGTTGCCCAATTACGCCTCTTGAGCGATGAAAAGAAAAATCTGTTTTATCAAAGCCAGCTGCAGCGCACCCGACCTGTTCTGGTGGAGGGCCGGCGCGACAGCGACGGAATGCTGAAGGGTTTTACCGATAATTATATCGACGTCAGGTTTACAGGCCCCGACAGCCTATTGCACAGTGTTACGCCGGTCAGGCTCCTTTTCATAAAAAACAACAGTGTGATTGGAGAGAGAGTGGAAAACTATGAAAGTTGAAATTATTGCCATCGGCGATGAACTCACGTCCGGGCGAATCCTTAATACCACCAGCAGTTTCGCTGCGAGAAATCTTTTTGAGGCAGGTTATGAGATCTATGCCATGAATACCATCGGTGACACACCGAGCCTTATCGGCGAGGCCTTAAAACAGGCCCTGGGCCGAGTTGATGCAGTGCTGGTCACCGGCGGTCTCGGCACCACCGATGACGATTTGACCAATGAGGCTGTTTCCAAGGCACTGAATCGCCCGACCATGCCTAATCTTGAAATACTCTCTAACATTCGCACACATCTGGATGAGATAACCTCTACCCCGGTCAGCCGGCTCGAGAAACTCGCCTGGTTGCCCTCCGGCGCAGAGGCGTTGAGTCCCGGCTCCCGAATGGCGGGGTATCAGCTTATCCACGACGATAAACCAATTTTTTTCCTGCCGGGCGTCCCCAGCCAGATGCAGCAGCTGCTGGTTGAGCAGGTACTGCCTAAGCTCTCCACCTGGCATGAAAATCACCGTCTGACGACCTATCAGAAGACGTTTCGCATTTTCAATCTTCCGGAAATAGAGGTCAATCGTCGTATTGCAACGTTGGATCTCAGCCCTGACGTCCACATCGGATATTATCCGGTTTTTCCCGAAGTTCACCTCAGCCTGACGGTTCGTGACAAAAAAAACAACAATGCCAAACGTCTTTTCAACTCTTCCTGCAAGGCGATCTATACAGTATTGGGAGATGCAATTTACGGTTGCGATCGGGACAGCATGGAAAGAGTTGTCGGCAGGCTGCTGATTGAGAACAACCTCAAACTCGCTGTGGCAGAGTCCTGCACAGGCGGCTTGATATGCCGGAAAATTACTAACACACCGGGCAGCTCGGCCTACCTTCTTGGGGGGGTCGTGTCCTACTCCGATTCTTTAAAAACCATCTATCTCGGAGTTTCTCAGGATCTCCTGCAGTCACACGGAGCGGTAAGCCGGGAAGTCGCAGAAGAGATGGCTGTAGGAGTTCGGTTAAAAAGTGGGGCGAATATCGGACTTGCCGTAACCGGTATTGCCGGCCCTGGCGGAGGCAGTGAGGAAAAGCCGGTTGGTACCGTTTATATCGCTATCGCCACTGCAGAGGAAAATTGGGTAACCAAATTCCTCTTTGAAGGAGATCGGAATCAGATTAGAGAAATTACTGCACAAAGCGGACTGGAGCTGATCAGAAAATATTTGTTGCAGAAGATGCAATTTTGATTAACTCAGGAACATAAATCCATTTTTCTCTTTTTAAGATTTTTATGTGGTACTCATTGTAAGGTAACCGGGAAACTCCCTCGTTACCTCTATTTCATTCTTTATTTTGGAGAACACTATGGCTGTAAGCACTAACAAAAATAAAGTCAGTAGCGTTGATAATGCAATAAGCCAAATCCAGAGACAATTTGGCAAGGGGTCCATTATGCGTCTCGGATCTCAAGAAACAGAAAACATTCCGGCCATTCCGACCGGGGCTTTAAGTCTCGATATCGCTCTGGGAGTAGGTGGGATACCTAAAGGCAGAATTACCGAGATCTATGGACCGGAATCGTCTGGGAAGACAACCCTTGCCCTCCACGTTGTTGCCGAAGCGCAAAAGGCAGGTGGGTCAGCAGCGTTCATCGATGCGGAACACGCCCTGGACACCAAATATGCCGAGCGGCTTGGGGTGGACATTGACAACCTGCTTGTTTCTCAACCCGATTTTGGCGAACAGGCACTCGAAATTGCAGAAATACTCATTCGCTCCGGCGGAATTGATGTCATTGTCATCGACTCGGTTGCCGCCCTCGTTCCGAAAGCGGAAATCGACGGCAATGTCGGTGATGCCCATGTCGGCCTACAGGCCAGGTTGATGTCTCAGGCCATGCGGAAATTTACCGGGGTGCTTAGCCGGAGCAACACCATCCTGATTTTTATCAATCAGATCAGGATGAAAATCGGGGTCATGTTCGGCAATCCCGAGACAACCACCGGAGGGAATGCCTTGAAATTTTATTCCTCCCTTCGTCTGGACATTCGAAGAATCGGTTCCCTGAAAGACGGTCAGGATCTTATCGGCAACCGAACCAGAGTGAAGGTCGTCAAAAACAAATGCGCTCCCCCCTTCAAGGAGGCAGAATTCGATATTATTTATGGTGAGGGAATCTCGAAGGTTGGTGACATGCTCGACCTGGCGGTCAACCTTGAAATTGTCGAAAAGAGTGGTTCCTGGTATGCCTATAAAGAGGAAAGAATTGGCCAGGGCCGCGAAAACGCCAAACGATTTCTTATGGACCAGCCGGAAATGTGCCTCGATATTGAAAACAGAGTCAGAATGGCCTACGGGATGGAACCGGCAACATCGACAAGCAGTGCGCCTGAAGCAGAAATCCCCCAGGTGAAATAGTTTCTCTAGACCTTAATCGGATCCGTGTTGGCTCGACACGGATCCGGGGGAAGACAACCTCGGTATTTTTTATCGATCCAGCACTCGCTCGTGTCTATCGTTCAAAGGTCTAACTCAGCAGGACTGCGACCCCGACGCTGTCCCGGAACAGGGTTACGCGTTGGGTTTTCTCATTATTCACACTTTTCCAGCCGAGAGGAACAATCATTGTCGCCGAAAAAACCAGGCAAAACAGCAGAACACTACGATGTGATTATCGTTGGAGGTGGACCTGCAGGTCTTTTTGCCGCCTATTATCTTGCTGAATTTTCCCACCTCAAGGTACTGGTCATCGAAAAGGGCAAGGCTTCCTTAAAGCGAAAATGCCCAATCAAGGATGGGGGCTGTATCAAATGCAGGCCATGCAATATCCTCTGCGGTATCGGAGGGGCCGGACTCTTTTCCGACGGAAAACTCAATTTTATCCATAAACTTGGCAAGACGGATCTTACCCAGTTTATGGAACCCTCTGCCGCAACTGCCCTGATCGATGAAACCGAGACAATCTTCAATCGTTTTAACATGGACGGCAAAGTCTTTCCCACTGATATGGCCAGAGCCCTGAATATCCGAAAAGATGCCCGTAAACAGGGCATTGATCTGCTGATCATCAAACAGAAGCACTTGGGCAGCGACAACCTGCCGGACCATATATCGAAAATGGCCGATTATGTGGCGAAGAAAGGGGTCATCTTTCACCACTCCGAAGAGGTAAAGGATGTGCTGGTGAAAAACGGCAGGGTTAGGGGAGTGCAAACCAATCGCGGTTACTACCGGGCGGATAACGTTATTCTGGCACCCGGCCGAGTTGGAGCCGAATGGGTCGCTGGTGTTGCCAAAAGTCACGGTATCGAGGTGTCGCAGCGTGGAATAGAGGTAGGCGTTCGAGTTGAAGTACACAATGAAATCATGCAGGATCTTTGCGAAATTATCTATGATCCGACCTTTTTTGTCCGCACCTCAAAATATGACGACCAGACCCGCACCTTCTGTACTAATTTCGGCGGTTATGTCGCTCTGGAAAATTATCAGAACTTTGTCTGTGTGAATGGTCATGCGTACTTGGACAAAAAATCCAATAACACCAATTTTGCCTTTTTATCCAAGGTTGTGCTCACCGATCCAGTCGAAGATAATCAAGCCTATGGTGAATCAATCGGTAAATTAGCCACTCTTATCGGCGGCGGCAAACCAATACTCCAGCGGTACGGCGATCTAAAACGTGGTCGACGATCAACCTGGAATCGTGTTAAAAACAGCTATATCGAGCCGACCTTAAAGAGTGTCACCTGCGGTGATATTGCCATGGCCCTGCCGGAGAGGATTCTCACCAACCTCATCGATGGACTTGATCAACTGAATCAGGTCATCCCGGGAGTAGCCAACGACGAGACTCTGCTCTATGCTCCAGAAATCAAATTTTTTGCCACCCAGGTCGCCACCGACTGCGACCTGGAGACAACAGTGAAAGGACTTTTTGTCGCCGGTGACGGTCCTGGTGTTGCCGGTAATATCGTTTCTGCCACTGCCACCGCCCTGATACCAAGCAAAAAAATCATTTTAGAAAACCCTGGAAAAAGCATTGCTTGAATTTTTTCCATTATTATTATTGACTCTTGCATTGAATTTGATATAGTGGATTCTTCGTAAGAATAATTATCATTACCTTAAACTTTTTTGGAGGGATAAATCATGCAGAAATGGGAATGTCCTTGTGGGTACATTTATGATCCGGCAGTTGGCGATGAGGATAATGGTGTAGCCCCTGGAACAGCTTGGGAAGATGTCCCGGAAGACTGGGTATGCCCTTTATGTGGCGCCGAAAAAGAGTCTTTTTCGAGAGTCGACTGATTTCCTGACAGGGCTGTAGAAAGGTATTGGTATCGCAAGCCCTTTCTACAGCTTCTTTTTTCCGCTATTAGTTATGTCCTTCTAATATCTTTCATGCCACCTAAACACTAACCTTCTATACAATGGAGAATAGATTATGAGCTTACTTGTAACCAAACCAGCCCCCAACTTTAAGGCCACGGCTGTTATGCCGGACAACTCATTTAAAGACGACTTTAGCCTGACAGATTTTCGTGGCAAATACGTCCTTCTTTTTTTCTATCCCCTCAATTTCACCTTTGTCTGTCCTTCCGAGATTCTTGCTTTCAACAAGGCGGTCAAGGAATTCGAAGAGCATAATTGCCAGCTCATAGGGATCTCGATCGATTCAGCCTTCTCACATCTGGCCTGGAAAAATACTAAGGTAAACGATGGCGGCATCGGCAATATTCAATACCCGCTGGTCGCCGATCTGGATAAATCGATTTCGAGATCCTATGAAGTACTTCTTGATCAAGGAATTGCATTGCGCGGATTATTCCTGATTGACAGGGATGGCATAGTTCGTCATCAGGTGGTAAACGACCTGCCGCTTGGTCGCAACGTCAACGAGGCATTGCGCATTCTCCACGCCCTCCAGTTCACCGAAAAACATGGTGAAGTCTGTCCGGCTAACTGGAATAAAGGCGAAGACGCAATGAAACCCACTGCAGAAGGAGTTGCAGAATACCTCACCGCTCATCACTAAGTATTGCGATTAAAGTCCTTCTTGCCGTTCATTGATGCTCCTGAAAGAGCATCAATGATTACCTTTTACGGGGCTAGTCGACCCGCAATAAGAATCACCATATGCAGAAAGAGGGAGCCATTCAATGCGATGAACAAGAATCGATAATTGCGGCTTTTCCCGATAACCAATCCATTTAAAAATACCAGGACCAAGAGGCCGCAGTTGCAAATTATTGCAACTTGATACGGCAAGTTGATGGAAAGCGGCAAGGTCAGGAACATGAGCATGACAGAGACCAGCCCGCCGATCCAGGTAACGAAAAACCGTTTCATGCTGTCTTCGGAAAACTGCTTAATGAGGTTAGGTATCCTGCTCTTTGCGTAATCTTCTTTATTCCTGAGCAAGATAAGCCAGAAGTGCGGTACCTGCCAGAGCACAAAGAGAGCGATCAACAGCGCAGCCGGGTACCCGAAAGGCTGCCCGCCGCCACATAGCCAACCGATATATGGTGGGAGAGCCCCACAGACAGCCCCCGGGAGAATCGCCACTACTGTCTTTTTCTTGAGCGGGGTATACACTCCATTATAGAGCAATACTGCAGCGACGGCAGTCAGGAGCGGTGCAAGGGTTTGTTTCGCACCATAGAGTATGAGCAAGCCACATGCCAGGAGAATCAGTGCCTGGATGCCCGCCTGATGTGGCGGCACTAAACCCTGCGGCAAAGGCCTGCTTCGCGTTCGTTCCAGTTCACTATCTAATTGATATTCCTGCAAACTGTTCAGACTAGCAGCACCGGTGGCCAGGACAAATATCCCCAGCCCGGCCATGAACGTCTGCATTGCCACAGTGGGGTTGGCTAAAAGAGAACCAAAAAGTGAGGAGAAACCAATAAGCAGGCAAAGTGGAATCTTGGCGAGGGCGAATCTGCGATTCATATCTGCCTGGAAGTCAAGTAAGCGCAAGAGGTAGATGTTCCATCGTCGGCAATTTCAGTCACTGTCGTTTTCAAGCCACACCCGGAACTCTTCTTCGGGCACAATTCTCAATTTTGCAATCATGGCTGAGTGCCTCACTCCACAATACTCCGTACATTCAATATCGTAATCTCCTGCCTTGTTGGCTAAGAACCAAGCGTAGGTAGGCATCCCCCTTACTGCATCGACTTTGATTCGAAAGGCCGGAAGAAAGAAGCTGTGAATGACATCAAGAGAAGAAATCCTCAGTTTGATAGCCCTCCCCACCGGGACAACCAATTCGTTCTCGGTCTCCTTGTCGTTATCATATACGAAAACCCACGAATACTGCTGGGCAAACACCTCCACCTGCAGCGCATCATCAGGTACCGTCCGAAGGCCGAGATATGAGGACCAGCCAATATAAAACATCGAAAGGACAATTAACGTTGGGATAATAGTCCAGATAATCTCCAATGGATAATTATCACGGATGTCAGATGGTACAGGATTATTGCGCCGCCTGTATTTAAAAACAAAATAGACCATCACAACGGTAATCCCGATCAGCAGGACAACGATTATACCGAGTATATACCAAAATGCCTGATCTACACCTTGTACTGCGGTCATCAATTCTCCACCTTATCTGTAGGCTACATCCCAAAGGGTAAAACCGATCAAAATAATCAACACTAGCACCGTACTAATGAACGATATACTGGTTATTCTCCCTTCGTATTTCAAATGCATGAAAAAGAGCAGCCGCTTGCTGCATCCGCCAACCTCATAACAATTAGCGCTGCAGGATGGATGAAAGTTTCATCATCTACCTTTTTAAACCGAAAACCCACAGCGTCCATAGCCGTCTCTATCGTCTGCTGTTTACCGGTAAGAAATTGCCATCCATCGGCGGGAACCCCCTCGCCGACAATTCTCAGATAGTTTTTTTTGCCCGTGCCGCATCCGTTGAATTTTCAGCTTCATTGAAACTAAGGACAATAGCCCTATACTCTTCCCCAGCTTTCATGTTGAGTTTGTTGAGAGTGGCGGCCAGGTTGGCGAGATTTCTACTGCATATATTTGGGCAATAAAAGTATATGGGCAGGGGAATTGTCGGGCGATCGATTATTTCTGAAAGGCGGATGGCTTGCCCATCCACATCGACAAAATCCAGGTCAAGCGGCAGGTATTGTCCGGTTTTCCCTTCCACCCACCGGGTTTCATTACCTCCACTGGTTCCTGCCGCCTGTTTTGTCTGTTCAAGCCGCTCCATCGAAGTGTTCTTCCTGGAATCCGCCTGAGAAACCGGTGCTACGCCTAAGATCAGGACGAGAACAATGCCAAGACGAAGAACCGCATCGCAGCATTGCATCGGTAGCATCAGGCTATCACTTTTTCTCCCAAGCACCATTACTCAGATTAACCTTGAGAGCAGTTCGGTATTTATGTTTTGCTAAAAAAGAATCGCGGCCGGCCCCGTAGGCGAGGAGTATGGTATTTTCCCCGGTCGCATCTATTGTTGTATCGGTCTTATCGCCCGAGTTCAATGGAATGGTAAATTCTATCGACGTCATTCCGTCAGTTTCCGTTCCTCCGACCAGGGTTACATCAGATGTGCCATCGAGTTTGGTATCTGCCTTATGGGAATTTTTACCATTGCCAAAATCGTCATCCAGCTCCACGACCCCGTCCTTCACATAGCCGAGGATAAAATTGGCCCCCTTCATCTCATGTTCCGGATTAAAGCCGATACCGACCCACCCTTCCGTTTCGGCGGTAAGCTTGACTGCCAGGGTATCCCCTGCAACTTTCCATGCAAAGGAAATTTTATTGACTTGTATCTCATGATCATATTCGGCGGCCTGTGTTTTCATCACGGACAGACAAAGCAGCACACCGACCACGACAGCCATTCTCCGTAAATTTCTCATGTTCATAATTTCTCCTGATTATAATTTGAAGCAGCCATAAGGTAATATACATTATATGAATCAGACATCCGGTCTCAGCCCTCGTCAATTCAGCACTCCGCTTAGGACGAACCGGATATTGGCACCTGACCCGCATCATCACGTGCAACCAGAACTCCTCAAGCTACCCCGTGAGACAATCTTATTAGCATGGCTGAATAAAGTAACATACCCTTTATCTTAAAAAAAGATTCTTCAGTGTCCCGGATAATATTGCAAAATGAAAATGATTCTTTTTAACTATTAATTGCTAAATTATTGCAGTCCAATTAATCTGTGATTACCATTGGCCATTGAAGTTACAACAAGTCAAAGAATCTGTTGACAGATCCATCTGAAATCGCTGCAAATTCACCAACCACAATGTGGTACCGGCGTGGGATCTGAACGTTCTTATGAACCATTCATTCAAACAGGAGGAAATTAATGGCGAAGAAAATGGGAGTTTATAAGTGTGAGGTTTGTGGTAATATCGTTGAAGTCCTGACTGCAGGCGGTGCAGAATTGATGTGCTGTGGTCAGCAAATGACCATGCAAAACGAAAATACAACCGACGCTGCAGTCGAAAAACATGTCCCAGCCCTTGAAAAACGTGATGGTGGCTGGCATGTAAATATTGGTACTGTAGACCACCCAATGACCGATGCACATTTCATTGAGTGGATAGAACTCTCAGTTGGAGACACGGTCTACCGCCAATTTCTCTCCCCGTCGGATAAGCCTTCGGCCTTTTTCCCAATCAGTGCCGATGGTGTTACCGCCCGAGCCTATTGTAATCTCCACGGTCTCTGGAAAAAATAGTATACTCCCGCTGTTGGCCGGAAATTTTTCCGGCCAACAGCCTGCCGCATTAAATTTTTCTCTCCGCCCCCCTCTTTTTTAGTTACCGGTTATTCTCTCGGAGCGCCCGATTCCCTTGACAACTCTGTCGCCAGGACATAGTTTGATATCAAACTAACGTAGCGCTTTAAAGGAAACGATGCCAAATTTTAAAGGCAGCAAACAACACATGCTGGCGCTGAGTACTTTCGTAAAGCTCGTTCGAAGCTCAAACAGTGTCTGCAATGATGTCCACAATCACTTTCAATCCGAGTTGACCGTCAGTCAATTCGGTATCCTGGAGGCCCTCTACCATCTCGGTCCTTTAGCGCAAAAGGACCTCGCTGCAAAGATTTTAAAATCACCAGGTAATATAACAACCATAATCAATAATCTTGAAAAAAATAATCTGGTACAGCGGCGAATCAGTACCAAAGACAAACGATATTTTATGATTCACCTGACAAAAAAAGGCAGGTCTACCATTGAGAGGATATTTCCCATCCATGCGGATGTTGTCCTTAGGAGGATATCGGTTTTGACTGAAGCCGAACAGCATACCCTTGGTAACTTACTGAAAAAGCTGGCAACCCCTGTAAGAAGTGGTGGTATCTGATGAAGGGAGAACAAGATGCATACGAAGACCCACCGGATTGAAAAAGACAGCATGGGCGAAGTCCAGGTACCTCTCTCCGCCCTGTATGGAGCGCAAACTCAGCGTGCAAAAGAGAATTTTACCATCTCAGCACAGCCTCTTCCCTGGATTTTTATCGAGTCGATCCTGCTGATAAAGGCTGCAGCGGCAAAAACCAATGGGGAGCTTGGGCTGCTGGAACCCTCCAAGGCAAACCTCATTTACACAGCGATTGAAGAATTGCTTGATAAAAAACCGTTGAATCAGTTTCCAGTATCGATTTACCAGACCGGTTCCGGAACCAGCACCAACATGAACGTCAATGAGGTCATTGTCGGCCTCGTCCGTCAAAAGGGGGTCGAACTCTCTCCCAATGATCATGTGAATCTCTGCCAAAGCAGCAATGACGTGATCCCCTCCGCCCTTCACCTGTCGGCGGTCCGTACGGCAACAAGCTCCCTTTTGCCCGCCTTGAAGACCCTTGCGAAAATCATACGTTCGGTCGGCAGTGAAAACAGTGAGATAATCAAAACAGGTCGGACTCACCTCATGGATGCACTGCCGATCCGGCTACAAGCGGAATTGGAAGGTTGGGCCGTTCAACTTGATGAGGGTGTTGAGCGTATCGAATCGGCCCTGCCCAGGATGTGCCGACTTCCGTTGGGGGGGACTGCTGTGGGCAGCGGGGTCAACTGTCATGTTGATTTTCCAGCCAGAGCGATAACTCACCTCAATAAGGTGACCGATCTTGTTTTTAGTCAATCCCCTTCCTGCTATAAAGGCCTCAGCAGCCTTGATACCATCGTTGAATTTTCCGGTCATCTGAAAACCTGCGCAATTTCCCTCAGCAAGATTGCCAATGACCTCAGATGGATGAACTCAGGACCTCTCGCCGGGTTAGGCGAAATTCGCTTACCGGCTCTGCAACCTGGATCAAGCATCATGCCGGCAAAGGTCAATCCGGTCATCCCGGAGGCAGTCTGCATGGCAGCAGCACAGGTTATTGGCAATGATACCACGATCAACCTGGCTGGAATGGGGGGCAGTTTCCAGCTTAATACCATGCTGCCTCTTGCAGCAGCCAACATTCTGCATTCCCTTGAACTTTTAGTCGGCAGTGCCCGGGTACTTGGCGAAAAAGCTATTAAAAACATGCAGATGAATCACAAAGTGTTCGAGCAAGCTCTTTCACTCAACCCCATTCTGGTCACTTCGCTCGCCCCTCTGGTTGGGTATTTAAAAGCCGCAGAGATAGGTAAAATTGCTCAAAAAGAGCAAAGATCAGTTTTCGAGGTGGCGCTGGAACAAACGGATATTCCCCAGGAAGAGCTGCAGAGGCTTCTTGATCCGAAGAACCTCGCCGATGGCGGGGGTGGCAAACAACAATAAGAAAAATTCCTTCTCAGGCGAAGATATCCTCATAAAAATTATCTTGCCCAGCCTGTCTGTTGCCGCAGCGCTCGTCAGCGCATTCGTCCAGTATTCCGTGGGCCAAGTCCAATTTTTTTACCAGTCAGGCAGAGGAGTTGCTTTAAATAGGAAAAAGCTACCCGGTAGTTCATCTTCGACACACCGTAATCACGGTCTCTGAATTCGATAGGAATCTCAGCTATGCGAAGATCCCGGCCATATTCAGCTAAAACAGCCAGAGCAATCTTAAAGCCGGGAACGGCATCGGATAAGCCGGTCAACCGTACGCGCCGTGTCGCAAAGAATCCAGCCAGCGGATCTTTCGCCTGGCAGAACATGAGAGCAGGAATGGTCGCAATCTTCGAGCACAACTTTCTTGACCATGGCCAGTCGGGTACTGCCCCGCCAGCAATATATCTGCTACCGATCACTATGTCGTGTGTTCCGTTCAGCAGAGGTTGGAGAAGTTGCGGAATGCATTCGGGCGGATGACTGAGGTCGGCGTCCATTACCAGGACATATTCCGATTCAGTATTCCTGGCTCCGGCTACAACAGCCTCTGCCAGCCCCATGGTAGTTTCATGCTGAAGCAGCCGAACAGGTTCCTTTTCCTGCCATGTCAATATCCGCTCCCCGGTCCCGTCAGTCGATGCTGAATCAACAAAGAGTATATCAAAATCAAGATTGCAGCAGTTCCTGATGACCAATATCCTCTTGAGCAAGGGATCAATATTCGCAACCTCATTGAGAGTGGGAACAATAATGGTAATCGTTGACAAGGTTACTTCCTCATCCCGCAACATGGGCATATTTTTCATTCAGACGGGTCTGTTTTCTTGAATGGTAGGGACGTCGAGACCCTTATGTCCTCAAGGGAACAGCTCTTTTCGGTATGCCTTTTTACGCGAAAAGCAAGGTTCTTCAAAGGCGCCTAAATGACCAGTAACTACCAGAACCAGAGTATCAGCCCTCTATTTTTGTCAGTCCTAAATCGTGCATGGGCAGAATGGTTATTCCAAGAGATTTGATCTGCTGGATCGATTCCCAAGCATCGATTGCATCGAGATGCACCCCGGGACAAACGGCAGGGCCGTTTTCTGGAAAATTTTCCTGATTGCAGCAGAATCCTGTAATCACTGCCGCACCGATTCCGGTCTCAACGATCACCGAAAGCCCGCCCAAGGTATGTCCAGGAGAATGTATCACCTTTATTCCGGGAATAATTTCCCGGTCCTCCTCAATAAGCGAAAAGGTCTGCCCGTCAATAAAATAGTCGTCGTAACGATGATCAAGCGGATGGGGTGAATGACAGAAATCGACTTCTATCTTGTGAGCGTAAAAGATCGCCTTTTTAAACAGGCTGTTATTGCCGCAATGATCATCGTGCAGATGGGTGTTGATAACGATATCAATATCGTCTACGGACAGATTTTGTCTGGACAGACAATCGGCGATGGAAGCCGGCTCAAGACCGGTCTCCTCGGTGAAGCCGGCAGGGGTAAAAAGTTCATTTTCATCAAGACCGGTGTCAACCAGGATATTGTGACCATTTCCCTGCACAAGAAAAGCCCAGATCGGCAACCAGATTCTTTTACCATAGCCCTTTTGATAGGTCATAATTCCCTGATCGGGATTACGAACTCCTGTAAGGAGTGGTGTAATGGAAAATGTCATAACTGCCCTCCTTTGTTTATCAACCTACTATAACCCATAAAGATCCTTTTCCCACGTGGACGAAAGAAAAAGACACAAAAATGGTAGCGCGCTGTAGCAGAATGCCTGCATCACCCGACAGGGCCTCCTGTTGTACACATTTTTATACTTTCTATCAAACGATTTCTTCCAGAAGCCAAATGTCCGCAAGAATTCCATTGTTAAAAACGGCTCACGCACAGAATATATTCACGTTATTTTGTGATATGCAGAATATAATTCTTGACACACCCATTTTAAAGAATATATTCATTCATAAACAAGGAGGAAACATGCTCGATGCTATCAGTCTCGAAATTTTAAATATACTGCAGGAAAAAGCCCGGATTCCTAATGTCGAGGTTTCCAGGCAGGTTGGACTTGCTCCCTCGGCTGTCCTTGAAAGGATTCGCAAGATGGAAAAACAGGGAGTTATCGATGGCTATGAAGTAAGGCTGAACCCTGAGAGATTCAACTGCGGCCAGGTTGCCTTTGTGCACATAAGGACCAATGCCGCCCTCTGTGATCAGGTTGGTCTCCAGCTTGCCCGGATTCCGGAGATTCAGGAGATACACTTCGTGTCCGGAAGCGATTGTTTTTTGATTAAAATACGTAGTTCCGATACCACAAGCCTGGGTCAGTTGCTGCAGGAAAAGATAACTGTTATTGAAGGCGTACTTTCCACCAGCACCGAGACGGTATTGTCGACGGTCAAGGAAACCAGCCGAATACCGATACCACAAGCCATATAAGGAAGCAGTTCAATGCCAATGCCACAAGCCTACAAAGATCGTCTCTATCCAGTACTGGACAAGATTACTAATCATTACGGGACACCATTCCATATCTACGACGAGGCGGGAATACGCGCAACGGGTAGTGCTCTGAAAAAGGCTTTTGCCGAAATCGACTCTTTCCGCGAATATTATGCGGTTAAAGCTTTGCCGAATCCCAAAATTCTTGCGATTATGAAAGATATGGGTTTTGGATTTGACTGCAGTTCGATCGCCGAGCTTCGTCTTTGCCGCCAGGTCGGCGGACAGGGAGAGCAGATCATGTTCACCTCTAACAATACCAGCGACGCCGAATTTAAAGAGGCAGATAAGGATGGAGGCTGCATTCTCAACCTGGATGACCTGAATCTTCTGGCCAAGGTCAAGGAACTTCCCGAACTCATCTGTTTTCGCTATAACCCTGGCGCCAAACGGTCCGGCAACGATATCATCGGCAATCCAGTCGAAGCTAAATACGGGGTCAGCCATGATCAGATTATCCAGGCGTATCGCCAGGCCAAGGCAAGGGGGGCAAAACGATACGGCATCCATACTATGCTCGCTTCTAATGAATTGAATCATGAGTATATGGTACAGACCGCCCATATGCTTCTCGAGCTGGTTGTCGAGATCTCCGAAGAACTGGATATTACCTTTGAATTCATCAACATCGGCGGTGGCCTCGGTATTCCGTACAAGCCGGAAGTTGCGCCGCTTGATCTCGCGGCTATGGGGAGTAAGATCACTGCACTATTTAAAAATTTCAAACTGCAGCATGGTTATGAACCAGGGCTGTACATGGAAAGCGGTCGTTTCATGACTGGTCCCCACGGGGTCCTGGTGACGAAAGCTATTAACAGCAAGGAGATTTACCGCAACTATGTGGGAGTTGATGCCTCGATGAGTTCGCTTATGCGGCCCGGCATGTATGGCGCTTATCACCACATCGACGTGGTCGGCAAGGAACAGGCAGATAAAAAGGAATTAGTGGATGTAGTCGGCTCCCTCTGTGAAAATAATGACAAATTTGCAATTCAACGTGAACTGCCAAAAATTTCTGAAGGAGATATCCTGGTCATTCACGACACCGGTGCCCATGGAAGCGCCATGGGATTCAATTATAACGGCAATCTTCGCCCCAAGGAATTACTTTTATGCCAAGACGGGACCGTCGAACTTATCCGTCGGGCGGAAAGATTAGAGGACTATTTTGCCACCCTGCAGTTCGATTCAGATGCAATGATGCCATAAGCATTTTTCCCGGTCGTTTCGACTGTGGATAGTGAGAGATCATCAATTCTCCAAGGAATATTCCTGATGACCATCGATATTAACGCTTTTTTACAAGCCGTTGCCTTGGTTGTGAGTGAAAAAAAGGTGCCGGTCGTCGATCTTATTGCGGTGCAGACCCGCGATCCCTTTAAGGTTTTAGTTGCCACGATCCTCTCCGCCAGAACCAAAGACGAAACCACTGCCAAGGCTTCGGAACGGCTTTTCAGATATGCACCGGACGCCGAAGGTCTGGCATCGCTTGCCGAAGATAAAATTGCCTCTCTGATTTATCCGGTTGGTTTTTATAAAACCAAAGCCAAACATCTGTTCAAGTTACCAGAAAAGCTCAGGGGGTTTGGTGGCCAAGTACCGGACACCATAGAGGATTTACTTACTCTTCCCGGTGTCGGCAGAAAGACAGCTAACCTGGTGGTCAGTGTTGCTTTTGAAAAACCTGCGATCTGTGTTGACACCCATGTCCACAGGATTATGAATATATGGGAATATGTAGAAACAGATACCCCGCTGCAAACGGAAATGGCGCTGCGGGACAAGTTACCCAAAAAACATTGGATCGGAGTGAACTCTCTGTTGGTGGCCTTCGGCCAGTCTATCTGCAGACCTGTCAGTCCGCATTGTGATATCTGTCCCTTAGAAAAAAGATGTCCACAAAAAGGGGTGCGCCCCCGAAAGATACCTGGTGCCAAAATGGATAATAACAGCCGGTTGAAATTTATCTCCTGGAATGTAAATGGAATCCGGGCCGTTGAAAAAAAAGGATTCATTTCCACCCTTCCCGATTTCGATGCAGATGTCGTCTGCCTGCAGGAAACCAAGGCGCAACCGGACCAACTCTCCGAAGAATTAAAAAATATTCCCGGCTATACCTCATACTGGCACAGCGCCGAGCGAAAGGGGTATTCCGGAGTGGCGTGCTATTGCCGTCAACAACCGATTTCCGTAAAAGAGGGCCTTGGCGACCGGGAATTTGACTCAGAAGGCAGGGTACTGACCCTGGAATTTGCCGACTATTACCTGGTTAACATCTATTTCCCCAATAGCGGCGACGGTCTAAAAAGGCTCGACTATAAGCTACGGTTCAACGAAAAACTGGTCGATTTCGCCAAGCAACTTGAGGCGAAAAAAGCCGTTATACTTTGCGGTGATTTTAATGTAGCGCACAAAGAGATCGATCTAAAAAATCCGAAGGCAAACGTTAAACATGCCGGATTCACTCCAGAGGAGAGGGCCTGGATGGACAGCTTTATCGATGCTGGCTTTGTTGACACCTTCCGCATGTTCAACCAGCAACCTGACCAGTATACCTGGTGGAGTTATCGATTCAATGCCCGGGCCAAGAACGTCGGGTGGCGTATCGATTATTTTTGCGTGAGCGAAGGTGCGAAGAACAAAGTGAAGGATGCGTCTATCCTGAGCGATATCCTGGGCTCGGATCATTGCCCCGTGGAACTTTTTTATCAGGCCGATTAACATCAGGTGCGGATGAAGAACAGTTCCGGTTCCTTTTGCCTTATATACTCCAGCACTTTTCTCGGTCCTGCGGGGAAGGCAAACTGATGCAGTTGGTCTGCACGAACCCACCTCGAGCTGCAGGCAGAACGCAGTATTGGCACGGTTTTCTCTCCTTTTAGCAGACAGAGAAAACAGTGCAGGTTAATCTTATGGTGGGTGTACTGGTGGCGGACCAGGCAAAGAGATTTTACCGGTACCACATCGAGGCCGGTCTCGGCAAAAATCAGCTCTCGCAGCTTCTCACCGCCCTCCCCTCTTTGCACCTGGCCTCCAGGAAACTCCCAGAGCCCGCCCCAAAGATCATCGGCCTTGCGCTGTTGAATAAATAATCTGCCTTTCCACTGAATAAGACCAACCATCCTGTGCATGGTAACCAGCGTTCTTTTCCTCCCCGCCACCGGTCGTTCTGCAACTGTTCCAGCCTGTTTTGCCCTGCACGCTCCGGCCACGGGACATGCTATACAATGCGGGCTTTTGGGGGTACAGACCAAACCACCCAGATCCATCAGGGCCTGGTTGTAAATCCTGGCCTGGCCGGTCGGCAGAAGCGTTCGTGCAATATCAATTAATTTTTGTTGTGTCTGACGTTCTTTGACCGGTGTGCCGATATCAAAAAGTCTGGCATAGACCCTGGAGACATTAGCGTCAAGCACGGGCACATCATGATTTCCTGCCACGCTGGCAATTGCCGCAGCGGTGTATGCACCTATCCCCGGCAGTGTCAGTAACTGTTGATACTCACAGGGGACTACCCCACCAAAGTCACGAACTATGATCTTCGCTGTCTTGAGAAGATTTCTGGCTCTGGCATAATAGCCTAGCCCCTCCCAGTACTTGAGAATCTCCTGCTCACCTGTCCCTGCCACCGACTGAACATCCGGAAAACGTTCAATCCAGCGCAAAAAATAAGCAACCCCGCGATCCATCTGGGTCTGCTGCAGCATGATCTCTGAAATCCATACGTGATATGGATTATAGGTTCGACGCCAGGGAAGATCTCGGTTGGTTGTCCGAAACCAGATCAGCAATGGCTGAACAATAGTTTTTTGCAAAGAGACAGGTATCGCTCTGTTCATGATCTTCTACATTCCCAAACCCAGGTATCGGCCAAGAGCGATCAGACACATTCCGACCATCACGGTCGCAACGAGACTGTTCCACTTCCATGCTACTGGAAAGATAATTAGAGCTGCCCAGAAGAACAGGTTGTCCATGCCGATATCTATCGTTTCCTCCTTGATGAGGAGTGAAGGAACCAGCATGGCAGCCAAAACTGCCGGTGCTACAAGTCGCAGCCAGGAGGCAAAAGCCGGCCTGAGCCGTTTACCGCTCAAGAAAAGAGTGGGCAACAGCCTGGGCAGGTAGGTAACGACCGACATGCCGATAAGCGTCCAGAAAATCAGCGTTTGGTCCACATTTCCACTCCCAAGCCAAGGGTTGCCCCGGCAATTGTTGCGATAATAATATGAAACTGATGCAAGCCGGCAAGATATAGAATGGTTGCAATGGCTCCTGATAAAATTGCGGTAACCACACGAACCGGCGATCCACACTGCCCCACCAAAAGACCAATAAACATCGCCGAAAGGGCATAATCCAGTCCCAGGGGTTTGACATCCCCGATCAAACCGGAGGCGACGAGACCAAATCCGGTTCCTGCTACCCAGGAAATCTGGGCGGTCATATTGAGCGAAAGGGCTTCAGGCCTGCATCGATTGAGCTTATCGGCCGTCGAGGAATGAAGAGCAAAGGTTTCATCTGTCAATTGAAAGGAAAAGAACGCGAGATACCGTTTTTTCCAGCCGGAGAGATTGGGGGCGAGCGAGGCAGCCATCAACAGATGGCGGAGGTTGACAATGAAAGTCGTCAGGATAACTGCAGCCGGCCCGGTGCCGCTGGCAAACAGTCCGACAGCGATAAACTGGGCCGAGCCGGCAAAAACGATAAGAGACATGAGCAGGGTATTGGTCTCGGACAGACCACTTTTTCCAGCCAGTACCCCATAGGCAAAACCGATAGGTATATAACCTAGTACTATTGGTATTGCCCGTTTTACCCCCAACCAGCAGGGTGAAATTATCGCTCTCTTGTTATGCTTCTGGATTGTAGCCGGCAAAATCACATGCGCAGAAAAAGATCACGACATCGTTCACGGGGCATCTGCTTTCGCCAATCCGGCCCCAGACAGTTTTCCCACAAAGGTACGAGGTTTAACGCCGTTGTTACCATGAGATCAAGAGAGTCGGCATCCATCGTAGCAGTCAGATTTTTCGGTAGAGTTATCCTGTGCTTATCCATCATCCTCCGAAATTCCTGCACGCCGTCAGGATATATCTCTTCAAGACAATCAAAAGCGATACAGCAGCCGATTCCGTGATGGATACCGAGAACATAGGAAAGACCGTATGACAGGGCATGACATGCCCCAACCTGCGAATAGGCAATGCTCATGCCGCCAAAATAGGACGCCATCATCAGCTTATCATCCTTATCGGGATGATCGTCGAGGAAAACCTGCCGGCAAAGCTCGAGCGACTTTTCACCATATGATCGGCTGAACTCGTTAATGAACGTTCCCTGCAGGGATTCGACATCATGGATATAACAATCCATCCCGGTATAGAACCACTGGTCCTTTGGTACCCCGTCGAGTAGTTCGGGGTCGAGAACAATCTGATGAAAGAGGGTATGATCGGAGTTTATACCAAGCTTTTTTTCCGGCCCAGTCAGAATAGCGGTCCGGGAAATTTCCGCCCCGGTGCCGGCAAGCGTCGGTACTGCTACATGATAGACAGAGGGGTTTTCGATAAGGTCCCATCCCTGGTAATCGGCAGAGGATCCAGGATTATTCAACATCAGCGAGACCGCTTTGGCAATATCCAGGGTAGCACCGCCGCCAATGCCAACGATTCCGTCAGGTTTAACCGAACTGTAGTCTTTAATTTTCAGAACCAGGGCATCTATATAACTGGTCTTGGGCTCATCATCGACATTTACCGCCAAGAGTAAATCCCTCCCCTGCAACGGCAACCTGCTCTCCAGGGCTTTTCCTTGAAAAACATCATCGATAACAAAGACAAAATAGGAATCAGGTGTACACCGCCTTGGGGCGATTATATCACTGAGTTGGCTGAATGATCCCCTGCCAAACATGATCTTCGGCACGATACTAAAATTTCTGAACATGCTCTGTTCCACTGGTAGAATTGTAAGATGTAAAGATCACCAGACACCTGGTCCAGCATCCGAGGTCCAACTCCTTTATTTCAAGGGATGCATTATACCTCAAGGGTGATGTCCAGTCATCTTTTTGTGTCGTTCATTCTTTGCCGTCGGTTATTTTTCCACTGATTTAATTATCAATAATCGGTAGAATAAGCGTCCGATAGAAAAAAGTCAGAACGACATGAGAGACTTATGATAAGTCTGAAACATGGACTTTCAAGGCCGAAACAGGACGAATAAATGTCAGTTATTACTGAAGACAGTGTATTTACCTCACTGCAGCAGCATGGACCACTTGCGGTGGAGGATGGTGTTTATGTAACCAGACCATTTTCCTCCCATACCAGAAAGTGGGTGAAAAATCTCTGCAAAGAACGGATCAACACCACCAAGTATCGAGCCCTTCGCAGCCAGATTTTCGAATTTCTGGAGATTACCAGCTTCGCCCAACTCTCTGAGCTGCTCAAGCACCCGGACAAACAGATGCATAGAAGCCAGCGTGCATGTTTGCTCCTCGGCAATATGTTTGGCCTGAATGGAACGCCCAGGGAAATAGAAGCCAGGGTTTACGAATATGCCCGTACCGCCGACGCAGTTGTCAATTCCCTTAAAGGAAAAATTCTCAAACCTTACGCTTCCTTTGTCGACACGACGAACGAAATCGAGGTGGCTAATGACCCTGTCACTCTTCTCCTTATCATGTTCAACGACAGGTACCACAAAAAAGCCCGCTTCGAGGCACGGCGCAAACTGGTGTTAATGAATCTGGCAGGCAGCATAGATCAGCGGGAACGAGAAACAGGCATTGAAGAGAAATTTTCCAGTTTTTTACATTTTCTCAACGATTATGTTTGGAGCAAAAATCTTAAGATCGGGGAACATGATATTGTCTATCTCTACTCGCAACATTCCGAGGAAACATTTTGCTGCTCAAGCGTCAAGGTTCTGACCAAGGAGCAAGGTCAGGCAATAACTCCCGCTAAGGGCGCTAAACTCACCCTCCTTAAACGACGCCGATTTACAGCCGGAAACCGTGACATCCCCATTTATGTTTCCATCCGTAAGAAGCCACCCGAGGCAAAAGTCCTCAAGCTGCTGCGAAAAAACGAAAAAAATCCTGCAGTTGCCGTTGACGACGAACTCGGTCTTATGGCTGTGCTGGATTCCGTTGCCGATATCAAAACCTTTCAGACTCATTTGACTCGGTCGGCGTCCAAAGCCAACAGCTTCATGGTGCTGGAAGACATCTCCGATACCCTGTCCAGCACCGTAAATTATAAATCATCGGCGACCGGCTCCAGTTCCAAAACGGAAATGATGAAATTCTTCGCCCGGTTAGGTGGCATGCGCGTTGAATTTATCATCCACACCAACCGCTCTTGGCTGAACTATATGTATAAAAGAGAGGTGGCTCACGATGAGTATGAGGTGAAGCGTATTTTTGATTCCGGGGTGATGGAACTGCTCTTCCCAAAAGATATCTTCAACCTCGATCACAACATGATCCGCAACGACATGATTCGACGCTTTCGAAGAAGCATCGAAGAACAATGATCCCGGCAGTCGACGTCAAGACGCTTTACTTGCTATCTTCACGACTCGCCCGCCCGTTTGTATGCCTGATAGGTGCCGGCCAGCCCTTCGCGGAAACCGAGACGAGGTTTCCAACCAAGGGTATTTATTCTACCCGTATCGAGCAACTTGCGGGGAGATCCGTCCGGCTGCTCTGAATTGAACACGGTCTCTCCGTGATAATCGACAAGGCCGGCAATTAACTCCGCCGTCTCTCTGATGGTATTATCCCGGCCGGTACCTACATTGAGAAAGGACGGATTATCTCCTTCAAAGTGTGATTGTTCCAACTCCATCACATGGATGCAGGCGGCTGCCATATCATCTACATGCAGGAACTCCCGACGAGGTGCCCCCGTTCCCCAGAGAATGACTTTTGGGCGATGATTTTTATCAAGGGTCTTCGTTTCGGCAGAATAACCGATTGCCCGGCAGATATCTTTGGGGATTTTCCCATAGATTAACTCATCTCTGATAATAGCCTCGACATCACCTTCCATGGCCAGCTTAGCCAGGTGATACTTGCGCAGCATGGCTGGAATAACATGGCTCTTTTCCAAATGATAGTTATCTCCCGGGCCAAAAAGGTTAGTCGGCATTACCGAGCGGTAGGAAGTTTTGTACTGACGGTTGTAGGATTCACACATCTTGATTCCGGCAATTTTAGCAATGGCATAGGGCTCGTTGGTCGGCTCAAGGATTCCGGTTAACAGGTCAATCTCCTTCATCGGTTGCGGGGCAAATTTTGGATAGATACAGGAGCTACCAAGAAAGAGCAGATCTTTTATCCCAGCTTTGAAGGCCTGATGGATCACGTTTGACTGGATCATCAGGTTGGTATAGATGAAATCGGCACGATAGATGTTGTTGGCATGGATGCCGCCAACTTTGGCGGCGGCCAGTACTACCCTGTCCACCTCCTCTGTTTGGAAGAAAGTGCGAACCGCCGCCTGGTCGGTCAGTTCAAGTTCTACGTGCGACCGGGTAACGATATTTTTATATCCCTGCTTGCTAAGCTGGCGGACAATAGCCGACCCGACCATGCCTCGATGCCCGGCGACAAAGATTTTTTCGTGAACATTCATTTGACCGCCACTTTACTCGTGATGGTTAAGCACCGAAAAGCCTTGACTCTTACAGAGCTCGTCCCTTCTTGCTTCCAGCAAATCGGCATGCATCATTTCGGCGACCAGACTCGGAAAAGTAGTTTTTGGCACCCAGCCGAGTTTCTCTCTGGCCTTCTTCGGGTCGCCGAGCAAGGTTTCGACCTCTGTCGGGCGGAAATACCTCGGATCAATACGAACGATAATATCTCCGTTTTTTATATTTTGCATGTTATTGTCGGCCGAAACCTGGTCCACTATACCAAGCTCATCTACACCGGTCCCTTCCCAACGCAGGCCTAAACCAATCTCACCCGCAGCAGCATTGACAAAATCCCTAACCGAATACTGTTCCCCTGTGGCTATAACATAATCCTCCGGGATATCCTGTTGCAGCATCAACCATTGCATCTGCACATAGTCGCGGGCATGACCCCAGTCTCTTTTGGCATCAATGTTCCCAAGATAAAGGCAATCCTGTAAACCAAGATAGATTCTTGCCAGCGCCCGTGTAACCTTTCTGGTAACGAAGGTTTCACCCCTGATCGGTGATTCATGATTGAAAAGAATCCCGTTGCAGGCATACATGTTATATGCCTCACGATAGTTGACGACAATCCAGTAGGCGTACATTTTTGCAACCGCATAGGGCGAACGTGGATAAAAAGGGGTATTTTCGTTTTGAGGCGTTTCCTGAACTCTGCCAAACAGTTCGGAAGTTGAAGCCTGATAGAATT